>Ga0137365_10002551_pt1 | contig 14441 bp, 14 predicted proteins | sample SagtaG_9_FD_104799 | JGI IMG/M metagenome (GOLD analysis project Ga0137365, IMG submission 104799) | Vadose zone soil microbial communities from Sagehorn Ranch, Mendocino, California, USA - Sage1_L_40_16 metaG | ecosystem: Environmental > Terrestrial > Soil > Vadose zone | place: USA...
ATATGTCCCTGCCGCTGGCTGGGGTGCAGTTCCACCCTGAATCGATCATGACGCTGCGTGGCCGCTGCGGGCATCTGGTGGTCGCCAACGCGGTGTCGCGCCTGGGCGCTCGGGCATCGGGCGCCGCCTCGGCGGCCGCCGCTGTCCCGCGGCGACGCTGATGACGACCCCAAACGGCGCTGCCGTGCTCACCGGACTTGGCACCTGCCTGCCGTGGCGGGTGGTCACCAACGATGAGCTCGCCGGGCGGCTCGACACCTCAGACGATTGGATCCGCAGCCGGACCGGCATTGGTCGGCGGCACCTGATCGAGCCGGGCATGACCACGGGTGACCTCGCGACGCGGGCCGGGGAACTGGCGCTGCAGTCGGCCGACTGCGCAGGCGTAGACGCCGTGGTGTTAGCCACCACCACTCCCGACCGGCTCTGCCCGGCGACGGCGCCTGAGGTTGCGGCGCGGCTGGGCCTGACCGGCGTGGCAGCCTACGACCTGCATGCCGTCTGCACCGGTTTCATCTATGGGCTCGCGAACTGTGCGGGCCTGATCGCCACTGGCGCGGCGGCGCGGGTCCTGTTGGTCGGCGCAGAGACCTACTCAACGATCATCGATCCAGCCGACCGCACGACCGCGGTCATCTTCGCTGACGGCGGTGCTCGCGTGGGTCTTCCTCTGGTCGCAGCGCAGTCAGGAACGCCGCGGCCGCGCACCCCTGCTGCCCACGGATCTGTGGCGGGACAAGGCCTTCCGCGTCGGCCTCCTGCTCTACCTGATCCTCTTCAGCGGCGTGGTCGCGTTCTACGTCTACTACTACATCCTGTTGGAGACAGGCTACGAGGTCGCACCGTGGCGAGCTGGCCTCACCACTATCTCGGCCGGGGTCGGCACGATCCTCACCTCGGTGGTGTCTGTCAACCTTGTGCGCCGGTGGGGCGGCCGACGCACGGTGGCTGTCGGCACGCTCGTCTCCGGCCTGGGCTTTTTCTCAATGCTTATCCCCGTCGTCGCGGTGCGCAGCCCCGCCGCGGCAAGCTGGAACATCCCACCGCAGGTCCTCGCGGGAGCTGGCCTTGGCCTGCTGCTCGCGCCGCTGCTCTCGGTGGTCCTGGCCGGGATCCGCAGCGCCGAGGTGGGCGCGGCCGTCGGCCTGCTCACCACGGCGCAGACAATCGGCGGCGCCATCGGCGTCGGCGTCACCGGCCTGCTCTTCCAGATCCCGTTGCGCGGGGCGATCGGGACGGCCACCGCCGGCCAGCTGGCCACCGGCATGTCGTTCAGCCTGCTCTACAACCCGATCGTCTTCGCGCTGTCACTCGTGATCATCATGCGCCTGCCGAAACAGAAGATGCCGGGTGAAAGGGCACCCGCCCACGCCTGACACCGCTAGCTCCCATCGACCGTCTGGCGAGAGGAAACGTTATGGATCAGCAGCAGGCTCTCATGGGCACATACGTCGACCGCATCCTCGACAACCTGTCCGCCCACCCCGACCGTGAGGCCCTGGTCGACGGCGCTCAGCGGGTCTCCTACCGGCAGGCGCTCCCGTGTCCTGCGCATGGCGGAGGCCTTGCGCGAGCGCGGGGTGGGTAGGCGCGACACCGTCGCGCTCTTCACCACCAACAGGGTCGAGGCAGTGCTGCTGCAACTCGCCATCCATCTTGCAGGCGCCCGGCTGTCGTTCATCCCGCCCGAGCCGGCCCTGAGCGAGCAGCGCGGCTTTCTCGAACGAGCCGAGGTCAGCGCGTTCATCTTCGACCCGGCGATCAGCAGAGCGGCGGAATTGTCTAGGTTGGCCGAACCGCGGGTGGTGCTCACACTTGGCGCCGCCGATCAGGGTGAGGACCTGTTCGCGTTGATGGACAAGCAGCCGGGCACGATGACCGGCCGGGCCGGGCGCGAGGATGTCGCGACTCTGTTTTACACCGGCGGCACCACCGGCCGGCCGAAGATGGTGCTGCACCCGCACAGCTACTACGGCGCGCTGGTCATGGCGAGCGCACGGCGCAAGGCCGAGTGCCCCACCCCGCAGCGGTTCCTCGTCTGCACCCTGGTGAACCACAGTAGCGGGCACATATCCGCGATCCTGGCGCTGCTGGCTGAGGGTACAGCGGTGCTGCTGGACGGCTTTGACGCGGCGCAGGTCATTGCGACCATGCACCGCGAGAAGATCACCAGCGTGATGCTGGTGCCGCCGATGCTCAGCGAGGTGCTTGACCACCCGTCCTTTCCCGAGGGGGGCTTTCCCGACCTGATCCGCGTGCACTATGGCGGTGCGCCGACCACGTCCGCCCGCATCCGGCAGGCGCTTGAGCGCTTCGGCCCGGTGCTGCGACAGACCTATGGGTTGACAGAGGTCCCGGTCGTGACGCTGTTTGAGCCGCTCGACCACGACGATTCTGTGCCCGGCCGCCTCAATGCGGTGGGCAAGCCGCTGGCCGGGGTCGGCGAGCTGGGCGAGATCTCGCTGCGGGACGAGCGCGGTGAGGTCGAGCCGGGAGGGATCGGTGAGGTGTGCGTGCGCAGCCCACTGGTGATGAAGGAGTACTGGCACGACCCAGAGATGACCGCGAAGGTCATCAAGGACGGCTGGTTCCACACCGGCGATCTCGGCCGGTGGGACGATGACGGATTCCTCCACCTCGTCGACCGGGTCAAAGACGTGATCATCACCGGTCAGACCTCGGCCAATGTCTACTCCAGCTGCTTGAGGACGTGCTGACGCGGCATCCCGGCGTCAGGGCTGCCGCGGTTGTCGGGTTGCCCGACGATGCCCACGGTGAGAGCGTGCACGCGATCTGCGCAGCCGATCCCAGCATCCCGATCGACCAGGCTGAGCTGCGCCGCATGGCCGCGGCGGAGCTTGGGCCGCTCTACGAGCCACAGACGATCACCTTTGTCGACTCGCTGCCGTGGACCTCGATCGGTAAGATCGACAAGAAAGCGCTGCGGGTGATGCTGATGGAGAGGGCTCAGGGGCTGTTCGCAGAAGGGACGTAGACCCCGTGTGTACCACCTGAGCCGGAATGGTTAGGTGTGCGAGGGAGTCGACGGCCGACACGAACTCCTCGTGGGCGACCTCGTCAACCACCGTGCACTCGCCGATTGAGACCGGGAGCACCTCGTTGAGCGCCCCGTTGCGAATACGTCGGATGACGTTGATCTCCTGCCAGGTGGCCTCCATGGCAGACAGCGGCAACGAGATCTCCAGCCCGCGGGTCTCCAGACAGGCGAGGACGCGGTCCTTTGTCTCTGCGGCGCATATACCGCGGTTCCAGCTGATCATGGTGGCGACGGCGATGCCGATCGCTATCGCCTCACCGTGGCGGTACACCTCGAACTCAGTCGCCGCTTCCAGCGCGTGCCCGAACGAGTGCCCGAGGTTCAGCAGTCTCACCAGCGACCGTTCGTAGGGGTCGTCCCTCAGAAGACGCATCTTGTGGCGGACGGCATCTCGCGTAATGGCGGCGAGGGCCTCGATGTCGTTCGCGGCGCCGGGCGCCAGGTTTTCCAGCTTGGCGAACAGCGGCGGATGGAGCATGCCCACCTTCACGGCTTCAGCGAGGCCACTCCTGATCTCGCGTTCTGGCAGCGTCGAGAGCAGTTCCGGGTCAATCAGGACGGCAGCGGGATGATAAAACGCCCCCAGCAGGTTCTTTGAGCCGTCGTAGTCGATCCCCGTCTTACCGCCAATGGCGGCGTCTAGCTGGCCGAGAAGGCTCGTCGGGACGTTGATGTAGGGCAGCCCCGCATGAAGACAGACGCCACGAATCCGACCATGTCGACTATTACGCCCCCGCCCAATGCCACCAGCGCGGTTCGTCGTTTCGCACCGCGAGTCGACAGGGCATCGATCACATTCTGCGCGGCAGCCCAGGACTTCGAAGATTCACCGGCCGGAATGACGACTGACTGGACGTGCATGCCGCTCTCGCTGAATAGATCTGCCGTTCGCTGTAACAGCAATTCGCCGACGTTCTCGTCAGTGACGATGAACAGCGAATCGGTTTTCAGTATCCGGCCGACCAGCGAGGGGAGCGTCTCGATCCTGCCCCGGCCGATTACCACGGGGTAGGTGTCCTGCCGAGTCACGCTGACGGAGAGGGTCCCATCGCCATCGTCGCTCGAGTCCATTTTACCGCAGCCCAGCGACATTGGTTTTGCTCCGTCCTCGGGACCTTGTCGCATATCGGTCATCGCGAGATTATCCGACTTCGGCGCGACAGGCGATGGCGCTGGACGGCACCGGACGGTGTTCACTCGGGGTCTGTCTCGCCGCGGCAGGTCGTCGGGCACGGCTCATTCGCGGTTGAGCGATCCGGCAATGATCATCTTCTGAATTTCCGACGCGCCTTCGTAAATGCGCAGCGATCGTATCTGGCGGTAGAGCCGTTCGGTAACGCTGTCCTTGACCAGCCCGGCGGCGCCGAAGATCTGCACCGCGGCGTCGACGATCTCTTGGGCCACCTCCGTGGCATACAGCTTCGCGATGCTGGAATGCTTCGGGAAGCGCCGGTTGCCGCGATCGATTTCCCAGGCAGCGCGGGCGACGAGCAGAGCGGCGGCATTGAGCTTGACCTCGATATCCGCGAACGTCGCCTTGACCATCTGCAGGTCGAACAGGCGTCCGTTGCTCATCGGCCGGTGCCTCGCCCGCTGCAGCGCGGCATCCGCGGCGCGGCGGGCGAAGCCGACGGCGGCCGCTCCCACCGTCATGCGAAACCGGTCGAGCAGGTCCATCGCGATGACGAAACCGCCGCCTGGCCTGCCCAGCACACTGTCCTGCGGAAGGTGGCAGTCGTTGAAGGCGAGGCTGGCGAAGGCGCGCGGTGCTATCGCCGCGACCTTCTCCCGCACGGCTATCCCGCGCGCTGTCGCGGGCACGAGGAAGGCGGTCAGGCCGAGAGCGCCTGGCCCCTCCCCGGTGCGCGCGATCACGCAGTGCAGGTCCGCGATGCTGCCGTTCGCGACCCAGGCCTTGTGGCCGTTCAGGACGTAGCCGTCAGCCACCCGCTCGGCGCGCAGCCTGATCGCCGCCACGTCGGATCCCGCGTCGTCCTCGGAGACGGCGAAAGACCCGACGAGCCTTCCGTCCGCAAGCTGCGGGAGATAACGCCGCCGCTGGGCTGGGCTGCCGTGGCGCACGAGCGGGGTCGCGGACAGCGCCTGGATGGAGAAGGCGTAATCGGCGAGATCATCGGCATAGGCTAGCGCCTCACGCATCAGGCATATGGACCGGAAGTCTCCTGCTGGCACCGTCTCAGGGCCGGCGTCGGGATGCAGGAAGGCGAGCCAACCATCGTTCGCGAGCGCCTGCAAAATGCGACGCCCCGTCTGCTCATGGCAGCCTGGGTCCGGCTTTTCCCAGAGCGCGGCATGCGCGTCGCACCAGTCGCTGATCCGCTGCGCGAGCGCCGCGTGCCGGGACTCATAGAACGGAAGCGCCAGGATTTCTGCGGCGAAGCTGCTGGCGCCGGTGATTTCAGTATCACCGCGCCGGACATGAGAGCTGCCGGTCGCGTCCGGGTGCACGGCATTTCCTCTCGGTTCGCTGCCTCGATCAAATCACCAGCTCGGCGTCGTCGAGTTCTATGCTCCCGCCAGCCGAGGTGTCCTCGGCAGACAAGATGCTGATGAGCTGGTGCTCGATGAAGTAGGCAAAGGCCGCATAGCCACGCCAGATACGACGCCACTCGGCCTGGGCGGCAGCGTTGCCATGGCTTCGCTCCACCGAGTCCAGATACGAAATGATGACATCCACAGACTGCTTTGAATGGCCGGTGGAGACATTGTCGATGGACAGATGGACCTCCTCGTACGAGGTGTCAAACCGGTAGGCGCGAAGTCTTTCCATCTCCTGCATCCGAACGGTACCAAGTCCATTCATCTCGATGGCGAGGTTGTAGCCGAGTATCTCGCTGTAGAAGGTGTCAGGGAAGAGCGCCATGCACATCTGATGAACGGGGAAGGGATAGGAGCTGTCCGGAAGCAACTCCTGGTCCCGAAATGCCGCGTCACGGACGTGCGGCAGATGAACGGCCAGGCTGCTCATGACCTGATGAATCAGTTTGACGTGGTTCTTCCGGACGTCACCGCGCCCCATCTCGTCCGCGTAGATCGCGAACATCAGCCCGTCACTTGGCCGTTCAAAGCGGCCGAGATTGCCGATCCGGTGTGACCAGGCGGCCTCGATCAGATTGCCAAGGGCCATCGTCCGCTGGCCGAGGATCACCTGTTCCCGGTCGGGAATCTCGGCGAGCGGCTGGTAGGTGTTGACAAGCTTGTCCCAGTAGATGTTGATGACGCGAGCGCGCAGCGCCGCCGGGCTGTAGTCGAAATAGCTTGCGTCGGTGTACTGGCCTGCTGCCCCGTGGGTGAACAGGATCTCCCCGTTGGCGAAACCCTCGATCGCGCGCTGTCTGGCCAGCGCCCGTGTGTTCGGGAAGTTCTCGGTGTTCACCAGCCGATAGAGAAGTTCCCTGTCATCGATCGGCGGCAACTCGGCGAAGATCACGTCGCCCGGTTCGCTCTGTGCGATCGCCGCGCGCCATCGCGCGGCCTGCGCTTCGCCGACGCGGTTGACCGGGATCACGACCTCCGCCAGATTGCCCCGCTGCACCTCGGCCACCCACGCCTTGAGGATCGCGGCTTCGCGTTCGTCAAAGATGGCGAACATCGGTCCGCCGAACTTGATGGCGTTGAGGAACCGGCAACCGCCGGTTCGCACCGGTTTCAGATGGCCAGACTTGCGGAAGTCCTGAATGAAGGCCGCGACGTCGAAGCCGGGGTCGGTGAAGGTCTCGGTGAGCGGCCGACCGGCCACGCGCACATCACGATGCATTCGCCCGGCGAACGGAGCGTGCTGTGTGATGATCTCGGCGACCCGGGCGTCAAGCGACAGCCCGCCGCGCCAGCGGGCGAACTCGGCCAGCATGGCCACGTGCTCGCGCTCCAACGCGAGGACCAGCCGGATGGCCGCGTGCAGCCGCCGCCGCTCCGCCGGCCCGGTGCCGGACCGCCGGGTCAGGCGGAGAAATTCGACCAGCGGCTCTCGCACCGTCGGCTCAGGCAGCAGCGGCTGGGCACCGGTCAACCGGTCATCGACCCCGAGGGCGTGGAACGCGTAGTGCACACCTGCGACCTCGGGCAGGAAGCTGAACGGCAGCCGCGACAGCGCCACATAGAAGGATGCCTGAATCGCCGTCAACGGGCGGGCATGGGCTTGCCGCATGAAGTCTTCCGCGCTGATCTCGGGCAGGTGGACCCCGGCGCCTTCGAGCGCGCGCCGGCGCAGGTGGTGCAGCGAGCGCTGGGGGTTTCCTTCTCCCTTCAGCGCAACGTGATGCCGGAACAGGTGATTGACGATGACCGAAGGCTGGCTCGCGGGCTGGGAGAGCGTGTCCAGCCAGCAGCCGCTGACCAGGCTTAGCGGCGCGCGCTGCCGCAGCACCGCCGCGCGCAGGTCCGGTTCGAGCCGTGTCAGCGAGCTCATGGCCGCGGCGAGCTCGTCGCGCACGGCGCCGACATATACGGCGATCGTGTCCGCGGCGGCATCGTCTGCCGGCGAGCCGGCAGACGATGCCGCCGCGGAGCCGCTGCCTTCCAGGAAAGCGTGGATGATCCTCCTGGCGGCGAGCAGCGCCGACTCCGACTCCTGGTCCTGCATGAGCATCTGGAAGATCGCGTCAGGCTCTGCCGACAGCAGGGCGGTGGCCTCGTCTTTCGCGGCGGGGCTGAACTCGAAGGTGGTCAGCGGCGAGGACGCTATGAGGTCCGGGAGCTCGAAGGTGTGGAGTGACATGGTGACTCCTTCTGTCACGGCTGCTCGGCAACCTTGCGTAGCAGGACGCCGATGCGTGATCCAGGCACGCTCGATGCGAGCATGTAGTAGCGGTCGTCCTGGACCTGGCCCGCCGCGGCTCGGTCGACCAGATTGATGAGCGGATCCGCCGCGAAGCAGTGCCCCACTCGCGTGATGTTGCCGGTGTAGAGCTGCGCCGGCGTAAAGCCCGCCTGCATCTCCTTCAGGACGACAATGGGCCGGAAGATGTTCGCGTGCATAAGGCCGGAGACATCGCCGGCTTTCATGCCCAATGGCGTCAGCAGGCTTTCATTAACCTGCCGGGAGAGATCCGAGTTTATCTCGTTGGACCAGTCGAGCTCGGCGATGTTGTGCGCCGTGGCGCTTGACACGAGCTCGAAGCCCGGCGGGCCGCCGTGTTCGTCGGTCACCGCGCAGCTCGCCGCGCCGTCGCTGAATAGGGCGAACTTCTCCATCCGCGCTGCCTCGTCGCCGATGCGGTCGGTGGTTATGACGAGCACCCTGCGGTGCCGCCCGCTGGCCACCATCGCGTCCGCTGTCCGGATTCCGGCCAGCAGATTGGCGCAGCGATTCAGGGTGAGGCCGATGAAGTCAGCGCTGGCGAGACCGATCCCGGCCATGATGGTCCCCACGAAAAGCCCGTGGCTGTCTGTGGCTTCAGGAAACCTCGTCGAGCACAGCACGAGCGCGTCAACAGATGCGGAATCGATCCCGGCGGCGAGCAGCGTCGCCGTTCCGCTCTCGATGGCCATCGACTCGACGCTTCGCCGGGTTCGGCGTATTGTTCCCCACCCCCAGAAGTCCGCCCTCGGCAGTATGCGAAGCTCTGCTATCCGAGCCGGTAGGTTGCTGATCGCCGTATGCTCTTCCTCGATCTCTCCGAGCACGTAATGCGGCGCCTTCAGGAAGATGGGCGAGGACCGGGTCATTGTTATCGCGACCTAGATCACTTCCACGTCTTCGTCGGACCGTGCGGCATTGTCTGACAGGCCCACGACGATGAGCCGCAGGATGTCAATGGCTGCGGATGGACGTTGTTCGAGGAAGAAGTGATCGCCGTCAAGCCAGTAATACGCGGGCGCCGTCTCGCATTCACGCTTCCAGGGCTCGAGCGCAGGGCGCTCGACATAGGGATCGTCTCGGCCGCAGATCAGCGAGAGGCCGACCGTGAGCGGGGCCGCGGGCAGGTAACGGTACCCCGCGAGCAGGTCGATGTCGGTCCGCAGGTCGGCAAGCAGCAGTTCCTGCACCTCATCGTCAGCGGAGGTGAACTCCGGCGGCAGGCGCAGGAAACGCGCCGACTCATCGAGGAACGCACGGCCCGTGTTTCCTGCCGCCCACACGTTGTAGTCAGTCGGGAGGAGGGACGGAGCGGCGCAGCCGGACGCGGCGAGATGGCGAAATGCCGGCGGATTTCCCATGCGGCGTGCGACCTCGAACGCCACAAGCGCGCCAAAGCTGTGACCGAACAGGTATAGCGGCTGGTCGGCGTAATCGGAGATCGCCGCGGCAGCGCCGTCGGCCAGCTCCGCGATGCTCACCGGCGCGCGCTCGTCCGCGCGGTGTCCGCGTCCTGGCAGGGTGACCGCGACGATCTGCGTGTCAGCGCCCAGGCTCGGCTGCCAGTCCAGGAAGGCACGGGGATCGCCGCCCGCCGGGGCGAAGCAGAAGATTCGCCCCCCCGCCGGGGTCTGAGTGTCACTGGGCAGGAACCAGCGTGAGCTGAGCATGGAGAGATATCACGCCTCCTTCGCCAGGGGCGCCGTAGACGGGCTCGGTGTGCCCTGGTCGGCGGTTGTCGCGGGTCGCGAATCCGCTAGTGCGCGGGATCGGGAATCCGCTCGTGCGCGGGACCGCGACCTTGCCCGGCTGCGGGAGACGGCGACGCCGACGACGCACAGCACGCCGCCGACGAATGTCAGCCATGTCGGGAGCTCGCCAAGGAAGGCCCAGGACAGCAAGACCGCGACGGCCGGAATGATGTACGTGGTGGCGCCCATCTTGCCCGCGGTGGTGCGGGCGAGCGCATAGGCCCAGGTGCCGAACGCGAGCGCCGTCGGAAACAGGCCAAGGTAAACGATGTTCAGCGTCGCCGACGCCGGCGCCCTGGCAAGCTGCGATACGAGCTGGCCGCTGAACGGCAGGCAGGCTATCGCTCCCACCAGGCAGGCGAACGTGGTGACCTGCGAGGCCGAAGCGTGACGGAGCGCGGGCTTCTCTGAGACAACGCCGCCGGCGAATGACACCGCCGCGACCAGGCACAGCAGGACCCCGACGGTGGAGGAGCTGCTTCCACCGGAAACCGAGTAACCGACCACGGCGGCGCCGACGAACGCCACCGCTATCCCGGCAAGCAGGCGGGGCGGGAATCCTTCGTTGAGCAGCCAGCCGCTCAGCAGCGCGATCAGTATCGGGCCGATGGCCACAACCATCGCCGCGGTGCCCGCGTCCACGCTCCGCTCTCCCCAGTTCAGCGCGATCATGTACAGGCCGAACCACAAGATCCCGGCGGTCACTATTCCCGGCCATGCGGCACGGGGCGGTAAACCCTCACGGCGTATCAGCAGCATGACGCCCAGCGTGATCGACCCCACCGCCAGGCGGCCAAGCGCCAGCGCGCCCGGGGAGAAATGCGGCGTGGCATCGCGGATGGCGACGAACGCCGAGGCCCAGAGCACCACCGTGACAGCCGCAGCCGCGAGCGGCAACCACGGGGCGCGCGCCGTCGTGGTGCTTGTTTGACTCATAAACTCCAGCTCCAGATCCTTCTCGTGCTGCTCGAGGCAACCTGACGTGGCGGCCCACCTGGGATCTGATCTGACGTGTCTGCCGATCTGGCGTCGTCGAAGGCCGACAGTTTGGAGGCGTGGGCCTTAAGGTCAAGTCTGCGCGCTCGGCTCGGTGAATCAACCCGGATTGGCAAGAACCTGTCATGTCTGGCGGGCGGAAGTCCCGGCCCACGGGCGAACTGGCTCAATTCCTCGCTCAGATGTCAGCTTGTGGAAACACGAGTTGTGTGGCTTACCGCACCCGCCCTAGATTCGGTCGCACCACTGGGCTCGGGTTGCTTCGGCCCCGAGACGCATATATCTCGGGAAAGAGGTCGACCAGTTGTGATCACGACCGTCGAGAACCGCAAGAGTCAAATGCGGGGCATCGTATGCGAGATTCTCGAGATTGACCCCGGCGAGATCAGCGAAGACAGCCTTTTCAAGGAGGACCACGACGCGGACTCGCTTGGCATGATCGAGATTCTGGCCCTGCTCGAGAAGACTTACAGCGTCACCATTGATGAGACTGAGCTGATCCGAATGGTCAACCTGTCGGGTGTCTATGCCGTCGTGGCCAGCGCCGCGGGCTGGGAGTCAGCCGGCTAAGCGGAGATGGGCGAGCCACGATGAGGCGGGGACGGGACATGCCCGGCGCAGGCGCCGAAGAGGGCCGGCCGGCCGGCCGTCGGGTGGTGATAACGGGGCTGGGCGCGATCTCGCCCATCGGCGTGGGGACTGAGGCGTTCATGGCCGGGCTGCGCGCCGGACGCAGCGGGGCCAAGCCGGTCAGCGCGTTCGGCACAGACGGTTACGAGCACGTGGTCGCCTGCGAGGTCGTGAACTTCGACCCGGCGCGGTGGCTGGTGAACCTCGATCCCGCCGAACTCGGCCGGGCCAGCCAGTTCTCCGCCGCCGCCGCCAGGATGGCTTTCGACGACGCCGGTTTGACCGCCGCCGGTCTGCGCGGCCGCCATGGCCTGATCGCGATCGGCACCACATATGGTGAGTCCCGTGATTTCGATCACCTGGTCGAACAGGAGGTAACGCAAGGTCCGCACCGGATGGACCCGGCGATCACCCGGCGAGTCAACGCGAGCCGACTGTCTGTGACGATCGCCCACGAACTCGGGCTCACCGATGTTGAGGCGGTGACCATCCCGACTGCCTGCGCCGCGGGCAACTACGCGATCGGCTACGGGTTCGACGCGATACGCAGCGGTGAGGCCGACTTCGCCCTGGGCGGTGGCGCCGACGCGCTGTGCCGCATGTCATTCGCCGCTTTCTACCGTCTCGGCGCGATGGCGCCGGAGCGGTGTCAACCCTTCGACAAAGACCGCCGCGGGACGCTCACCGGCGAAGGGGCGGGAGTCCTGGTGCTGGAAGACTCGGAATCGGCACGGGCCCGGGGGGCGCGGGTCTACGCGGAGGTGCTGGGGTACGGGCTCAACTGCGACGCTGACCACCCGGTCGCGCCCAATCCGAACAGCGTCGCGCGGTGCATGGAGTTGGCTTTGCGTGACGCGAAAATCAAGCCGGACGAGGTCGACTTCATCTCGGCGCACGGAACTGCCACCAAGGCCAACGACGTCGCTGAGGCGAGTGCCATTCGCCAGGTCTTTGGCGACGCCCCTCCGCGCACGGTGTCGATGAAGTCGATGCTCGGTCACACCTTCGGCGCGGCCGGCGCGTTAGGGGCGATCGGGTGTGTGCTCGCGATGACCGGCGGATTCATCCCGCCCACGATCAACCACGTCGAGACCGATCCCGAGTGCGACCTGGATTGCGTGCCTAATGAGGCGATCGAGGCGGACGTGCGGGTGGTGCAGAACAACGCGCTCGCTTTCGGCGGGAACAACGCGATCCTGATCCTGGGCCACCCCGGGGAGCAGCGGTGATCGGCGCGAGTCCAGTCGTCGGCCCACCACGCGAGGACGCCGCCGCCCCGCGCGAGGACGCCGCCGCCCCGCGCGATTCCGCCGCCGCCCCGCGCGATTCCGCCGTCCGGACGGTGATCTCCGCGTGGTCCGCGGTCTCGCCGTTCGGCCTGCAAAGCGCCGACTTCGCCACCGGTCTGCGTGAGCGGCGCGGCGGGGCCGCACTCAACCGCGACCGCGGGCCCGCTCCGGTCGAGGCGGCGTGGCTGGTCCCCGGCTTCGACGCCAGAGAGGTGCTCGGCCGTAAGGGCACCCGTTCCATGGATCGGGTCACCGCGCTCGCGGTCGCTGCGACCGAACAGCTGCTGCGCGGCCCTGGCGGCGAGCGGATCGACGGAGTGGGCAACGACACCGCGCTGGTGCTCGGCACCAACATCTCGAGCGCCCAGAGCATCATGGACTTCACCCGAGACACCTTTGTGCAGGACAAGCCGTACTTCGTGGACCCGGCGCGCTTCCCCAACGTCGTGCTGAACTGCGCGGCCGCGCGATGTGCGATCTGGCACCGGCTCCAGGGCCCGAACGCGACGATTTCAGGTGGCCGCGCGTCCGGCCTGCTCGCCCTCAGCTACGCCAGGCGTTTGCAACGGTCCGGGCGGGCGGGCCCAGTTCTGTGCGGGGCGGCCGAGGAGTTCTCGGTGGCCCGGGCTTGGCTGCAAACCCTTTCAGAACCGGACCTGCCAACTAGCGCGATCCTCAGCGAGGGTTGCGCGATGGTGCTCCTGGAGCCGGCGGGCCGGCCAGCCGGGCACCTGCGCACCGCGCTTGCCGAGTTGCTCGCGCTGGAGTTCGGCGTGTACCGCGCGTTGACCGGCGTCCAGCCGGCGCTCGCTGACTGCCTGGACCGCGCCTTCGCAGCCGCGCACGAGTCACCGGCACGGCTCTGGGCGGTGATCAGCTCCGGTGGCCCTAACCTTCCCGGGGTAGCCGAGGACGCCGCGCTCACCGAGATCCTGGGCGACCGTGTGCCGGTGCGGCACCGCGCAACCGACCTGGTCGGCGACGTGGGCGCCGCGTCCGCCAGCTTCGGGCTCACCGCTGTGCTGGCGTTGGCGGCGCAGGAGCCGGCCGCGCACGGGCGTACCGCGCTGCTGACCGCGGTCGACAGGGACGGCGTGGTCGGCTGCGGGCTGCTGCGCCTGATCTGCGGCGCGGGAGAGCAGCCGTCATGACGAAGGTGGCGCTGGTCACAGGCGGCACCCGCGGCATCGGCCGGGCAATCGTGCTCCGGCTTGCCCAGGATGGCTATGACGTGAGCTTTTGCTACCGGTCGCGGCCGGACGCCGCGCGCGACGTGGAGAAAGCGGCGGGCGAGTACGGGGTGCGGGTGATCGCTTGGCAGGCCGACGTAACAGACCTTGGCGCGGTGCGGGAACTCGTCTCGGTTACCAAGCAGGAGCTTGGCCCGCTCGACACGGTGGTCACGTCGGCAGGCGTCGTGCGCGACACCCCGCTGGTGATGATGAGCGAGGACGACTGGCGCCGGGTGCTCGCCGTAAATCTCGACGGCACTTATCACGTCTGCCGCGCGGCGGTGTTCGAGATGATGAAGCGCAAGGCCGGCTGCGTGGTCGCGGTGTCATCGGTGGCGGGTGTGAACGGCAACGCCACCCAGGCCAACTACTGCGCGTCCAAGGCAGGGATCATCGGCTTCACCCGCGCGCTGGCCAAGGAGGTCGGCAGGTACGGCATACGGGCCAACGTTGTTGCGCCGGGCTTCATCGAGACCGACATGACCGCCGGCCTGAGCGACACGGCCCGCGAGCAGGCATTGGGCCGGATCACGCTCGGTCGGCTCGGCCGCCCAGAGGATGTGGCGGAGCTTGTCGGGTTCCTCGCCTCTGACCGGGCCGCCTACATCACTGGCGCGGTGTTCCAGGTGGACGGCGGCATCGTGGGGTGACAGGCTGCGGCAGCCG
>Ga0137365_10002554_pt1 | contig 14438 bp, 9 predicted proteins | sample SagtaG_9_FD_104799 | JGI IMG/M metagenome (GOLD analysis project Ga0137365, IMG submission 104799) | Vadose zone soil microbial communities from Sagehorn Ranch, Mendocino, California, USA - Sage1_L_40_16 metaG | ecosystem: Environmental > Terrestrial > Soil > Vadose zone | place: USA: California...
CGCAAGGACAAGCTCGAGGCGGCCGCCGCCGAGATCGCAAAAGAAACCGGCCGCAGGATCATCGCGATTCCCGCCGATCTGACCAAGGATGCCGATGCCAGGAATTTCGTCGAGCAGGGCCAGCGGGCGCTGCATCGGGTCGACATCATGGTCAACAACGCGGGCTCGGCGCCGGGCGGGATCATCGAGCATCTTTCCGAGGCGGATTGGGCCCAGGCGCTGCAGCTCAAGTTCATGGGCTACGTCCGCTGCCTGCGCTACGTGCTGCCGATCATGGTGCGCCAGGGGGGTGGTCGCGTCGTCAATCTCATCGGCAACGACGGCGTGAAGCATTCCTATTGGGAGATCGCACCGGGCGCCGCCAATGCCGCCGGGCAGAACCTGACGATGTCGCTCGCCGGCCAATACGGCAAGCACAACATCAGCCTGTGCGCGGTCAACCCGGGCCCGGTGCGCACCGAGCGCTGGGCCGGGCTCGTCGCCGCGATGTCGCGCGACATGAAGCTCTCCCATGAGGAAGCCGACAAGCTGGCGCCCGCGTCGATCCCGATGGGCCGCATCGCCGAAGTCGAAGAGGTCGCGAACCTCGTCGCAATGCTGGCCTCGCCGCTGATGCATTTTGTCAACGGCACCATGATCGAGATCGATGGCGGCCAGCAGAAGCCGCTGATGGACCGAATGCGCGACCGATGATAACGGTTCTCCGTCGCTGGTTTGTGCCGTCAGACCAGCTGGAAGAGTTCAGACAGAGATGGCGAGCTGAAATCGTCCCGGAGATTCGTCGTCAACCCGGCTGTGTCCGCGTGGAGATGTATGAATCCAGCATCCGGGAACATTGGGTGACCGCGATCAGCTGGGATAGCGAAGAGTCAAGATTGAAAGCGTTGGAAAAGCTCTCTCATCTTCAAGAGGCGTTTGCTGAACACGAGCGATTCGAGCCTGAAATCCTAACCCTGCGATTTCCTCCGTCCTGAGAATAAGAGCATGGCGAGGCCCTAGCAACATGCTATTCAGGCGTGAAGCTTACCCGCTCCCCCTTTCTTTTCCGCAAGAGGGGTCGGCGTACCGGCGCGATTTGTGAACACGATAGCATCAATGTGCTGATGCTCGAGTGGAGGCTCGCTTGACAAGCCGCTGGCCGGCAAAGATGATTTCCATTCAAATGAAGCTGCGGCGCGAGCCTGCTTTCGACACGAAGCCGCCGCGGGCGATTCCAGCCAAAGTTCGGAGTCAGATCATGAAAATGGATCGCGTCCTGTTCGCAGCGCTTGCCGGCGCGCTTTTCGCCGGCTCGTTCGATCCGGCTTCGGCCCAACAGAGCATCCGGATCGGCGAGCTCAACAGCTACAAGGCCCAGCCGGCATTCTTGGAGCCCTACAAGAAGGGTCTCGATCTTGCAGTGGAAGAGATCAACGCCGCTGGCGGCGTGCTCGGCAAAAAACTGGAGCTCGTCTCGCGCGACGACGGCGGCAATCCCGGCGACGCGGTCCGCGTCGCGGAGGAACTCGTCACCCGTGAAGGCCTCAACGTGCTCGCCGGTACGTTCCTGTCCAACGTCGGGCTTGCGGTCACCGAATTCGCCGGCAAGAACAAAGTGTTTTTTCTCGCCGCCGAGCCGCTGACCGACAAGATAACCTGGCAGAACGGCAACCCATACACGTTCCGCCTGCGTTCCTCGACCTACATGCAGGTCGCGATGCTGATGCCCGATATCGTCGGCTCCAGGAAGAAGCGCTGGGCGCTGGTCTATCCGAATTTCGAATACGGACAAGCCTCGGCGGCGGCCTTCAAGGAGCTGCTGAAATCCAAGCAGCCCGACGTCGAGTTCGTGACCGAGCAGGCGCCCCCCCTCGGTAAGGTCGACGCCGGCGCCGTCGTGCAGGCAATCGACGATGCCAAGCCCGATGGAATCTTCAACGTGTTGTTCGGCGCAGACCTCGCCAAGTTCGTGCGTGAAGGCAACACGCGCGGCGTATTCAAGGACCGCTTCGTCGCCAGCCTGCTCTCGGGCGAGCCGGAATATCTCGACCCGCTCAAGGACGAGGCGCCGGTCGGCTGGGTCGTGACCGGCTATCCCTGGTACGCGATCACGACGCCCGAGCACAAAGCGTTTCTTTCGGCCTATCAGAAGCGGTTCAACGATTATCCGCGGCTCGGTTCGGTGGTCGGCTACGTCACCATCAAGTCGCTCGCCGCCGGCATTGCCAAGGCGGGTTCGAGCGACACCGACAAGCTGATTGCGGCGTTCAGCGGGCTCGAGGTCGACGGGCCATTCGGTCCGTTCTCCTATCGCGCGATCGATCATCAGGCCACGATGGGCGCCTATGTCGGCAAGACTGCGGTGAAGGACGGCAAGCCTATCATGGTGGATTTCAAATACGTGGACGGCGGCGCCGTGCTGCCCTCGGATGCCGAGGTCAAGAAACTGCGGCCGGGCTCGGCCTCGCACTGAGGCCCGGACCGCTTCCGGACGCATCCCTGTCCGAGCGGAGACGTGTGCTCGCGAACCTGCTTGAGGAGGGGAAATTTAGCCGCGGACCACGAGTTGCCCCCTCCCCATCCTTCCCCCGCGAGCGAGGGAAGGAGGCGTTTGCCTCGCGCATCCGATGAGCTTCAGCGGTCTTCTGTTTCAGGCGCTCGACGGACTCGCCGCCGCCTCGGGTCTGTTTTTCGTCGCCGCCGGGCTCTCGCTGATCTTCGGCGTCACGCGCATCATCAATATTGCACATGGATCGCTGTTCATGCTCGGCACTTATGTGGCGGCGACGCTCGCCAGCGCGGTTGGCGGCGCGCTCGGGTTCTGGGGCGGCATTCTCGCAACCGCAATCCTGATCGGACTGATCGGCGCCTTAATCGAAGTCGTCCTGCTGCGCCGGATCTATCGCGCGCCGGAGCTGTTCCAGCTGCTTGCGACCTTTGCGCTGGTGCTGGTCATCAATGACGCCACGCTGTGGATCTGGGGTCCGGAGGACGTGCTCGGGCCGCGGGCGCCCGGGTTGCGCGGCGCGGTGGAAATCCTCGGCCGATATCTGCCGACCTACGATCTGTTCCTGATCGCGGCCGGCCCGCTCGTGCTGATCGCACTGCATTTCGTGCTGACCCGCAGTCGGTTCGGCCGGCTCATTCGCGCCGCCACCCAGGACCGGGAGATGTTGGGCGCTCTCGGCGTCAATCAGGCCATGCTGTTCACCAGCGTGTTCGCATTGGGCTCGCTGCTCTCGGGGCTCGGCGGCGCGCTGCAGGTCGCGCGCGAGCCCGCCAATTTGCTGATGGATCTCACCGTCATCAGCGATGCCTTCGTGGTGGTGGTTGTCGGCGGCATGGGCTCCATTCCTGGGGCCTATTTGGCTGCCGTCGTGATCGCCGAGGTCAAGGCGTTGTGCATCAGCATCGGCGCGGTGACGATCGCGGGCGTTGCGGTCAACGTCTCCAAGCTCACGCTGGTGGCCGAGTTTCTGGTCATGGCCGTGGTTTTGATCGCGCGGCCCTACGGCCTGCTCGGACGCGCGCAGAGCATCGTGCGGGCGCTCGCCGAGCCGGAAGATCCATTGCGCCCGGCTGGCCCGGCTTTGAAACTGCTGGGAGCCGCGGCCGTGCTCGGCCTGATCCTGCTGCCGTTTCTGGCGCGCAGTTCACCCTACGCGCTCGTGCTCGGCATCGACGTGCTCATTGCGGTGCTCTTCGCCGCGAGCCTGCATTTCATCATGGGCCCCGGCGGCATGCATTCGTTCGGCCATGCCGCCTATTTCGGCCTCGGCGCCTATGCTGCCGCGCTGCTGGTCAAATGGTTCGCGCTCTCCATGCCGCTGGCGCTCATCGCCGCGCCGGTCGTGGCTCTGTTCGGCGCCGCGCTGTTCGGCTGGTTCGCGGTCCGCTTGTCGGGCGTTTATCTCGCCATGCTGACCTTGGCGTTTGCCCAGATCGTCTGGTCGATCGTGTTCCAATGGAGCGAAGTCACTGGCGGCTCGAACGGCATTCTCGGCATCTGGCCGACCCCGCCGTTCGATAATCGCGCCGCGCTGTTTTGGCTGACCGCGGCCCTGGCGGTCCTCGGCGTGCTGCTGTTGCGAAAATTCCTGTTCGCGCCGTTCGGCTATGCCATGCGCGCCGGGCGGGATTCGCCGCTGCGTGCCGAGGCGATCGGCATTGATGTCAAACGCGTGCACTGGATCGGTTTTTCCATTGCGGGCGCGGTCTGCGGCATCGCCGGCGGCGTGTTCGCCTTCGCCAAGGGATCGATCTCGCCGGAGACGATCGATGTCTCCCGCTCGATCAATGGCCTGGTCATGGTTCTGCTCGGCGGCATCCAGACGCTCACCGGCCCGATCGTCGGTGCTTCGGTGTTCGCCATGCTCCAAGACACCATCATGCGCCAGACCGAATATTGGCGCGCGCTCCTGGGCGGCATCATTCTGCTGCTCGTGCTCGTCTTTCCGGCCGGCATCGTCGGCGGGCTTGCCAAGCTTGGCGCCGCCTGGCGGAGACGGCCATGAGCGTGCTCTCGATCTTCTCCTTGTCGAAATCCTTCGGGGCCTTGCGCGCCGTGAACGACGTCAGCTTTTCGGTCGCCGAAGGCGAGTTTTTAGCCCTGATCGGTCCGAACGGCGCCGGCAAATCGACCTGCTTCAATATGATCAATGGGCAGCTCAGGCCCAACGCCGGCGAGATTGTCTTTGCGGGCCGCAACATCGCCGGCCTGCCGCCGCGCGCGATCTTTCGCCTCGGGGTAGGCCGCACCTTTCAGATCGCGGCGACGTTCGGCTCCATGACCGCGATCGAGAACGTGCAGACGGCGCTGATCTCGCATGCCGGCGAGACTTACCGTTTCTGGCGTCCCGCCATGGTGCGGCACCGGGAGCGCGCGCTGGCGTTGCTCGACCAGGTCGGCATGCGCGACGCCGCTTTGCGCGCTAGCCGCGAGCTCGCCTACGGCGACAGCAAGCGCCTGGAGTTCGCGATTGCGCTCGCCAACGAGCCGCGGCTCTTGCTCATGGACGAGCCGACCGCCGGCATGGCACCGCGGGAACGCAATGAGCTGATTGCCCTGGTGAAGCGCCTCGTGGTCGAGCGGAAAATCTCGGTGCTGTTCACCGAGCATTCGATGGATGTCGTATTCGCCTTCGCCGACCGCATCATCGTGATGGCGCGCGGGCGGCTGATCGCCGACGGCGATGCGAAGGCGATCCGCGACAACCCGCGCGTGCAGGAAGTCTATTTCGGCACCGGCAAGGCGTTCGAACCCAAGCCGCGGTCCGCCGGATGAGCCGAGCGATCATGCTCGAGGTAGAGAATCTCAGCGCCTGGTACGGCGCCGCGCGGATCCTCTACGACCTCACGCTTCGGGTGGAGCGTGGCGAAGTTGTCGCGCTCATGGGCCGCAACGGCGCCGGCAAATCGACGACCATGAAGGCCATCATGGGGCTCCTGTCGCGGCGGGACGGAGGCGTGCGCTTCAACGGCCGGGACATATCCCGGCTCGACGCGTACCGGATTGCTCGGCTCGGGCTCGGCTTCACCCCGGAGGACCGCCGGATTTTCTCGGACCTGACCGTAGTCGAGAACCTCGACGTCGGCCGCCAGGATCCGCGCAGCTTCGCCGACGGAACGCCGGCGCCGGCGTGGACGCCGGAAAAGCTGTTCGCGCTGTTTCCCAATCTCGCCGAGCGGCGCGATCATCTGGGCAGCCAGATGAGCGGCGGCGAGCAGCAGATGCTCACGGTTGCCCGCACGCTCATGGGCAATCCGCTGCTCGTGCTGCTCGACGAGCCCTCCGAGGGGGTGGCGCCCATTGTCGTGGAGCAGATGGCGAACACGATTGTCGAGCTCAAAGCCCAGGGGCTTTCCTTGCTGCTGTCGGAGCAGAATTTGCATTTCGCCGCGCTCGTCTCCGACCGGGTCTATTTGCTGGAAAAGGGCCATATCCGCTGGGAGGGCCGCATGGCGGATCTCCTCGACAATGCCGAGGTCCAGCGCTCGTTTCTCACGATGTGACCGTCGGCGTTCCCCGGACGCGGCGCAGCGCGCAGCGTTGCATTGCAGATCCGGGGTCGATGCATTTTCTTTCAATGGGTTCTGCATGGGTCCCGGATTGGCAGCGCACCACTATCGTGCTACACTGCATCGGGGACACGAGCGCAGCCGCTCCCGCAGGATCTTGCGCAATCTCTGCGGCGTGATGGGAAGCTCGGTAACGGCGCCGGAGATGCCGATCGCGTCGTCGATCGCGGCGGCGATCGCCGCGCCGACCGCATTGGCACCGCCTTCCCCGGCGCCCTTGAGACCCAGAAAATTGAGCGGGCTCGGCGCATCCTCGGTGATCATCACGTCGATCGGCGGAGCTTCGTGCGCGGTGGGAATGAGATAATCGGCGAACGTGACCGCGAGCGGTTCGCCGCACTCGTCATAGACGAACTCCTCGAACAGAGCGCCGCCGAGCCCCTGCACGGCGCCGCCGGCGAGCTGGCCATGGATCAGCATCGGGTTGACCGCCTTGCCGACATCGTAGGCGACGAAATAGCGCTCGACCTCCACCCCGCCGGTCTCTCCATCGACTCGCACCACCGCGATGTGAATGCCGTACGGATAGGTCATGTGATCGCTGCGGAAGGTGCCCTCCGTCGTCAATGGCGAGTAGCCGTCGCCCTGCGGGCGCGATGCGAGCGCGCGGGCGATGTCGCCGAGCTTGATCGAGGGCCCGGTCTTCGCGTCGGCGCGCACGATTTCGCCGTCGCGGATGTCTAGAGAAGATGCGGGCGCCTGCAGCAGCTCGGCTGCCGCCGTGATCGCTTTCTCGCGTAGCGCCGCTGCCGCGATCCGCGTGGCCTCACCGGTCATCACCGTCACGCGCGACGCAAACGCTCCGCTGCCCTGCGCGATGCGCTCGGTTTGTCCGTGGACGACGCGCACGCAGGCATAATCGACGCCGAGCGCATCGGCGCAGATTTGGGCGATCGCCGTCTCGACCCCCTGCCCGACCGAGGCTACGCCGGTTACCACTTCGACCGCGCCCGCTGCATCGACGGAGATTCTCACGGTGTCGGACGGCCCGAGCCCGCTTTTTTCGACGAACATCGCCACGCCCGCGCCGACCCGCTCGTCCGCGGCGCGCCGCTTGCGCAGTTCGTCCTGCAGCGCTTCCCAACCGACCCTAGCGAGCGCCTTCTCGAGCAGCCCGGCATAATCGCCGGAATCGAGCACCACGTCGGTGCCGAGCGTTCCGAGCACCCGCCGATACGGCATCTCGGTCTTGGCGATGAGGTTGCGGCGGCGCACTTCGATCCGATCAAATCCGGTCTTCGCCGCGATCGCATCGATGAGACGCTCGCGCGCGAACGTGCTCTCGAACCGGCCCGGCGCCCGATAGGTGCCGCCGGGCGTTTTGTTGGTGAGCCGGACGCGGCCGACCGCGCGGTATGCGGGAACGCGATAGGGGCCGGGCAGCATCGCGGCGGCGAGGTCTGGAACCGTCACCGCGTGGGTGCGCAGATAGGCACCTTGGTCGTGGAAGAACTCGTCGTCGATCGCCAGGATGCGTCCCTCCGCGTCGATCGCCGCTCGGACTCGATGCTGTTGCTGGCGCGAATGGTTCGTCGCGATCAGATGCTCGCGGCGGTCCTCGATCCATTTCACCGGCCGGCGGAATTTCAGCGCCGCCGCGCACGCCACCACGTCCTCGGGGTAAAGCTCGCCGCGGACGCCGAAGCCGCCACCGACATGGCCCTCATAGAGCTGCACCGAAGCGGGCGCGCGGCCGAGCATGCGGGCGATCTGGTCGCGGTTCCAGTGCGGCACCTTGGCGGCGCCATGGAGCTCCAGCACGTCGCGTACCGCATCGTAGCGCGCGATGGCGCCGCGGGTCTCCATCGGCACGCCGGAATGGCGGCCGATCCTCAGGTCGAGCGCGACGATCGCATGCGCGGTGCGAAACGCCGTATCGACATCGCCGTAACCCTTGCGGATGACTGCCGCCTCGGTCGAATGGCCCGGCGCGAACTCGCGCGGCTCCTCCTCCGCGCCTAGCCGCACGGGCAGCTCCTCGGCTTCAACCGACACGAGTTCGGCGGCGTCCTCGGCGAGATAAGCATCCTCGGCAAATACCGCGGCGATGGGCTCACCGACATAGCGCACGAGCTCCACCGCCAGCACACTCTGCCGATACGATTCCAGCCCCTCGACGCGCGTCAGGCGAAAATCAATCGGCGGAATTTGTTGCACGTCTGCGGCGGTCCAGACCGCATGCACGCCGGGGACCGCACGCGCGCCAGCGATACCGATCGATCGAAGCTTGGCGTGGGCATAAGCCGAGCGTACCACCCGCATGTGCAGCTGATCCGGAAATGATACGTCCGCTGCGAACGTGCCTCGGCCGGTAACAAGCGGCAAATCCTCGAGTCGCTTGACCGAACGGCCGACAAAGGTTGGTTTCATCGGGACGGCAACTCGCGATTCGTGTCCCGGGCGCGGTGCAGTACGTCGTGCTGCACCGCAGACCCGGGACCCAGAACCGCAATTGTGGACCCCGGATCTGCGGCGCACTGCTCCGGGATTCCCGCGGAGCAGCGCCGCGGCGAATCCCTTCGCATTGCGCCGCGTCCGGGGAACGAGATCCCGTCCATCACTTCGCCCGCATTTCGGCTGCCGCCGCGCGCACCGCCTTGACGATATTCTGGTACCCGGTGCAGCGACACAGGTTCGAGGACAAGACTTCGATCAGGTCCGCATCGCCGATTTCGGGCTCGCGCTCGAGCACGCCCGCGGCGAGCATCAGAAATCCCGGAGTGCAAAAGCCGCACTGCAGGCCGTGGTGCTCCATGAACGCCCGCTGCAGCGGATGCAGCGCATCGCCTTGGGCGAGTCCCTCGACCGTGCGGATCTCCTTGCGGTCGGCCTGAACGGCGAACATCAGGCACGATCGCACCGGCTCGCCGCCGATGAGCACCGTGCAGGCGCCGCATACCCCGTGCTCGCAGCCGATGTGCGTCCCGGTCAGGCCGCAATCGTCGCGGATGGCGTCGACCAAAGTGCGCCGCGGCTCGACGCGAACGACATGCCTGCGCCCATTGATATCCAGCGTGATCTCGATCTTTTCCGTCATGCGTTCGCCTGGGCAGCGCGCAGTGCGGCGCGAATGCGCTGCGGCGTTGCGGGAATTTCGTCGATCGAGATTTTGAACGGAGCGAGCGCGTCATTGATCGCATTGATGATCGCGGCCGGCGCGCCGATCGCGCCGCCCTCGCCGAGCCCCTTGGCGCCGGTGATCGTCGCTTCGCTCAGGGTCTCGCGATGATGAACCTCGATCGGCGGGATTTCCCGAACCGTGGGCGGCAGGTAATCGGCGAGCGTCGTGGTGAGGATATTCCCGGTTTCGTCGTAGATGATCTCCTCCAGCAGCGCATTGCCGATGCCCTGTGCGACACCACCATGAATCTGGCCGTCGACCACCATCGGATTGATCAGCCGGCCGGCGTCCTCTGCGACCACAAATTTCTCGATTCCGACCTGTCCGGTCTCGATATCGACTTCGACGATCGCCGCATGGCAGGCATTCGAAAATGTGCCCGGCGGATCGTAGGTCGCGGCCTCCATGATGCCCGGCTCGATCTCGCCGTCGAACCGATGGGCCTGGTGGTACGCGGCCCGCGCCAGCGCGGCGATCGGCAGCAGGCGATCGGTGCCGGCTACCTTTGCGTTCCCGGCTTCCAGAACGACGTCTTCCGGTGCCGCTTCCAACAGGTGGCTCGCGAGCTTGATCAGCTTGAGCCTAACCTTGCGGGCAGCAATCAGCGCCGCGCCGCCGGCGATCACCAGCGAGCGGCTCGCGAACGTGCCGAAGCCGTACGGCGTCCGATCGGTATCGCCGTGAACGACGGCAATCTGCGCCGGCTCGATCGCGAGCTCGTCGGCGATGATCTGGGCGAGCGTGGTGCGAAGCCCCTGCCCGTGCGGGCTCGCGCCGATGCGCGCCTCGACGAAGCCCGACGGATCCATCGTCAGCTCGACTTTCTCCCAGCCGGGCGTGAGCTCCATCCCGCGCGCCGCAAAGGCCGGCGTGCCGTAGCCGGTGCGCTCCGAGAACGTCGCAAAGCCCAGTCCGAGAAACCGGCCCTGGGACCTCCCTTCATGCTGGCGCGCACGAAAGGCGGCAACATCGAGCGTGGCAGCGGCGAGCTCCATCGTCTCTCGGTAGCTCGCTTCGTCGAGCACCAAGCCCGTTGCCGACACGTAGGGAAAGCGGTCGACCAAGTTGCGGCGGCGGATTTCCAGCGGATCGAGATCGAGCTTGGCCGCGGCGCGATCCATCAGCCGCTCCAGCGCGAGCGTGATCACAGGACGCGTTACACCGCGATAGGGTGCCATCGGACAGGTGTGGGTGAGCACTGCTCGCGCGACGCACGAATAGGCGCGAATGTCGTAGGGCCCCGGCAGCTCGGCTAGCCCCATGAGCGGCTCGACTGCGCACGTCGTCGGAAAACACGAATAGGCCCCGACGTTGGCAGTGACATCGGCCGCGAGCGCAACGAACTTGCCGGCTCGATCGAAGCTGCCCTCGAGCCGGATTTGCTGGTCGCGGCTGTGGAACGACGCGATCAAATTCTCGCGCCGGTCCTCCCGCCACGCGACCGAGCTTTTGAGCTTGCGCGCGAGCCACACCAGAACAACGTACTCGAGCGGCAGCGACATCTTTTGCCCAAACCCGCCGCCGACGTCCGGCGCGATAACGCGCAGCTCCGATTCCGGCATGCCGATCAGATCGGCGATCACCGTGCGCATCAGATGCGGCGTCTGGGTCGAGCAGGTGAAGAAAATCCGGCCAGATGCGGGGTCGTACGTCGCATGGCCACCACGCGCTTCGAGCGGCATGGCGTTCTGTCGCCGCGAGCGGACCTCGACCGAGAGCCGGCGGTGCGCGGCCTTTCGCGCGGCGTCGAAATCCGGCGTGCTGTGCCGAGCCTCGATAATCACGTTGCCGCGAACGTTTTTGTGAACCAGCGCGGCGCCTGCGGCGAGCGCGTCGGCGGCGCGGATCACCGCCGTGCTCTCGGCGATCGCGACTTCGACGCAATCCGCCAGATCCTCCGCTTCCTCCTCGCTCGCGGCGATTACCGCCCCGATCGGCTCGCCGACGAAGCGAACGACCTCGGATGCCAGGATCGGCTGCTCGACCGGCACATAGCCGAACTTGTGGAGCATCGGCCGGATCGGTTTCACTGCGGCGAGATCCGCGGCCGTGATCAGGCTCGCGCCCTGCGGCGCCGTGATGCGCTCGATCGTTCCGGCAGCGACCGGGGAGCGCACGAACCGCACCCAATGCGCCGCGGTCAGATCTGCCGTGAAACGGCCTCGGCCTGTCACGAGCGCGGGATCCTCGACCCGGCGGATTGAGCGGCCGACCCAGGTCTCGCGCCGCTCCATGCGGTTCATGCCGCGGCGCGCTCCAGGGCGCGACGCGCAACCGCGCGGACGAGGTCGCGCCGGTACTCGGCGCCCGCCTGGATATCCTCGAGCGGATCGATCGCTTCGGCGGCAGCCTCCGCCGCCTCGCGAAAGATGCCGATCTCCGGCGGTTTTCCGGCGAGCACGGCTTCGGCTTCCGGAATGCGCCGCGGCGACGCCTCGACGCCGCCGAGCCCGAGGCGCGGGCCGGCGATGAGGCCGTCCTCCAGCCGAAACGTGGTGAGCGCCATGGCAAGGGCGTAATCGCCGGCGCGCCGGCTGAACTCGTAGAATCCCCAGCGCAGCTCGGGCGCGAGGACCGGCAGCCGCGCCTGCTCCAACAGCTCGTCCTCCTCGAGCGTGGTTGCCATCAGGCCTTGGAAAAAATCGATCGCCGCGATCCTTCGCGTGCCACGCGCACTCCGGGCGGCGATCTCACCGCCGAGCGTCGCCGCAACCAGGCACCACTCGGAGGCGGGATCGGCATGGGCGAGGCTGCCGCAAAACGTGCCGCGGGTCCGAATCGGATAATGCGCGATGTGCCGCACGACGTAGGCGAGCAGATCGCCGAGCGGCCCGGCCGTGACCGGCCGATGAAACGCCGCGTGACGCACGCACGCGCCGATCAAGAGCGTGTCGTTCTCGACCGCGAGCCGGTCGAGCCCGGCGACCGGGTTGATGTCGACGAGATGCGCCGGGCGGGCCAGACGAAACGCCATGGTCGGCACCAGACTTTGGCCGCCTGCGAGAACGCGGCCGTCCTCGGGCGCGACTTCGGCAAGGATCGCGACCGCTTGCTCCAGGGTTTTCGGCGCGTGATAGACGAACGGCGCGGGCTTCACTGGCCCCGGCTCCTTCGAGTTTGCAGGGATGCTAACGGCTTTCCCGCTCGGCGCAAAGCCTGGGAAACTTATGTAACGAAGACCGTAGAACGCTCAGGCGGCAAGGTCCGCCGACTTGATGCGCTTCACCCCGGCCTGCAGCATGTCCGCCCACGCCTTCTCCAGCGAGCCCTGGGTGTCGATGCCGCGGCAGGCGTCCTCGACCACATAGGTCTCAAAGCCGCTGTTGCGCGCGTCGATCGCCGTCCAGGCGACGCAGAAGTCGGTGGCAAGGCCGGCCACGAACACTTTTTTGATGCCGCGCTGAGTGAGATAGCCGCCGAGTCCGGTCGGGGTCTTGTGGTCGGCCTCGAAGAACCCGGAATAGCTGTCCATGTCCTTGTGATAGCCCTTGCGGATGACGAGCTCGGCGTGGGGAATGGAAATGTCCTTCGAAATGTCCGCGCCGGACGTCCCTTGCACGCAATGGTCGGGCCACAGGATCTGGTCGCCATAGCCCAGCTTGATGACCTCGAATGGCTTCTTGCCCGGGTGGGTCGAGGCGAAGGAAATGTGGCCGGGCGTGTGCCAATCCTGGGTCATCACCACGTTGGTAAAATCCTTGGCCATGCGATTGATGACCGGAATCACCTGATCGCCTTCTTTCACGGCGAGGCTACCGCCCGGAAGGAAGCAGTTCTGCACATCGACGACGATCAGCACGCTCGCCTCGTCGATCGCGATTTTCTCCGCCGCGCGCGCCATGCTCAAAGATCCGAAGAAGCTCGTGCCGAAGCCGATGCTGACCAAGCCGCGGACAACCTGGCGTCGATTGCAGGTTACCATGGAGCTCCCCGAATTCCGATACCGCGGCAAGTCGCCGCGATGCCGCACAGGCGCGATTCTGTGCCCCCGAGACAGCCTCACGCAAGCGCGTTATGCGCCTCCGTTCCCGTGCAGCGCCTCCCATACCCGGCGCGGGATCGCCGGCATATCGATGCTGCGCGCGTTTCCTTTGGCGTTCAACGCGTCCACCACAGCATTGATCACCGCCGGCGGCGCGCCGACCGCGCCGGCTTCGCCTGCGCCCTTGATGCCGAGCGGGTTGGCCGCACACGGCACGTTGCGGGTCGAGAACGAGAAGAACGGCAGATTGTCGGCGCGCGGCATCGCGTAATCCTGGAACGAGCCCGACAGCAATTGCCCGCTGTCCTCGTCATAGACCGTGTGCTCCAGCAACGCCTGGCCGATCCCCTGCACCACCCCGCCGTGAACCTGGCCTTCGAGCATCATCGGATTGATCACCGCGCCGAAATCATCGACCACGGTGTAGCGCTCGATCTTCACTTCGCCGGTATCCGGATCGATCTCCACCTCGGCGATGTGGCAGCCGTTGGGGAAAGTCTCAGCTGTCGGGGTCCTGGTGTGGGTGGCGTCGAGCCCCGGCTCCATGCCGGGCGGCAGCTTCGATTTGTCGCGCGCCGCAGCCGCAACCGTGAACAGGTCGACGCGCCGGTCGGTGCCGACGATACGGAACTCGCCTTCGCCAAACTCAATGTCGGCAGGCGAAGCCTCCAGCAGATTCCCGGCCAGCTGCCGGCCCTTCTCGATCACCTGTTTCGAGGCCTCGTGGAGTGCGGTGCCGGCGACGGGAAGCGCGCGCGAGCCGCCGGTGAGCCCGCGCGGCGTGCGGTCGGTATCGCCCATGATCACATCGATCTTGTCGGGGTGGACGCCCAGACGGTCGGCAACGAGCTGCTTGTACGACGTGATAAGGCCTGTGCCATATTCGACGTTGCCCATGACGAGCTCGATGCGGTGGTCCTTGAACTCGATCGAGGCCGTCTCCGGAAAGCCGCCGCCGCAGCGCTCGGTATAGGTCGCCATGCCGATGCCGCGCAGTTTCCCGCGTTTCTTGGCTTCGGCGCGTCTCGTCTTGAAGCCCGTCCAGTCGGCTTTTTCCATGCACAGATCCATGACCTGTTCGAACTCGCCGGAATCGAACGTGATCTGCGTCGCCGAAGTGTACGGCATCGCCGATGGCGGGATGAAATTGCGCCGCCTGATCTCGTCGGGCGCGAGGCCGAGATCGCGCGCGGCGGCATCGACCAGCCGCTCCACGAGGTAGGACGCCTCCGGACGTCCGGCGCCGCGATAGGCGCACACCGGCACCGTGTTGGTGCA
>Ga0137365_10002564_pt1 | contig 14423 bp, 10 predicted proteins | sample SagtaG_9_FD_104799 | JGI IMG/M metagenome (GOLD analysis project Ga0137365, IMG submission 104799) | Vadose zone soil microbial communities from Sagehorn Ranch, Mendocino, California, USA - Sage1_L_40_16 metaG | ecosystem: Environmental > Terrestrial > Soil > Vadose zone | place: USA...
CCGTTAATTCTCGGGCATAGCTCAAGGTGTCGATTGCATCGACATTCTTGTCCCGGCGGATGGCTTTGATCCGCGGAAAACGCAATGCCAGCCCACTTGCGTTTTCCGCGGATCAAAGCCATCCGCCGCGACAAGAATGTCGATGCAATCGACACCTTGAGCTATGCCCGAGAATTAACGGCAGCACAAGGCGTGAAGGCTGGCATCGAAAGGTAGAGCTCTCAGCCGCCGAGATCTTGCGCCAGCCATTGCTCGCGAATCAGGGCGAACACTTGGGTCGGAAATCCTCTGAAAAGGATTTCCTTTTCGAAGGTCATGCCGATTTTTTCGGCGACGCGCCGCGACGGAATATTGTCGTAGTGGATGAGCGAAATCACCCGTGGAAGTTTCAGGTCGCGAAAAGCGTGATCGCGCACGGCGCGCGCCGCTTCGGTGGTGACGCCTTTGTTCCAGCATTGAGGCTGCAATCGATAGCCAATTTCGATGTCGTCGCTTTGGTCGATGTGCTGGTGATAGAAGCCGCAGTAGCCGATGAGCGCGTCCGTTTCGCGGAAGATCATCGCGAAAAGCGATGGCAATCCGCGATTCTGCCAGCCGATTAATTTGTCGAGAAATTCAAGTGTTTGGTCCCGCGAATAGATGCCGAGGGAGAAGCGCATGAAATCCGGGTTCGCCATCAACTCGCTCATCCGATCGACATCTTTTTCGTCGAACGGCCGCAGGATCAAACGCGGTGTTTCAAGAATGGCCATTAGTTATTCAAACACAAACAGTGCGCGAGTTTCGATTTATAATCGGGAACATGCCAGCGATTGAGAAAGAATATGCGCGCCCAGCGACGCCGCCGGAAACATCGAGCTTAACAGAGATGCGCAAAGCGGCGAGCAATTGCACGGCGTGTCATCTTTACAAACGTGCGACCCAAACCGTCTTCGGAGAGGGACCGAAACGCGCGCCGATCGTGCTGATGGGCGAGCAACCGGGCGATTTCGAAGATGCCGCGGGCAAACCGTTTGTCGGACCGGCGGGAAAAATTCTCGATCGCGCATTGGCGGAGGCGGGAATCAATCGCGACGAAGTTTACGTCACCAACGCGGTCAAGCATTTCAAATGGGAACCGCGCGGGAAACGGCGAATCCATCAGAAGCCAAACTCACGCGAAATCGCCGCCTGCCGGCCCTGGCTCGAGGCGGAGTTGCGTCTCATAAAACCGAAACTGTTGGTCTGCCTCGGCTCGACCGCCGGCCAGACAATCTTCGGTCCATCTTTTCGCGTGACGCGCGAGCGCGGCAAAGTCTTATCTTCGAAGCTCGCACCAAGAGTCGTGGCGACGGTCCATCCTTCCTCGTTACTGCGTCAACCGGATGAAATGTCGCGCGACCGCGAGTACGCGCGTTTCGTTGTCGATCTTCGGGTCGCTTTGAAAGCGGCTGGCGAAGAATAAATCTGCGGCGAGCCAGGCCCCCGCGGATCGGGCACCTATGCTAGAACTATGGTTTTGGGGAGGCCGTAGGCGAGGCCGCGAGTGACTTCGCCTTTTCCATCGGCCCGAGCTTGACGTTCTTGGCTTCGAGCGTGCCGTCAGGATTCTTCCAATACGAACCGCTGACTTCTTCATTCTGCACGATGTCTTTTACCGTCGCAGCGTTGCCGCCTTTGGTCACCGTGGTTTTATCTGTGACTTTAAAGGCACGCGATTTCCCCTTGCCCGCAATCGTGAATGTTTTTGCCTTCTGATCGACCGCCGAAATCATTCCGTGAAATGGGAAAGGGCGCGTAGTTTGTTTCGTGGGAGAGCCGGTCGCGGTCGGCGAAGTCGAAGTTGCACTCGACGTTTTCGGCGTTGTTTGCGCCGCGAGCGACAGGCAAAGAGCGATAGTCGCGACGCACACACCGATGATAAGATAAATTTTGTGTTTCATAATTTTGGTTGGTTATCGAATCGAGGATCTTTGTGATCTTGTTTGAATGGACGAACCGAGAAAAGTTTTTCTTAATCCGTGACCACACGTTCTTATCCTGAAAAGTGAGTGATTTCGCGGAGGCGAAATTCTGGAGGTAAGGGGATTCGAACCCCTGGCCTTCTCATTGCGAACGAGACGCTCTACCAACTGAGCTATACCCCCGCAAGATCGACAATCGATCTTCACAAACTATCGAAGCAAAGGCCACGCGGGCAAGCGAACTTGTGGGATTAACTGATCGCGCCGAAGGCGAGACCGAGGCCGTAAGTCACGGCGGCTTCGATTACTCCGACGACTGTCATTTCCAACCCTGAAGCCCACCACGAGCGCAACGTGATCAGTGATTTCACCGCGCCGACGAGGAAGTGGGCGACGATGCTGATGGCGAACGCCCAAGCGACAGCAGCGATTCCGCTCATGAAAAAGAACGGAATGATCGGGATGAATGCGCCGATGGCCGTGGAGATCGCGGCGGAGGCCGATGATTTCCAGGGATTTGGGAAATTGTGTTCGGAGAGGCCGAGTTCGCTTTGCGCCATCGCCCGTACCATCTGCTCCGGTTGCTCGGCCAGACGCTCCGCCATTTTTTGCGATTCTTCCGGGCCGAATCCCTGGAGTTGATAGAAGAGCGACATCTCCTCGATTTCTTCCTCGGGGTTTTCCTGGATCTCCGCTTTTTCCCGGGCGATCTCCGCTTCGTAAACTTCCGCTTCGCTCTTCACGGCGAGATATGCGCCCGCACCCATCGACAATGAGGACGCGATCATGCCGGCCAGACCGGAGATGAGAATGTAATGCTGTTGATTGTTGGTCGCGCCGGCGACGCCGGAAACAATTCCAAAGACCGCGCCGAGTCCGTCGTTCACGCCGTAAATCGCGTCCGCCACCCAACTGCCGCCGCGGCCGTGCCAGCGTTCCCGTTTTAGAATTGTGTCAAGGACAGCGCGTGGACCGAGCTGCGGCACCATTGTTTGCAAAGCGCGCGCGTGGGCTTTTTCTTCGAGCGCGCTTTCGCGCAAAAATTCCTTCACATCGTGCTCGCCCGCAAGAACGCGCTCGCGTTGATCGCGAAATTCCGCTTCGTGTTTTTCCTCCGCCGCTTCCATCCGGCGAATGGCGATGTCGGTCCCGAGCGCGCGATTGAACCAGCGTCTAAAACGGGTGACAACTGTGTCCGGCAGCTTCGGAATTGGTGCGCCAAGATCGGCAAGTTTCTTTGCCCATCGTTCCGCGTGGCGCTCCTCTGCTTCCGCCATGCGCAACAAAATTGCTTTGCGTTTCTCGTCGGCTTCGCGTGCCGCCAGCTCGCGGTAAACCTGCGCCGTTTCGACCTCCGCCCGCCAATTGCGCTGCACGACTTCGATTGTCTCCTCCGCGCGCGATGGCTGTCGGAGTTGTCGATCTTTGGATCCGCCTGATGACTTTTCTGTTGTCATTGGGCGCACTCCGCTCCGGCGATTTGTCCGGCAAGAGCTGGGGCCGTTCGAGATTTCATTTGCTGCGCGGTGATTACAGCCGCGACCGACCCGATAATCAATCCCGCACCGATCCACGTCCGCAAAGTCAGACGTTCGTCGGCGAAAAGCGCCCCGAGCAAGATGGCCACGATCGGATTGACGTAAGCATAGGTCGCCACTTTTGCCGGCTCGCAGTGTCGCAGCAGATAAAAGTAAGCGGTGTATCCAACGAGCGCTCCGATCAGCACGAGATAAACGAACGCGCCTAACGAGAGCCAGGTTACATTGCGGATATCGAATTGGCGATGTTCGCCCAATCCGAGTCCAGCGAGGATGAGCAACGCTCCGCCGCAAATCATTTGCTGACCCGCTGCGACAAATAGTGACGATGAATGTTTAGCCTTGCGCGAATAGAGCGAGCCGATCGACCAAAGTAACGACGCGATCAGCAAGATCGACATACCCCATGCGAGACGATTTCCGGTCGAACTCGTGAATGCGGGCCCGACCAAAATTCCGACTCCGATAAAACCGCCGATCAATCCGAGCCAAACGATTGACGTCGGCCGGGACGCCGTGCCGCTGAGCCAACCCAGCAGCGCGATGTAAATCGGGACCGTTGCCACGAGCAACGCGGCCAATCCGGTCGGGACCCATTTTTCGGATATGGTAACACCGCCATTTCCGCCCAAAAGCAAACAACCGCCGATAATCAGCGCCGTCCACCATGTCGATCCTTCCGGCTTCGGCGCGCTTTGGAATCGCGTGATCCCGTACATGATGACACCCGCAGAAAAGAAACGCACGCCTGCCATCAAAAACGGCGGGATTGATTGAATGGCGAGAAGAATTCCAAGATAAGTCGAACCCCAGATCAAATAAACTTCAGCCAACGCAATGATGATCCAAAGTCTCTTCGGCGCCGCCATCGCTCACCTTCCCGCATCGTGCGGGTAGAGCAAGCGGCCGCGGCGTGTCAGGCCGCCTCCGACTTGACGCGCCCGATGTGTGGTTGGAAACTTCCGTCAGTTCTTTGTTTCGCTTAATGGATCGGCCAGTTGTCGATCTTGCGGGGGAACCAATTTCTGTTCCGCGAACGCGGGAGAGATCGGGGCGAACGATGCGCGGCATCGAGAGCATTTAATGGCTCCAGTCCGACAGCTAACCTCGTCAGCATCATTAAAGGGCAAAGGAAGTCGCGGGAACCGACTCCAGCAGAAGTGATGCGCCTCGTCGCGCGAGGCCGTCGCGTTGAGTCAAAAATTGATACCAACCAACGTTAAGCGCCCGCGCAACGTGAACGTGCCACGCGCGGCCGCGATTTTGTACGGCGACTGGGGCACGAGCAAAGCTTACGTCATTGGTCTCGCCTTTGCGGTCGCCGGTTACGCCTCGTTCTGGTTGATCGCGGCGATGTGCGTGCTGACCGCGCTTGTCGGCATCAACTACATGATCATCTGCCGTCTTTACCCGGACGGCGGCGGTGTTTATGCCAGCGTGCGTCATCGCAGCGAAGTCATCTCCATCGTCGGCGCGTTTCTGCTCATCGCCGATTATCTGGTAACGGCAGCGATCAGCGCGCTGTCCGCTTTTCAATATCTCGGAGCGCCGCATCCGGAGAAATTCGCCGCGATGTCGATCTTGATTATCGGATTACTCAACTTGCTCGGACCAAAACAGACGGGTGGCCTCGCTTTTCTAATTTCCGTTCCGACCGCGATCGTCGTCGTTGTGCTCGGGCTCTTTAGTTTGCCGCACATCGGCGAAGCGTTCGGACACCTTCAACCTTTGCACGGAACCTTTGGGCAAAACTGGGCCGGCTTCGTCGGAATCGTGCTTGCGCTATCGGGCGTCGAAGCGATTGCCAACGCCACCGGCGTGATGAAACTCGATCCCGGCAGCACCGACGCGAAACCGTGCGTCGTCAAAACGTCCACGCCCGCCATTCTCTGGGTCATGATTGAAGTCTGCTTGTTCACCGCGTTGTTCGGACTGGCCGCTCACGCAGTCAGCGGATTGCAGGTCGCAAACGGTGACGTCAACGCGCCCGGCGCGGAAGGCGTGCGTGATTATCTGCTGCGTTACATGGGACAGATCTTCGTTGGTGGCGCGCTCGGCCCAGCCGTCGGCCACATCTTCGCTGTCATCGTCAGCATCGTCTTTGGCCTCCTGCTCCTCTCTGCTTCCAACACCGCGATTGTCGATCTTATCGCGATTCAATTTCTGATGTCGCGCGACCGCGAGCTGCCGACAATTTTCCAGCGCCTCAATAAATGGGGCGTGCCGAACGCGGGCATGCTGCTCGCCACTATTCTGCCGATGCTGCTCGTCATTGTCGTCAAAGACATGTCCGGTCTGGCCGATCTCTATGCCGTGGGCGTCGTCGGTGCGATCGCCACAAATCTCGGTGCCACCTCCACCGATCGGAAACTGTCGATCAAACCGTGGGAACGTACGCTCATGTTTGCCACGTTCATCGTTATGTTCGCGATCGAAATGTCGTTGCTCATCGACAAGCCGAACGCGCGTTATTTCGCCGTCACTATTCTCGCCGTCGGTTTGATCCTCCGTGGTCTTGTGCAAGAACGCCGCGCCAAGAAAGAGGCAATGCCTCCGCCGCCGCTCATGCCGGAAAAGTTACGTGTCGATCTTGTGCCGGCGGTCCCAAGAGAACCTGCGATTGCTGTTTCCGTGGGTGCCGAATCAATTCTCTGCGCTATCAGAGGAACAGGCCGCACGCTCGACTTTGCTTTGAAAGAAGCGCAAGAAACTGGCCGGCGTCTTTATTTGTTGTTCGTGCGCGAACAGCCATTCATGACCGAGCAAGACAGCAAACGCAAATGGCAGGAGGACGCCGAAGCGCGCGAGGTTTTTGGCGTGGCAAAAGAAAAAGCCCCCGACCATCCACCATTGTTTTGTTACGCAGTCAGTCCGTCCGCTGCGGAAACAATTGTCGATGTCGCGGCAACCGTCGGCGCCTCGCGCCTGATCCTCGGCGCACCAAAACGCAACGCGCTCATCAATCTTCTCCGCGGCAACGTCATCCGCGAAGTCTCCAACTCACTTCCGGAAGAGATCGATCTACTCGTTTACGCCTGATCGATTGACAACTCGCCGAACTCGTCTATGTGGAGAGATCGGCTCGTCACACCGGGTCGTTGTTGGAAGTCCGCGCGCCCTTAAGGGCTACCGCGCCGGGGCTGTTCCGAAGCTGAAATAGAAGCTGCACTTTCTGCGGCTTTTGGCATCGAGAATAGCTTGCTCCACCCGAGACTCGACCACATCGGAGCAACGCTTGGAAGTCATGAAGTTATTTTACACAGTTATATTTTTATTGTCGTTGGCGTCGGCTGCTTTCGCGCACGAGGAGTCGGTCCTGGCGCGTGTCACCAGTTACTGGGCAGATGAGGGAGCTCCCGGCAAATATGCCAGTACGGGTCGACGATTGCGCGCCGGACATTGCGCTGTCGACCCCAAACGAATTCCGTACGGCAGTAAGGTTGTCTTCCCTGATTGCGCCTGCACCGCGGTAGACACGGGGCCGGCGGTCATTAGTCGTAAAGCCGCTCGTTTATGCGCACGGACTGCGAGCCAACTCAAGGCCATCGTGGTCGATCGATTTTTTGAAACAAAGCGAGAGGCGATGGCGTGGACGGACGCGCATCCCGAGTTCATGACACTTCAGGTTGTTCCGCCTTGATCACTGTCAGAACGGACCAGGGTGTGGTCGTTTACAAATAAAGATCGAATCCTTTCTATCAGCGCGAGAGGCGTTTATGACGGAGAGCGCGCCGTTGTCCTGGACAGGTACGGAAAAGGTCGTAAATAGAAGCAGATGAAAACGATTAACGCGCCAATTTGCGCCGCCGGGTTCCGGCAGGCTGCATAAAGGCTCGTTGATCTCGCCAAGTTGGAGCCCGCTTTTCGCGGCACCCCAGTGGTCGAATCTTACCACGCGCGGGTTTTTTTGCGCCGGTCGTCCGAACCGAATTCGGGAATCACTCTCAACATTTTTAATTTATGAAACCAACACCTCAACTTAGTTCCAATCAGCGCGCTGCCCGGAGTTTTCCCTTAACGGATTATTCGTTCCAGGCGACCGCTCAAGCATCGGCCAACACTGCCGCGGTTCTTCCGGCAACGAAGCCGCGCCCATTCTACAAAATAAGCAGCGAATTCTTCGCGGCCGAGACACATCTCGATTACATCGCCGAGCTTTTTTTCTTCATTCTGATCGCCGGGGTCGCAGCATGGCCTGTCCTATCGATGCTCGCCTGCCTGGCTTGGATGAAAATTGTGTTCTAGCAAGTGCGCGATTGCCGATCTTAGCGTCAAAGGTCGATCACTTGCGCGGAATGGATGTCGTCGCTGGCGCGAATTTTCTCGAGCAAGTCCGCGGCCGGCGCGGAGTCGAGATTCAAAACAGTGAGCGCGGTGCCGCCGGCTTGATTTCGACTGAGCGACATCGTGGCGATGTTTACTCCGTGGTCGCCCAGCAATGTGCCGATGCGGCCGACCATTCCGGGACGGTCGGTGTTTTCTAAAATCAAAACCACGCCGTACGGCCGCGCCTCCACCGGGCGACTGTTCACGCTGACGATGCGCGGAGTCGCGCCAAAAAACGCGCCGCCGACGGAGACCGTTATGCCCTCGGCAGTGGCGGAGAGCTCGAGCAGATCGGTGTAATCACCCACTGCGCTCAAGCGCGTTTCGGTGATTTTGAGTCCGAGACTTTCGGCGAAGGCCGGTGCGTTGACCTCGTTGACTTCGCTGCCGCCGGCGCTTTGGAAAAATCCTTTCAGGACCGCGCGGGTGATCGCGGTCGTATCGACCTCATTGACCTTGCCGCTGTAATTGATGTTGAGCGTGTCCACCCGCTTCGGCGCGATTTGGGAGAGGAATTTCCCGAGTTTTTCTCCGAAACGCAGATGCGGCCCGATGACAGCCAATGTTTTGGCGTCGAGGTTGGGCATATTGATGGCGTTGCGAATTGTTCCTTCCAGTAACGCCGCGCGGACCGATTGTGCGATCTCGATGCCTACACTTTCCTGGGCCTCGGCAGTGGACGCGCCGAGATGGGGAGTCAAAACCAAATTCGGGGCGGAGCGCAGTGGTGAATCGCCGGGCAAAGGTTCCTGCTCGAAGACGTCGAGCGCGGCCGCGGCGACATGTCGATCTTGCAGGGCGCGGGCGAGCGCGGCTTCGTCCACCAGTCCACCGCGCGCGCAATTGATGATGCGGACGCCGCGTTTTGTTTTTTGCAGCCGTGCAAGATCGACAATGTGATGCGTCTCGGCTGTTAACGGAGTATGGAGTGAGATGAAATCGGAACTTGCGAGCAAATCGTCCAGCTCATCGACAAGCTCGACCTGCAAGCTACGCGCGCGCGTGGCCGAGAGATAAGGATCGTAGGCAAGCACACGCATGCCGAAAGCGATCGCGCGCCGGCTCAATTCGCTGCCGATGCGGCCCAGGCCGATGACGCCGAGGGTTTTGTTGTAGAGTTCGACACCTTCGAAATTTTTGCGGTCCCAATTCTTTCCACGCACGCTCGCGTCCGCCTGAGGAATTCGTCGCGCGACCGAAAGCAGAAGGGAAAAGGCATGTTCGGCGGTGGAAACGGTGTTTCCGCCGGGCGCGTTGAGCACGACAATGCCGCGGCGGGTTGCTGCTTCAACATCGACATTGTCGACACCGACCCCGGCGCGGCCGATAACGCGCAACCGCGCGCCGGAATTTAAAATCTTTGCGGTGATCTTCGTTTCGCTGCGAACAATGATCGCGCTGAAGTCGGGGATAAGATCGACAAGCTGCTCTTCGCTCAAGCCGGTTTTGACAATTACATCCAGTGCGTTATCGCGTGAAAGCTCTTCGATCCCGCGCGGCGAGATGGAGTCGGCAATGAGAAGTTTGGGCGTCACAACAAAGCAAACGTTCAACGCTCAACGCTCAACGTTCAATGAAGAAGGCTAGCCGAAGATCAGCAAGTTAATCGAGTCCGGCAATTGTTGGGCAACGTTGGTGGCCACGCTGCCGCGAAGTAGATTGGCAAGGGCGTAGCGTTGGGTTGCGCCGATTACGAGAAAATCGACGCCCATGGTGGCGGCAAGATCGACAATCGTGACCGAGGCATCCTGGCTCACCGCATAAACCGGCACGACACAGACGTCGCGCTCGTTTCCGAGTTTGAGCATGAGAGACATGATCGCATTCGCTTCCGGATCGTCCTGCCAGCGTGCGCGCCCCAGTCGTGCCGGACCTCCGGAATAGTAAACAGCGACTTCTTTGACGAAAAGCACGCAAAGTGTCGCTTTGCGCAGTTGCGCCTCGTCGAGAGCAAAACTGAGGACCGGTGTGATGCCGCGCGCCGCGACCATGATCTTTTGTCCTTCTTCCAGCCGCGGCTGCATGCTGGCCACGAGATTGGGTGAAACCATTTCCGCAACCTGCCGGGTCACGGTGACCGTGGTGAGACCCTGGCGCTTCAAGGTGTAAGCACGCAAACCCAATCCGCCGATCAGTATGCAGGTGACGAAGAAAAGCGCGTCCGGTTTTGTGTGCGCGAGGGTGAATTCCACGGCGAACAAAATCACGAACGTGATCCCGAACAGGACGCGATCATACCAAGTGAAATCAATCGCTCGATTGAACGAACAAGAACCAACGTTCACGGTGATGGCGCCGACGACTCCAATCGCGTAGAGACCGGCGAGCGCGGTAAAGTTTGCAGCGAAGAGGAGGACGAGTGCGGGCAGCCCGATGCCGATGAGGAGCGGATACGTCGGAACGCCGTGACGATTGAGGCGCTTGAATTGGCGGGGCATCTCGCGATCGCGTGCCATCATGTAGAGCAATCCGATCATTGCCACGATGGCGGTGTTCGCGGCGCTCAAAAGGAGCAGGAAAAAGACAATGCCGACGACCCAGCCGAATAGGACACCAACCGCCGGTGAGAAGGTTGCGGTAGCGAATTGCTCGCCGATAAAACGCAACATGTCTTCATTGCGCTTCTCCAAAACAGCGGCGATCTCCGCGCGGCCGACAAGGTGGAGTGTTTTGCCCAGCACCGTCGGCAGCGAGAGCATGGCCCAGCCAAGCAAAGCGGTGCCAAAGACAACTTCAATCGCGACCGGCGTAATTGCCTTGAGCGACTCGCGAGCCACGCGCGGTTGTTCCATTGTCGATCCACGATCGAGTTTCATCACCCCGGTGAGGTTCGCGATCGCTTCCACGCCGCTGAGCGCGAGAATGACGCCGACGAATTGGACCCATAGCGCTCCCAAGCTTTCGTGCCGCGGCTCCAGAAAACGCGTCGTAAAATGCGGCGCGCTGACTGCGATCAGCGCGATTACTACGACGAGAGTTGGTAACGCCAGCGCCATTGCGAAAGTACCCGAATGTTTAGGGCCGAAGTAGTTGATCAACCCCATGATCAAAAGCACGGCGATCGTGGTCAGGGCAATGTGATCGCGCAGGAATTTGATCCAGATCACTTCCTCCGCGCCGGAAGTGATGTAGGACACTGCCGACCAGCCGCTCAGTGCCGCGGTTACGGTCAGATCGGCCAGGAGAAGTAGGGCGCCGACCACCGCCAGCAATCGTCCCTGCGAACGCGCGGCCGAATAAACACCGCCGCCATCGGGGAAATGGCGGCAGATCACCATGTAATTGATTCCGACCAGGCCGGTAAGCGCGCAGACGGCGAGAATAATCGGCAACGAGGAGAACCCGGCGGCGAGAAACGCCAGCCCGATGACATAGGCTTTGCTCGTGCCCCAGTCACCGTAGAGAAGCGCGGCTGCACGCTTCCAATCGACATTGCGCGGGCGATGCACCGCCTCGCTCTCAGTGATTAACAAATCAGCCATCGTTTTGCCGTGTGACTGTTCAATGTCCGCTTGTTTTCTGGCAAGTTCTTTATGTGGGATGCTGCGCGCGCATGTCCTATCGGCACGACGCCGATACGACTACTTCGATCTCAGCGGTTTGCGGGAACATGTCGAGGGGTGTTACCGATTCGATTTTGAATTTGTCTTTTAGCTCCTTTAGATCGCGTGCGAGGGTCGCGGGGTTGCAAGAAATATAGATGAGCCTGGCCGGCGCAAGATCGACAATCATTTCTCGAAGGTTTGCGCTGAGACCGGCGGCCGGAGGATCGACGATCAGGGTGATCTTCTCACAGGTAGGGGCGATTGACCCCGATCGCCCGCGGGCAGTTCGGTGAACCGCCCCTACCTTGCCTAACTCAAACTCGACGTCGCCGGCAATGTACGTTTCTTTCGCGGTCGCGTTCTGCCGGGCGTCTTCGATCGCAAATTTGTCCCAGTCGATTCCAACGACACGCTCGAATTTGTCGAGCAGCGCCTTGGCGAAAAATCCGGCGCCGCAATAGGCATCAACCAACAGTTGCTGCTCTCCCAGAATGAGCTGTGAAATCAAGTCTCGCAGCGACTTTGCGACCGCGTCGTTTGTTTGGGTAAAAACGCGCGAACCAGATTCCGCGCGCAAAGTGTAATGGCCGTCGCGAACCGGAAAGGCGCGCAAATCCGCGAGCGCGTGATTCACTTCGGTCATTGCGATCGGGCAATGTTCGATGTCGATCAAGCGATGCGATTCGCGGCGGAAAAACCCGATCACGCCATCCTGGGCATGGACGGTAATGCGATTACGATAATGATAGGAGGCCGGCGAGGGGATCATTGGTCGCATTGGAACCTGGACTAGTTTTCCGATGCGATGCAAAACATCGCGGACCTGCCGGAATTTGAGCGTCAACTGATGCTCGTAATCGATGTGCTGGTAACTGCATCCACCGCACCGGCCGAAGTACGGGCACGGTGGCTGGACGCGGTGCGGTGAGGATTCGATAAGATCGACGAGCTCGGCCTCGGCGAATTGTTTTTTTTCTCGAACGATTTTCGCCGACGCCCGTTCGCCTTCGATCGTGAGTGGAATGAAAACAGCCTTGCCGTTGTCTCGCGCGACGCCTTTTCCGCCGAAAGCGACGTCCTGGACTTTTAGATCGACCGTGCGCAAATGAAAAGACCGGCGCGATGCGTCGCAGAAGGCGCGATGTTAATTCGATGCAGCTCGCGCTCCGATCGCGCGCTCCATCGCGGCTTGGAGATTTTCAAGCTTCACCGGTTTTACCAAATGCTCGGAAAAGCCGGCCTGCAGGCTTTTTTCAACGTCACCATTGTTGCCGAAGCCGCTGATGGCGATTCCCGGGATGCCGCAAATGGCGCGCAGATGCATCATCAACTCCATACCGGTCCCGTCTGGCAGTGCGATATCGCTGATAAGAAGGTCGAATTGATTCCGAACCGCGGCCTCCATGGCCGATCGCACACTATGCGCGGCCGCCACCAGGTGTCCACGCCGAACGAGCAATCTCTCCAGAGCCGTGCAGGTGTCCCGGTGGTCGTCCACCAATAAAATACGGAGAGTTCGCGTCTCGATCGGCGAGATGGCACTTTTGACCGGAGGCGGCTGCGGCGAAACGGTCTTTATCGTTAAAGTAAAAGTCGTCCCGCGGTCGCGTCCTTCACTTCGGGCGACAAGCGTGGCGCCATGGGCCTGGGCGAGCGATTTAGAAATGGCCAACCCAAGCCCGAGCCCGCCAAAACGCCGCTGAAACGAGACTTCGCCTTGCTCGAACGGCTCGAAAATCCGTTCCATGATCTCGGGTTCGACACCGATTCCGGTGTCGCGCACAGTGATGACGAGGGTCTGCGGCGCCGGATTTACGGAGGAGATGGTGATTTCACCGTCGTCGCCAGTGAACTTGATCGCATTTTTCAACAAGTTCCAAATGATTTGCTGAAACTTTGCCGTGTCCGCGGAGACGTGATGCGCGCCGGCTCGCAAGTCGGGATAGACATGCAGATTTTTTGCGTTCGCTTCCGCTCGGCAGATTTCGATCACGCTCAAGATCGTCTCGTGCGCATCGATCGAATCAAATTTCAATTCCAATTTATCCTTGGCGATGCGCGTGAGATCAAGGAGATCGGCGATGAGCTGGCTTTCCAACTCGACGTTGCGGCGGATCATTGCCAGCGAAGCCTTGGATTCTTCAGATTGGGCCAGGTCCGTCTCCAGTGTGTCCAACGCAGCAATCACCGGCGTGAGGGGTGTGCGCAATTCGTGCGAAAGCATGGCCAGAAATTTGTCCTTTGTCCGGTTGGCAGCTTCGACCGCGGCTTTTTGCTGCTCGATGGCTGCTTCGGCACGGCGTCGTTCGGCCATAGCGGCAGCCAGCACCATGGCGGTGATAGTGAGCACGACGGTCCAGGCTTGGAGCGTGAGAAGCGAATGATTCTCGGTTTCCATAATGAACGGTCCGAAGCCGTGCAGCGTCCCCCAAATCGCGATGGCTGAGAGAATAAAAATTCCGGTGGCCGTTTCGCGCTGGGAAAATCGGAAGGCAGTCCATATCACGACTGGCCCGCAAATGAATGAAATGGGGTAATTTTTGGCCGAAATCGGAAACCATCCGCCGAAGACCGTTTCCCCGAGAACAAATAGCAAGAGGAGAAGGATGCCAACTTCGCCGGCGTCTCGGCGACTCCAACGCTGCGGTGAAGGGATGCTCCAGAGAAGAATGAGCGGAGCGACCACCAGGTTCCCGGCGGTGTCGCCCAACCACCACGTCGTCCAGATCGGGGCGTAGTTTGTCCACTCGGCGAAGCCGCCGAGGGCGAGACTGGTCAGGCCAAGAGTCGGGCTGAGCAGAGTGCTCAGCATTGCGGCGAGAGCGAACTTAAAGACATCCTGCGCACGATCGAAGACGCGCGTGCCGCCGGCAAAACGATTCACCAGCCAGGCGCCGCAAAGCGCTTCCAGCGTGTTGCCAGATGCGATGCCGAGCGAGGTGGCAATATTGCCCACAGTGGTGACGTTGACCAAAAGTGCGCCGACAAAAATGGCCGGCCACACCCGATACCCGAGCACGAGCATCGCGGCGAGGGCGATTCCGGCTGGCGGCCACACCGGCGATGCGCTA
>Ga0137365_10002565_pt1 | contig 14423 bp, 12 predicted proteins | sample SagtaG_9_FD_104799 | JGI IMG/M metagenome (GOLD analysis project Ga0137365, IMG submission 104799) | Vadose zone soil microbial communities from Sagehorn Ranch, Mendocino, California, USA - Sage1_L_40_16 metaG | ecosystem: Environmental > Terrestrial > Soil > Vadose zone | place: USA...
CACCACCAAACCGCTGCCCGGGATGGCCGCCGGGCAAGGGGCGTTCGCCGTGTCGATGTACGGGGAGCTGGCGGTCTTTGGCGGCGGCGGGCCGCTGGTCACCGCCACGCCCACGCCATCGCCCACGCCAACCCCTTCTCCAACGCCGTCACCGACGCCGTCACCGTCAAATCCCTATTTCGGATCGGCCGTCCACACCGCCACGGGTTCCATGCAGCCGGTGGCCTCATTTGCCGAGGACCTCGACGGTTTCTCCGGGGATGACCTCGTCGTCGCCGACCCGGCCAACAACAGCCTGGACGTCATGTTCCATTACGACTTCGGCCGGTTCGACGAGGGAGCTCGCTATTACGTGGCGGCAAACCCCACAGCGGTCACCGGCGGCTTGTTCCGAAGCGGTGTGCCGAGGCCGGATGTCGCGGTCGCCAGCGCGGGGAGCGGTACCACCGCGGGCACCATCTCGGTCTTCTTCAACGACGGCTCAGGTCGTCTTTCGCTATCGAAGATCTATTCCGCGGGAATCGTCCCCGCTTACCTCATGGCTACTGATATCAATAAGGATGGGAAGCTGGACCTGATTACGGCGAACCGCGGCGGAAACAGCGTCTCCGTCTTACTTGGCAATGGAGACGGCACCTTCCAACCTCCGCTCACCTCGGCCGCCGGCGCGGAACCGACCTGGATCGCGGTCGCGGATGTCAACGGCGATGGCAATCCCGACCTGGTGGTGGCCAACCGCGATAGCGATGCCTATTCCGTTCTCGTGGGAGACGGCGCCGGTCGTTTCCAGGCACCGGTGCTGCACGCGCTTCCGATGGGGAGCCGCCCGGCGGCGGTCCTTCTTCACGATTTCAATAAGGATGGCCGGCCTGATCTCGCGATTGCGGAGTCCGGCAGCAACACCATGTCCGTGCTGCTCGGCCTGGGCGGCGCCAGCTTCGGAACACGGACGCCCTACCAGGTCGGGAAACAACCAGACTCGATTGTGGCGGTTGACGACGGATTCGTCTCGGGTCTCGCGGTGGCAAACCTTGGATCGGACAGCATCTCTCTGCTGCGCGGCAACGGTGATGGCAGCTTTCAAAATCCCGTCCCGTATGCAACCGGCCACCTTCCCGGCTCGATACAAGTCGGCAGTGAACCGGTTATGGCGCTCACGACGGTCAACAAGGGGTCTGGCAACGCCTCGATCCTCTACGAGAACAGCGACGGCACGTTTCAGCCGGCCTCGAACACGAATGGCTCCCGACCGTATGCCTCGGTGGCTGCCGACTTCAACGGCGACGGGCGACCGGACCTGGCGGTGGCCAACAGCGACCTCTCCACCGTCAGCGTTTTCCTGAATGCCGGCAATGGCAACTGGCAGACATCGCACGATCTCGTCACCGGCGTCGCGGGCAAGGCGATTGCCATTGCGGCCGGCGACTTCAACCAGGACGGAAGAATGGATCTGGTCATCGTCAACCGGCCATTCTCGTACGGGTTGCCTGGAAACAGCGTCTCCATCCTGCTTGGAAATGGAGACGGCACTTTTCAGACTCCGGCGGTTTACCCGGTCGGGCTGAACCCGAACGGTGTTGCGTTCGGTGATTTCAACCGGGACGGGAATCTCGACATCGCCGTGGCAGATAGTGGATCCGTCGACACGAATACCGATGTCGCCGTGCTGCTGGGAAAGGGCGATGGCAGCTTCAAGCCAGCCTCGTTCTTTGCCGCTGGAAATGATCCGGAATCGATTGCGACCGCCGACCTGAATGGAGACGGCAAGCTCGACCTGGTCGTCGATGGCTACTACGCCAACTACCTGATGACCCTGCTTGGAAACGGCGATGGCACCTTCCGGCCACCGATCATCGTTGCAGGCGGCGACAGCGAGGTGCTCTCGGCGACGCTGGCTGACATGAACCACGATGGAAAGGTCGATGCCATTCTTGCCGGCTACGGCTCATTGGAAGTCGCCTTCGGCAAGGGTGACGGCACGTTTACGGACGCCGGCTTCGTGGATGGGAGCACAGGTTACGCGAAGAGCTGGGAGGCGTCAGTGGCAGAGGTAGACGTCGATGAGGATAGCATTCCGGATTACGTGACAGCTGATCCTTATGTCGATCAGGTGACCGTCTACATCAACAAGGGCAACGGTGCCTCCTATCCAGGAGTCGGCATCCCGGTGACTGGAATCCCAACGGGTGGAAGCCCGCAGTGGTTGTCGATGGCGGACTTCAACGGCGATGGCAGGCCCGACATCGCGGTATCTGACTCGCTTTCCGGCGACATCGGGCTGATGTTGAACATCGGCAGCGGCACCAAGCCGTCTCCGTCCCCGAGTCCGACGCCAAGCCCAAGCCCAAGTCCGTCTGCTAGCGCGACCCCCTCGCCGGCCGCGGGTTCGTCACGAGCTCCAGTCCCTCAGCAAGTTCCAGTTCCATTTCGTCCTCGAGGCCCCCTCCTCGGCGCATCGCAGAGTCCAGCGCTGGGTAATACAGCGACGACTTTTTATTTCGGGGAAGGCTTCACGGCACCCGGCTTCGATGACGTGCTTTCGTTGTTCGTCCCGAAGGGATCCGGACGTGCCACGATCGACTATTACTTGTCGGGTGGCCGGCGTCAGTCCCAGACCGTCCCGCTTGTGGCCGGCCGCGTCAGGACGGTGGACGTCGGTTCAGTGGTCGCGGCTTCGCAGGTGATCTCCATTAAAGTCACATTGCCTGCGCCCGGTATCGCCGACCGTTCGATGCACTTCAACCCGGGTCGTTGGTACGGATCCGTAGCGTATTTCGTGGTTGTATTGCTCCTCGTAACACTCTTCTTGGGATGGACGTCGCTGCAACGGCGGCGCCAATGGACGCTTAGGAACTGATCGCCGGTCCGAATGGGTCGAAATGGCTGGGGCGGTAGGATTCGAACCTACGTGTGGCGGATCCAAAGTCCGCTGCCTTACCACTTGGCGACGCCCCAATGGTCGCGGTTCGCCCCCAGTATAGGGTCGCTCCCTCTCGTCTAAACAAAACTGGAAGGACGATGGCCTTTGGATGATTTCACCCGCTTAGACAGCTGGCGGCGTCTAGATAGACGAGAACATGAAAACGGCCCACGTTACAAGCCGACCCGCGCGTATCATCGCTCTTTCGTTTGCGTTGACGCTGGTCGGATGCGGAGCGAACTCGACAACGTTCGGCGCGTCCAACCCTACTGCGACAACGAGCGCTTCCTCCTCGCCGACTGCCACCCCGAGTCCGCTAGAGAGCGCCAGTCCTACTGCTACGCCAACCCCGCAGCCGACGCCCCAGCTCTTGCCGGTCTTTTCGTGCGCGGATGCCAGCGGCGGTGGCACGGCCTCAGAAGTCGTGGCCATTCGCGTCGGCCAGCATGACGGCTACGACCGCCTTGTCATCGAATTCAGCGGACCGATTCCCGCCTACTCGGTGACGGGCCGGAGCGGAACCTCATTCACCACCAGCCCGAAGGGCCAAACCGTGACCCTGGGCGGAACGAACGGAGTCCTGATCGTCATGCATTCCATCGTCAACTGGACGTCATATTCGGGGCCATACGCTTTCGAACCGAACTTCCCCATCCTTCGCGAGGCGCGACAAATCGAGAACTTCGAGGGGTACCAGCAGTGGGCTCTCGGAATCCAGGGTACCCCGTGCATCCGAGTGACCACGCTGACCTCACCATCCCGGCTGGTTGTCGACGTAGCGGCGACGCCCTAACCGCAGCTGGTGAGGGGATCGATCTAGCGCGGCATCGATGTGGTGATGTTGTGCCACAGCTCGTGGACCGATTGCCCCATTAACGTCAGGGCCCCGATGACTACCAGGCCGATCAGCATGAGGATCAGGCCATACTCGGTATAGCCCTGCCCACGCTTGAGCCTGCTCAGGCCGCCGGCTCCTGCGGAATCCGTATCCAGCCTTCGCGAATGCCGCGCGAAACCGCCTCCAGCTTGGAATGCACGTTGAGCTTCGACAGGATGTTCTGCACGTGGGTCCGCACGGTATTGGGCGACATCTTCAGCGTCTTCGCGACCGACTCGTTGTCGTGCCCCAGGGAGAGCTCGCGCAGGACCTCTAGCTCGCGCGGCGTAAGCGGCGTCGCCGGCCCCGGTTCATCCTTCTTTTGAAGACCGCGGAGCAGCCGAGCCAGCATGTAGGGGGCGATCAGCGCCTCTCCCCGAGCCGCGCTGCGCACCGCCTGCACCACCTGGGCGGCGGTCTCGTGCTTGCTCAAGTAGCCGGTTACCCCGGCTTGAATGGCCAATTGCAGCACCGACTCCTCTTCATCGCTCGTCAGGATCACGACCTGGGTCTGGGGACGCCCTTTCTTGATGGCCGCCGCCGCCTCGATACCGGAACCATCCGGCATGTGGACGTCCAGCAGGACCACGTCGGGGCCGAGCGCACGGGCGGCGTTGATCGCCTCCTGGACCGTCCCACCCTTGCCGACCACCTCGATGTCGGCCTCGGTTCGAAGGATCGTGGCTAGGGCGTCGCAGAAGACGGCGTGGTCGTCGACGACGAGGACGCGGATGGCTGCCACAGGGGTAGAACGAAGCTGAAGGCCGAGCCCTTGCCCCATTCACTCTCCACTGCCATGTGGCCGTCGTGGGCCTCCACGATCGAGCGGGTGATAAAGAGGCCCAATCCGGACCCCCCGATGTTCATCGCCCGCTTGTCGAACAGCCGGGTGAATTTGTTGAAGAGCTTGGGAAGGTCCTCATCGCGGATGCCGATCCCCTCATCATGGACGGAGACCTTCGCCTCGCCCTCTTTGGTGGGCGCGGCGATGACGGCGATATTGCCTCCCCGGGGCGAGTACTTGACGGCGTTGTTTAGCAGGTTCAACAGCGCTTGCTGTAGCCGGCGGCGGTCAGCGCGGACCAGCAAGCCTGGCTCGACCCGCACCCGCATCGGATAACGGCGCTGGTCAACAGGAAAGAGATCAACCACCTCCTTGACGAACTCGGCCAGGTCGAGCTTCTCGAAGTGGTAACTGAACTGGTTGTTCTCGATGCGGTTGACGGCGGCGAAGTCCTGCACCAGGTCGGTTAGGCTGGCGGCACTGCGATGAATCCCGTCCACCAGCGCGCTGCGGGTTTCCTGGTCGAGCCGGTGCTGCTGGGTCAGTAGCGTTTCCGACTGGGTCTTGATGCTCGCCAGCGGCGTCTGCAGCTCGTGCGCCACCATCGATATGAAGTCGGAGCGGACCTTGTCGATCTCTTCCAATCGCTCGACACGTTCTTTCTCCAGCGCCTCGCGACGGCGGGTCTCATCGAGCTGGGTGGCGCGCTCGATCGCCGTGCGCAGGGCGCGGTCCAGGCGGGTTCGCACGTCGCCGACCAGCAAGCCGGCGACGAGGGCAACGAAGAGGAAGAGGAAGACCCGGCCGATGACGAAGCCCGGCGGTGGCGACACCGTGGCGAAGCCGGTAAGGCCTCCGATCACGACGTAGAGCAGCGCGACGACGATCGCCGTGGCGAGCGCGCCCGGCAGGCCGAGCCGGACCGCCGAGGCAATGATCAGCAGGTAGAAGAGCAGCGAAAAATCGGTTGGCGCGCCGTACCCGCCGGAGAAATAGAGAATGCTGGTCGCGACCAGGAGGTCGATGGCCGTGGTGAGAAAGCCAAACCAGCGCCCCGGTTTGTAGCCTCGCACGAGGACCACCGACACCACCAGGTTGACCAGGCCCCAGCCGAAAAGGATGGTGTCGACGACGAGGACCGAGGCCTGGGAGTTCCGGTTGCCGAAGTGGTTGAGGATGACGGCGGCGGCCAGCACCACCCACCGGCCGACCACGGTGATCCGCTCCGCGCTGGCCAGGATGGCCGACTGGCTGTCGCGGACGACGACCGTGTAGTCAGCGGTGGTCGGTTCGGGCCCGTTCGTCATTCCCCTTATAACGGAGCGGCGCTCAGCTGCTTGTCGGGGTTCCAGCCGGCTTCAGCGCCGGGTCCCACCGGGTCGCGGCGGCCGCAAGCCCCAGGAAGGCCCAGAACTGGAGGCTCAGATCGTTCTTGAAGAACGGAACGTCCACGAGGCCGTGGGCGAGTACCGCCACGACGAAGAGCAGCACGCCGAGCTGGTAGGGGCGCCAACCCGAGGATCCGTGGATCGACCCGGCGAGCGTGGTGATGAAGGTCTTCACCATCAGCCAGCCGAAGGCAACCAGGCCCAGGATGCCCGTTTCTGTCCAGAAGTTCAGCAGGATGTTGTGGGGATAGATCTGCAGCTCGGCGTAGCCGTTGCGGTAGGGATTGATGGCGCTCGCAAAGCCCGACAAGCCGGAGCCGAAAATCGGATGGTGCGCGAGCATCCGCATAGTGACACCCCATAACTGGAGTCGAGGGAACAGCGAGTTACGCGGATCGCTGAGATTCAACTCCTGGGCTACACGCCTGGTCACGCCCGGCAGACGCAGCGCGGCAGCGATGACGACGACGACCAGAACCAGAAGCACGATTCGAAGCCGGTGCGTCAGGGCCAGCCCAATGGCCACCGCGAACAGCGCCAGGTAGGCGCCGCGCGAAAAGGTCAGCAACACCGAGAGGGTCCCCAGCCCGACGATGAACGCGCCGATCGCGCGCTCGAACCAGGTCGTGCCGTACAGCATCACGGCGGCCGCGACTGCAATCACCGGCACCTCGAAGAGCGCGACCGCGTTGGACACGCTGTAGATGGCGACCGGTGGCGTCCCCGCCACGTTCAGCGTGTGGTTCTGTGCCGCCTTGAGCGTCACCTCGATGTTGGGGATCGCGAGGGCCGTGAGCCCCAGGCCAAATCCCGCAAGAATCACGCTGGCCCGACGTGGCGTGGTGACGACCGCAACGAGCACGTAGAAAAAGGCCGCCGGCTCGAGGAAATACGCGCGATAGAGACCCAGCGCCGCCCGGTAATCGGAGGACACGACGACGGAAATCGCGCCCGCCAGGAGGAACAGAAGGATCGGAATGTCGAACCCCGTGCGCCGGACGATCGGCCGCCGCGGCAGACTCTCGAGGATGAAGACGACGATGGTGACCAGGATGGCGGCTTCCAGGAGCGTCGTCGGATAGAAGCCGACGTGCCACCGAATCGTGTAGGCGGGGGTAAGCGCGCAGGTCGCCGCGGCACACCCCAGGGTCAGCCGATAGGCGGTGGGGTCGGGGGCGACTGACGGACCCCGCCTGGTAGTGCGGTCAGTTGCAGTGGATAATCCTATGAATCGTCACCTCCGAGGATTCGCAGATCAAGCATCAGGTCGCGTTCGACGCCCGGCTGATCCGGTCCCTCGGCATCGGTCGCTATATTAGCGGGCTACTCCCCGCCATCGCCCGACTTGTGTCCGGTCGCCTGACGGTGTTTGCTTCCGCCGACGATGTGGCGCAGTTGCGAGCGATGCTCGGTGGCGAGCCTCGGATCGAGGTCGCGAATGAGAGCCCCTATCGCGTGGGCGAACAATCGACCTTCCTCGTGCGCCTCCTTCGCGCCCATGCCGGCCTGGTACATTTTCCCCACTACAACCTGCCACTCGCCTTTCCCGGCCGATCCGTGGTCACCATCCACGACCTGTTCTCGTATCGGTTTCCCGAGATCCACTCCGGTTGGTTTCCGCGCCGCGTCAACCGGCTGCTGATCAGTACGGCGGTGTGGCGGGCCTCCGCTATCATCACACCGTCACGCGCGACCGCCGCGGACGTGGCGAGCCGATTTCCCCACGCCGGTGACCGGATCGTGCCGATTGCGGAGGCCGCGGACGGCCGCTTTGAGGCGATCCGCAATCCGCCGGGCGAGACGGCGTGGCAGCGGTATTTTGGCGTGCGGCCGCCGTATTTCCTGTATCTCGGCCAGTGGAAGGCCTACAAGAATGTCCCGCTGGTGATCGAGGCCTTCGGGCGGATCGTCGCCCAGAGGCGGGATGTGCAGCTGGTCATCGCCGGCCACGATCCCCGGCATCCCGAAGTGGCCGCCGCGGTCTCTCGGCTGCCTCAGGGCTCGGCCGTGCTCCCGGGACATCTGCCGGATGATGCCGTCGCCGACCTCTATCGCGGCGCGGCGGCGGTCGTCATGCCCTCGCGAGCCGAGGGCTTCGGCCTCCCGGTGCTGGAAGCGATGGCCTGCGGCGTCGCCGTCGTGTGCAGCGACATCCCGGTACTTCGGGAGCTCGCCGACGGGGTGGCTATCTTCTGTGATCCGGACAGCGCCGCCTCGTTCGCGGCCGGCATGGTCGGGGCGCTGGAGGCCGGGCGGGAGGACCCGCGCATTCGGCGCGGCATCGAGCGCGCTCGCCTCTACAGCTGGCGCGCCGCTGCCAAGGAAACCGTTCGGATTTACGAGCGAGTGCTGGCCGGCCGCCCCAGCACGCGGTCGGAGACGGACTGATGCGCCTCTAGCTCTTCGGTCGCCGCCAGCCCGGCGAGGCGCTGGATCCCCTTCCGTACCAGGGCTCGCTCGAGGAGCAGGTCTGCGAAATGCGGGTTCTTGGGCAGCAGCGATCCGTGCAGGTAGGTTCCAAACACGTTCCCGCGAACCACCCCTTCGTAGCCATCCTCGCCGTTGTTCCCCGCACCGCGTAGCACCCGGCCGAGCGGTTGCAGCCCGGTGCCGAGGTAGGTCTTGCCGCTGTGGTTCTCGAAGCCAACCAGCGTCGCGGGGTCAAGGCCCAGGCCGCTGGTCTCGATAACGATGTTGCCGATGTTCCGGCGCGACCCGGGCACAGTATGCAGGTCGACCAGCCCCAGACCGGGCAGCTGCTTGCCGTCGGCCGTCACGTAGTACTCGCCCAGCAACTGGTAGCCACCGCAGACTGCCAGCACCACGGCGCCGCCGTCGATGGCTTCCCGAATCGCGCGGACTTTGTGCTCGGCCGCGTCTTTGAAGACCAGCTCTTGATCGCGGTCCTGGCCGCCGCCCCAAAAGATCAAGTCAATACCAGACAGGTCAGGGCTCGGCCCTCGCCCGATAGCGTCGACGCTGACCGGAATACCCCGCCACTCAGCCCGCTTCGTCAGGGTAAGGATGTTGCCCCGATCGCCGTAGATATTCATCTCGTCGGCATAGAGGTGCGCGATTCGCAGCGCTGGCTCATTCACATTGGGTATGGTACGGCGGATGGCCCGCCCGCTCATCTGCATCCCCACGTACAACGAGATGAGCAACATCCTGCCCCTCGTCGAGCAGGTCCACGAGGCCGCGCCTGACGCGGACGTGCTGGTCATCGACGATGCCTCGCCTGACGGGACCGGGGACCTGGTGCGCGACCGGATGCTCAAGGATGCCCGGCTCGAGCTGATGGCCCGGCCCGCAAAGCTCGGACTGGGGACCGCCTACATGGCCGGCTTCGCCTTCGGCCTCCAGCATGGCTTCGACAGCGTGCTGACGATGGACTCGGACTTCTCCCATCCCCCCGATCGGATCCCGGCCCTGATGGCAGCCATCCGCGAGGGCGCGCACCTTTCGGTGGGGTCACGCTACGTTCCCGGTGGCGCCATCCAGGGTTGGGCCCCCGGCCGCCGGGTGCTGAGCGCCACCGCCAACTTCGTGGCGCGGCAGCTACTCCGCCTTCATACGCACGACTGTACCGGCGGTTTTCGCTGTTACAGTCAGCGGGCCCTGCATTTCCTCGTGACCCAGCCGTTGCGTTCGTCGGGATATTCGGCCCTGGTCGAGTTGCTGACCCGCTGCCAGCGCGCCGGGCTGACGATCGTCGAAGTCCCCATCACCTTTACCGATCGCCGGGCCGGCCAGTCGAAAATCTCACGCCAGGAAATCGTCCGCGCCATGCTCACGGTGCTCCGGCTCGCGGGTCGCGGTTGATGGGCCGCCGGCGCCTGATCCAGGCGGCGGTCCTGCTGGCGGTTGGTGTGCTCATCCTCTATGGACTGCTGCGCACGGTCCACCCCGATCAGGTCGTCGCGGCGATCCGCGGCGCCAACCCGGGATGGATCGCCATCGGCCTCGCCGGATACCTGGCGTTCATCGCGATCCGCGGCTGGCGCTGGCACGTCATCCTGACGGCTTCTGCGCCCGCGGCAACGCTTGGTGACGCGACGGCAGTGACCGCCATCGGGTTTGCCCTCAACGCCGTTTCGCCATTCAAACTGGGTGAGCTGTTACGCATCGGGGCGATCGCCCCCCGGGCTCGCATCGGCGTCGGAGAGGCGACCGCCACGGTCGTGCTGGAGCGTGTGCTCGACGTCCTTGCCTTGCTGGTAATCGCGCTGGCGGCGGCGGCCGTCGCGGGGGGCGGCTCGAACAGCTTCGGGCTCTGGAGTGGCGTGGTCGCGATCGCGGCGGCCTCGCTCGTCATCGGCGTGGTCGCCTACCTGATGGTGAGCTACCCTCAGGCGACCCTGGCCGCGATCGACCGGGTCGCGGCGCGGCTCCCCACGCGCGTGGGGACGTTCCTCGACCGCTTCGCGGCCTCGGTGCTCAAAGGGCTCGCCTCGCTCCGCTCGCCGGGACGGCTGGCGACGGCAGGGATCCTCAGCGTGCTCATCTGGCTGTGCATCGATCTCGGATTGATGGCGTGCTTTCGCGCCCTGACCCCGCAACTCTCCTTCCCCACCCTGGCACTCGCCTGCACCATTTTCATCATCAGCCAGGCGGTCAGCATCACGCCCGGGTCGGTCGGGACCTACGAGGGCTTTTTTCTGCTGGTGCTCAGCACCTTCGGTGCACGGCCCGCATCGCTGGTCGCCGCGGCGGCGCTCCTCAACCACGTCGGCAACATCGCGGTCCTGTTGCTGGCCGGCGGGATCGGCGCCCTATGGCTTCGGGTCCGACGGCCGGCCCTGCCAGTAGGGCTGGAGCGCCCCGTCTCGAGTTAATACCGCCCGCAGCTCCAGCATCGCCGTGTACGTCGGCAGGATGAAGAGCGTCTCGTCGGGAGGGGTCGCCGCGGCCGCCCGCGCGAGCGCATCGCGCCAGTCGGTTACGACCTCGAGGCGATCCGTCGGAAGCTCCGCATACTTGAGGCGAACTCGCAGGTCGAGCGCCCGGTCGCCGCTGACCACGATGTGCCGGGCCGCACCCTTGAGCTGCTCGAAGTCGACGTCCCAGATCCAGGAGACATCCTGCCCATCGGCGATTCGATCATTGAGCGCGATCAAGAACGAATGCGCCTTGCCGAACTGGATCGCGGTCCGCAGGACTTCGTTGAAGCCCGTGGGGTTCTTGGCGAGCAGCAGAACCGCAGGGTGCTGACCGACGATCGTCCGTTCCATCCGGCCGAACGCCGGCGTGAAGTCGCGCAAGGCGGCGGTGCTCTTCACCAGGGGTACCTCGAGGGCTTTGGCTGCCGCCAGCGCCATGACGACGTTGTAGGCGTTGTACAGGCCCGACAAGGGAACCTCGACATCGGCCGTTTGCGTGCCATCGGTGACCCGCAAGCGCATGCCGTCCATGCCATCGATCGAAACCCTGGTCGCTCGGACGTCGGGCGTCGGCCGTGCGAAGTCGCCCCGAGGGCAGCGATAGTGACCGACGTGCCCGAAATAGACACCATCGAAAATGAATGGGCTGCCGCAGCGCGGGCAGAACTTCGCGTCCGCGCCATGACTGAGCTCCGATTGCAGTAAGGACGGATCGTCGAGTCCGGCATAGATGACGCGCGGCAGGCCATCGCCAAGCGCCGCCACCATCGGGTCGTCCGCGTTGAGCACCGCCGTCATCCCCTCGGGCCCCTGGGTGAGCGCGCGCCGGATGTGTGCCGCCGTCGTCTCCAGCTCGCCATAGCGATCGAGCTGATCCCGAAAGAGATTCGTCACGACGATCGTTCCCGGCGCGACTTCCTGGACGAGTCGCGGCAGGCTGGCCTCGTCGATTTCGAAAAGGCCGACCGTTGCGGGGAGGTCCCCGGCCCAGCTTGCCCGGTTGATGACCGCCGCAGTGACGCCGAACACCAGGTTGGCGCCGGCCTGATTGGCGACCGTCGCATGACCCTGCGCCTCGAGGATATGCCGCAGCAATGCCGCGGTGGTCGTCTTGCCATTGGTCCCGGTGATCACGACGGTGCCGTCGCTCAATGCGCGCGAGAGCTTGGTGAGGATGGCCGGGTCGACCCAACGCGAAACGTCGCCCGGGAGCGTGGTGCCGCCTCCCCGCCGCAATCCGCGACTCAGGCCCGTCGTCAGCTTGCCGGCCCAGAGCGCCGCCGTCCCGCGAGCTCCCAGTTTGGCGCGCATCACGCCGCGGCGGAGACGGGCCGGCAGACCCAGGCCGGGTAGCCAAGTTTGCGTACCTCCGCCAGGGCAGCCTCGGCGCCGGAGCGACCAGAAAACGCAGCGAACAACGCGGCGCCGGTGCCGCTCATCGTCAGCCCCGGCACGACCTGGTGCAAGCGGTCCAATGCCTCGTCGAGCTGGGGGAACAAGCGCCGGCTCTCCGCCTCGAGATCATTCCCGAAAGGACCCATCAATTCCCCACTCGTGAGCGCCGCGACTAACGCTGGGGTGCGGGCCGCGCTTGGCACGCTGCCATCAGCTGCTTCGTACACCGCCCGGGTCGAGATCTCAACCGGTGGGCAGACCACGAGGAAGCGCCAGCTCGCAGGCACGGCCGGCAGCCGAGCGACGGTCGACCCCAGGCCTGTCGCCCGTGCCGTACCCCCGGAAAGTAGGAAGGGCACGTCCTGCCCGACGGCCGTGGCAATCTCGATCAACTCGGCCTGCTTGAGTTTCAAGTCATATAGAAGGTTGGCGGCCCGCAAGAACACCGCCGCATCGGAACTCCCACCCGCGAGCCCGGCACCCATCGGCACGCGCTTGAAGAGCCGGATCGTGAACGGCAGCGTGCGGCTGACATGGCCTTCGAGCTCCCGAGCCGCCTTCAACACCAGGTTCTCGCCGGCGATCACCGGGCCGACCACATCGAAGACGCGGCAGTCCGTGCGCTCGATCCAGATCAGGTCATGCAGCGAGATCGTCTGCATCACCGAATCGATGTCGTGGTAGCCATTGGGACGCCGGCCGCTGACGTCGAGCGTCAGGTTGAGCTTCGCGTAGGCCGGGAGAATGAGCGCCATGTCGTCACGACTCTAATTCACCCTCCCCTACTCGTGAGGGCGTTGGGAGTCCACTAGACCCGCTGCGTATCGTCGCGAATCACTTGTTCAGCATCCTCGAAGCCAGGCGGAAGGGGAACCCGGAGCAGCCTGGACCGCAGTCGAATCCGCCATGCCATCCCCGGCATCAGCGCCAGGTTTCTCATCGCCTTCCGGAAGGCTTCCGGATTGTCGAAGAAGATGCGATGGAAGTAGCGAATTTGCTGCCCGACGATCAAAACCGGAGCCAGGATCGAGGCGATGATTACGAGTACGAGGAAGCCGATGAGCCCAGGGATCATCCACCAGGGCAGAGTCGTCGCCCTGCGGCCGGAGGTCCCAGGCGGGCATTCTGGAGCTGTAAACGCCGCCGAGCAGGCATGCGCCATCGTAAAAAACGAAGCGGCATACGTCGCAAGGTACACACGCTGTTTGGTTGCCAGTACCGTTCCCACCGGTCCAGCCGTCTGGTCGATCGTCGCCATGGTCCCGGGCATCCATGCTGCGTTCGTCGCGGTCGCGGAGCCGTCGCACGGAACAGTCAGCAGGGAGCTGCTTCCGTTGGCCGTCAGCTTGAACGTTCCCGTCCCGACGGTTCCGATCTCGCACCTCAGGGTGATCGTGACGCCTCCCGACGCGGCTGCGGCGGCGGCCTGCACAGGGTTCATCGCGATCGCGGCCGCGATGACCGACAGCAGTCCGAGGCATGACGCTTGCATCGAGCCTCTCGCCGGGAGTCGGCGACCGTTCAGCACTCACGTAGTCATCGGGTTCGGTCTCCGAACCCTGCGGGTTCAAGGCCGGCTGCCGGGAAGCGCCGATGGCCATCGTCATGCGGGCGACGCCGTAGAAAGTTCCCGTCAGCCTTTGACCGTGACGGTCGCTTTACCCTGGCGCACAGCAAGGTCCGCCATGCCGACAAACTGCCAGCGGAGGTCGTATAGGCCGGGCTGCGTCCCGGAGGGAACGGGGATTTGCATGGCGAACCGCACCGATTGGCCTGGCGCGATGGTCCCCACCGGCCGGCAGTTGAGGACGTGGGGCTCCTTGGCAAAGGCTCGTGTGCTGTCGGCTGCCCACTCGAGATAAACCGGGCAGTCCGTGGGAAACGCGACGGGCTCGCTACCGGTGTTTTGCAGGATCACCGTGTACCGCAGGACGGAGCCCGCGGGCACCGACGAGGGGGCGTCGATGCGGATGGTGGAGTTGTCGGTCATCAGGATTTCGTAGGTAACCGTGGGGGCGGTCTGGATGACCTCGATGTTGAACTCGCGCTCGAGGCGCTCCTGGATGATCTCCATGTGGAGCAGAGCGAGGAAGCCGGTGCGGAAGCCGAAGCCGAGCGCGGACGACGACTCCGGCTCGTAGGTGACCGAGGCGTCGTTGAGGGTGAGCTTGCCGAGCGC
>Ga0137365_10002568_pt1 | contig 14420 bp, 10 predicted proteins | sample SagtaG_9_FD_104799 | JGI IMG/M metagenome (GOLD analysis project Ga0137365, IMG submission 104799) | Vadose zone soil microbial communities from Sagehorn Ranch, Mendocino, California, USA - Sage1_L_40_16 metaG | ecosystem: Environmental > Terrestrial > Soil > Vadose zone | place: USA...
ATATCGGTTCCTACTTGACGCTGTGGGACAACCTGGATAACCCCCGTCTTGTGGAATCGTGGCACGCTATGAACACCTGGGTCACCGATCTCATCCCCATGGCCGGGGCAACCTATCTGCAGCTCATCAAGGAGCTCTACCGGGAGAATCGGCTCATTCAGGGAACGATGGTCATTCGTGGCGAGCGAGTGGATCTCAGTCGCATCCATGCCAACCTGCTCAATGTGATCGCACTAGCCGATCATATCTCGCCGCCCTGCCAATCGGAAAGCATCATGACGAAGGTCAGCAGCCAGGATCAATTCCTGCTGAAAGTGAAAGGAGGTCACATTGGTATGATGGCAGGAAGTGGTGCGCTGAAGTTTACCTGGCCACACATTGACTCCTGGCTCGCGGCCCGCTCGGAATGATAGTCTTTTCTGCTACCAATGCCTGATGATCAAGTGTCCTTGTGCGACTGCATGGACAATATCTGCGCGACAAACAATACCCACTAACTTGCCATTCCGCATGACCGGGACACGCTTGATATTGCGTTCGACAAGTAGCATGGCAATCTCGCCAACCCGTGTCTCTTCATCGACAAAAATGAGTTCGGGAGTCATAATATCAGCAACACACAGACCTTCTCGATTGACTTTACCAATGATGTCGGCTGACGTGACGATACCAATGATCTTACCATCTTTGTCGATAACAGGCACACCACTAATATTTTTCTGAACCAGTAGTTGTGCAACTTCCTGCACACTTGCCTCTGGAGAGATCGTATAGACGTTGCTGGTCATAATATCTCTTGCGATCATAGCGGACCTCCTCGTCCTGGGAAGGAATGGCACCGCCACGTGCCATATTCTCTACTACCCTACTAATCACAACATGGTACTCCATACTCACAACATACGACTGTTATTTTGTGACCCGTAGGTATGCCCATCATGAGATATTGTGTGTAATTACCGTTACCGCATAATTTAACTTGAAGTGCAAGTTTTTCCATGAGATCACCAACTATCTCAACTACAAGTGAGTACACTACTTCACTCTGTTAAAGAAATTATGTAACATTGGCCTCACAATACCGTAACAGCTGTACTGCTTCACATTACAAAACAGTCACAAATCCAGGCTGAACCTTATGCTGTCGCGTTAGGGCCATGAGATCTACTGGCATCCTGAGAGATATCAAGCTGTTGCTCGTCGTCTGGCATATTCTCTGTGAACACACGACTCGCCAATATATCTTCAGCCTCAATGGTCATCAGATCCACCTTAGAGATGATTCCACCTTTGGCGACAAGACGATTGGCCTGGCGTAGACGTGCCCGATCTATAGCGTTACGCACGCTACGAGCGTTAGAGAAGCGAGGCATTTGCATCCGCCTCTTGAGATAAGCTTCAAACGCCTTAAGGGCCTCTGGACTAAAACGGTACATTTGCTCCGCGAGCATGAGTTGCGCAATCGCAAGAAGCTCATCAAGTGAGTAATCAGGGAAATCCAGATGATGGGCAATGCGCGAACTAATTCCTGGATTGGACTGGAAGAAGGTTTCCATGCGATCCTTGTAGCCTGCGAGAATGACAACGAGATCTTCGCGCTGGTTCTCCATCACCTGCAAGAGGATCTCGATGGCTTCCTGCCCATAATCGCGTTCGTTTTCCTGACGGTAGAGGTAGTAGGCCTCATCAATGAAGAGTACACCGCCCATCGCCCTTTTGAGAACCTCTCTAGTCTTCGGCGCAGTATGACCGATGTACTGACCAACCAAATCGTCGCGTGTCACCGCCACCAGATGCCCTTTGCGTACACAGTTGAGCCGATGCAGGATAGTAGCCATGCCCATGGCTACCGTTGTCTTACCAGTACCCGGCCCACCTGTAAAGGACATGTGCAAAGAGGGCGGCCGCGCCGTCAAGCCTAAGCTACGGCGCATCCGATCAATGAGGAGCAAAGCCGCGATTTCGTGAATGCGTGTCTTCACAGATGTAAGCCCTACAAGTTCTTGATCAAGTTTTTGCAGCACTTCCATGACCTGTGACTCATGAAGAACGGCTGATACATCCGCACTGTCATCATCGGGACCATCGAGAACTGGATCAATAATATCGCCAGGTTCCCCGGATTGAGCAAGTGGAATCATGTCTATGGTCTCCTTCAGAGCCTACAAGGGCAAGTACGATCTCGTTAGTTATGCTTAGCTCCCTCAGCAGACTACTGGACAATAGTAACGGCCATCTCTAGCGAAGTGTATTCTGGTTGCTTATTGTCCAGTATACAGAGGGTCAAGCTTTGGTCATCCTTTATATGCGTGCAGAAACGCTGCTGCGCATCTAGTGTGCGCACTCAAGTAGAACGAGAGGCAGCTAGAAAGATGCGGCCGCATCTTTCTCATCTGATTGCAAGGAAGTATCCGTGAACCGCTCTCCCTTGGGCTTGTCCATCGCATAGCTATGGAGGGTATAACGAATGGTGCGATCATGCGACTCCTGGCGAGACAGAGCGAAGCCTGGGTCATGAGGTGGTCGGTTCACAATGAACGAGAGAGCAAGGGTTTGGCGGCCTTTCCTGCGGTCGTATGCACCCACGCGGATATAATGATTTGAGTTGGCTCTACGGCACTGGTTAATCTCGTAGAGGATCGCCGCCGGATCCTTCACGTCAAACATCGGCAGTCCCCACATCTCCCAATAGGCATTGCGCGGATGGGGATCGTCACTGAACTCAATGTTGATAGGCCAGTCGTTGCCCAGACAATATTCTACCTGCATTCTGATCTCGGTATCAGTTAAAGGGGGTAGGAAAGAAAACGTTCCCTGGGTTAGATGAAAAGCCATGTCGATTACTCCTCTCCGCTCTGCTAGTAATTCGGGGTTGGCATAACATCAGGTGTGTCGGTCGATGCGTAGTTGAAGGTGATATCCTTCCAGAGTTCGAGTGCAACGCGCAATGGACCACACCACTTCGCTGCCTTCTCAAGGATTTCCGGTCCCTCATTCATAAGGTCATGCCCCTCGTTCCGCGCCTGAATCATGGCTTCCACAGCCACGCGGTTTGCCGTTGCACCGGCAGCGATGCCCTGCGGGTGACCGATGGTACCACCCCCAAACTGGAGTACCACATCCTCACCCAGGTGGTGCAACAGTTGATGCATTTGTCCCGCATGAATACCACCTGAGGCAACAGGCATGACCGCTGGCAAAGACGCCCAATCCTGCTCGAAGAACAGACCCAGGGAGGGATCGGCGTCATACTTCGAGTCGCGCAGTGTCTTGTAGTACCCTTTCACGATCATCGGATCACCTTCCAGCTTCCCAACGACGGTTCCAGCATGGAGGTGGTCGACTCCCGCCAGGCGCATCCACTTGGCAATCACGCGGAAAGATACGCCGTGCGTCTTCTGGCGCGTGTATGTAGCATGGCCTGCCCGGTGCAGGTGTAGAATCAGACCATTCCTGCGTGCCCATTTCGCCATGGACTGGATCGCGGTGTAGCCAATGGTGAGGTCGATCATGATTATGATACTTCCCAGTTCCTTGGCAAACTCGGCACGCTCGTACATATCTTCCATCGTCGCAGCAGTGACGTTGAGGTAATGGCCTTTGACCTCACCGGTCTCAGCACTGGCTTTATTGACGGCCTCCATACAATAGAGAAAGCGGTCGCGCCAGCGCATGAAGGGCTGGGAGTTAATATTTTCGTCATCCTTCACAAAGTCCAGGCCACCACGAAGGGCCTCGTACACCACACGACCATAGTTACGAGCAGAAAGACCAAGTTTTGGCTTTGTCGTAGCCCCAAGCAACGGGCGACCGTACTTATCGAGATACTCACGCTCCATAACGATTCCATGGGGCGGGCCTTGAAAGGTCTTCACATAGTGCGGCGGAATGCGCATATCCTCCAGGCGCAAGCTCTTCAGCGCCTTGAAGCCGAATACATTGCCAATAATGCTGGAGGTCAGGTTCGCGATAGATCCCTCTTCAAACAAGTCCAAATCGTAGGCAATGAATGCAATGTACTGATCTGTACCAGGAACTGGAACGACTTGATAGGTTTTGGCCTGGTAGTCCTCGTATGCTGTCAAACGATCGGTCCAGACCACGGTCCAGGTGGCAGTTGAAGACTCGCCAGCGACAGCCGCCGCAGCTTCAACAGGATCTACGCCCTCTTGAGGCACCAGACGAAATGCACAAAGGATGTCTGTATCTTTCGGTTCATAGTCGGGTCTCCAGTAGCCCATCTGGGCGTAGGGGATGACTCCGGATGCCCAGCGGCTCTTCTGCTCGGGTTGGACCTCTATTATCATGCTGATTTCTCCTCACGCTAGTATGTATTACTCTCGCTACGAGAAGTATAGCATGGCAAAATTATTAGTTGTAGTAGCAGTTTGCTATCAATTCCATAGATTGGACTTTATATTAACAAGGCTGCGTTTTGACTTCCATGCTTTCATGCCACTTCCCTTTTATGATGGCTGTAAATAGCTTTAGCCCTATTGCAGAATGAGGAGTTTTAGAGAAGCTTTTCTTTTCGTCCTCTGCATGCTACGATTTGCATATGGATATAATATATGAGCATCAAGACTTCACAGTGCATCAGCTTACGGTATTTCGCATTGTAGCACATTGTCTCAGCTATACGAAGGCTGCTGAGGCTCTCTATCTCTCTCAGCCCGCTGTCTCCCAGCAGATCAGGACACTTGAACTGGCGCTGGGCTTGCGACTTTTCACCCGCAGTGGTAGAGGTATTTTGCTGACTTCTGCAGGCGAAAAATTCCTACTCCATGCCGAACGGATCCTCGCCCTGCTTGCTGAAACCGCCCCTCTAGTGAACGAGATTCACACACTTGGACGGGGAAGCGTTTTGGTTGGCGCAAGCACGAATGCTGCTACCTACGTTGTACTTCCATTGCTTGGAGCCTTCCATACTCTCTACCCTCGAGTCCACGTCACGCTCATGGTTGCTGAACGTCATTCCATTGAAGAACGCATACTCTCCCGCGAGGTAGACCTGGCGGTGATGAGCCTTGTCGAGGAGCAAGACCGTTTCGTTGTAGAGTTTTTGATGCCCCACAAATTGGTGGTCGTGGCTTCACCATCCCATCGGCTGGCGAGATGCTCAACAGTGACAGTGCAAAATCTGCAAAAGGAAACGTTCCTGCTACGCGAACAAGGGTCCACTACAAGGCTAGATACAGAGCATTACTTCGCACATGCAGGTATGCCCTTGCAGGCCAGTATAGAATTGAGCAGCATCGAAGCGATCAAGGAAGGGGTAATCGCCGAGTTGGGGATCGCTGTGGTACCCTGGGAGTCAGTCGAACTTGAAATTGCCAACGGCGACCTGATCATGCTGAATGTACAGGGGTTTCCACTAAAACGACATTGGTATGTTGTCCACTTGAAAGGCCGGAGGCTATCACTGGCTGCAACTGCCCTTCGGCAGCTCTTTTTGCAAAACGGGAGCGATTCCCAATAATTGTCAGGCTGGCGAATGATACATCATTCATTCCGTAACCAATATTCGCGCAAGAACGCGATGAATTCGGCAGCGCTGGCACTCAAGGGCCGCTTAGCAAGACGCGCGATATACCAGCGGCGCTGGATTGGGAAATGTTCTACTTGTAGGATAGCGAGTGTACGATAACGAACTTCGCGCTTCACTGCCACCTCTGAAATGACGCTCACACCCAGACCTGCTATAACCGCCCGTTTGATTGCTTCAACATGTCCGAGTACCATTCCGATCTTGAGTGGCATCCCTGCTACCTCGAACAACTCCTCCACGGCAGCCCGCGTACCCGAGCCCTCCTCGCGGAGGAGGAAGACTTCTTCTGCAAGGCGAGCCAACGGCACATGCGCATATGTGGCTAATACGTGGTCAGGAGACGCAACCGCCACTAATGGATTAGGCAGGAATGGCTCGGCCACGAGCCCGTCAACCGCTGGAGGTCGACCTGCTATGACGAGATCCGCCTCCCCTGCTAGCAAGCAAGCGCGAACTTCAGCGCGGTTAGCTACACGTAGCTTGAGAACGACGGTTGATCGCCGCCGGTGATAGGCGCCCAGGAGATGGGGTAAAACATAGGTCCCCACCGTTGTATCTGCAGCGACACGTAATGGTACAGCCTCAAGCGAGGCGCTTCCACGTAGCTCCTCCATTTCCCTCGATGCTTCATCCGCTGCCGCAACGACTTGTTGAGCGTGCGCAAAGAGTGCACGACCTTCATCCGTTAGGGCGAGGCGCTTCCCCCATTGCTCTAGAAGGGTTAGCTGCGTCGCTCGTTCCAGTTCTGCTACCAATGCCGATACAGTAGGTTGTTTGCAGCCAAGTTCTTCCGCAGCTTGCGTAAAGCTCAGGAGTCGTGAGACAGTGCAAAACACTCGAAGCTGGCGTATGGTGAGGCTGTCAAGGCGTGACCAGTTCATTCATAAACTCTAATCTATGCTAAGCATAGGAAATTGCGACTTGTTCTTATGTAACCTGTCAAGTACCATTATATCATAGGCACTAGCCAGCTTATACAGATAAGCCCGACTTTTTTTGAGAAGCCAGCCGTATCAGCTTTGTGTAATCCATCAATAGAGCAGAGCGTTGCGTGCGGACCTGGCGTGAACGACACCTCAAGCACAGCGGTAGCGAAGGGCTGGCATTCCATGTAAGACGATTGTGAGCGAGGATATCTTGGCAAGTGATACTGGCACCTGGTGACCAACCAGGGCCTTGCGGTACAAGGAGTTTGGAGAACGTTATGGCTGCACCATTTGTAAGGGTTAAGCGTCCTACTCTTGTGGGGGTTAAGCGACCCATCATCCTGGGAATAGTTGGGGATAGTGCTGCGGGTAAGACGACGCTGAGTCGAGGCATCGCGCAGATTTTGGGCGTCGAGAATGTAGCGGTACTCTGTACGGACGACTACCATCGGTATAATCGCATGCAGCGCAAGGCATTTGGTATCACCCCATTGAACCCTGAATGCAACTATCTCGATATTATGGCACAGCACCTGCGACTGCTGCGTGCCGGACAAGCCATCCTAAAACCACACTACGACCATAAGTTGGGTGATTTTGGGCCTCCGCAATACATTGTCCCGCATCACTACCTCATTGTTGAGGGTCTGCTCGGAATGTATTGGCAAGAGATGCGCAATGCCTATAGTGTTCGCGTCTTTCTTAACCCACCCGAGGAATTGAGGTGGCGCTGGAAAATTCGCCGTGATACGGCAAAGCGTGGGTATACGCAAGAAGAGGTGTTACGCGAACTCGCTCTCCGTGAGCATGATTCGGCGGCGTACATCCGACCACAGCGAGATCATGCGGATGTAGTGATCTCTTTTTTTCCAGGCGTGTCTTCTAACCCTGAACAAGATGGTGACGCGCATCTCAATGTACATCTGACCTTGCATGGGACACTGCATCATCCCGATTTGAGCGAGGTCATTGCCGAAGACCAATCGGGTTGTGTGCGTTCGACCCTGGGACGCGAGGATGGTCGAGCCGTCGAGTACCTGGAGATAGATGGCTCCATCCCTGATGAGCCAGCCCGTGCCTTAGAGCGTTGTATTCTAGATCACCTGGATGCGTGTGGTGCTGCCTCACTTGCAGACCTTGGTCAATACTCCGACTCCCAAACACGGGATAGTCGGCATAGCCATCCGTTGGCACTAACCCAGCTTCTCCTGGTCTATCACCTGCTACGCGCGAGACAACGCGACCAAGTCGAAGTATGATGAATCACCAGACCAGCCTTGCAACCTGCTATGGCCAAATACTAGAAACTTGCACCTAACCCGTGAGGAATGCGACGCCGACCTTGCCAACCTCTCCCTCGGCTAGAGGATGATCGGCATCGTAGCCCATTTGTAGAGAAAGCTTCACTCAGCGCTGATAACAGGGTCTATGTGCTTAAGGGGAACGGAGGGCGGCGCAAGCGTCCCTCCTGAACTTTCACCCAGCGGTTCGCTGCAGTTCCCGCTCGATACCACGTTCCAGTGCTTCAATGAGGTAGGGACGAATGGCTTCTGGCGGGATCACGTGGTCAATGGAGCCAACCCGCTGCGCCCGCTGCACGTTGTGGATGTGATCGAACTCGCTGGCTACTTCGCCCACCTTTTCTGACCGTACCGTTGAGCTGATCTCATTCAGCTTGACTTGAAGAGAGGCTTTCTGGGTATCGTCTGCCTGCACGAGCTGCTCCTGCAACGCCTTCACGCGTGGATCGGATTTTGTCCGGGTATCGACTTCGCGAGCGAAGACGACCGCAGCGGCCGGGACCCCGCCGATAACCGAGGCGTATGATCCTGCCACGGCAGCAACCTCGAGGTTCTCTTTCAACGCCTTAGAGAAGACGACGAAAGAGCCACCGTGGTAGCGCGAGACCACACAAAAGACGATCGGCCCCTTGAAGTTGGTGATCGCCCGGCCAATCTCGGCCCCATACTCAAGTACTAAGTTACGCAGTGACTCCGGTGAGCCATCGAACCCTGAAAGGTTGGCGATCACGACGAGCGGCCGGTTGCCACTTGCCGAGTTGATGGCTCGTGCTGCCTTCTTGGCTGACAGCGGAAACAGCGTTCCTGCCGTCCACTGCTGCGGTCCATCGCCAGGGATGAAGCCGCGCCGGGGAAGAGGTCGGGACTCAATACCGAGCATAGCGACTGGGTAGCCCCCAAGATGCGCGTCCCATACCACGACCGTGTCCGCATCGCGCATCTCATGCCAGCGTTCGAGCGGCTGATGATCGGTATCAATCAGGCCCCTCATGACTGTTCGGATGTCGAATGCCCGTTTGCGACCGGTATTCTTCTCATCAGAGAACAGGTCACCCAGGCAGGTGAAATCGCTGTCCTCGGGACGCGTGCTGAAATACGGAAAGTCACGCACATCGCGTGTTGCCGGGTCTTCGGTGTGCGCGCGGCGTGGAAAGCGCTCACCTGGCAGCACATAGGTGTAATCGTAGTGCCGCATCAGTATGTGACAGGCAACGCTGAGGTCGAGGGCAAAGTACTGCGCCTGACCGTTGGGACCCATTATGGGTTCGTACCCGCCGATCCCGTAGTTATCCTCAGCCGAGACACCCCCTGAGTAGTCCAGGGACTGCTTGCCAGTCAGGACCATCGCGCCATTGGGCGTCATGATGAGGATGCCGCGAGTGTGCATGAGCATGGTAGCCTCGGCATTCCAATAGGGCTGGGCACCAACATTGATGCCGTTGACGATCACATTGATCTCGCCACCGGCCTGGGTGAACTCGATGATGCGCCGCAGCGTCCTGGCAACCCAGTCCATATTCTCGGTACCGCTCTCCATTGATATCTTGGCCCCGGCTGAAAGGGGAAACCACTCTAGCGGTACCTGGAGCCGCTCAGCAAGATTAAGTGCCTCAATGATCCGCCGACATTCCGGCTCGGCAACCGATCCAAGGCTGTGGCTTGGGTCTCCGAGGAGAATTACGCGGGTCATTCCTTCCGGGTACTTGAGTGTGAAGTTGCGGATGATCCCGACCACAATCCCTGCGCTGTTCTTTCCATAGGGGCGATCGACGGGCACCAGCTGGTTGTCCTCATCCAGATCATATTCGGTAAAGGTGCCAGGAGGTATCTCGGTACGGATGCCTGCTGGCTCTGGCGTCAGCATTTCTATAATCTCATAGGGATAGACAAGTCCCCGCTGGCGCAACTGCACGACCTTCTGCCGGTATTCGCTGAGTGTGGCGATAGGCGTTTCAATCGGCCCGCTTTCCCTGAGCACCAGTTCTCGGCCACCGGGGTTCGAGATGTGCAGCATGCTGCTGCGCAGTTCCCCGGTCCCCGGTTCTGCGATCTTCGCATGAACCACGATTCTTTCCAGGCCAAGCCCTTCGGTAGCGGGCCAGAATTTCCGCATGAGTTCCAGGAATTCCTCCGGTTGCTGCTCCAGTGAGGGCCAGACATAGAGCAATACCCGGTTCCAGGGCAAGCGCTTATGGGTGGGCAGGTGGGACTGGTACAGGCGGATACTCTCCAGGGCTTCCATCAGCATGCGTTCGAGGTGGGGAATCTGGAGGATCTGGCCCAATTCGTCCCGCAGAGGTGTCATATCACGCACCTCGGCAAGCGCGAAGAGCCGCTCGTCCTTCGGATTATCACGCGCTATCCCGTGAAACAGGTAGATATCCTCTGCTGAAGGCAGTCGCTCGATCTGAAAGTTCGCAAGCCGCCAGATGTGGTGCCTCTCCCCCATCATGGGATGTAGCCCACGATAGAGGTAATCCTCCTGGTAACCGTTCTCGCGAGGCCGGTACGTGAAATGCTGCGTGCTCGCCATACCGAGGTCCTTACCAGGAGCGTTTACCGCCACGACGATTCGCTGGATGGCCTGTGGGAAGCTGGTTTGATCGAGCACTTCGCGAATCTCCTGCGATGTCGTCTCATCTTTGCGCAAGGGCTCCGACCGCCAGGTATAGAAATCCGCGACGATATCGTGCTCAGCAGAAAAGCGGCTCACAAAGTGGGACATGGTTGCTGCTGCAATGACGAAATCGGCATACAGAGCAAAGGTGGTCACAACGATGACGTGCCTGCCCTCATCATCGTAGGCGGCTTTGACGAATGGGTGCCCGTCTATGGTCTTGGATTCGAAGTCCTCCAGGAGGCGAATACGATAGTAGCGGCGGGTGAGGACCTCGAGCATGAAGAGACGTACCTCGACTCCTGATTCAGAGAAGCGACGCGTGAGCAGGTTCTGTAAAGGCTGCGGGCAGGCTACGAGGGAGTTCATCAGCTCGTCGCGATTCGGGGTGTCGGGATGTGCAGCAACGTAGGAGAGGTGCGACTGCACCTCTTCATAGACCCTTTCCCTGGCTGACTCGAAGAGTGGCTTCTCGAAGTAACGATAGCGGACCTCGCGCGCGAGGTCGTACACCGCCGGATAGCGTTCCCGCATCGCCAGGAGTAGCCGGTCGAGGACGAGATGCATCTCTGCGGTGGCCAGGAAAGCTAGCTCATCAACATGCTCCAGGCGCCTCTCAAGCATGGCGATGACCGTGGCCAGGTGCTGATTGACCTGCTGATGCGACTTGTACATGAGGAGCAAGCTCTCGTTAAGTGCGGGCGAAGGCTCCAGACTTCTCAGACCATAGTGAGCAAGCGCCCGTTGCAGGTTCGCAACGAATTCCATCGGTAGCCGCTCAACACGGGTATCGCGAGAGCGGAGATAAGCGAGTAAGTCATGCTCCGCGCTGTGAACCTGCTCTCCCCGCGCATTGGCCTCAGCCGGGTCGAGCTCACGGCGGAACAGCAAGCAGATGTCAGCAAAGATGGAGAGCAGCTCGTTCTCAGCGTGCAGCAACGCCTGGTCCGAAGCCTCAATGAGCTGGTATACCGCGCGCTGTTCACCCAGGAGTCGCCGGGCATCGCTGGGGTCACTGTCATAGCCGAGCATCTGAGAGCGCAGCGCTTCGAATATCCTACGGCAACGCACCTGGAGCGTATCTTCGTTGGGTTCTGCTGTGAGTATGGCATCTCCGAACTGGACGGGTTCGGTATCAGCCGATGTATCGACCCATTCCGCAGGCTCAATATGTATGAGAGGCGCTCCCGCATCAACTTGCACATGCCTTGTCACGAATACCTGCACCACGGTGCCTGGGAAGGGAGCTGTAATCGCCATCTCCATCTTCATGGTCTCGACGAAGGCAAGTTGATCGCCTGCATTGACGCGATCGCCAGGCGTGACGGTCACGGAAACCACCACCGCAGGAGCAGGACTGCGCACCAGGCCTCCTTCCTCGTGTGTGATACGATAAGGGATACCCTCAACCTCCACATAGCAGTCGGGTCCATCTGCGAGCGAAAGGACACGATAGCGTCGTCCGAAGCAGGTAAGCCGCCGTTCAATTACCCCCAGTCGCTCTAGCTCTACTTCGATAGTTTGTTTGCCCGTGGTCACACGATACTGCTGGGGACCGAGGCGGGAGACCTTGAGCTTATAGACGAGCCTGCGATATCGGAAGTGGGTGGGGAAATCCGCGCTCTGGCGCACTCTGGGTCGTCCACGGGCTGCGCTCGCGAAGAACTCGGCCTCGGACAGGCGCTGTTCGGCGTCATAGGCCTCGATTGCGGCCTGCAACAGCGCCACAACAGCGTACTGCTGGAATGCATGATCCTCTCCTGTACTCAGGCGTGCGGACCAGCGGGTAACACCTTGAGAGGCTTCAAATGCGGGGCGATGTAAGAGATCGAGCAGGAACGCCTTAGTGCTCGTTCCCTTGCGGATGATGACTGCACTTTCGGACAGCGCCCGACTCAATCTGGCAAGCGCTTCCTGGCGGCTGCGTCCCCAGGCTGTCAGAGTGGCAAGTAGCGGATCAAAATCGGCTTGGACGAAGTCGGTCTCCTCATAGCCCGTATCGATGCGCAATCCCGGCCCAGATGCGAGACGAAACAGTTCGAGTTTGCCCCCAGCGGGCGCCAAGCCTTGATCTGGATCTTCTGCATACAGGTGTGCAGTGACTGCGTATCCAAGGGGAGCGGAGGCGGGTTTTCCTTCCAGGCGGCTGCCACACGCCACGTCCAACTGCAATTTCACCAGGTCCAGCCCTGTGTTGACCTCCGTTACTGGATGGGCGGCGCTCAGGTATGGATGAAACTCCATGAACCAGAAGGTGTGCTGGACGGGATCGTATAAGAACGTAACACTTCCAGCATTCTGGTAGCCTGCAAGCTGGCAAAGCCGAATTGCCGCCTCACGTAGCTCGTGCTCCTTCTCCTGAGGCAGCGTATGAGAGCCAGATTCTGCGAATATCCTCTGGCCGTGATACACAAGTGTACACTTGCGCACGTCGATCGCCCAGGTCGTCCCGTACAGGTCGGCGATCATCTGCACCTCAAGATGATGCGCGGCCTCGATTCCTCCATCGCTCGCGGGCACAACTGGAATGTTAGCCTTCTGTGCAAGCTGCCTGGCGCTGATTCTGTCACTGAGAAGGCGCAGAACACTGGCATCTGGCCCAACGAATGTGATGAAGAGCCGCTCACAAAGATCAGCGAGCCAGGATTCGCTGGCCTGGATGCCCCAACCAGGCCAGACCGCGGAGGCTTGTGAGGCTAGCAGCGCCTCTTCAATATATTCACGATGCTGGTAGCTGCTTTTAGGCTGCCCATCTTGCCTATCGACGAAAGTCGCCGGACCAATACAGACTGCCTCATCCGCCTCGCGCACAAAGAGCGCCTGGCGGTCTAGCTCGGTGAATAAGGCCACCGTGGTCAGGCTCAAATGCTGTTCGCGATTTAGTTCCCGCACAGCACGGATCAAGCGTAGAGCCGCCTCGCCGCGGTTGACGATGGCAATTCTTTCCAAAGAATGCTTCATCCGATTACCTTTGTTGATGGACCATGAGGGTTCCTGGTGGTCGTTTGCTGGTACCATGGCTTGCGCGATCCTTCCGTAGTTAGATCAACGAGAGTTGGAATAGCGAAAAGCTCAAGTCCCTTAACATATTCAACTAAAACGAGGTTGGTAGGCAAGCTCTTCAGGTGCTTAAGGTCGAAAACGTCTCTGCAATGCAGCGTTTCTACACACACTATATCATAGTCTGCTACCAGAGCAGAGGCATAGGCAGTGCGGTGACCCCACATGGGCGCATAACTCGTCCGTTTTGTGAGAGCTTCTGGTTGTGAGAGAGCTGCGAGAGTGTCCTGTGTTAAATCGTGATGGCTTTGTGCTGATTACGCCATTCACTGTGATGGATTTGTGTGATCAATGCGCTACACTTCTTTTCAACTGAGATCGGGTGTGTAAGAAAAGCGTATCCTAGAAAGGTATCAGCCAGGAGGTGCAACGATGAACCTGGACAGCCAAGCAACGGAACTCCTTACCGGACTTCTTAAAGGAATTGATGGGGCGGAGCAAGTGCAGGAGGAAGCATTACTTGAAGCGTTGCTTGTGGTAGGGGGCCTCACAACAAGGCAGCCAGCGAAGAGCTTGATGTACTGCTCCGCCTGTCAGTTGACCACCCAGGAGCGCTGCTCATATTGTCTGCTCCCCGTCTGTGAGGCGCATGTGGGACGAGTCAAACTCTGGTATACGTCCGGGGACGTGATGGTCTGCACGCCGTGTCAAGCCAGACTGCGGGAGATGTCCAAGGAGAAGCAGAGCCTATGATTGGCATAACAGGACGGCATCATCGTTCTTGGTTTGCCTGTGCTCACAAGAGATTGTGATTGTATTGTGATGCGATATGAGATGAGATGAGCTTATTGTAAGCAGATGGTAATACCAGTATGATATCTATCTTCACACTGTATGGATGAAAGGAGAACCGAAATGGCAGCACTCCCTCAACATGTTCGAGACGAACACACGGAACTGGTATCACGTAGTGAGTTATTGCGAATAGTAGCCGATTCGATAGGCTCTTCTGCCTCAGCAGAGTCAAT
>Ga0137365_10002586_pt1 | contig 14370 bp, 9 predicted proteins | sample SagtaG_9_FD_104799 | JGI IMG/M metagenome (GOLD analysis project Ga0137365, IMG submission 104799) | Vadose zone soil microbial communities from Sagehorn Ranch, Mendocino, California, USA - Sage1_L_40_16 metaG | ecosystem: Environmental > Terrestrial > Soil > Vadose zone | place: USA: California...
CGCCCGCCGGACAGCTCGACCACGGGCCGAGTGACTTGGAAGTCGTAGAAATCCTCCGGATCGATAGCGGCGACCGGCAGCGGATCCCACGCGGCGGTGAGGTGCTCGATCACTCCGGAAGCAGCCTCGCCGGCGTCATTCCAGCCCTCGAACGCTGCGACCAGCACGGGCGCGGTCAGGTCATCGACGTTCTCCAGCTCGATGGCCCACCACCTCCCTTGCCGTGATCGCCGTGATCGCCGTGAACCCTGCAGGCCCGCAGCTTTTGCCCGCCCGCAGCACTCGCCGGTACCAAGCCGCCTGGCGGCACTGAACGGCTCCAGCCTACGTGGTCGGCGGCAATCGCCGCGGCACGTCGTGACCGGGCGTGGCAGCAGGGTGCCTGCGGCGGCCCAGACCCGCAGTAGGCCCGCCAGACCGGCAGATAGAGTGCGTACCTATGAGCGGCCGATCGGGATCCCTGCGTGAGACGTTGGCGCAACGCGTTGTTGTGGCCGATGGGGCCATGGGCACGATGCTCCAGGCCCAGGAGGTCGCGCTGAGCGCCTTCGAGGGCGGCGCCCTGGAGGGGTGCAACGAAATTCTGAACGTGACCAGCCCCGAAGTCGTCCGCGCGGTGCACGACGCGTATTTCGCCGTCGGCGTGGATTGCGTCGAAACGAACTCGTTCGGCGCCAACCTCGGCAACCTCGGCGAGTACGGCATCGCCGCGCGGATAGGGGAGCTGGCCGAGGCGAGTGCGGTGATCGCACGGCAGGCGGCGGACGATTGGACCGCCCGCACGCCGGACCGGCCGCGCTGGGTGCTCGGCTCGATCGGGCCCGGAACCAAGCTGCCCACCCTTGGTCACGTCTGTTTCGCGGAGCTTCGCGATACCTACCAGCGGTGCGCCGAGGGCCTGCTCGCGGGCGGCGCCGACGCCCTCATCGTGGAGACCTGCCAGGACCTGCTCCAGGCCAAGGCCGCAATCATCGGCGCGCGACGCGCGGTGAGCGGCCACGACGGCGACATTCCGCTCATTGTCCAGGTGACGATCGAGACGACAGGCGCCATGCTGCTCGGCTCGGAGATAGGCGCGGCGCTGACCGCACTCGAGCCACTCGGCATCGACCTGATCGGCCTCAACTGCGCCACCGGACCGTCCGAGATGAGCGAGCACCTGCGGTACCTGGCGCAGCACACCGGGGCCGGCCTGTCCTGCCAGCCCAACGCCGGCCTGCCGGAACTGACGGCGGACGGCGCGCGTTATCCGCTGACCCCGGGCCAGCTCGCCGACGCGCACGACATGTTCACCACGGAGTTCGGCGTTGGCCTGGTCGGCGGCTGCTGCGGCACCACCCCTGAGCACATGGCAGCGGTCACCGCCCGCCTGGACGACCGCGCGCTCAAAGCCCGGCGCCCGCGACCCGAGCCCGGCGCGGCCTCGCTGTACCAGCACGTGCCGTTCCGCCAGGAAACGTCGTTCCTCGCGATCGGTGAGCGCACCAATGCCAACGGCTCGAAGGCCTTCCGCGAGGCCATGAACGACGGCAGGTTCGACGACTGCGTGGAGATCGCGAGGCAGCAGACACGCGACGGCGCGCACCTGCTCGACCTGTGCGTTGATTATGTAGGCCGCGACGGTTCCGCTGATATGCGCGAGATCGCCGGGCGCCTGGCGACCGCGGCCACGCTGCCCATCGTGCTCGACTCCACCGAGCCGGAGGTCATAGAGACCGGCCTGGAGCTTTTCGGCGGGCGCGCCGTGGTGAACTCGGTCAACTACGAGGACGGCGACGGCCCAGACTCGCGGATGGCACGAGTCATGCCAATGGTGCGGGAGCACGGCGCGGCCGTGGTCGCGCTCACCATCGACGAGGAAGGCCAGGCGCGGACCGCGGAGTGGAAGACACGGGTGGCGACCCGGCTGATCGAGGACCTCACAGGGAACTGGGGGATGCGGGTCGCCGACATCATCATGGACTGCCTGACCTTCCCGATCACGACCGGCCAGGACGAGACGCGGCGCGAGGCGATCGAGACGATCGAGGCCATCCGCGAGGTCAAGCGCCTGTACCCCGACGTGCAGACGACGCTCGGCGTCTCCAACGTGTCGTTCGGGCTGAAGCCGCCGGCCCGTGCCGTGCTCAACTCCGTGTTCCTGCACGAGTGCACAAAAGCAGGACTCGACTCGGCTATTGTCCATGCTTCGAAGATCTTGCCGATGGCCCGCATACCTGACGAGCAGCGGCAAGTGGCCCTCGACCTCGTCTACGACAGGCGCAGGGAGGGCTACGACCCGCTACAGCGCCTGCTCGAGATCTTCGAGGGCGTCGATACCGCGACCGTGCAGGCGGACCGCGCGGCGCAGCTCGCCGGCCTGCCGCTGTGGGAGCGGCTGAAGCGGCGCATCATCGATGGTGAGCGCAAGGGGCTCGAAGGCGACCTTGACGAGGCGCTGAGCGAGCGGCCCGCGCTCGAGATCGTCAATGACGTGCTGCTCGAAGGCATGAAGGTGGTCGGCGAGCTGTTCGGATCCGGGCAGATGCAGCTGCCCTTCGTGCTGCAGTCGGCCGAGGTCATGAAGGCCGCGGTGGCCTACCTCGAGCCCTACATGGACCGGGCCGAGGAGGATGGCAAGGGCAAGATCGTGCTTGCGACCGTAAAGGGCGATGTGCACGATATCGGCAAGAACCTGGTGGACATCATCTTGTCGAACAACGGCTATGACGTCGTGAACATCGGCATCAAGCAGCCGGTTTCGGCGATTGTGGACGCCGCTCTCGAGCACCGCGTCGACGCGATCGGGATGTCCGGGCTGCTGGTGAAGTCGACCGTGGTGATGAAGGAGAATCTCCAGGAGCTGACCAGCCGGGGGCTGGCGAAGCGCTGGCCAGTGCTGCTCGGCGGCGCCGCGCTCACCCGTTCCTACGTCGAGCAGGACCTGGCCGGACAGTTCGAGGGCGAGGTCCGCTACGCCAGAGACGCATTCGAGGGGCTCCGGCTGATGGACGCGTTCATGGCGGTCAAGCGCGGCGAGGCAGGCGCGACTTTGCCGTCGCTGCGTGAGCGCCGCGTCCGCGCCAGGCCCAGGGACGAGCCTGATACCGAACGGCTGCCGCAGAAACGCTCCGACGTTGCCACGGATAACCCGGTGCCGACCGTGCCGTTCTGGGGGACCCGGGTCATCAAGGGAATCCCGCTCGCCGAGTACGGGGCATTCTTGGACGAGCGCGCGACGTTCATGGGCCAGTGGGGCCTGAAGCCCTCGCGCGGGTCCGGCCCGGACGGGCGCTCGTACGAGGAGCTCGTGGAGACGGAGGGCCGCCCACGGCTGCGGATGTGGCTGGAGCGTGTACAGACGGAGAGCCTGCTGGAAGCCGCCGTCGTTTATGGCTACTTCCCTTGCGTGAGCGAGGGTAACGACCTGGTGGTGCTCGGCGAGGACCGGGTGGAGCTTGAGCGGTTCAGCTTCCCGCGCCAGCGCCGCGACCGCCACCTGTGCCTGGCCGATTTCTTCAGGCCCCGCGAATCGGGCGAGTTCGACGTGGTGGCGTTCCAGCTCGCGACCGCCGGTCGGCGGATCAGTGTCGCCACCGCGGAGCTTTTCGAGAAGAACTCCTACCGCGATTATCTGGAGCTGCACGGGCTGTCTGTTCAGCTGACTGAGGCGCTGGCCGAGTACTGGCACACGCGGATAAGGAACGAGCTCGGCTTCGGCGGCGAGGATCCGGACAACCTCGATGAGTTCTTCCGGCTCGGCTACCGCGGCGCGCGCCTCTCGTTCGGCTACCCCGCCTGCCCCAACCTTGAGGACCGGGCCAAAGTGGTCAGGCTGCTGCGACCGGAGCGGATCGGCGTGACGCTGTCCGAGGAGTATCAGCTCGCGCCGGAGCAGTCCACCGATGCCGTGGTCGTGCACCATCCCGAGGCGAAGTACTTCAGCGTTTGAGGCGGTCGGCTGCGCGGTATGCCGCATGACAACGCAGGGCTGCAGGCGGTCATGTTCGACATGGACGGCTTGCTGGTCGACACTGAGCCGATCTGGTTTGCGGTGGAGAGCGAGGTCATGGCTCGCCTCGGTGGCACGTGGAGCCGGGCTGACCAGGCAAAATTGATCGGCGGTTCGCTGACCCGGTCAGTCAGCTACCTGCTGGCCAAGGCGGCGCCACCCGGGTGCGCCGCTGGGCGGACGCCGACTGGTGCTCCCCCCGGAACCCCCCGCGAACGGCCTCCGGCCGTGGAGACGGTGGCGCAGTGGCTGGTCGACGGGATGGTCGCCCGAATCGCCGCGAACGGCGTCACGCTGCTTCCCGGAGCCGCGGAACTGCTCGCGGAGGTCGCCGCGGCCGGCCTGCCCTGCGCGCTGGTCACCTCGTCGGAGCGGCCCGTGATGGACGCCGTGCTCGCCAAGATCCCGGCAACTGCCGCGGCGACCGGCCTGTCGCAGCGGACCGGTGGCGTGTTCCACGCCACCGTATGCGCGGCCGACGTCACCCGTCCGAAGCCGGATCCGGAGCCGTATCTGCTCGCGGCCGCGCGCCTGGGCGCCGACCCATCGCGGTGCGTGGTTCTCGAGGACGCGCCAAATGGGGTGGCCGCCGCGCAGGCGGCCGGCTGCCTTGTGGTCGCGGTGCCAAGCCTCGTGCCCGTGACCGCCGGCAATGGGCGGGCAGTGGTGCGCTCGCTGCGTGAAGTGTCCGTGCCATGGATGCGGGAGCTCGCAGCGTCATGGGACCCCTCTATCCCGCAATAGCGTGATTCTTCCGTCGCGTCACCACTGTCAGGGGTTGCCGGCGTAAGGAACCGGTACCTGCCGGTTGAACGAGGTACATGTCGTGGTGCGTTCACGACGATCCCGGATGGTGTGCACAAACATCTCGCGTTACGTGACGCCGCGATATGCCTCCGTATACAACACGGCCGGGTGCGATACAGATTGATCCTCATTCGGTCACAATCGCGCTACGACCCGCATGAGGGTATAGCGCGGCCACGGGTAAGTAGCGGAATCTCCGCATAGAGGACGGCGCACACCGCCCCGGATTATCGCCGCCCGGCGACGGAAGCGCCTGGGTAGGCAACAGGACCGAGCGCAGCGCTGCGGTACCACCGCGGCACCGCCAGTTTTGGAGTGGCCACACAGATGAGCGCACCGCTCGAAATCTCGCCGGTGGAGGCCGGGGCAGCGCCCGAGGCGGTGCTGGTCGGCGCCGGGCCGATCGAGGGTCTTTCGCTCGGCCAGATCGCCTGGCGGCGGCTGCGGCGGGACAAGGTCGCGATGGCCGGCGGCGTTTTCGTGATCTTGCTGATCCTGGTTGCGATCATCGGACCGCACGTCGTGCAGAGCCCGAACACCTATCACCAGGGCCTCATCGACCCGACGTTCAGCCGGCCGGTCGGCACATTCGGCGGGGTCAGCGTCGCGCACCCGCTCGGAGTGGAACCGACCAGCGGGCGCGACGTCCTGGCCCGGATTGTCAACGGCGCGCAGTACTCCCTGTTTATTGCTTTCAGTGCCACCTTCCTCGCGGTGACACTCGGCGTCCTCTTCGGTGTTGCCGCAGGCTACTTCGGCGGCTGGCTCGACGCGTTCATCGCGCGCACGATGGACGTCTTTCTCGCCTTTCCGCTGCTCGTCTTCGCGATCGCGCTTATCGGCGTCATACCGCCGAAGGCGTTCGGCCTATCTGGCAACACTTTGCGCATTGCGTTGCTGATCTTTATCATCGGATTCTTCAATTGGCCCTACATGGGCAGGATCATCCGCGGCCAGACGCTCTCGCTGCGGGAGCGTGAGTTCGTGGACGCCGCCCGCAGCCTCGGCGCGCGCCCGGGTTACATTCTTTTCCGCGAACTGCTGCCGAACCTGGTGGCGCCGATCATCGTGTACGCGACGCTGCTCATCCCGACCAACATCCTGTTCGAGGCGGCGCTCTCTTACCTCGGCGTCGGCCTCTACCCGCCGACCCCGACCTGGGGGGGAATGCTGTCGGACGCGGTGACAAATCAGTGGTTCCAAATTGATCCCGAGGTCATGCTCGTCGCCGGGCTCGCCATTTTCATCACCGTAATGGCGTTCAATCTCTTCGGTGACGGGCTGCGGGATGCGCTCGATCCGCGGACGCGGTGAGCATGTCGTCTACAGACTCGCCCCTTACCCAGACTTCACGGCCAGATGCGAATAGGAGGCATTTCACTCGATGAAGAGACGAACAACATTCGGACTGGCGGCCATCGGCACGGTAGCGGCGCTCGCGCTCGCGGCCTGCGGCGGCAGCAGCAAGCCGACCTCACAGTCAACCACCTCGGCTGGATTCAACGCCGGGATCACCGGCGTGGTGAATTCCTCGAGCCACACGGGCGGGACGCTCGTTTTCGACAACAGCAGCACTCCCGACTCGACGGATCCCGGCAACACGTACTACGCGAACATGTGGAACGTGGCCCGTCTCTACGGACGGGCGCTGGTGACCTACAAGACGACGCCGGGCGCGTCAGGCGACCAGATCGTGCCGGACCTCGCGACCAGCCTGGGTCAGATCAGCGCCGACGGCCTGACCTGGACCTACCACCTCAAGCCCGGCGTCAAGTACGAGAACGGCACCGCAGTCACCAGCCAGGACGTCAAGTACGCGGTGGAGCGCACCTACGCCAAGGACGTGCTGCCCAACGGCCCCGGGTATTTCCATCTCCTGCTGACCGACCCCAATTATCCCGGCCCGTACAAGGACAAGGCGCCGGACAAGCTCGGCCTGACCGGCGTGACGACTCCCGACTCGTCCACGATCGTGTTCCACCTGCAGAAGCCGTTCGCCGACTTCGACTACGTGGCGGCGATCCCGCAGACCGTTCCCGTGCCGCCGGCCAAGGACACCGGCGCGAACTACCAGCTCCACCCGGTCTCCACCGGCCCGTACATGTTCCAGAACTACACCCTGAACAAGCAGTTCACGCTGGTGAAGAACCCGAACTGGAGCGCGTCGAGCGACCCCAACGCCAAGCAGCTCGCCAGCAAGATCGTGTTCAACCTGAACGTCAACGCCGACACCATCGACAACAACCTGATCCACAACTTCGCCAACGTCGATCAGGAGGGCAGCGGCGTGCAGGCGGCCGCGCGGTCGCAGATCCTGTCCACCCCGTCGCTGAAACAGAACGCCGACAACGCGCTCAGCGGCTTCCTGTGGTTCACCTACATCAACCAGAAGGTGGCCCCGCTCACCAACGTGCACTGCCGGAGAGCCGTCGAGTACGCGGCCGACAAGGTCGCCTACCAGACCGCCTACGGCGGCCCGGTCGCGGGCGGGGAGATCGCCAGCACGGTGCTGACCCCGACCATCGTCGGCTACCAGAAGTTCGACCTGTACAACGCGCTCAGCCAGCCGCACGGCGACGTGGCCAAGGCCAAGCAGGAACTGACGTCCTGCGGCCAGCCGAACGGCTTCTCGACCACCATGGCCTTCCGCGCCGACCGGCCCAAGGAGAAGGCGACCGCGACCGCCATGCAGCAGGCCCTGTCCCGCGTCGGGATCAAGGTGACGCTCCAGGGCTACCCGTCGGGCAAGTACTTCACCGACTTCGCCGGGGTGCCGACCTACGTCCACCAGCACAACCTCGGCCTCGACGTCGGCGGCTGGGCCCCCGACTGGCCGGACGGATACGGCATGCTGTACTACGTCACGGCTGGTCCTGCCATCCAGCCCGCGGGGAATACCAACATTGGTGAGCTCAACGACCCGGCCGTCAACAGCATGTTCGACAAGGCGGTGGCGACCACCGACGCGACCGCGAGGAACGCGATCTGGTCCCAGATCGACAAGCAGGTCATGTCGGACGCGGTCATCCTGCCGGGCGTCTACGCGAAGTCGCTGCTGTACCGGCCCCCGAACATGACGAACGTGTTCGTGCAGCGGTACTACGCCATGTATAACTACTCCACCCTCGGCCTGAAGTAGGCCACCTATTGTGACGAAGGCAGGTGAAGGCTCCGGTGCCCGGGGTTACCCCGGGCACCGGTGCCCCAAGCGGTGATCGCGTTCATCGTCCGGCGGCTGATCGTCACGGTATTCTTGCTGCTTGTGGTCAGCTTGATCACTTTTGGGATTTTCTTTCTGATCCCGCGGCTGGCCGGGCAGAGTACCTACCAACTCGCCGAGCAGTACGTGGGCCGTAACCCGACCCCACAGACCATCCGCCTGATCGAGCGCAAGCTCGGGTTCGACCAGCCGCTGATCGTGCAATATGGCCGGTTTATCAAGGGCATCGTCGTGGGTGCGCACTACAACGCCGGACCCGACAAGACATACTGCCCGCCGCCGTGCTTCGGGTATTCCTTCCGTGATCAGCAGCCGGTGTGGCCGGTGATGATGAGCGACCTGCCCGTCACCGCGTCGCTAGCATTCGGCGCGGCGGTGCTGTGGCTGGTGGGCGGCACCGCGATCGGCGTGCTCTCCGCGCTCAGGCGCGGCAGTTTCTTCGACCGGGCGGCGATGGGCATCGCGCTCGCGGGAGTTTCCCTGCCGATCTTCTTTACCGGGCTGATCGCGCTTGAGCTGTTCAGCTTCCACTGGCCGATCTTCCCGAACATCCAATTCGTGCCGCTCAGCCAGAACCCGTACTTGTGGGCGCGCAACCTGGTGCTGCCCTGGGTCACCCTCGCATTCCTTTACGCGGCGCTGTACGCCCGGCTGACCAGGGCGGGCATGCTGGAGACGATGGGCGAGGACTATATCCGCACCGCGCGGGCCAAGGGATTGCCCGAGCGGAAGGTCATTGTCAAGCATGGCCTGCGGGCGGCGCTGACTCCTATCGTCACGATTTTCGGGATGGATCTCGGTCTGCTGCTCGGCGGCGCGGTGCTCACCGAGTTCACCTTCTCGCTGCACGGTCTCGGCCTGTTCACGGTCCTCGCCATCCAGAACAACGATCTGCCCGAAATCCTCGGCGTGGTCATGCTGGCGGCATTCTTCGTGGTCATCGCCAACCTGATCGTGGATATCCTGTACGCCGTCGTCGATCCGCGGGTGAGGTACTGATGGCGCACGGCGAGCCCGACGAGACGGGCGATGCCATGATGGCGCCCGACGCGCCGCCCTTCGCGGGCATGACCTCGGCGGCGCCGAGCGACTTGCTCGAGGTCAGGGATCTGCACATCCACTTCCCCACCGCTGACGGGCTGGTGAAGGCGGTGGACGGGCTGTCGTTCCACCTGGACCGCGGTCAGACGCTGGGCATCGTCGGCGAGTCCGGCTCGGGCAAGAGCGTCACCAGCCTCGGCATCCTCGGCCTGCATGAGGGCACCAACGCGCGGATCACCGGCGAGATCTGGCTGGACGGCGAGGAACTCGTGTCCACGTCGACCGCGCGGATCCGCCAGTTGCGCGGGAACAAGGTGTCGATGATCTTCCAGGATCCGCTGTCCTCGCTGCACCCGTACTATTCGGTGGGCGATCAGATCATGGAGGCGTACCGGATCCACAACGACGTCAGCAAGAATGCCGCACGCACCCACACGATCGAGTTGCTCGACCGGGTGGGGATCCCGCAGGCGGCGACGCGGGTGGACGACTACCCGCATCAGTTTTCCGGCGGGATGCGGCAGCGCGTGATGATCGCCATGGCGCTGTCCTGCGATCCCGAGCTGCTCATCGCCGACGAGCCGACGACCGCCCTCGATGTGACGGTCCAGGCGCAGATCCTCGACCTGATCTCGGAGCTGCAGGCCGAGTTCGGGTCCGCCGTCATCATCATCACCCACGACCTCGGGGTCGTCGCCGAGCTAGCCGACGACGTGCTCGTGATGTACGCGGGCAAGGCGGTCGAGTACGGCTCCGCCGATGACATCTTCGCGCAGCCCGAGCATCCCTATACCTGGGGGCTGCTCGGCTCCATGCCACGGCTGGACAGAGAACGAGAGGAACGGCTTATCCCGATCAAGGGAACGCCGCCGAGCCTCATCAACGTGCCGTCCGGCTGTGCCTTCCACCCCCGTTGCGCCTACGCGGACCGCACCGGTGGCAGGAGCACGGACGAGGTCCCGCCGTTGCGCGAGACCGCTGATGGCCACCTGAGCGCGTGCCACCTGACGATCAGTGAGCGCCACAAGACCTGGACGGCGGACATCAAGCCGCTGGTGGAAGGCACCAGCCCGTTCGATGCCAGCCAGGAACCAGGTGGAGGAGTGACATGAGCGCACCGCCCAGCGGGGGCGCCGCCACCGCGGCGTCGGTGGCGGCGGCCGGGCGTGGCGATGCCCTGCTGACGGTATCCGGGCTGCAAAAGCACTTCCCGGTCATGCGGGGCGTCGTCTTCCGCCACAAGGTGGGTGCCGTTCAGGCCGTGGACGACCTGAACTTCACCGTTGCTTCGGGTGAGACGCTGGGGCTGGTCGGGGAGTCGGGCTGCGGCAAGACAACCACTGGGCGCCTGCTCACCCGGCTGCTCGAGCCCACGGCCGGACAGATCGTGTTCGATGGTCATGACATCACGCACCTGCGCTCCGGGCAGATGCGCCCGCTGCGGCGGGACATTCAGATGATCTTCCAGGACCCGTACTCGTCACTGAATCCCCGGCACACCGTCGGCTCGATCGTCGGCGCGCCTTACCGCCTGCAGCGGGTCAAACCTGCCCGCGGGGTCAAGCGATCCGTGCAGGATCTTCTCGAGCTCGTCGGCCTGAACCCCGAGCACTACAACCGCTACCCGCACGAGTTCTCCGGCGGTCAGCGGCAGCGGATCGGCATCGCCCGCACGCTGGCCCTGCGGCCCAAACTGATCGTGGCGGACGAGCCGGTATCGGCGCTTGATGTCTCGATCCAGGCTCAAGTGATCAACCTGCTCGAGGACCTGCAGGATGAGCTTGGCCTCACCTATGTCGTGATCGCCCACGACCTCTCGGTGGTTCGCCACATCGCCGACCGCGTCGCGGTCATGTACCTCGGCAAGATCGTCGAGCTGGCCAGCGGCGCTCAGCTGTACCGCACGCCGCGACATCCCTACACGGTGGCGCTGCTTTCCGCGGTACCCTCGCCCGACCCCGGGTCACGGGGGCGGCGTAAGCGCATCAGGCTCGCCGGGGACGTGCCGAGCCCGCTCAACCCGCCGCCTGCGTGCCGCTTCCACACCCGATGCTGGAAGGCGCAGGAGATCTGCCGCACCACCGAGCCGCCGCTCGCCGAGCTCGCACCCGGCCACATGGCCGCGTGCCACTTCCCTGAAGACGTGTCCATCTCGGCGCTGCGGCCAGTCTGACGGTCACGCGTTCTCCCGCACAGTGCTGGCCCGGGGAGACACAGCGCCCTCCGGGGTGCTGGCGCTGCCGGGGGGGACGCGGGGACCGGCCGGACACGCGGCGGGGTGGGGACTCGGACCGGCCAGCACGTGCCCGGGCGGAACTGGGACCAAGGCGTGTCTGGCTGATCTGCTCGAATCAGATGTCCGGGGCGAAGGACCGTGGTGACGGGATCTCCGGCAGTGGCTCGGCACGGGCAGCAGCGTGGCTATCTGCGGCAGCCGTTTGGGATATGCCTGGGTCGCCGTCCGATTCGGGCAGCGGTGGCGGGGTGCCGCCGAACGCCGGGCAGAGCGCCTTGAACGCGCACCAGTCGCAGATCCGGCTGGGCCGCGGCCGCCAGTCGTGCCGGGAGGTGGCGCGCTCGATCGCCCGCCAGATCGCCTCGGTCTTGCGCTCGGTGGCCCGCAAATCGGCTTCGTCGGGTGCGTACCGCAGGATTTCGCCGTTGCCCAGGTAGATGAGCTGCAGCAGCCGGGGTACCTGGCCCCGCAGGCGCCACAGCACGAGCGCGTAGAACTTCATCTGGAAGAGCGCCCGGGCCTCGAACTCGGCGCGCGGCGCCGTGCCCGTCTTGTAGTCCACGACCCTGACGTCGCCGTTCGGGGCAATGTCGAGCCGGTCGATGTAACCGCGCAGCAACAGCCCGGAGTCCAGCACGGTCTCCACGTAGAGCTCACGTTGCGCGGGCTCCAGCCTGCGCGGATCCTCGAGCACGAAATAACGGTCGAGCATGGAGTGCGCCTCGGCGAACCAGGCCGCCAGCTCTGTGTCGCCCGCGAACATCTGCGAGAGCTCGGGTTCGGCGTCGAGCAGCCGTTGCCATTCCGGTTCGAGCAGCGCCTTGGCGCTTTGCGCCGTCCGCTCGGGCGCAGGCCGGTCGAACAGCCGCTCCAAGACCGCGTGCACGAGAGTGCCGCGGGCGGCGGCCGGGCTTGGCGGTTCGGGCAGCCGGTCAATGACGCGGAACCGGTAAAGCAGCGGGCACGTCATGAAATCGCCGGCGCGGGACGGTGACAGCGCACCTGTCACCGTGGCCTGGTCGGGGGCGGCGTCAGGGGCCGGGGCGGCGTCAGGGGCCGGGGCAGCGTCGGCGGGTGCCTGCGCCCCGGGCGCCACGATATCGCTCATGCCAGGGAGCGTACGGGAGGCCACTGACAGCCGCAGGCTTTCCGCGCGCCGCCAATCTGAGATTATGCAGCGCTGGTTCAGCTTATTTTCAGAATTGGCGTCGAGAATCGCTACGGCGGCGGCCGCTGTGGCAGGCGCCATGCAGCCACTGCTGCGCAAGACCCTTATGGCTTGCTTGCTCTGTCCGTGCCGTCGCACGGCAGGTGCCCAATCAAGGAGAAATCGTAATGTTCTTCACGTACCTGAGGCGTGAACTCCGCAGGAGACGCCGTCAGGCGATGGTGGTGGCGCTCGGTCTTGCTGTGGGCATCGGCTTGGTGATCACCGTTACCGCCGCGTCGGCGGGTGTGAGCAAGGCACAGGGCACCGTGCTGCACTCGCTTTACGGCGTCGGCACCGATATGACGCTCACCGAGGCGCCCGCGCAGAATTCCGCACCGCCGTTCGGTTTCAGGGTCGGTGGCACCGGCCAGCGCCCGGCGGCAGGCACCAAGATCGACTTTTACCGGCTGACCGCGTCGCCGTCGCTCGGCACGCTCAACGCCACGTCGGTGCAGTCGGTGGCCGGGCTGCACAATGTCGCCGCGGCGGCAGGCGGGCTCACCCTCAACAACACCCATATCTCAGGGACCATCCCGAACTTCTCCGGCGGCGGCAGCTTCCCTGGCGGCGGCGCAGGCTCGGGTGGCGGCAGTTCGGCGCGCGGCTCGCTCACTCCCACCTCCTACAGCGTCAACGGCGTTGATCTTTCGACGGGTGGCCAGGTGCTCGGCCCGCTGACCACGGGCAAGATCAGCTCCGGCCGCACGTTCACCACCTCCGACGCGGATGCGCAGGTGGCGGTGGTGGATTCCGGTTACGCGAAATCGCAGAACCTGGCCGTCGGTTCGGCGGTCACGGTCGGGAACGCCAGCGGCACCGGCACCGCCTTTAAGATCGTCGGGCTCGTGACCGAACCGCAGGGCAGTGCGCCCGCGGATGTCTACATCCCGCTGCGGCAGGCGCAGAGCCTGTCAGGTGACAGCGGCAAGGTGAACACCATCTATGTCTCGGCTGCTAACGCCTCATTGATCAGCACCGTGCAGCAGGAGGTCAAACGGGTTCTTCCCGCGGCCACGGTCACGACATCAAGCGACCTGGCCAGCGAGGTGACCGGGTCGCTGTCCAGCGCGGCGAGCCTGGCCAACAATCTCGGTAAGTGGCTGGCGATCGCGGTGCTCGCGGCCTCCTTCCTGCTGGCCAGCCTGTTCACGATGGCTGCGGTGTCGCGGCGTACCAGGGAGTTCGGCACGCTCAAGGCGCTGGGCTGGCGGAGCCGCCGGGTCATCGGCCAGGTGATGGGCGAAGCGTTCGTGCAGGGCATCGCCGGGGGAATCCTTGGCGTCGTGCTCGGCTTCGGCGGCGCCGCGCTCGTGGCCAAGTTCGCGCCCTCGCTGACCGCGTCGGTCGGCTTGACCACGGGCTCGGCCACGCCGGGGGGCGCCAGGCAGTTCGGCCCGGGCGGGGGCGGCTTCGGCGGCGGCGGGGGCGGGGGCGGCGGCTTCCGCCGCACGGCGGCAGCCGCGGGCCATACCGTCGCGGTGCACCTGACCGCGCCGGTCACGCTCGGTGCGATCGCCCTGGCCGTGGTGCTCGCCGTGGCGGGCGGGCTGATCGCGGGGATGTTCGGCGGCTGGCGGGCAGCGCGGCTGCGCCCCGCGGCGGCACTGAGCCGAGTCGAGTGACGTGCCCAAGGAGAGGAACCTATGTACAAGCTGATCGGCGTCACCAAGCATTACCAAAAGGGCCGAGGGACGGTCGCCGCATTGCAGGGCGTGGATCTGGTCATCGAGGACAGCGAGTGGCTAGCCATCCAGGGCCCCACCGGGCATGGGAAGACCACGCTCCTTCAGCTTCTCGGCGGCCTGGACCGTGCCACCGCTGGCACGGTGGAGTTCGACGGGACGGATCTTGGCGCGCTTCGCGAG
>Ga0137365_10002587_pt1 | contig 14366 bp, 19 predicted proteins | sample SagtaG_9_FD_104799 | JGI IMG/M metagenome (GOLD analysis project Ga0137365, IMG submission 104799) | Vadose zone soil microbial communities from Sagehorn Ranch, Mendocino, California, USA - Sage1_L_40_16 metaG | ecosystem: Environmental > Terrestrial > Soil > Vadose zone | place: USA...
ACGTGGATGAAGTGGATGTCGAGGCCGTCGATCTTCGTCATGAACTGCGGGAGGGCGTTCAGCCTCGAATCGAGCCTCCGGAAGTCGTACTCGGTGTTCCAATAGCGCGCGAGCTCTTGGAGCATCGCCAGCTGCACGCCCTGCGAAGCATCTGCGACGAGCTCCTTGCCGGGAAAGTGCGTGGCGGCGATGCGCCGGCGCAGGTCGGCGAGCGCTTCTTCGGGCATGTCGACGCGGAAGGGACGGACTATGGTTGCTGTCGTTTGGTGGGTTTGGTTTTCCATTACAGTTCTCCTTTGTGTTGGTACATGACAGATTGGCCGCGTGAGGGAGCAGCTCAATAGCCGAGAACTGCTCCGTGATACGAGTATGATGTACAAGCTTCATGACAGCGCCATGAACATCGTGGGGTAGTCTTGAGTCGTTCGCCCTGCCCCAGACCCCCCTCAAGCAACGTGGACCCGCCTCGAGCGCATCCAACACCTCCTAGTATAGCAGGAGTGCCGGGGGAAGTCAGCCGCCAGCAGGTGGCATGTTTCTTCCCTGTTGCTTCGCATTCCTGGCTGAGTACTGCCGGGTCACGTGGAAGGCAAGGAGCACGCCGATGACGCAGCACTCCTATCGTGAGCGCGACTATGCCTTTGGACGGGCTATGCTGACGCAGCGCATGAGCATTGGCCTGTGGACGAGGCCTGGCTCTCGGCCTTCAGAGCCATCACCGCCGTGGTAAAGACTACTTCTGAGGAGGCGGAATGCCCTCTTTGTCACCGACGTTCGGCGCTGAGTATGAACAGAAGCGGCAACGGTCAGCAGAGCAGACCCCCGTCTCATATTTACAAGATGTTGATAGAAGAAGTCAGATGAGGAGCGGTTTGTCCAGCCATCTTCACGCCAGTGCTCATGATTGGGGACAAGTGCTCATGTTGGATACAGGTAAGACATGTTACACATCTCAAGGAGGTATAGCAGTCAGCGGGTCTACGACCACTTTGGCTGTGAACTGAGCGAGTTCCTTCCACAACAGGTCTCATGATTTTGCACACGGCACAATCTTGATCGAACTCGAACGACGGGTTCCGATTGACTTACTACCTGATCGCGAAGCTGCCACCCAGGAAAATTGGCTGGGAGAAGTAGTGCCAGAATTAGTTTTCACTTCGACCGAATATGCGCAGCAAAAACAGGAAGAGGTTGAGGAAATCAAGGTAGAGCGTGAGCGCGCCTAAGATGCTGAGCTTTCCTGCCAGTTGCGAGCCTTCGCCCTCGATACGGGGATCGACAGCTAGGCGAGCAATCTTCTGGGTATCGTATGCCGTTAACCCGGTGAAGATGACGACTCCGATGATGCTTATAATGAAGTCAAAGGCACTACTGCGGAAAAAGAAGTTGATGAACATGGCAAGAATGATGCCGAAAAGGCCAATGATCAGGTATGTACCTAGCTTGCTCAGGTCGGCTTTCGTTGTCAGTCCAACAATGCTCATGACCGCAAACAAGGCCGCAGCTGACAAGAAAGCCTGTGTGAGCGTGCCGAGGTCGTAGTACAGAACAATGCCTGAAAGACTGATACCGGTGAAACCGGCATACAGAACGAAGATGAGTGCGGCGGCCCCGAACGATAAACGCCAGATGGCGGCAGCCAGGACGAGCACTAGAATCAACTCTGCAATTAATAAGCCCCAGACAAGGAGTACGTTTTGCAACAGGTGTGGCGCATAAGCGGCAATGGCGAATGCAACTCCTGCTGTGATGAGCAGGCCGAGTGTCATCCAGAGATAGACACTCCGTAACAGAGGCCTGACTTCAACACGCGGAACACTATACACTTGTGGTTGCGCGACATTATCTCTCATGGATTCACCTCCTAGAATTCACTCCTGTTGAGAAGAACACATACTGACTGGCTGTTCGAGCGATTGTTTAGATGGTCTGGAGTAGACAGCTTCGCGCGTTCGCCCGAAATGTGCTCTGCTAACAAGGATGAAGTTAAAGGGAGCGTCTGGAGTCTCTCGCCATGCCCCAGACCCCCCTCAAGCAACGTGGACCCGCCTCGAGCGCATCCAACACCTCTCAGTATAGCAGGAGTGCCGGGGGAAGTCAGCCGCCAGCAGGTGGCATGTTTCTTCCCTGTTGCTTCGCATTCCTGGTTGGGTACCGCCGGGTCACGAGGAAGGCAAGGAGCACGCCCATGCCCCGGCACTCCATCGTGAGCGCGACTATGCCTTTGGGCAAGCCATGCTGAAGCTGCGCATGAGCATTGGCCTGACGCAAGCAGACCTGGCCGACCTGCTGGGAATCTCTCACCGCGCCGTCGGCGAGTGGGAGGGAGGCCTCAACTATCCCAAAGCCCCCCATCTGCAACACTTTCTTGAGCTGTGTGTGCAGCAGCGCGTCTTTGCGCCAGAGCGGGAGGAAGAGGAGATCCGCGCCTTCTGGAAAACGGCCCATCAACGGGTGCTGCTGGACGAGGCCTGGCTCTCGGCCTTGCTGACCCGGCCGTCTGCCCCACCGGCCACAGTCGAAGAGGCCGGGAGCGCTGCTGTGGTGAGGACCCCTCCTGCGCCCGCTCAGCTCTCCCCACAGGCCGAGACGCCAGTTGCCCACTCTGGAGCGGAGCCCGCAGCCTTCTCGCGCGTTGACTGGGTAGGGGCGCTCGACGTGAGCCACTTCACCGGCCGCGAGGTGGAAGTGGCCGAACTTACCCAATGGATCGTGCAGGAGTGTGGCGCTGCTGGGGATGGGCGGCATCGGCAAGAGTATGCTGATCTCCTTCCTGCGTCAGCGTCTGGCTCACCGGTTTGAGGCCATACTTTGGCGCTCGGTACGTGACGCACCTTCGTGCGAAGAGCTGGTCGCCGACTGCATCGCTTTCTTCTCCGAGACGCCGCCCGCCGCATTCCCCGCATCGCTGGAGCAGCGCATCACCCAGTTGCTGGCACGCTTGCAGGCCCAGCGCTGCCTGCTGGTGTTCGACAACCTGGAGACGCTGCTGGCGAGCGGTGACCCCGAAGGCGGGTACCTGCCAGGCTACGAGGGCTACGGGCGCCTCATCTTGGGCGGGTGAAAAGGTGAAACCTTGAGCAGCTGTGAAGGATATGAAAGATGTCTTCTTCACTCTGTGGAGAGGACAGATTTGGGTCACCATTTTGCAAGTGAGCAATCCCTTGTTACAACACGATTAGCATTCTTCAGCCTCAATTGAACGTATACTTTCTGGGAAAATAGAAATACAAGAAGACTAGGGTGTAACACATAGGCAGTTTTCTTGCAGGGTGCCTCTCGTAGCTGGTTCAGCACCCACTCGCTGCTTTGCTCGGTTTCCCTGACCTGTCTCAGTAAGAGTACCCCTCTGAAACTGCCTACCTGAAGTAGTATGTATTTGAGCGATATATACTGGACAAAGGAGGACAGTACATATGACAACTGGTCAAAAAACGAAAACACAGCTCATGTCGTTCCCTGCACCCGCGCCGTTGGCAACTCTGACAGACCTGACACCGCAGGAGGCGCAGGCAGTGACCGATGCGGTCAATCCCCTCATCGCAGATGCGTTCGCGCTCTATGTCAAAACAAAGAACTTCCACTGGCACCTCGCTGGTTCGCACTTCCGCGACTATCACCTGCTCTTCGACGAGCAAGCTGATGCCATTTTTGAATCCATAGATGTCATGGCTGAGCGCGTGCGTCGTGTCGGGGGCACGACCATCCGCAGTATCAGTCATATCAGTCAATTGCAGACCATTGAGGATGACAATAACGACTTCGTGCCGGCGGGTGAAATGCTGAAAAGACTCATGGAGGACAATAGGCACATGGCTCAGATGATACGAGAGGCAATTGCCGTGTGCGACAAGCAGCGCGATTCAGCCACGAGCAACGCGTTGCAGGAGATCCTGGACCAGACTGAACGTCGCACGTGGTTCCTCTTCGAGGTCGTACAGGGCTTGAACAACACCGACTAATGCAATCAAGAGAAAAGCGACCAGGTTATTCTTGTCCCACTTGATGGTACACGGGTGGCGGAGCAAGCCCTGGAAGAGGCGAAAAACATCGAATCGCACATGCAAGCGACCTTGCTTCTGCTTTCTGTGATGCCAGTTTCGCAGGAGAGCGCTGCGAACGCGTATCTTGAGCGTGAAGCTGAGATATTACGCGAACAAGCGTTACGGGTAGCACTCTGGGAGAGCGATGAGCATTCAGTTGAGGAGATTCCACAGATCGGCATGGGTCTGGAGCATCATGCAGGGCTGGTCGTCATGATCGCTCGTGGGCACAATGACAGGCAACACCATCTGATGAGAAGGAAAAGCGAGCAGTGCTTGCACTATTCCAAGGTACCGGTTCTCCTAACACAAGTGCAAGAGTACTCTTAGTCTAGAGGGAGAAGAACACAATGAACGAAGACAATGATACATGTGCCCGATTACGCCGTCTACATGCACACCTTGTTCATGAAATAAATATGCTGAAAGAAGCCGTCAATGAAGAGGAACGCGAAGGTGTAGTCAACCCAGTAGAAACGATGAACGTCATCGGGAGCCTTCAGAAGGCACTCCACACGATCCACCTTGAACTGCAAAAGTGTCCTGGATACGTAGAAATCTGATCCAGATACTAAAATCCGCTAAGCTTTTGAGAAAAAACAAACAAACCTGCGTGGTCTCTTTTCGAGTTCTTGCCCTGTTCGATGCTGCCCTTTCTTCTGAGATAAATCCGGGTTTATGAGAGATACTCCAATCAGCTCTTCTCTCAACTGTACAGCTAGTCGATGTGCTGATCTCCCTGCAGGACTGGAGCGAAAAGGTCGCCCATTCGACTGACCCGCTCAAGCACCATATGAGGCGAGAGGGAAGCCGGGTGAATGGTGCCAGCATCCAGTTCTTCCCAGGTGAGGGGTGTAGAAACCGCCGGATGAACTGGGTGAGCGCGCAGGGTATAGGGTGCCGCAGTGTTGCGTCCAAGGCTGTTCTGCGCATAGTCCACCGTCACGCTGCCTCCCTGGTGCGTCGCACCATGGGCGAGGGCAATCAGGTCGGGATAGTTCGACGCGAGCAGTTGTCCAACCGCTTTGACCCATCCGCGGACGCGTTCGAAGGTGTAGCCGGGCCCGAGCGGCACAAAGATGTGCAACCCATCTCCCCCGCTGGTCTTGGGATACCCCCTGACACCTGCCTGTTCAAGTGCATCGTGGAGCCGCAGCGCCGCCTCCCGCACGGCATCGAAAGAGGCTGTCGAACCAGCATCAAGATCGAAGATGGCCAGGTCGGGCTGCGTGAGGTCCGGAGTATGCGAACCCCACAGGTGGAATTCGATGGCTCCCTGGTTGGCGAACCAGAGCAAGCCCGCTGCCGTGTTGATCAGGGGTAAAGGTACCGGGTGGCTAACCGTCTTGGGCTGGTATTGCACTCGCCGGAGCCAATTGGGCGCATCATCTGGACAGTCACGCAGGTAGTACGAGTTTCCCTCGACTCCATGCGGGTACACGCGCAGCGTCACCGGGCGGTCTTTGAGATGGGGGAGCGCAACCGGCGCGATCTGCCGGTAATAGCCCAGTAGCTCACCCTTGGTGAACCCTGTCTGCGGCCAGTAGACTTTCTCCAGGTGCGAGACCTGGATAGCCTGGTTACCTAGTTGCCAAGTTTGAGATGAGGCGTTCATACAGGTGTTCTTCTTCCTCTCGTTCTAACTATGACTGGTTGCACTCTTCTTCCGCCAGTGACTCAAAGGGCTCACTCACGCGAGTACATATGTCACCCTTGCTTATTGTACCATTGGCTCGCCCGATCCTTTCTCATGAGACGAGGTGAGAGATGGAGACTGGCATCGTCCTCATTGCACCTGCTCACAAGGAATGCACTATTGGTCGTGATGATTCCCTGGTGTCTTTTTGCGGTACGCTATACTATTACGAGAGGCGAGCTGCACCAGGTGCCACGAGGAACTGCCTCAGAAGAGGATTTCTGAATGCGCAGGCAGCCGCACCGGCTGAATCATACAACGCTTAGTGTCAACTCGCGTGAGAAGAAGGAGGAGTATTCCGTGGAATTTGCCAAACTTGCACACACATTTGAAGAACTGGAACGCACCAGCTCCCGTCTGACGTTGATCGAACTGTTAACCCAGCTGTTTCGCTCGATCGAACGGCTAGAGGAAATCGAACAGGTCTGCTACCTGGTTCAGGGGAGAGTCGCGCCGTTCTTTGAGGCAATGGAGATGGGGATGGCCGAGAAAAGCGTGACGAGGTCCATTGCTCTGGCCTCTCATACTACGCCAGAGCATATTGCGGCACTGTATGCGACGCTCGGTGATCTGGGAGCGGTCGCAGACCAGGTGAAGAGGGAGAAGAAGAGTGCCCCCTCTGCCCTGAGTGTCGACGAAGTTTTTGAGGAGTTGAGGGCCATTGCGCAGACGTCGGGGAAAGGAGCGGTCGAACAAAAGAGTGCGCGACTTGTCAGCTTGCTCACACGCGTAGACGACGTATCTGCCAAATATGTGGTGCGCATCCTGCTGGGCAACCTGCGGCTGGGCATCGGCGACGCGACGGTGCTTGATGCCCTGGCGAAGGCTAGGTGGAATGACACGAAGAAACGCAAGCTGCTCGAAGGAGCCTACCACAAAACCTCGGACCTGGGACTCATCGCCAGGACTATCTACGAGCAGCCTTCTGAGGAAGAGGCCGAGCGCGCAGTGGCCGCGCTGGACATCCAGGTCGGCAAACCAGTCCACTCACAACTGGCGGAACGGCTCCCCAGCGCCGAGGCCATCATCGCCAGGATGGGGGTGGTCGTGGCCCAGTACAAATACGACGGCCTGCGCGCGCAGATCCACAAGGACGGGAAGCTCGTCACCATCTTCTCACGCAACCTGGAAGATCAGTCGCACATGTTCCCCGAACTCATTGCGGGAACGCTGAGGCAGGTCCGGGCGGAGCGCGCCATCCTGGATGCGGAAGCCCTGGCCTACAACGCCACCTCCGAGGAATTCCTGCCTTTCCAGGAAACTACGCGCCGGCGGCGCAAGCACGGAATCGAGGCCCTGGCCGAACAACTCCCGCTGAAGGCCTTCGTCTTCGACATCCTGTACAAAGATGGGACATCGCTGCTGGATACGCCGCTGGTGGAACGTCTCAAGATTCTCGAGGAGACGCTTCAATCCGATGATACCCTCATGCGCACCGTGAGCCACACCGTGAGCGATGCTCACACGCTCACGCTGCTCTTTGATGAAGCCATCAGCAAGGGGTTGGAAGGCCTGGTAGTGAAAAAGCAGGAGAGCCGCTACGAGGCCGGCGCGAGGAATTTCAACTGGGTAAAGCTCAAGCGGCACTCTGCTGGAGCTCTGAACGACACCATCGACTGCGTTCTACTGGGCTACCTGTTTGGCCGTGGCAGGCGCACAGCGCTTGGTGCGGGTTCTCTCCTGGTGGGGGTGTATGATCCCGAACAGGACCTGTTCGTCACGGTGACCAAAATCGGTACGGGATTGAGCGATGAACAATGGCGCAGTATCCGCGAGCGCACCAGGGGATTGGAAGTCGATCACCGACCGGCTCGCGTATCCTCGCTCATTGAACCGAGCGTGTGGGTCGAACCGCAACTCGTCATCGAAGTGCTAGCTGACGAAATCACGCGCTCGCCAACCCACACCGCGGGGAAAGTCGGGGCAGAGCCGGGCTATGCGTTGCGCTTTCCACGGCTCGTCACCTTCAGGGAGGCAGACAAGAAGCCGGAGGATGCGACGACCGTACAGGAACTGATCGAACTCTACCAAAGCCAGGGCAGGAAATAACACGTTGTCACCTGAGCTTCATTTCCTCCTGAGCGGTGATTCATAGATTGGGAGAACTAGATGAGACCACTCGCTGAACACGTCATCTTGATTACCGGGGCGACCGATGGGTTGGGAAAAGCGGTCGCCATGCAGCTGGGACGTACCAGAGCCACGCTCTTGCTGCGTGGACGCAATGAGACCAGGGGGCAGCAGACGCTCGAGGAGATCCGCGTACAGACGGGCAACACCCGCCTATACTGGTATCGGGCGGACTTTTCCCAGCTTGCACAGGTGCGAGTGCTGGCCGAACGGCTGGCTCGCGAGCAGGAACGCCTGGATGTCCTGGTCGAGAGTGCCGGCATCGGCACCACCCTGCCAGGAGGGGGCGCACGCCAGGAGAGCGAGGATGGCTATGAGTTGCGCTTTGCTGTCAATTACCTGGCGCCATTTCTGTTGACGCGGCTGCTCTTGCCCACGCTGCGCCAGTCGGCTCCCGCCCGTATTGTCAACGTGAGTTCGGCTGGACAGGCTCCCATCGACTTTGGGGATGTGATGCTGGTGCACCACTACGATGGCGTCCAGGCCTATTGCCAGAGCAAGCTGGCGCTCGTCATGTTCACGTTTGATCTGGCCGAGGAACTCGCGGGGACCGGTGACACGGCTAACTGCCTACATCCGGCGACCTATATGCCGACGAAAATGGTGTTGGCCGCCAGAGGGAGCGGCGTGAGCACTATCGAGGAGGGCGTGCAGGCTACCATGCACCTGATCACGGCGCCGGAGTTGGACCAGATCAGCGGACGCTACTTCAATGGCCTGCGCGAGGCACGAGCCGAGAGCCAGGCCTATGATCGGCAGGCCCGCCGCCACCTTCGGCAGCTTTCCGAGCAATTGACTGGCCTCACCGGTTCTTACAAAGGAGGAGACAGACGATGACAGCGAGGCTTGACTGGTACGGTTGCGCCACCTTCCGGCTCATGGTCGGATCGCTGGTGCTCTTTCTGGATGCGTATATCGATCGCATCCCTGGGGCCGCCGGCACTGGCATACGAGCGGATGACATTGAGCGGGCCGATTGGATCGTGGTTGGCCACTCCCATTTCGACCACCTCTGGGGAGCCGAGCGCATTGCGAAGCGAACCGGGGCCACCATCATCGGTTCGCATGAGACAGTGCGTATCATGGAACAGGAGGGGGTGAAGCTTTCACAGCTGCTCCCCGTCGGCGGTGGGGAGCGCATTCGCCTCTCCTCGGAAGTGACAGTCGCAGTCTATCCGAGCCTGCATTCCTGTGTGTGGACGCCGAAAGGAGGAATGTTCCAGCCCGACGAGGTCTGCCTGGGCGACCTGGGAGTGACCTATCAGGAGCGCCTGGCACGCCTACAGGAGGTGATGCAGGGGCTGGCGAGTCTGGGGCCGGAGGCCGGAGAGCACTTACAGGCAAGTGCGCAGGGGGTACGCGGCGATGGTGGCAGCTTTGTGTACCTGTTCGAGACGCCGGAAGGCTCGCTGCTGTATCAGGATACGAGCGGACATTGGAGTGGTATCCTGCACACCTTGCGCCCGGATGTGGCCATCCTGGCTGCCGCTGGTCGCGGCACCATCGATGGCGAACCCATTCAGGGCACGCTCGCCCAGTTCGTAGCGCGGCAGGCTGATCTGCTACGGCCACGCCGCGTGATTTTGGATCATCATGACGACTGGCTGCCGGGTTTTTCTGTGCCGACCAGGATCGCACCGATTCGCGAGACGATGGCGCGTAGCGTGCCGCGCACCCAACTCGTCGAACTTGGCTATCTCTCCAGCTACCCGCTGTTCGAGGGACTTCAGTGAGGGTGCGTTCTCTGCTGGACCTGTTTTTCGTCAGCAAGAGGGTATTAGGCGTTCTTCGTTCTTGCACAGCAAGACTGAGGTGTTTGGAACGAGATTTAAGCGCGCATCGTGGTTTGCGGTCCCTCTCCAGATGAGCAACAGTGGAAGTGACCAAAGATCCTGCTAGAAGGATACCCCTACCTGATTTCTCCCTCAACACGAGCTAAAAATCTGTCCAATACTTGCACATACAGATCAGTCTCTTCCACGTGAGGCATATGTGAACTGTTCTCGAAAATGATCCATTCCGAGCCAGGGATGCTCCGGTGAATCGTCTCTACGATGATGGGAGTGGCTTCGTCGTAGCGGCCTGAGAGCAGCAGGGTTGGAACATTGATCTCATGCAGGCGATCGGTGATATCCCAGGTTTTGAGGGTACCGATGACATAGAACTCGCTGGGGCCATTCATGGTGTGATAGACCTCTGGATATTGGACAAGTTTGTCAAAGGTACGCGTCACACACTCTGGCCAGGGATCGACTCGACAGACGTGACGGCGGTAGAAGACCAGCACGGCATTCTGGTAGTCCTCCGAATCGGTGGTGCCTTGTTGTTCGTGATGCAACAAGGTTTGCTGGACTTCCGGTGGCAATTGAGCACGCAACCGGTTTGCTTCGCTTACCCATTGAATCACGCTGGCAGGAGAATCGGCGACCGTAAGACTGACCAGGCCGCCGGGCTGTGTCAAGGCATACTCCATGCCGAGCATGGCCCCCCACGATTGGCCGAGGATATGCAGGCGATCAAGTGCCAGCGCCTTTCTCACGGCACCAAGCTCTTCAACAAAGAGTTCGACGGTCCACATCGAGGGGTTGTGTGGATGGTCAGAGTTGCCCCCACCGAGTTGATCATAAAAGATGACACGGCGACCAGTCTTGGCCATGGCTTCCAGCGGTTCGAGGTAGTCGTATGAGGCTCCGGGACCGCCGTGGAGAACCAGCAAGGGCAGCTTGCCTGGCTCTTCGCCCTTTCCGACAATGTGGTACCATGTACGATAACCACGAAAGGGAATGAATCCCTCGGTCCTAGGGAACGTTGGCATTTTTCACCATCCTTTTGCGCGAGTGTAATTGCCTGCAAGTGCCATTGCTTCTGCAAGCAATGGTAGTTGTCCTGGCGTGTTTTTCTCTGTTCGTACAACGCTTGGGCTTTCTTTGAGTCTACCACTACGACCTGTCGCTGTCTAGTCGCGTTGTCCTGTATGGGTGCGACTCACTTTTTTGCATACATGCTGGGAGCACAAGAAGGACCGCGCTTCCAAGGATGATGTGGAGAAGGGCGTGAAGTGCCAGGAATCATGGCAGGAGGTTCTGGAGGTACAAGAGGCGTAGGTAGAATTGCAGGGGGTGGAGGAGAGATGAGGTCTGGCTGGAGAGCAGTTCGTTGGGCGTGTTGTCGTTGGGTTGCTCGATCATGCCGGTGTTGGATGCCAGCATTGCGACGCTGCTGGCATGCGGCATGCCAAGTTTCCTGCCAGCGGTCATTGCACACGGCATTTCGCAAGGCGAGCATGGGATTCACGTTGGTGCGCTCCCATCGCCTGCCGCTGCCTTCGAGGCGAGCCTCAACCACGAGCTTGGTGGCGCTCTCCACCATGCCAGAACCGCTTGGCCAGCCCGCTCGTTGAAAGAGCGGATAGTGCATCAAAGCGAGCCGTTTGCGCACATAGCTCACATGCTCGCGAACCTCTTCCTGATTGATTTCACGCTCCGTCAAGCGGTCTGCCATCCGAGCGAGGGCACCTGGACCGCGATGTTTGAGGACATGTAAACATCGTTCCAGCATGCGAGCAGGAAACACCCGACCACTCGCGCTCAATGCCTCCAGCAGTTTGTTCACGTGTTCGGCCGCATGCGGAAAATCCAGAATCCGCACCGCATCCCTGCGATGGATTTCCACAAACACTTGCAGCCACTCCGCTCCATCCATCACTGCACAGACCTCTTTGGCTTGGACCAAGTGGCGTCGGCGGGTTTCCACCTCAGCCAAATCGGTAAAGTGGACAGCATCCCTCAGACGGGAGAAATACGAGTGGTGTCCGACGTGAACCCGCTCCGGATCAGGGGAGTCAGCCGGAACCTGCCCAATGGCTACTGTACGGACTTCTGCCCATTCTCCTGCAATCAGCGGGACCATCGCTCCATCAGCACTGATGACCACAGACTGTCTCGTAACATGGTAGACGTAGATGGGAACTCCAAACTGGCAAACCTCCTTGTCAACCCCGCAGCCGCCACCTACACTGAACAGTGGAGCGCTTTGGCTCCAGCAGGAGTTCTGATGGAGGAGGCAGCACCTCATGCTCATCGTCAACGACGAACAACGCCTTCGGGCTGGGATTGGGAGTTTCTCGAAGCGGTGTTCATACCGTTCTAAAGCCTTAGCGGCTTACCCACTCATTCTCAGTGATGAGGCGAAACTAGCGGTTTACCATGCCGCGTGCGCCGCCGCGCTTGCGACGGAGATCCTGGTCGATCTCTACACGTTCTTCAGCCCACCTGCCCCATATGAGCGGTTGTTTGTGCTCACCGCACCCGACGCAGTTCCTCCCCAGCAGACCGCTGTGGAGAGGGAATAACAGGGTGAGCGTCACGCCACAGCGCGTCTGGACAGGAGTCGCCGATGCACTCAACCAACGTTCGCCAGATCAAAGCGGCGCTCGTGGATCAAGCCTTCCACGGCACGACACAGGTCAGTTGCCCGCTGGGGCGTGTCGTCGCGGTCAGCCGATGGAAGGGGCAACTGCGGGTGATGATCCGCGGGTGGGGTCGCTGGTATCCCGTAGAGAGTGTGAGCATTGAACGGATGGTGGTGGTGGCACACGTGGCCATCTGATGGGACATCCTTACTCACGTGAGCAGGTACACCTCCTTGCACACATGTCTTGCGCTACCAGTCTCTTGTCGGGACACAGGCAAGGAAATCAGTTCACACGGGGATCAAAGCGACTTGGAGCACTGATTCCCGTGAGCACCGAGAGAGCCATGAAACCTCGCCACGGAAGGCTTACAAATCCTGGCAGTGAGGATGACTGATGTCCAACGAAAACAGCTTATCCTTCCTCCATTGGCTGTTCCGCAAGGTTTACGGTGATAAAACTTTAGCTTTAGCAGCCGCACTGAAGACAGCGCTTGCCTGCCAAGCTTCGCTTGTTCCCTTCTTACTGAAGAAAACACCCATCGTAAAGAAAGTTGACCCGTTCAGGGTGACTACTATATCCTCGAATGTTTCTTCATTCGGTTCAATCTCAGTTAGAGAGGAAAATATTCGTCTTCCTTGAGAATAATTAAGACGCTCTTTCGGAACAATATTAATAGGTTCCAAGTCAGGCCACAAGCTAGTTGCTTCAACAACAGAAGCACAATAATCTTTCTCAATTCTTGTTAACCCAACGTTTTTGAGTTGAACTCTGACCACTGCTATTTGAGTATTCTTTACTAGACCTACAACTATGAGCGTAAGAGTAATTTGAAGGGTTCCAGCAAGGGAGCGTCTCCAAATAAACCACCACCCGGCAGCAATTATTGCCAAAGTAGCTACTAGGTTATTGGCTATCTGTACCCAGATTAAAACGTCAGCAGGTTTCATTCCATAGCCTCCGAGCATTTCATCTGTATCTGTCCCCTCCATACCTGTTCTATTTTACCCACCAACTCATTCAGCTCATCACTAGAGTATTTGGTCGAGAACTTTATGGCGGCCTCTTCTACTTCCTTCAACGGCTGCTCAATACTAATATGCTTCTTAATTGTCGGTGTATCTTTGTGATTTAGAGACTTTTTGGCTTTCATCACTTCACTACTTATTATATTAATAGTTTCCGTGGCAGTTGCGTTGTGAGCGCCGATGCTATCATGGAGCTTTCTCAACCTGAGATACAACTCATCCAAATCTAAGCCAAGTTTGTTATATGCCTTCTGCTCGTCAGGATCATATTCCATAAAAAGTAGGCAACAGAAAGTAACAACTACTAAGAATGAGGAAATTTTCATCTTCTCTCTCCTACTCTACCCTTATTTGCTTCTATTCGGCATTGTCCCGCAGTCAAAGGGTTAAAAGCAATCAAAGGAATACATCCTTACTTAAAAGTATATACGATACCGACTCACATAAGTGGTGGCTGTCATCCGTCAGGATTAATGACAGTTTCTTGCGACAAACGGCTCAGGTTCGAGAGAACTAGGCGCATCAGAAGGGGTAAGCGCAGCATGAATGATTGAGCTATCTCAAAACTCATGTCAAAAATCAAAATCTCATTTTCCTCCATGTGAAATGAGCGAGTGAGACAAAAGATAGAGCTCATTTGAGGCTATCGGTCATCCTCACTGCCAGGATTTGTAAACCTTCCGTGGCGAGGTTTCGAGCCATCATCTTTCATCTGGGGCTTCACTCTGTGAGGGAACCGAAGGAGTCGCTCTCCATGGGCTTTGTTGACGGGCTGGGGGACGCAACCACAGTGAGATAGAAGTCGGCTGCATCGTCTCCTGGACGACTCCCACCAGATGCTCGCTCAAGGTGGCCAGGTCCACTTCCTGGCGCAGGGTCGCATTGAAGGCTGCCAGCGTCTTGGCTGCGTTGCACTTGCGGCGATAGAAGCGGCGATCGATGAGAGCTTGCAGACGTTGGCGCAAGGGTCGGAAGAGCGCCGCAATGGCCAGCGTCGAGGCAACGATGACCACGGGTGACTGCGAGATCTGTCCGGTGAACAGGCGTACGAGCGTTTG
>Ga0137365_10002593_pt1 | contig 14340 bp, 14 predicted proteins | sample SagtaG_9_FD_104799 | JGI IMG/M metagenome (GOLD analysis project Ga0137365, IMG submission 104799) | Vadose zone soil microbial communities from Sagehorn Ranch, Mendocino, California, USA - Sage1_L_40_16 metaG | ecosystem: Environmental > Terrestrial > Soil > Vadose zone | place: USA...
AAAGACTTCTTTGATCAGACCGACCCCGCTGTTCAGGCACGCTATTTTGATGCGTTCGAGTCGCTTTATCGACGCGGCTTCATCCGTCGCGAGACCGAGACCTTTTACCGTCTCACCGGCCTCGGATTTGAAGCGGCACGGCAAATTGGAAAAGGGAGAGGGGATCAGAGGTAAGCCGAGCGATTTGCCGTTTCTGTAACGAAATGAACACTTTTGCTGCGTAGAAAGGCTCTCGGCAGCGTGCGATTGACGGTCGGTCGGCGCGGTCGCATCTCCAGGTCGCGCGGGCATATCTCGACGTCGCGAAATCGCGTACTGCCACCGTTAGTCGCAAACAAGCTAAACCTTGCGCCACTGATCGGGTTTTCCGACGTGAGTCGTTCGAACCCGTTCTACGTGGGGCCGAGAATTAGGCTCGATCTCTTTTGCCCGCTCGATTGCATCTTTTTGCGTCGGCTGGACCGCGCTCGCTCTTTTTGAGTCTCCACGTCGAACGGCGTAGTCGCCTTCGGGACGCTGCTCAATATAGATTCGTTTGTCCACATTACTGTTCCTCCTTTCCGGGGACTTCGCCCCTCATTACCATTTATGGACAAGGAAACTCGTCATTCGTTCATTCCCTCCGATTCCGCTGAAATCGCGATTTCCCTCGTGAAAAGCCGGCTCGACGTCGCCCGATTGACGCTCGGCTCGGCTAAATTGTTCGACGAGTGGCGCGTCCCTAGTTCGCATTTCTGCTTGCGAGAGCCGTGTTTCCGCTTCCCCAGCCCGTTCCGTCACTTCCGTGTTCGCCGGTCTCACCTTTACAGTCCCGTCGACTAGGCGAAAAAGAAAAAAAGCTGGCCATCAAAAGCGAAATAGGCTTTCGTCTATTCTGATAAAAGGAGCCCGCTTATGCGCCACATGCAAATTCCAGTCCAACGCCAGCTAGAAGCGATGCGAACGTCTGAGGAGATCATGCATCTTTTTAATCTTGATGCAATCTGGACCAGGCTACTCGAAACCGAGAATCATATCTCGTCCCATGATCGCGGTCATGCGATCAAGATTGGCACCGAAATGAAGGAACTTTTGACTCATTTGCCTGGGAAATGTGGAGATCTATTACGAGCAAACGCGGCGGAGCTTCAAGGGCTAACGGCAGAGATGTTGGAATTGTCTGACTCTGCTCAAGCAATTGGACCAAAGATCGAGAAAAGGTTTAAGGACCTAAAGTTGTTTGAACACGAAATCCACGATGATGCGAAAAAAGACATAGATCTTTTGGAAACCAAACTTTCAAGACTTAAGTCTGTCGGTGTTCCAGAAGGAGATATTAATTGGGGATGTGGGCTGGCTATCGTCGCAACGGTTGCATGTGTACTTAGCGGTAATGAAGTCGGCGCGGTGGCTTTCGTTGGGGTAGCCGTTCACCACTGCCGTCGATAACTCAGGTAGTGAGCTTCCTGCCTGGCGGATTCGATTTTAGGATCAAGGCTTTTTTGTCATCGTGGTTAGCCCGACCGACGCTCAGCTCGACGCGACGGCCTCTTGCTTCGGTGAAATGGCTTCTCGGTACCTGAGCAGCACTGTTCTGTCGCCAGGTAGGTAAGCGAAATCGCAAAACAGCGATGCTGCGTGACGAGGCACGTATGTTTAGCGATTTTGTAGCGCTGGTTTGCCGCTAAACAGGTAAGCAAAGCCTCTATGCAGCGCCGTGAAATCATTGAACAGCGCTGCAAAGTGACGAAGCAGAGCTGTTTGGTGATGAAACATGTATGTTTGACGGCTGTGTAGCGCTGGTTTGCGACCACACATGTATGATTCGCGCCGGAGCAGCGCTGTTTGGTCGGTAAACAGGTAAACAAAACCTCTGTACAGCGCTGTAAAATGCCCAGGAAGGTCTGCAAAACCCTCGAAAATGTAACAGAAGTCACTGGGAACGAGCGATTTACAAGGAAAATGAAAAATCCTCGAATTTTTGAGAACTTCGCCTGCCAGATCCCGTAGAACGCGGTGAAGGGAGGCGTTCGCCTGCATGACGTGGCCGAAATCGCTTCCCGTAACAACTAAAAACAGGGAATCATTATTATGCAATTACGCGTCTCTCTGGCGTTCGCCAGACTGCCAGACAAAGAACTCGATAACTTCACTCTCAGTGTGAAGAACAGCCTCACAGGTAATGCGGCCTACCCGACGCCACCGGTCACATTGGCCAATCTCGAAACCGCTCGCGCGGATCTCGAACAGAAGATTGCCGACGCAGCGAGCGGCGGTCCGCCCGATACAGCGGCCAAGAACGATTCGCGAGCAAACCTGCTCGGGATGCTTCGGCAGATCGCCAGTTACGTGCAGATCAACTGCAACAACGACATGGCCACTCTGCTCAGCTCGGGCTTCCAAGCCATGAGCACCAACCGGGCGCAATCGCCGTTGGACAAACCGACTAGCCTGGTGATCGACAACGGCGGATCGGGTCAGCTCGTGGCGAGCGTTGATCCTGTAAAAAACACGAGCCTGTATGAGGGCCGGATCAAAGGATCAACAGGCGATTGGCTGACGAGTGTCTTTACCGGCGACTCGCAACACATCGAGTTCAACGGTCTGACGCCGGGCCAGAACTACACGATTCAGGTGCGTGCGTTAGGCGGATCGACCGGTCAAAGCGACTGGAGCGATCCCAGTACGCACATGTGCATGTAGGGGAAAGGAATCTACGTGGCGACAAGAGTGCAAGTTACCTGCGTCAACAAAACCGACCGCCAAAGTGCGCACGAGCGCATCAGAAACATCGGCGGTTCACTTTGGAAACACAGCGAAGACGACGCCATCTATTACATCGAGAAGGGCGCTTATTCGTACTACGTCAACAGAGGCGGACACCAGGTCAACGTTATTGTGGCCGAGCGATTAGGCCACAAATACCTCAAGACCGAAAACGACGGCGAGCAGCCGGACAATCTGCTTGCCCTTCCTGAGTGCTCGTGAAGTAAGATGGCTCCCCAGCTTCAAAACCAGAAATCATCATGAAAAACCTCTCGATTGCGGCGATTTTGGGCTGCTTCTTAGTTGCCGGATACTGCTGCATAAAATGCGATGCGCAGATCGCTAATCCTGGTTCGACTCCACCCCAAGGCGTAACAGTCAGCGACCCGGCGGAAGTCCTCGTTCGGCAGTTGAGCGCAAGGACGGAAGTGCGAGACGCTGCCGCGAAAGCTCTTCAATCAATGGGAAGGACAGCGGCGAGCGCCCTGGCAGGGTATATCACCAAGAACATCGACCTAACAACCGGCAGGATTACTGAACCGGAGGGAGTCACAAAGGCAATCACCGTTCTCGCTAAAATCGGGAAAGATGTTGCTGACGATGAAGAAGTCAGGAAGGCGCTGGTGTCCGCCGCGAAGGTGGTTGTAAGAGCCGATGATTGGCCCAGGCTTCAGTTACAACTCGCGGCGATCGACGCGTTGGGCGAAATCAACAAGTATAGAGGTATTCTGCTTACGACAGATGACGATGATCCGATGGACACGTTCGATCCCGCAAAAGCCCTCGCTGCGTCTGAGACGTTGGCAGAGATCGCGGACGGCCTGTTCAAGGAACTCCTAGGAAAAAGATATGACGATATAGAGACAGCGACAACAGCAGCGCCAGTAGTAGTAGTAATGGGAGGAGCAGCACCAACACCAACACCAACACCAACACCAACACCAAAATCAAAACCAACGCCGCCAATCCCAACACCGCGGGACACCGAGTTTTACGACGACGTCAGCGTTCTGCATGATGCACAGACAAAGCTTCTAGAGCTTGCTGATCAAGCAGCCGTTGCAGCGTCTTCACCGAAAGAAAGTGCGGCGGAGCCAGCGTTCACAAAGCTAGCGGACGCGAAAAGTCTGGCCGCGTCGCTAAAGAAAATCGAAGTCGCCTACCTAGACGCCACGAAGACCGTCTTTGCGAAAAAAGCAACGGACCAAGCAGACGACAAATCGCATTGGCAGCTCAAAACTGAAGCAGCTTACGATCTGCTGACGGAGACGACCCAGCTAAGAGATGAGCTAGACTCACTCAGTGATTTCACGGTTGACCGAGCCGATCTGGCGAAACTCCTGTCGGAGTTGGTGACAATTCCCGCCGCGAACCCCGAGGTCAAGGCTGCCGTCGCAAACGCTATAAACGGAATCTTTTCCAAGCCGCCGCAGAAAACGCCTGCAGCTGAAACCGCCAAAAAGGACACGAAAGACGGAGAGAAGAAGGACACGGACAAGAAGGACGACGCGGCGACAAAGGATAAGGATAAAGAGAAGTCAAAGAGTCCATAGCCCCACGTGAAAAGTCTGCCGGCATCGACTGGCCCGTAAGAAAATTCGCCAAGCAATAAACCCATGAAATTCTCAACAATCCAGAGCTCGACGCGGGTCTCCTCCAAATACGTAAGGCAAGCACTGCTAATCATCTCGTTCTTGTCGCCTGTTTTTGCAGATATAGGTTGTCAACATATCGGGCCAGCGACGGTCACGCGTGATCGCCTTGCCTATAACGAGGCGGTCTTAACTTCGTGGGAACAGCAAACGCTGCTCAATATTGTGCGTGTGCGCTACGATGACCTCGTCGGATTTGTCGATGTCGGCACTGTGGCACAAAGCCACACGCTGACGGGAACGACTCAAGCGAGCTTGGGTGCTTCGCTCCTTCCGTGGAACCTCATAGGTAACACTCTGATGCCTAGTTTGATGGGAACCCGAACGACAACCGATAACCCCACTATCACCTACACGCCGCTGTCCGGTGCGGAGTTCACTCGCAATCTAAATGCGCCCATCAAACCAAGCGAAATCTTCAATTTGATTGAGAGCGGTTACAGGGCTGACGTACTCCTAAACCTCACGCTCAACTCAATCAATGAGATTAAGAGCGTTGGTCCCGATGTGAATTTAAATCGCCCCGGCCTGACGAGATCCAATAAATTTAGAGAGCTGACGGAAGCAATTGAATCCGCCCACGGGCAAAGCAAGCTGAACTTTCCCGTGCAGGCAGGCACCGACGGAGCAGGAGCGAAAGTCTTCATGACCATTGTGGACAACGACTCGCCGACGGCGCAAGGTTCTTCGATCGCGTCCATTCGGCAGTCACTTCATCTCAAGGCGGCGGCGAACCAATTCGAAATTGTAGCCGGATCGCATCCAACCAATGATGCCGAAATCGCTGTTCGAACTCGTTCCCCAATCGCGGCGATGAGGTGGCTTTCCAATTACGTGCAGGTGCCCGAAGCGCACCTAAGCACTCGCCTGGCGCCTCCTGCAAAGGTGCTCGTTACGCAAGATGATCGGCCGCTGAACGTTCACTGGTCGATTAAAAAGCCTCGCGGCGTGTTCGCCGCGGTTCAATATCGAGACTATTGGTTTTGGATTCCCGATGGCGACCGGAATTCTAAATTCTCGCTGATCTACCTCAGAATTTTGTTGGCGTTGGCCGACACGGCAGCGCGGCCAGCTCCGCCGGTATTAACGATCCCAACAAGATAGCGCTGGGCTGGGCGACAGATCTTGGCCTTCTCCGGAAAAGTGCCCGTGAATTAAGATGATCGATTCCAGGTTCAGTCCAGGTGATAGCCGAGGGGTTCATCCCCCTCGGCTGTTCCGGGCTTTACAACTCTCGACTCCATTTGATAAAAGCGTTTCGGGAACGCACGGGTTAACAACTCAACAAACCGAAAGGAATAAAAATGAAAAGAATCGTCAGTCCAAAAACCGTCGCATTTTTTGCACTGGTCGTGGTTGCTGCTGCAGGAAGCATCGCAGCGGCTCAAAAACAAAAGCCGAGCACCGAGAACGAGTTTCCCTTCGACCAGGTGGGGACCGTTACGAAGCACGAGATGGACAAGTGTATGGTAGGCATTAATTATGACCTACATTCCAATGTTAAGGCGCCAATGATGAAAACAACCCACTGGCTTGCGGCTGAGTCAAAATCTGACAAAGCCGTTCTCGAAAAGGCATCGAAAGATGGCAGCTTGGTCCGGGTCCAAGGCGCGATGATGATTAGTGTGGAGCACTGCAAATGGGTGAAGGTCTCAAGCGTGACTCCGGTGAAGAAGTCGTCTTAAAACAAACCATGAGTGAACTAATCTACGAGGTAGACAGCGTTACGATCACGTTAATTAAGAAAAATCCGCCTGAATATCGTATCGATGCGACGGGCAAAACGCGTACTGCTGGCTGGTCGAACCCTGACTTGTCAGGAGTTGTGTACGTTCAAGCTCCGCCGGACGGTATCTACGACTATAACTTTGTCGCTGAACCGCCCTCCGGGGTGTCTGCGCAAGTGCTGACGCCGATCAGCGTGCAGAAGGCCATTGGAGGGATGCCGAAAGGTTTTCGGGGCGTCCGCGTGCATGCCTCCTCCAATAAAAAAGAAGCGCTCTTAGAGTAGACTTAAAAAAAGTCAGTGGAAGCAACCGCTTTGCGCAGTACTAAACGGTACGCTTTGTCGAACCTAACGTCGCTGATTCGAGAAAACAGAAAGGAACAGTTTTCAATGAGAACTAGCCGTAATCTTAAAAGGACGACAGTCGCGTCGGTATTACTTCTCTTGGGGGCCTTAGCTTTAGTGAGCAGCAAGGCCGAGACCTTGAAGAGACAAGATATTCGCACCTTTAGTCAAAACCCTCAAAACGTTGACAACCTTCGTCGAGCGGTCGCAAGTTTGCAGAGTCGCGGGTTCGATGATCAAACCGCATGGTTTAACATGGCCGGTATCCACCATTTTCCGGCGAATGATCCGGATGCGAATAAGGTCCCGGCTCCAATCCGAGCACTTTACAGACAATGCCACAGGGACACTTATCTCTTCTTTCTCTGGCACCGCGCTTACGTCTCCGCGATGGAGCGGCTAATGCAGGCTGCGATCAATGATCCAACGTTTCGTATACCGTATTGGGACTGGTACCATGACCCAAAGCTTCCCGAAATCTTTCGAAGCGAGTTTCTCGGTGCGCAGAAAACCGTGAAGAACTCATTGTATGTCAAGGACAGAAATCCCGGGATTAACAATGGAGAGGACGTTTGGACTCCGGTCATCGCAACAGACTTTAACGAGTCGGATTTCCGGATCTTTCAAACCAACTTGGATGGCGCCGAGCATGGTGACATTCATATGGGCGTTGGAAATCCCGCAAACATGGGGAGCATTCAAACTGCTGCGCGCGATCCGATCTTTTGGCTTCATCACGCAAACATCGATCGGCTGTTGGTCGTCTGGTTGAAGCGCGATCTTGCGACCCATCGGGTTCCGAATACTTTCCCTTCGTGGATCGCGAGCCGTTATCGCTTTCCGACGCCGAATGGCGGTGGCGTCGCTACACCCTCCGTTGAGGACCTCGCCTTGGCTTCGATGAGTGCGCTCGGTTATGAGTACGAAAATACTAACGGCCCCGAACTGCCATCGCCAACCGTGCCTGCTCGGCCGGCGACCGTGCAGAGCACTGCAGGAAAGGCCGGCGTGATGGGTGCCGGGGTCGAGGCATTCGCAGTGAAAAAATCTATTGAAGTCGGTGCGGGCGCGACGGTGGATTTACCGGTTCCCTCAGCGGCGGCTAATAAATTCAGGTCGCTTGAGAGCAAAGAGCCAGAATCACTGCAAGCCGTAAATGTTGTCCTTTCGGGAGTAAAGCTTCTTAGCCAACCAACAGGTGTGTTGAGCTACCGTGTTTATCTCAACCTTCCGAAGGAGGCTGGCCGCGCTGAAAACTTCAAGGATTACTATCTCGGAAATATCAGTCTATTCGCTTTAACAGCCGCAGACGAGCACCACGAAGAGATCAAGCTTCCGGCAACGAAAAATATCGAAAAGTTGACTAAGGAAACGGCAGAAGCTCCGAGTCAAATTAGCGTTTCAGTCGTGCCCGTACTCGCACCGAAGGCTACACCCCCAGCCCAGCCAGTCTTGAAGATCGGCGAAATTAGACTTGAAGGAGCGAAGTCACCAGGGCGGTAACGACTCTCAGCCGATCGCGACGGCTTTCTCCAGAAGGGGAAGCACCGAACCAAGCGTTTGTTCGTTACGCGCGTGGACGAAGAGCAATGGCTCGTCAAGATCGACATGTTCGCCGATTTTTTTGATCCCGGAGATGCCGACAGCGAAATCGATCGTGTCGCCAGTGTTTTAACGGCTGGCGGATACCGCGGTTTTGCCCTACTGCGCCTTTCCCGGGCCGCCGCGCTTTTTGCCGCGCAAAGCATCTTTGTTCAAGCTGGCGTTCCCTACGATAAAGCGTTCCTCGATACAGTGCAGAAAGATTCAAAGGACTAGAGAAAGCTAACAAACCGGAAACCAAAAAACCATGGCAGCATTTCAACCTCCTGATTGTTCCGCCGGCCAGTGTGAAGGCGTTCCCTTCGGTAAGGCGACAAACATCGGCGCGGAAAATAAGGCGGCCTTCGATGCTTTCGATCAAACCAAAGCCGGCAAGCGCGATCCGAACCGATGCAAGGCGTTGTTGAAGTTTCCAGACGCGACAATTTTCTGGAGCTCGAAAATGGCGATTGATGCCGATGGGCCCGCCGCGGGGCCAGGTCGTCTCAGCGGTTCACAGCTCGATCTCGATTCAGGACAGGACGATACTTCGTTCCACTTTGAGGGGACGGGCAAAGCGCTTCCGAGCGAAATCATGCCTTACATCATTTTGCCTTTGGGAAGCTTCCGAAAAAATGCCGGCCTGGCCATCGGCGATGTGGCTACGATCATCTTCAAAGATAAAATCACAGCTGCCATCTGCGGCGATCTTGGACCGGCAAAAAAAATCGGGGAAGGTTCAATTCGCTTACACGAAGCCCTTCACCCGCCTGCTCCCGATCCGTGTTCGCTTCGTCAACCGGATGGAAGCTGCAAGCGCATTCTTAATGCAAGTATCGACGAGGATGTCTTGTTTTTCGTCTTTCCCGGCTCCGCTTTCGGTTCCGAACTGACAGCCAGCAACCTTGAAGCGAAGATCAAGGAGCGTGCTTTTTCGCTCTTTAACAAACTCCGTGGCGTGACCTGAAACCCCGCATTCTCGTAGTTGCCTTTGCCTTGCGCGATCCAGGCGAGCACTTCGGCCTCGCGGTGTTCGCGTTCCAAGCGCGAACCACAAATCGCCCGACGAGTAAGATAGAAGCTTGACACGATGAACGCGGATTATGTAAAAACCTTCTCGATTACGTCACCCGACGTTTCAACGCATCTTCGGCCGGGCTGAAGAAGCCCGAGGGGCTGGATCTGTGCTGGGTCGCCGCCTAACGCGATCTCCAGATCCAACTGGAGCCCCGAGTCAGCCGAAGTGAGGCCAGTGTTCAAAGCGCCTCGTGAGGATGGCTCCTGGTTCCGCGCGGATCTGGATTGCAGTTAATGAGGTTCAACAAATCAGCCTCAACAAAAATGAAAACAAAGATATGACAACTCTACACTTAAAAAAATCAATCGGCCGGTCGCCTTTGCGGCTCGGTTTGCTTCTCATCCCTCTCGCGCTCGGCTGCTTTGCGCTTTCGCCGACAACGCCAGCCAAAGAAAAGCCGGACGGAGACCTTGGCGGCTTCAACACGGCCGAGGGTAATGGGGCCCTGTTCAGCCTCACAACCGGCTTGGACAACACGGCAATCGGTTTTAACGCGCTCTTTAGCAACACAACCGGCGGGGCCAACACGGCCAACGGTTCGTTCGCGCTCTCTAACAACACAACCGGCGGCAGCAACACCGCCACCGGTCGTTCGGCGCTCGGGTCCAACACAACCGGCTACCAGAATACGGCCAACGGCGATCAAGCGCTCTTGCACAACACCGACGGTCATTACAACACGGCCGTTGGTTTCCAAGCGCTCTTTAGCAACAACGGCGTCGAGAACACGGCCACCGGTATTGTTGCGCTCTACAGCAACACAACCGGCGTCGACAACACGGCTAACGGTTCTGGTGCGCTCTATAGCAACACAGACGGCGCCTCGAACACGGCCAACGGTCAGATTGCGCTCTACCACAACACAACCGGTACCGCCAACACGGGCACCGGTGGTGGCACACTCTACCATAACACAACCGGCTTCAACAACACGGCCAACGGTTTTAGTGCGCTCTATAGCAACACTACCGGCTCCGAGAACACGGCCAACGGTGTTAGTGCGCTCGAAAGCAACACCACCGGCAACTTCAACACGGCCAATGGTTTTCAAGCGCTCTTTAATAACACAACCGGCAAGTTCAACATCGCATTGGGCGTTGCAGCGGGTATAAATATCGACACGGGCGATAACAATATCGATATCGGCAACGATGGTATGGCGGCCGAGGCCAACACCATACGCATCGGCGGAACCCAGACGGCCACCTATATTGCCGGCATCAGTGGAGCAACCATTGTAAACGGTGTAACAGTTATCGTAGACCCAACCGGTCATCTCGGTACGATGGTCTCCTCGCAGCGTTTCAAGGACGCGATCAAGCCGATGGACAAGGCCAGCGAAGCGATCCTGGCGCTCAAACCGGTCACCTTCCATTACAAGAAAGAGCTTGACCCCGATGGCATCCCACAGTTCGGCCTCGTGGCCGAGGAAGTGGAAAAGATCAATCCCGATCTAGTAGCTCGGGACGCCAAAGGCCAGGTTTACACCGTGCGTTACGAAGCAGTGAACGCGATGCTTTTGAACGAGTTCCTCAAAGAACACAGCACCGTACAAGAACTCAAGTCTATGGTTGCAAAACTGCATGCGACCATAGCCAAGCAGCAGAAGCAGATTGAGGCTCTCACTACGGGCCTCCAGAAAGTGAGCGACCAACTTGAACTGAGCAAACCTGCGCCGCAAGTAGTCGACAACCATCAGTAAAGCCTGTAGCGGCACTCAGCGCCTGGGCTAATAAACAGGCGGCTGAGACAGCCGCCTCTACACCATTTCGTAATCAGAGTCAGTCGACCGCGTTCGCCCTTTTCAAAATCGGCAGAACCGAGTCCAATGATCGCTCGGTTCGCGCGTGGACGAACATTAGCGGCTCGTCAAGATCGACATGCTCGCCGATTTTTTTAATCTCGGAGATGCCGACAGCGAAATCGATTGCGTCGCCGGCCTTTTGCCGTCCGGCTCCGAGGAGGACCGATGCACGCCCGATTAATTCGGCGTCCATTTTTTTGATCCTGCCGCTGGATTTGGCCAGCAATGGTTTAACTATCGGCGCGCGGTGCAGGTCGGTAATTTTCTCCAGCGCGGTCGCGTCGCCGTCCTGAGCGTAAACGATCGAGATAAATTTTTTCCAGGCGTTGCCGTCTTTCAGCCGTTTTTTGAGCTGCGCGCGCGGGGTTCCAGAAACTTTCTCGGCAAGATCGACAATCAACTTCACCACGTCGGGCGGTCCGCTGCCCTGCAAAATCTCGACGCATTCGGCCACTTCGAGGGCGTTGCCGACCGCGCGTCCGAGTGGTTCATCCATCGGGCTAAGCAGATGCGACATCTTTACGCCCATCGATTTGCCGACGCTGATCATCGACGCGGCGAGCTGTTCGGCTTCTTTTTTCGTTTTCATGAACGCGCCGCCCCCAAATTTCACATCCAGGACCAGGCGATCGAGATTCTCAGCGAGTTTTTTGCTCATAACGCTCGCGACGATGAGCGACTGCGACGGCACTGTGCCGGTGACGTCGCGCAATGCGTAAAGTTTTTTGTCGGCGGGGCAAATGTCCTCAGTCTGGCCGATCATGAAGACGCCGATTTTATCCAGCTGTTTGAGCGCGCGTTTGTCATCAAGATTGACGTTGAATCCCGGGATGCTCTCGAGCTTATCGAGGGTGCCGCCGGTGATGCCGAGGCCCCGCCCCGAAATCTTCGGCACCCAGGCTTCATCGCACGCGAGCAAGGGCGCAAGGACGAGCGAGACCTTGTCTCCGACACCGCCGGTGGAGTGCTTGTCGATCTTGGGCGGCGAATTCTTCGGGTATTTGAGCACCCGGCCGCTGTTCATCATCGTCGCAGTCAGATGCTGTGTCTCGGCTGGGGTCATTCCGCGGAAGAAAACCGCCATCGCCCACGCGCTCATCTGGTATTCCGGAATATCTCCGTTCGTGAAATCGGAAATCAGCGATTCAATTTCTTCGGAAGAAAGCTCGTGTCCGTCGCGTTTCTTCTCGATAAGCGAAGGAATATGCATCGTCGCGGCAACAATTAAGAGCAGGGCGCGCGCCCGCCAGGCGGTTTACATCCCGATCGGGTGCCACGCCGTTTTCATTTCCACCGTGTCGAGAATCCAATAGGGATTTTCCGCATCGCGTCCGCGCCACTGGACTGAGCTCAGTTCGCGGCGCAGATAACGTTTTACATTGTACTCGCCGCCTTGCTCCAGTTGGCGTCCAATTTTTTCGTCGCCGCTGGCGTCAATGATGGCATTGACGTCCATGTGTCCGGCGATGGGCGACGCGAGCTCGGCGCGATCGCCAGCCAGAACATTGACCACACCAGCCGGCAAATCGCTCGTCGCAATAATCTCTGCAAAGGTGAGCGCGGGCAGCGGTTTGGTTGTCGATGGAAGGACGACGGCACAATTGCCGCTTAAAATTACGGGCGCAACCAGAGAAACGAACGCGAGCAAGGCAGGTTCGTCGGGGCAAACAATCACGACCACGCCGGTCGGTTCCGGCATCGTAAAATTGAAATGCGAACTGGCGACTGGATTAACGCTGCTGAAGATTTGACCGAACTTATCGGTCCAGCCGGCGTAATGGACCAGGCGATCGATCGCAAGGGTGGCTTCAGATGAAGCAGATGTCGATCTCGCCGCGCCGTTCGCACGGGACACTTCGGCTTGCAATTCACCGCGTCGCATCTCCAGAATCTCTGCCGCTCGATATAAGATTTGCCCGCGTAAGTACGCGCTTTGGTTCGACCAGTTGGCAAATGCCGCTCGCGCTGCGACGACCGCGTCTCGAAAATCTTTTTTGGAAGCGCGACAAAAATTGGCAAGCGCAGTTCCTTTTCGATCCAGGGCGGGAAGGACCCGTCCGTCTTCGCCGCGGACAAATTTACCGGCAATGAAAAGCTTGTAGGTTTTTTGGATCGGGAGACGCGATTGCCGCCTGGGCATGAAGTGAGGATTGCGCAAATGAGGAAAAAAGAAAATGCTAAACGAGATGGCCGGCAATCTATGATGGATAAATCAGAAAAAATCTTCGTGGCCGGTTATCGCGGCTTGGTCGGTAGCGCTCTCATCCGGCGTCTCGAGGCGGAAGGTTTTACCAATCTTCCGAAAAGCGATCGCGCTCAGCTTGATCTCGCGGACGAAGCGGCTGTGCAAAAATTCTTCGCCCGAGAAAAGCCTGCCATCGTGATTTTCGCAGCCGCGAAAGTAGGTGGCATCAAGGCGAACAACGATTTTCCGGTCGAATTTTTGCTCGATAACTTGCGCATTCAAAACAACGTCATTCGCGCGGCCTACAACGCAAAGGTGCGCAAACTTCTTTTCCTTGGCAGTTCCTGCATTTATCCCAAGCAGGCGCCGCAACCGATCCCGGAAAGCGCCTTGTTGACCGGGCCGCTCGAGCCCACGAACGAAGCTTATGCGATCGCGAAGATCGCTGGAATCAAGCTTTGCCAGGCGTATGCCCGCGAATATGGGGCGAATTTCATTTCGGCCATGCCGACGAATGTTTATGGACCGAATGATAATTTCGACCTCGAAAGCTCACACGTTCTGGCCGCACTTTTGCGCAAGGCACATGAAGCCAAAACGCGAAAAGCGCGCGAACTCGTCGTCTGGGGTTCGGGCAAACCGCGGCGCGAACTTATTCATGTCGACGATGTGGCCAGCGCCTGCCTTTTCCTTCTCGAAAAATATGATTCGCCTGAAATCATCAACATCGGCTGCGGCGCGGACATTTCCATCCGCGAACTGGCGGAGTTGATTTGCGACGTGGTTGGTTTTGATGGCGAGCTGGCCTGGGATGCAACCAAGCCGGACGGCACATCGCGTAAGCTCCTCGATGTTAGCAAACTGAATAATCTCGGCTGGCGCCCAACGATTCCGCTTCGTGATGGCATTGCCCGCACCTACGATTGGTTTTTGAAAAATGCCACGCGTTAAAATCCTTCCCTTGCGATGAAGAAATTACGCGTCGGCGTTGTTGGGGTCGGGCACATCGGAACGAAGCATGCCCGTTTTTACGCCGAAATTCCTTCGGCGGAGTTTTCCGCGATTTACGATGTCGATCTTGCAAAAGCGAACGCTATTGCAAAAAAATATCGCGTTACGCCTGCCCGATCTCCAACCGAATTTGCCGAGATGGTCGATGCCGCCTCGATTGCGACGCCAACCAATACGCACTACGAAGTTGCGCGCTCGCTCCTTTCTCGCGGC
>Ga0137365_10002596_pt1 | contig 14333 bp, 16 predicted proteins | sample SagtaG_9_FD_104799 | JGI IMG/M metagenome (GOLD analysis project Ga0137365, IMG submission 104799) | Vadose zone soil microbial communities from Sagehorn Ranch, Mendocino, California, USA - Sage1_L_40_16 metaG | ecosystem: Environmental > Terrestrial > Soil > Vadose zone | place: USA...
CCCGGCTCGAATTGGGCTTGAAAAAAATATATGACGGCTTGAAGGAGTTGAAAGATGAGCTTTGAGGAATTCCAGAATTGTGCGCGGCTCTACGTGATTGGAGCGTTAGAACCCGAAGAGCTGAAGGACTTTGAGGCTGCGCGCAAGCAATACGGCTCCGCGGCGGAGGATTTCATCAACCAGTGCTACGAACTGCATGAAGCTTTCGCCCTCAGCCTCAAGCCGGCCAAAGCTTCGAATGCGATCAAGGACCGCTTGATGTCGATGGTGCGCGAGCGGAACCAGAATCAATCGGACTCTACCTAGGCGCAACCGCCTATCTCCCGCAGGATAAATTCCTGGAGAAATCCGTAGAAATTTATCTGAAACAATCCGAGGTCCCGACGGGACCCGATGGGCGAGCGATCGTGATCGTTTAATTCTTCGTCTGAGAATTTGTATTTGGTGGCTATCACCAATCGCGCCTGATTGAGTGTGTTGAGCCAGGCGTCGGCGTGTTGGATCGGAATGTGGAGCGAGCAATTGCTCAATGATTTTTCGTTTCCATTCAGTTGCGCCAGATCGGCGGTCACGGTTTCGCTGGCGGTGCGAAAAAGCCGCCGCAATTCCGGTTCGACGTAACTCTTCCACTCCGCGCAGATTTCCTTTTCTGCCGATGGCCGGCTGAACAAACGTGCTTCGGCGGCCGGCGCGCCCTCGGGACTAGTGCTCGGTGGAATCTGTCGCAGGAGCTCGGCCAGAAACGGATCGAGATCGGAAATCTGCAGGGCGTCTCCGTCGCGGCAAATCTCCATATCAGGTAATTTTCTCCAGGGTGGCGAGCAGAAGATAACCGTGAAGCTGCTGCACGTAGAACTCAGCGCGTTCACGCACGCCGCTCCATAAAATCGAACGGCCTTTGTGATGCACTTCCAGCATGTGACGCTCCGCTTTTTCGCGGGGATAACCAAAGACGCGCTGGAACACCATCGTCACGTAAGTCATCAGATTAACCGGATCGTTGTGTACCACGACTTGCCAGGGCAGATCGAGTTCTTCTTCGCCTCGCGTTTCCTTTTCCTTGGTCGGGGCTTCCACCGTGGAAGTGGACCCCTTTTCGAGCTGCACGGTGCTCACCGCACCCATGAAAAAATGTTATCACACTGTCCCCGCAGTTCAAACCGTTGCGTCTGCAAGAATTTTCCGTTGAACGACGTACATCCTTCTCGCGCTCGTCGTATCGCGATCGTCGAAACCGTGTAAGTGCAGTAACCCGTGGACCACGTACAACCGCAGCTCGCACGCGACAGCGTTTCCGAATCGTCGGGCGTTGCGACGCGCGCTTTCTGCGCTGATGAAAATTTCACCGTGCTGAAACGTGATCACGTCCGTCGCTCCCAATTCATTCATGAATTGTCGATGTAAGGACGCGATCTTCCGATCCGAGACAATCAAAACCGAAATCTCACGCAGCTGCCTGAGGTTCGTCTTTTCTTTGCGCGGCAAACAAAGACAAACTTGGATCGCTTTCGCCGCAAACTTGTTAAGTTCGGCAATATTCAGCGGCACTTTGCGTTGAAGATTGCGCACTGCGATTTTCGGAATCGCCGCATGGATTTTGCGCTTCATTACGACTGGCGGGCTTTGTCGAGGTGCTTAAGAAGCGTGTAAATGATTTCCGTTCTCGGCATCTGCCCGCCGGCGGCAACCGCCCGGCGCAATGGCTCACCCCAAATCGGCTCGATCTCCAAAGGGCGCCCCGCTTCCCAATCCTGCAGCGTCGAAGGTTTGTAGGCGCCCATCGTTTCCGTGCGCTTCATGTGTTCACGCCAGGCATCGCTCGGCAGCGCGTAGCCGCATTTGTTAGCGCCGGCGATCACTTCGTCCATCAACGCGAGCATCGCCTGTCGCAAATCTTTGTCGCCAATGATTGCGGCGGTGTCGATTCCGCCTCCTAAGATCGACAATCCATTGAACGGAATGTTCCAGATTAATTTACGCCAACGCTCGAGCGCGAGATCTTCCACAACGGTACACGTCACGGCGGCGCGAGTAAATTCAGCCGCGACTTTGTGCGTGCGCGGTTGTGATGGCCGATGAAATTCACCCAGAACGATGTGCCCGTACGCGTAACGCTCGATCTCTGTTCTCGAGGACCGATTTAAGGCGATGAAGCAAAGGCCGCCAAGCACTCGTCCCGCGTCAAAATGGTTGGCCAGAAATTCCTCGTTCCCCAAACCATTCTGCAAAGTCAGCAACACCGTTTGTTTGTGCAGCAGCGGTGGAACAAGATCGACAAGATCGGAATTGGAAGTCGCCTTAACCGCGACGATCACCAAATCGCACGGACCAATTTCTTTGGTCGAATTGGAGCAATTGATCGGCGCGACTCGAAAATTCTCGCCTTCGCCACGCACGAAAATGCCGTCGCGTCGGACTTCGCTCAAATCGCCGCGGATCAGAAAGTGCACATCGTTTCCGGCGTGCGCGAGTTTTGCACCGTAGTAACTGCCGATCGCGCCCGACCCAATAACGGCAATGCGAAAACCCATTCGCTAAGCCGGCGGGCGTTGCTCGGATTGGAAATTCCGCGTGATGAGCCGCGCGCCCTTGTTGAAACTGAAATAGGCCCAGGCCCATTGAAAAAGCACCGCGATCCGGTTGCGAAAGCCGACCAGGAAAATGATGTGGACAAATAACCACGCCAACCACGCTGGAATTCCGCTGAGATGGATCAATTTAAGATCCGCGACGGCTTTGTTGCGGCCGATCGTCGCCATGCTGCCTTTGTCGAAATACCAAAAACGTTGCGGCTTTCGGCCATCGATCATCGCCAGAACATTCTGCGCGGCGTGACGGCCTTGTTGCATCGCAACCGGCGAAACGCCCGGTAATGGTTGCCCTGTTTGATGCGAGAAATTTGCGAGGTCGCCGATCACTTGAACTTCCGGATGATCAGGAATGGTCAGATCTTTGTTCACGATCACGCGACCGACGCGATCGATGGGTGCGCCAAGCGAATGGCCGATAAACGACGCGTTGTTGCCGGCCGCCCAGATTTTCACGCGACATGGGATGAATTCGGCGCCGACTTGCAGACCTTGCTCCGAAAGATTGGTCGCGTGAATCCCGGTGCGCACCTCCACTCCAAGATCGATAAGTTGACGCTTCGCGCTGATCTGCAAATCGTCCGGAAACGCGGCCAGCACCCACGGGTCGCCTTCCACCAGAATCACACGCGCTTGCGACGGATCGATATGACGAAAATCTTTCGCCAGTGTGTAGCGCGCAATTTCGGCGATGGCGCCCGCCATTTCCACGCCGGTCGGTCCTCCACCAATGACGACAAACGTCATCGCGGCCTTACGTGCGGCTTCGTCAGAAATTCTCTCCGCATATTCGAACGCCAGTAAAATGCGGCGCCGAATTTCCACGGCATCCTCCAAACTTTTCAGGCCCGGCGCGATTTTTTCCCACTCTGGATGTCCGAAATAGGAATGGCGCGCGCCGGTCGCGACAATCAGATAATCGTAATCGAGGTCCCTATCGACCATCCTCACTTTCTTCGCGTTCACGTCGATCGATTGCACTTCGGCGAGGATCACTCCCATGTTTTTGCATTTGCTCAGAATTGCGCGGATGGGAGCGGCGATGTCGGCCGGGGAAAGCGCCGCGGTTGCGACCTGATACAGCAACGGTTGAAACAAATGGTAATTTGTCCGGTCGACCACCGTGACGCTGACCGCTTCACCGGCGAGTTTCTTGGCCGCCTCGAGTCCGCCGAATCCAGCGCCGATAATCACGACATGCGGTTTCTCTGTCGGCACCTTTTCCACGTGGCAATCTTGCAGCAAGACGACTGGATGAAAGCTCCAAATTCCAAACTCCAAATCCCAGGGAAGCTCCAAACTTCAAAATCCAAAGAAAGGTTGCTCTCTCTTTTTTGGAATTTGAGAAGTGGAATTTCTTTGGAGCTTGGGTCGTTGGGATTTGGAACTCTGCTGCCGGCCTGTCCTGGGAGAGAAGGCAAAAAGAATTTGTTATTGCGGCGCCGCCCACTATCTTTCGCGCTTCATGCCGAAACCAATTTCCCGCAGCAAAACTCGCAAAGCAGTTGCGAAACGGTTCAAGATCACCGCTCGCGGCAAAGTTTTGCGCGCCCAATCGTCCCGGCGTCATTTGCTTTCGGCTAAGAACGCCAAACGCAAGCGGCACCTTGGCAAAATGGCGCTGGTGGACAAAACGGACGAGGCGCGAGTCAAAGCCAATCTGCCGTTTGGTTAATCGCTAACGAAACTGCGGCTTCGGCGCGGGAGTCCCTGCCGGCTTCGCGGTCATCTGTCGCATCGCTTCGTGCGAATCGGGCGCCGGTTCCGGACTATAGAGATCGCGCCGGTTCGCGAGAGTGGTGCACCCGCATTGCGATGCCGCCAAGATTAGAAACGCCAGCCATTTCACAGTGCGATTATAAAAACTCCATTGCACGATGTCGATCCATTCGACCCATTCAACTTCGCTCAGGGCAAGCTGTTGCTCAGGACAAGCCTTGCGGTAAGTTTCGGTTCCGTCAGGGGCTATGGATTGAGGACTGACGAACCCCGCCAGGGCAGGAATGCAGCAACGGTAGTTTGATCCTCCTTGCCGTAGTTCTCTGGCGGACTTTTTTGTGAAACTGCTTAAAGTCAAAACCGCGCGCTTTGCCGAGGTCGTCGAAAAAGCGGGTAAGCCGGAAGTTTACACGCTCTGGCAAAAGCCGGCGCAGGATCGACATCTGCAATCGGAAATCAAAAACAACCGCGTGATGACGATTCAGAAAAGCGAAGCCGGCAGCGAATTCGGGATTGTTCGATTTAAAGAACACAAAGGCGCGAGTTATCTGATCTTTCCGAAATCGTTGAAGCGACTTGAGAACAAGCGGATCGTTGGGATCAACTGGGACCTGGTCAAAACGAAATGACTCGAGAGGAGCAACTGCGGTACTCGCGGCACATGATCATGCCGGAAGTTGGCGCCGAAGGACAACGACGTTTGAACGCCGCGCGCGTTTTGTGCATCGGCGCGGGCGGGCTCGGTTCGCCGGCCGCTCTTTATCTTGCCGCTGCCGGCACTGGCAAACTTGGGCTGGTCGATTTCGACGATGTCGATCTTAGCAATCTGCAGCGGCAGATTTTGCACGGCACCAAGGACGTCGGCCGAAAAAAATTGGACTCCGCGCGCGATCGGTTGCGAGACGCGAACCCGAACATCGAGATCGAAGCGCACGAATGCCGTTTCACGAGCAAGAACGCGCTCGAGATTGTTTCCGGCTATGATGTCGTGGTCGACGGCTCGGATAATTTTCCGACGCGCTATTTATCAAACGACGTCTGCGTTTTCGCGAAGAAGCCGAACGTTTACGGGTCGGTGTTTCGCTTCGACGGTCAGACGACTGTGTTTGCGCCGCATCTCGGCGGACCGTGCTATCGCTGTTTATTTCCCGAGCCGCCGCCGCCGGGATCGGTTCCAAATTGTGCGCAAGCCGGTGTGCTCGGCGTTCTTCCCGGAATCATTGGAACGATTCAAGCGAACGAAGCGATCAAATTGATCCTGGGCGTCGGTGAGCCGCTCGTTGGCCGACTCCTTTATTTCGACGCGCTGAAAATGAAATTCCGCGAATTCAATCTCCGACGCGATCCGCAATGTCCAGTCTGCGGCGATTCGCCGACCATCACCGAACCGATTGATTACGAGCAATTCTGCGGGGTTGCCACGAACGTCCCGACGGTTTCGGTGCGCGAACTAAAGGAAAAACTCGACGCGCGTGAGCCCGTTCAGCTTGTCGATGTTCGGGAACCGTTCGAACACGAGATTGCAAGCATCGAGAGCGCGCAGTTGATCCCGCTCGGGGAATTGTCCGATCGGTTGAGCGAATTGGATCGCGATCGCTTGACGATAGTGCATTGTCATAGCGGAATGCGCAGCGCGCAGGCGGTGCGCTTGTTGCGCGACGCGGGTTTCTCAAACGTATTTAATCTCGAAGGCGGAATCGCCAAATGGTCGGATGAAATCGACTCGGGCGTCCCAAAATATTAGACAGAGCGCGCTCTGTCATCCCGAACGGGACGTGAGGGATCTCCCAGAGGCTGGTGGATCACACTAGGTACGTTTGCGTAATCAATGCTTCGACTGTGGGATTCCTCGCTCGGCTCGGAATGACAAAATGCTATCTCAACACCGCGGCCAATTCCTCAGCCGACGGCACATCGTTCCATTGTTTTAGGAGTTCTCCCTTTCGGCCGAAAACAAAAAGGTGAAAGAGTGCTGCGCTCGGCTGTGATCCAAGTTGCGTCGTTGCGACACCGTCGAAATCTGCGACAGCGAAAACATCCTGACGAGCGTTTCGCGCAATCTTAAGTCGATCGTAGCGCGTTTGAAGCTGCTGCGCCTCTGAATCGACGCGTCGCCGCATCAGCGAAGTCAGAATCATGCGGATCGGCTTGCTGTGTTTCGTTTCGAATGCCAAAACAGTGATCATTCGATAAGTTGGATTGCCGAGACAAGAATCCGGAGTGCGATCTCCAACCGCGTGCGCTTTGTCGATGTTCGATTTGCTGACCAAAACAACAGTCGTGATGTGGCCGTCACCGGTTGAGAACGTGTTTCCATCGACATCTACAAGGTTGACTCGGTAACTTTCGCCGACCGTCAGCTCGGCGAAGATCGACGTCAGCGGCGCAGAAAGCATCACGGTCGCGAAAAGAATTTGCGCTCGACTCGGTTTCACGATTAAGGACGTTGATCACGATAAATGCGCGCTGACAACCTTCGCCTTCACATTTTTGCTGTTTCGCTTTCGACTTTAGTGCTGGTCAGCGCGTGCGACCGGATGGTGACCTCGCGGAACACGCGCCTGGTCAAAGAAGCGGATTGGAAGGCGGCCCAGGGCGATTATCTCTGGGCGATTAATCTCTACGAGGCGGCACTCGACGGGACGCCGCAGTCAGCCGAAGTGCATTTTAAACTCGCGCTCCTTTACGACGACAAAATGAACGATCCACTGCACGCACTCCATCATTTCAAACGTTACCTGGTTCTTGATCCAAACGGGTCGCACGCGATCGAGGTTAAAGATTTTATGAAACGCGACGAAGTTGCGCTCGGCACGAGTTTGTCCGGCGACTCTGTCGTACCGCGGGCCGAGGCCGCTCGCTTGCGAAATGAAAATCTAAATTTGCATAGGCAAATTGACGCAGGGCCAGCGAAGCCGCGTCCGGCCGCGGACAAATCGTCATCGCGTCGTGGTGAGAAAGAAAAAGCGGAGTCGAAGAAAACTGGATCGCACACTTACACGGTGAAAGAAGGCGATACTCTCGCTTCCATTTCGCGCAAGTTTTACAAAACGTCGAAGCGTTGGCGAGAAATCCGAGACGCCAATGAGAAAAAGATCGATGACCCGGACAATTTGAAAGCGGGTCTGACCCTGACGATTCCGCCTAACGACTGAAAATGGATGCCACTATTGAAGCACTCGCAAACAAGATCGAGACTGGCTGATTAACAATGCCGAGTAGATTAATTACTCGAATCGCGCCGGACGTGGGCTGGCTTCCGGTGAGTTTTGCGAATGTTTATTTCGCCGGTCGTCCCGGCGGCAAATGGGTCCTGATTGATGCGGGATTGCCGGGATGGGCGGCGGAAATTTTCGCCGCAGCCGAGGCGCGATTCGGCGCCGGTTCGCGGCCGGAAGCGATTGTGTTGACGCACGGCCGCATCGATCACGCCGGCTCGGCCCTGGCGCTGGCCGAAATGTGGGACGTCTCAATTTATGCGCACCGTCTTGAGATTCCTTTTTTGATTGGCCGATCGCCTTACCCGCCACCAGATCCCACGGTTGGCGGCGCACTGGCATTTCTTTCGCGGTTCTTTCCGCGGCTCTCCCGCGATCTCGGCGCGCGACTGCGTGAGTTGCGCACGCAGAAGGTCCCGGGCGCACCAAATTGGGAGTGGTTATTTACGCCCGGACATTCTCCGGGTCACATTTCATTGTTCCGCAGTTCTGATCGTGTGCTTCTGCCTGGCGACGCTTTTGCCACGGTCAATATGGATTCGTGGAGCGGATTACTGACAGGGCGGCGTCAGCTCTCGCGCCCGCCGACGCCTTTCATAATCGACTGGCATGCGGCAGGCGCGTCGGTTCGAGAGTTGGCAACTTTGCGACCAAACGTGGTCGGTTGCGGTCATGGCGTTCCGATTTCCGATTCCGATTTGCCGGAGCGTCTCAAAGCTTTCGCGCAGCGTTTTTGTGCTCCGCGACGCGGTCGTTATGTCGAGCGACCGGCGCGGACAGATGAGAACGGAATTGTCGATCTTCCACCGGCGCCGCTCGATCCGGTCCCATTCGCAACCGCGGCTGCGCTCTTCTGTGTCGGGCTCGCTCTCGGCGCAGGTTATCTCGACGACGAAAAGCGCCGGCGATGAATCATTGGAACCGTGCGTCGCTCGGAATGACTGATGGCTGCGGTGGCGGCGGTTTCGGGGGGCGCGCATTGATGCTTTGATCGATCGCGTCCTGACTTGTCGGATCGATCAGACCGCCACTGGGCGGTGAAGTTTGCTGCTCCTCGATATCGGCCAGAATTAGATCGAGTTCCGGCAGCGGCCTTTTGAAGCCTTTGACCAGTTTTCCATTCAGTAATTTCGAGATGTCGATGTTGAGGACCTGCGGGCAATGCGTCGGATTCGGTGGAAACACGACCATCTGCCCGGTGTGCAGTCGGCAGGGACCGCCCGGAGCTCCTTTCAATGTCAGTGTGCCGTTGCCGTGGAGAAGGATGAATTTATTCCACGTGTTCGAATGGCGCTCCAAGATGGCGGTGAAACCGCTCACCGCGCTGGTCGCAACCGCCGTGGTGATTTTGATCGTGCCGGCTTGTTTCGGCGCCGACATTAAAATCGCACCGCTGCCGAGATCGTAAGTGCGCGTGGCTGCGCCAAAACTGAAGACTGTGTTCGCGCCGAGGCGGGTCAATGTTAGATCAGTGAACGTCAGTTCCGCGCGGGAATCGGTCCCGGTGCGAACGGCCGTTCCTTCGTGGATGGTGTCGTTCACGGCGGCAGGACGCGCCGCAGCCCGCGCCGCGAGCAAGCGCACATCATGGATCACTTCTGTGACGCGTGCTTGTTTTTGTTCGGCTGCAAAAAGGACGGTGGCAACGCCGGCAGCGGCCCCGACTAAACTAATGGCAGCGACAAGGTTCGAATTTGGAAAGGGAGTTTTCATCAGATTGCTTGTCCATCCTAATCATGGCCCTTGACCCGGGCCACCCAGGGGCGGGGCACTGGACAACGGTTGCGGGTTCTTCGCGCCAGCGCCGCCAAACGTGCCGGTCGTCTCCGCCGACCCGGTCCCTCCAAAACCGAAATAGTTCGGATGATTTGTGAAAACATCTGCCTGTTGAGCCGACTTGATCGTGACGACCACGCCTTGCGAAATGTTGATCGTATTGGCGGCAAGAATATTCGACGGGCTGCTAAGGGTCACATTTGAGAGAAAGTTAAGCGTGCCGTTACTTCCAACAGCGTAAAGTTTCAGCACCGTGTCCGCGCCTAACACATTACCGCTGCCAATGTTGAGCACGCCGTTCGTGCCCAGGGCCGAGACTTTGACAACGTCGCCGTGGATAGTCGCATTGTTCAGAGTAGTCTGACCGGTGTCGCCGGTCTGACGGATGTCCACCTCACCTTGCTCGGCCTGAATCGATCCGCTGACGTTAATGGCGGTGTCGCTGCCGCTAGCGAGGATCACGATTTGGCCATTGGTTCCCGAGGCATCGAGCATGGAGAGAAGTTGCGCACTACTGGTGACGGTTATGCCACCCAGGGATTGGAGAATCATCTGGTGCGAGTTCACGGTCGAGTTAGCCACCAGGTTGTTCCCCGCTAGAGCCTTAAATCCGCGGTTGTCCTGCACGGTACCGTTCACCGTCACGGGCGCGTTTATCTGGATGTCTCCTTCTGCCCTGAGCGTAACTTTATTTAGATTGGAGATGGGCGCGGCCAGCGTGAGATTTGAGCCCGTGCCGCGAGCGTAGATGAAAAACTCGCCGAAATTCGCAAAGCTAATGCCGGACAGATTGATCGAGCCATTGAGCGCAATTAGACCGACTTGCTGAATGCCGCCGAACGTAAAAACGGCTCCCGACGGAGAAGAGGTGATATCGCCTTGGCTGACCAGACCGAGAGTTGGGTAGCCGCTGGAGTTGAAAACCGTCGGATCTCCAGCCAACTGCAGCGACGCGAATAAAAAACCTGGAATTGGGAGGGTCTTGCTATCAGGACTGATGAAGCCGCCGCCACTATTGCTGTCGAAATTTTCCATACTGTCGAAGGACGACGGCGAACTGCCAAGCCAGGTGGGCAGCGGACCGTCCAGAGCGGCTCCGCGATAAATTTTTCCAAAATTGGTTATGCCGTTTGTGGTGATTGTCGGATCGGTATTGATGACTGTGCCACTCGTGATGACGTACGGATTAGGTGACGTGATCGCCGATGGCGGCCCGAACTTGCTGCTGTTGCTGCTGCTGCTGCTTGTCGAAGTCGGAGCTGCCGCGGTTGCCAAGGTTACGGTGTCGAGGCCGGTAGCATCCTTTGGCGGCTGGCTCGTAGGCCCGTTTTGACCGGACTGAGCCGCCTGTTGTTCGTTGATCACCGCCAGAATCAAGTCGGCATTCGGAAGCGTCGGGAAGCTGGTGATCAACTTCGACGTCTTGTAAACCAGGGCCGCATTGAATTTTGTCGGCCGCATGATTTGTCCGTCCACGGTCATCATCACCATTTCTCCTCCATGAACAATCGCCGCTTGCTCGGGGTGACCTGTCGGGTAAAAGCGGCCGATCCCTTCGAGCATGAGGAGTTTTGTCGGAAAACCTTTGTTAGATTCAAGTAGAGCCGTCCCACCGGTGATGGCGGCCGTAACAGCTACCGTCGCGATTTTCGCTTCAGCCCCGTTCCGCGGCACCTGCAGAAGTACGGCGCCGCCGTCCAGGTTGATCTGGCGAGCTCCTTCGTTGAAACTGAAAATCGTGTTTGCGCCCAGGCGCGTGATCGTCAAATCCGAGAACGTCAGCTCCGAGCGCGAATCCACTCCCGTGCGCACGGCAGTGCTGGCGCTCACGTTGTCGTTCACAACCGCTGCTCGCGCTGCCGCTTGCTCGGGAAGCAATTTAACGTCGTTGATTATTTGAGTAACGCGCGCAGCCCGTAACTCTGCCGCATCCGCCACGGCCGAAAGACGCACAAAAGTAAAAATCCAAAATAGAACACAGCCGGCGCCTGTTTTGAAAGGGTTCATGTGCTAGCGCGGGTTATCTGCTGGGTAATTTCCCGCAGGCAATCTGGTTGAAGTTGACTCCGGATTTGGCGGCGTCTCGATCGTGCCGAGGTCAGTTGAGGATGGAACTGCATCCGATCTGGGTGTCGCAGAAGCGGCCGTCGCCTGGGCGGCTGCGTTCGGCTGCGCAGGATTGGTAAGCGACACCAGCGTTCCCTTTCCAAAGATGACCAGATTGGTATCGATCAAGGCTCTTTTTGATTTCGCGCGCTGCTGTTTTTCACTTTCCTTCGCAATCAAGTTTTGGCTGCCAAGCGGTGGAAAATCGATGATCAAGTGCGCCGTTTTCAGCAGCCGCTCGAGATCGACATCCACCGGGTCCGGCAAACCACCCTTCGCGTCCGGGTTCGTGATCAACATTTGCCCCGGCCGAATAAGCACCGATTCGCCCCAGCGACGCTTCAAATACAAACGGGCGGTGCCTTCCAGACTGATGAACTTGATGTAAGCATGCGGGTGATACTCAACTATCACAGTCGTTCCGGTGATCGCGGCCGTGACCGCAGCCGTTGTGACTTTTGCGCTGCCCGCTCCTTTCGGAACCTGCAAGAGCATGGCGCCCTCAGTTAGATCGAGATTGCGCGTTCCTTTATTGAAACTGAAAACCGTGTTCGCACTGAGCCGGGCCAATGTCTGATCGCTAAACGTCAGCTCGGTGCGTGAATCCATGCCTGTTTGCACCGCGGTGCCATCGGGCACGTTATCGTTCAGTACTGCCGCCTTCCCCGCCGCCCCGGTCGGGCGCAATTGCACCTCGTTAATAATTTGCGTGACCGTCGCTTCGTTGCGCTCCGCCGCCATTGTCGATCTTGCCGCAATGATCGCACCGACCAGAGCAATCGACCCGGTCAGACAGAATCGGAAAGTGTGGCTAATGCCCATTGTGTCTCCTAAAATTTCGCCGAGAGCGCGATCGCGCCGCCGACGTTCGCGACGTTGTAATCGAACACGTCCTGGTTTGAGTCGCTGTGCGCAAACGAGCTGATCGCGCTGACCCAACACCAGTTGGTCAGGCGATAAGTCGCCGCGAGCGAAAGAATCTCGCTCACATCGGTCCGGCCGTTTTGGTGATAATCACGCGCCACCACCCGCCCGACTGCATCGATCGTGAACGCGCGAGTCAGGTTTACCGAGTAACCAAGATAACCGTCGTAATCATTGCGACGCGGACTCTGATGATCCGCGCCGACGCTTATGTTTGTGTACACTCCGACCAAAAGCTGTTGCGCGCGGCTGAACTGGAACGGCAGCTCGGCGTTGAAGATCAGCCCGTGATTCGAGAAAAATTCGTCCCCGAGCCGGTCATCGAAGGTTAGGCGATTGAAATCGTATCCGCCGCGGAGAATGAGATTGTGAAATTGCGGCAGCAAATAACTCAGGCCCGCTTCCACATCCAGGCTGCCGAAATCGAATGCGGTGTTATCGCCGTAATAAAAAACTTGCTCTCGCGCGCCGAAATGCCCGTACAACGTTTTTGTGATCCGCGGATCATAAAAAACACCAGCCACTGGCGCGATGACCACGTCGCTAAGTTCACCGCTCCGCGTCAGCGCGACGTTCGACGTGTAGAAGATCGGACAGGCGAGCGAGGCCGTGAACGGCTGATACTCGGTGACGCGCTTCAAAATTTCCTGCTGGCCGATGTCGGCGTCGTTCGGGCTCGCGGCCGCGTGCCCATCTTCAATGCCTTCCGGCGTTACGCTTGGTCCGAACGGCGGCTGGGTCTGGCCCTGAAGTAATTGCGCACGATCGACATCCTGGGAGCTCCGCCCCTGGGCAAAGCTTCCCGGTGCGAAGATCGACATCATCGCCGCGTAAATGATCGGCGCGGATAAAATTTTGAAACAAATTCTTGTCAAGACGAGCCGCGCCTTCTTATGCGGCTTATTCTTTTGCCCGCTCGGATTTCTCCCGTCAAGAAAGTTATTTACCCCGTGAGATTACCTTCTTAATCGGGTTTTGACGTAGCGCTTACCCCAGGCCGTCTTTAGATACTTCTCGCGCCGGGCTGCATCATTTTCATTTGAATAGCCCTCCCAATAGACAAGCTCGAACGGTTTGCGCCTCCTGGTGGACGGAACGATTCCTTTGTTATGCGCTTGCAGCCGCGTTTGCAAATCCCTCGTTAGGCCAACATAGAATTGATGGTCGGCCAGCGAACGCAGGACATACACCTAACAATATTTTGGCATAAGCTGTTATCTCACGGGCTGAACGCGCATAGCATTATCGGGCTTCAATCCAGTGGACCCTTCACCCCGATGCCCGGCCGGTTCAGAACATGGGTATACCGCGTAAAGCTCGCCGCGTGCTACGCTCCTTCGACTACGCGGTTGCAGAGTCTTCTGCTAGATAGTGCCGCAGTTGTGCTTTGAGGAAGCGTCGTCCGGATCCGCTCTTGAGATACTTCTCGCGGCCAAGGGCATCTTCCTGGTTCAAATAAGCCTCGTAGTAGATAAGCCGCCATGGGCCTGCGAGAACGCGTTGCAAATGATCCACCGGTAACATGTTCATCAAATCTCTTTCGAAGGTCCGCGGTGTAACCAATGTAAAACCCGTCGTCAGTTATTGAGCGCAGGACATACACGTAGTGCACCGTAGTATTGTCACTCCTGGCACGTGAGCGAAGCTTTTACATGCTGGTCGAGCAGTTTAGGTTTGTTTTGGGGCGCGGAAGCCGGTACCATCGGGCGCATGGCAGCGATTCTCTCTTTTCGACCGTCAAACTCAAGCGGGATTAGACCCAAAAATTGGGCATTTATTTTATTAGGTCCAAAATTTGGTTCGAATTCTCGTTAGGCCTTAAGTCTATCCTATGATTGCGGCGCTCTCAGAATATCAGACGTTGGGTGATCTTTCCAGACTTCTGATCGGCGGCATCATCGGCTTTGCCGTTGGGATCTTTACTCGTTGGCCGCTTGAGAAGCTTTCAGAGCGCCGAGCCCTGCTGAAGACCATGGGCGATCGTTACATTGCAGATGCCCAG
>Ga0137365_10002600_pt1 | contig 14329 bp, 11 predicted proteins | sample SagtaG_9_FD_104799 | JGI IMG/M metagenome (GOLD analysis project Ga0137365, IMG submission 104799) | Vadose zone soil microbial communities from Sagehorn Ranch, Mendocino, California, USA - Sage1_L_40_16 metaG | ecosystem: Environmental > Terrestrial > Soil > Vadose zone | place: USA...
AACATCGAACGGATTGCAATGGTATCTGATGCAATTATTGGACGATGCATCAATGCGAACTCGTATGCTTTAGTCGGAAGCACCAGATCCATGAAGCCATCAGACCGGTAAGGAATGATGCCAATGTCACCATGTACCACAAAGTCTACCAGTTCATCAGAGGGACACGGATCAGTAAAGACAATGTGCTCGCTGACCCCCAGTTCTTTAGCTAATTGCTTTAAGTAGAGAATTGATTCCCCGCGTCCTTTAATGTCAAAGCGCAATTGTGGAAGAACCCTGCGCGCTTGCGCAAAAGCCCGGATAGCAGTATCCAGGCCGTTACGTTCTGTTAGAGTACCATGATACATCAAAATGAATGGACGCTCTTCTCCGGGAGGCTCTATCGAAGGGTCTGTAGAACGTGAAAGGGGAAAGAGCTTTGGGTCGGCACTATTGAGAATGGTAGTGATCTTCCCTGGTGGAACACCCCGTTTGAGTAGCAAACGCTCAAAAGGCCATCCAACAGTGACTACATGGTGAGCAAACTCAGTAGAAATACGTTCTTGCCATGTAGCTAAACGGATGAGCAGCCCTTGTAAACTCCGCCCTTTTGCTTTAGCAGACATCAATTCTGGAGAGACATCCTGCACCTCTAAGATGATCTTCGCACCTAATAGCTTTGGAATGATAGCACAGAAAACGAGAAAATCAGGCATGTTGTGTATGTGGACTACGTCATAACGTTGTTTTAAATGCAGACGAGTCACCATCACGCCAGCTGATACAAGAAAACAGAACCATTCGAGGATAGTAAATGCCAAAGAGCGACCAAAGCTGCGGTACATCGGGATGCGATACACCTGCACTCCATGGTTGATTTCATGTGCTTTCTGTCCAGGCTGACGAAGACAGATGACATCTACCTGGTAGCCAGCATCTGCAGCTGCTTCTGCAGTGCGACGTACCAGGACATCGAAAGGATACCAATCAAAAGTAATTGCGCAAACACGGAGGGATATCATAATTTTCTAACCTCTTTTAAATCACTTCAGTGTTCCATCAGGAGGAAGTACGACTTGTACGCACCCATTCACTTCCATGCTTTCTGCTTCTGCTCAGCACGAAATGGACCCAGAGCTTCCAGGACATGAATCCCGGTGCATGCAGGAGAGCTTTGTATACCGTACGAGGTGGGCGTAACAGGTAGAATGCTGTTGCGATATAGCCAGCCAGCCCTCCCAGAAGAGCCAGAATCAATACTATTTCAAATGGGGACCAGAGTAGTAGTGATGCTACAAACATAAGTAGACATGCAGATACAAGAAAGGAGAGAGGCGGTGTAAGCAGTTCCACTGCTGCCTCAATGCGGATAAAGCTACCCAGGCGTATACCTGTACCCAAAAGCCGTAGAGCGATGCGCCATTGAGCTTGTTGAGGTTCCGAAGCTTCCCAACGCACGTCCTGTGTACGCATCTGGGCAAATGTTGTCGGCATCTGCGAGCGAACTATAGCCTCTGGCACATAGCGCACCCCCTCGCCGTATTGTATGAGTGTGAGATAGTACTGATAGTCTTCCGCGATACCAAATGCCTGCCATGGATGACGCATCAGCAGATCACGGCTCAGGCACATCCCGTTGCCTGTGAGCGTGGAAGAGCCTCCTATAGCATTCCTTCCTAGAGGGCGGACATGGTTGATAAGTGCAAGAGCAATCCAACGTAAAGCCGTACTCGCTGATGCAGAGACGTTCAGAACTGTGTTACAGGCCTGTAAAGCTCGTATTCCTCTCACCAGTTCTTTGTCCATCGATTGTAGGAACGTCGGCAAAACAACAGAGTCAGCATCCAGAATCACATAAGCATCATAGATAAGCTGGCTCTCCTCTAATTTCTGCCAGATCCAGTTCAGTGCATATCCTTTGCCACGCTTAAACGCGTCATTACGCTCGTAGACACATACCCCTTCAAACTGACGTACCAGTTCCGCCGTCCCATCTGTGCAATTATCCGCTACGACGTAAACTGTGCACATCTCTTTCGGATACTCCAGACAAGAAAGGTTCTCGAGTAAGGTATGCAGTATAACTTCTTCATTGTGAGCCGGAATCAGCACAGCAAAATTAGTATGTCCACGGATACTTATCTCATGACATACTTCTGCAGATGCTTTTTTCCTCGCATTTATCACGGCAAAGATTGAAAGAATGCAGAGATATGCAATAGGACAGGCGATACATATTTCTGCGGCGAGAAGGAGCCAGCGCAGGGATTGCAATACGATCATTTAGACTCACCTCAAATTTTCTCTAGAGCGCGCACGGCCTGATCGCCGCATCGTTCCCAACTGTATTCAGCCTCGACGAGCGCTCTACCGGCATTACCCAGAGCCTTTCGCCGTTCTCTATCCTGCATAAGATCTACTACCGCCTGGGCAAATGCTTGTGCTTGATCTGCCACGATCAAGTGCTTTCCTGGGATCATTGATAAACCCTCGCATCCTCGGCTGGTTGAGACAACTGCTTTTCGCATCGCCAGGGCTTCAAGGATCTTGAGGCGGGTACCACCGCCAATCAGTATTGGAGCAATGGCAACCGTTGCTGCCGCGAGGTAGCATGTTACATCTGGCACTGACCCTGTCACTGTGATACCTGGGAGCTCTGCTAAGTCGCACACTTCCGGCGTGGGATCTTTTCCAACAATCTGCCACGTTGCGTTAGGAACTTGCGACAGGATGAGCGGCCAGCATTCCCGCGCAAAGTAGAGGACAGCATCTATGTTGGGATAGTAATTCATCGTACCGGTGAAGATAATCCGGTCAACTATTTCCTGCGACATATGGACCTTATCGAACACATCCGTATCAACCCCATTTGGTACGACCTCGATAATTGATCGAGGCAAGAGCTGCTTCAACAGGAGGCGTTCTCGATCACTCGTCACCAAAACAATTCGTGCCTTACGGCAACGCTCGAGTTCAACCGGTTTGAGCAAGCGGCTCTCCCACCAGTTGTAGGCTTTGCGCGACCACTCTTTTTCCCGCTGGTAGGTGCGTTGCAATAATTCATATTCGATGTTGTGCTGATCAATAATGGTCGGCACATCTTCCGAAAGCCGGTAGCCCGCCATGAAGACGCTTTCAAAGATCACTGCATCGTAATGGTCACGAGCTAAGATCGCATCGAGTTCTTGTTGTACCTCCCTAAGACTATATGAATCCAGTAAGTAAGACCCGCCTCGGAGTATACTCATCAATTGCTGCGATCGCTTGCGCCGGGCAGGTGGGCGTGGCACAACTCGAAGCGCGTGCATCATCTCTGCTAACGCCTCACAATGAGTCTCCACCTCGCCACTACCTGTCAATGCTAGTAGTGAGACGGTGTGTTCACGGGCAAGCGCCTTCAGGAGGTAGTAGCTACGCATTCCTGCTCCCCACGACGGGTGGGGGAGGTGTGGAGACACCATGAGTAGATTCATTTGCAAGTACCTCCTGTGATTTTTGTTGTTCTTGTTGATCCAGGATGGGCAATTTAACCAGGATAGCGCATAGCAAGCCCAGGTAGATCACATTTCGGAAGAAAAAAAGTTGATAATCGGCGAAAGCAACAACGACTTCCATGAATGTCACCGCAACAATGTAGATTGCCGCAACCTGGAAATACGGATCTCGGAGTCGACGTACTATGATACAGCCACGTACAATGATGGCTCCTATCAGAAACCACAGTGCGAAGTAGCCAATTGGCCCCAGGTCCGCCCAGATCCAGTAGATGGTGTTGTGAGGAACATAATTGTAGTACGGGTCGAAATCTATGATATTTGGGAAGATGCTTGTCAGTGGCTGAGGTTGGAGAAATGGCTTGCCGAAACCAAGACCAAGTGGGTATTGTTTCACCGTATACTTCAGATCATTGTCTTCGTAAATACGATATAAGTTGGAGGTGGCATCCCTTACATCACTCGCAGCAGGGTTGAAGACCGATATGATGGCACGCGCAGGCTCAGCGAGGGTTCCACTAGCGTGCGCAAACGCAATGACGTAACCTGTGCCGAGTGCTACACAGATGAGTAAACCCACTATGAGCGATTTACGAGCCTTCGGCCTGATCAGAAATACGAGCACCCATGCAACCCCCACTCCAACAAGTAGGGCAATATAGTCTGTTCGTCTTTGATTGGCAACCATCGCTACAAGCACTGCTGGCGCTACTAAAAGCGCTGCAAAGAGCTGGGGACGATAGCGATGACACAGGCATAGGATGATGATCAATAAGAGCAAAGCTGCAAAGAAGAAGGATTCCTCATGTGACATGATAGTGTCAATCCCCTGGAGATCACCGTGGAGTGCGATCAAGTAGATGTAAAGTCCCTGAAGCGCTTTCGCACCGGCACACAGGATCGCAAGCCAGAAAAATGTGCGGATATGGCCCTTCTGAGTCACGAAATTGTATGCCATCAGGTACGATATAAACAGGTACCAGAGAGGTCTGACTTCAACCACGATGATTTTGAGGTCTCCGCGGCTGACCAATCCATAGAGCGCGCCGCCAATAACGCAGAGCATGAATAGCGAGAAAGGGATCAGGAGCGCTCCTCCTCGCAGTAACTGCCGGCGTTGGGCAAGCTGGTGGATAACCCAAATTGCCAAAGAAAAAAGGATCAGGATCCCGATAGGTCGTTCAACAAAGCCCTCAAGTTGCGTCGGCCAGTGAAAGATGTACAGATTATCGGTGAGAATAGGAGTTGAGAGTGGCTCTTGTTCGACGAGGAAGACACATCCAGCCACAACAAACAAACTTAGAGAAGGCCAGCGCACGATTGAGATTGTTAGCAACAGAACAGCCAGAATGCCAAATACCAAACTAAAGCCAACCGTCATTCCACTTAGAATGAGCAGAGGAGTCAGTCCAAGGAGGGCAGAGAAGAGCACTACAAAAAGCAGGGCATCCTTTCGCCTACGAGTTGCTAACAAAGTAGAAACGGCACCCAATGTTCTGGCTGTGGCCAGTGAACCCCGGATGTGCATTATTACCTGCCCCCCAGGCAGGGTCCCACGCTCGGCTAGGCGCTCCTTGCGGCTAATGCAAGGAGTGATCTTTTCACTCATATTTACCTCTCTGTAAGATATAGGAAGAGGAGCGCTACAACAACTCCTGCAGCCATCAATGCACTCGTCCAGCGGTTGTATGAGCGAACAAAAACACCCACCCCCAGAAAGAAGATAAGGAGAACAAAAACGGTTTTCATTGCCTTCTCCCGCTTACAAAATTTGTCTTAGCCATCGCGGCATACGGCTCTTTACCTGGTTGAGAATCACTCCATGAACGTGCAAGCCCTTGAGATGGGCGAATGCGTCAGCCACATGTGAATCAGAGGTTACACCCATACACAGAACGAGAACGAGGGATTCAACAATACTGGCTGCTAGTGCTCCGTATGCAGTCGTTACGATAGAGGGAAGATCAACAATCAATACCTCATCTGGGCGTTTCAGGACCTCCAAAACTCCTCGATTGCGCAGCTGCTGTAATAACCTGATCGTATCCTGTTTGGCATCTCCTGCACGAATGACCGTGAGATTGCCTCTCACAGGCTGACGGATCGCTTCCAGCTCACATTCCCCTCGTAACCATTCAGCCAGACCGGGTCCCTGTTCAAGGTCAAAGATGTCGTTGAAGCATGGATGCGCCCAATCACACTCGAGCAACGTAACAGGAATATTATTATCCATTGCCATGACCAGGGCTGCCAATCTAGCCAGGAAGGATTTTCCTTCTCCGTCGATCGCGCTCGTAAAGCCTAAGCTCCGCACTGCAGTCCGTTCATCAAAAAACAGAGAGGCACAGAGTTGTCCGCATTGCACACGGAGCCTGTCTGCTTCGGCTACCTGCGATCCTGAGAGGCGCTGTGCAGGGGCGGCCTTCCCCAGTTTCTTAACCTCCGTTTTCTTGTTCACTGCTTTAAGTGATGATGGTATGATCTCAATTTCATTCTTCTCTATCTTCACCAGATCAGAAATGACCATATTTTCAAACATATATATTTCTCACTGTCTAACGATTCTTCGCACTTCTTGTCCTTACTGGTATCGCAGAGCATCTTGAGCAGTATGCCTCTTCAGAGCCGGCGAGAGTTGAGGCACTTGCATAAGAATTGGATACATTGACACCTTCTGCAAATCGCCAATCGTGTACAGGGCACGGTCACGACGAACGAGAACGAGGATATACAAAACACATGCTGCAAGGCCAACGCCGGCGCCGGCCCCTCCGATTGTAAGAAAAGTCTTTGTACGTGATACAGCTACGTCAGGTGCAATAGGCGAATCAAGAACTCGAAAGAATGTATCTTCACCCCTGCTTTGAAGAGTAATTTGTTGGGATATTGATGCAATAGTGGATTGAATGTTTTGTAGTATGGCCTGTGCCTGCAACCTCTTTGAATCGAGGAGCGCATATTGCGGATCATTTAGAGAGGAGCTTCCAGACGCGTTAAGTGCCGGGTGGGCTGCAAGGTATCGAGCCTCAGCCTGGGCAGCTGCATCTGCGTCCTGTTTTGCCTGTGCCAGTTGGGTTTGATATCCCTCCAGAAGATGTTGCCCTTCGACGACACTAAACCCCTGGCCCTGCAATTGAAACTCCTTAATGACGGCCGCAACTATTTGTTGGGCTACGCGCGGATCACGATTCGAATACGTGATTCCATACAAGTTGTAGCCTCCCGAAGTGACCTGGACATGCTGGGAGACCTCTAAAAGCAATGCATCATCGAGCAACTGAGGGTTTGATAGCACATTCTTACTGAGGCCAAGCGTCGATTGGAGGTCAGTTGACTTTGCCACTGCTAGAGCGAACACGCGACTCTGAAGTAGTTCCGAAAGGACTGCGACCTGCGTTTCCGACGGTGTTGCAAGTAAGTTGCTCTCCGGACCTGTTGCGCCAATGATCTCATAGCGACGCAATGCCCAAAGACTCGCTGCTGACCCGTAAGAACGAGGAAGAAGATAGGCAATTGCCAGGCTCAACGCAAGCGGAAGAATAAGCAGCGCTAGAAGTTGTACTGGATGGCGAAAGATTGCCTCAAGTGTACGGTTCACGGATAACCCCCTCTCGGGAAATCAATAAACATTAAAACTGCGGAATGCGCGTTCTAACTGCTTATATGGACTGCCTGTTTCTGCTGCACTTCCTGTGCAGCAGCCAGTACTCGCACGACTTCCAGGCCAATCCCTCCATGAGCGCGCGGTTGCGCTCCTGTACGAATGGAATTCACAAAATCCTCACACTCCAGCCGCAGCGGCTCAATCCAATCAATATGAGGAATAGTGATCGCGCCATAGCGATACGAAACGACCGGGTCGGCATTAATGTCTGCCCCTTTGTTATAAATCTTGATCATTTCAGCCGGATTGGTATCGTCATAGACCGCCATTCTCACGTCGCCTATCACAGTCACGCGGCGAATTTTACATGGATGGAGCCAGCTGACATGAATATGAGCGCTCATCCCATCTGCAAATTCAAGATCGAGGTGAGCAACATCATAGATGTGGGGGAGAAGATGCGCGTGTGCCTGCACGCGGACCTCCTCAGGTTTTTTGCCGAGGATATACATGAGTATCGAGATATCATGGGGAGCAAGATCCCAAATCACATTTGTGTCAGCACGAAACAGGCCTAAATTCACCCGTTCTGCTTCGACGCGATAAATCTTCCCCAGATCACCACTCTGCACCAGCCTACGCAGCTCATTCACAGCAGGATTGTATTCAAACGTATGCCCGACCATCAGGATGCGCTGCTCTTGCTTCGCCAGTTCCACCAGGTCTTGCGCTTCCATCACATTAGTTGTCAGCGGCTTCTCGACCAGCACATGTTTCCCCTGCAACAAGGCTTCTCGTGCCAATCGATAATGCGTTTGTACGGGAGTCGCAATGATGACTCCATCGACATCAGAACGAAACACATCCTCAGCCCGCGTGGTCGTCTGTATCGATTGCAGACTCTCAGCGGCTGCTTTCAAACGATAGGCATCTTTGTCTGCGACGATGGTGATCATCGCACCGCGCACAATATTCAAATTTCGTGCAATCTTCGGACCCCAGTAGCCCCAGCCGATAATGCCAAAACGCAGCTTATTCATTCGTATCATGTTCTCCTCAAAACAGGTAGTGTCTAGAGCATCTCGAGTTGTTCGTGAGTTACTGCTCGCTTGCTCTCGTATAAGCATAGAAGAAAACTGCTCGCTTGGTAGCTGGTTAAGTGGTTAAGATATGGTTGAGATTGAAGGAGGGACGGTAAAGTTTTCTCTATTTATATAATGTGAGCTGTATGATGCCATTATCTCTATCAATGATATATTTCTAGCATCTTATAAAAAAAGAGGAAAGGGCAGGAGAAGGAGCGGGAAAGAGGACGATGTGACGCAACAGGCACCTCTGGCACTTTCTCTTGCACTTTATGCCACGAGAATATTTCTTCTCCTCTTCAGGGAAAACATTACCATTTCTTTACCATTTCATCATTTATTTACCATATGTTTTATGATATATTCAAATCTATGCATAGACTTCGTAAAGTAGTTGGTAATACAGTTATTTCACTCCTGGGGCAGGGTATCACCTGGACATCGACCTTACTCTTGACCGTTGCATATGGGAGATTCCTGGGTGATGTCAAGTTTGGGGAGTTATATTTTGCCATTACCTTTGTCATGCTCATAGGCTTCCCTATTGAGTTCGGCTTTAACCAACAACTTACGAGGGAAGTGGCACAAGAGCCTGCAAAGGCTCTGCGTTATCTTTCCAACATCCTCTTCATCAAGGTCAGCCTCTGGTTCATCTTGTACAGTTGTATTCTTCTCCTCTGCTGGCTCCTGGGCTACTCTATAGAATTGCGTGTGCTGGTGGGAATATGCGGCATTACACTCCTCAGCGGCTCTATTGCCAATGCCTTCAGTGCATTGCATTACGCTTTTGGGCGGGTGATCTTCCCTACAGTAGGCACGATTCTTGAGAAAGGATTGACAGCGCTAATTGGCATTATCGCGCTCAAACAAGGAGCAAGTGTACACGTAATGGCCTGTATCTTGCTAGGAGGGTCTCTCACCAGTGCTACCTGGCAAGCGATATGGGCATTTCGCCAGCTGGGTATACGTCTCAGCGTTGACCAAACTCTGGTGCGAGGAATCTTACGCACGGGCATCCCGTTTCTCGCCTACGGAGTATTAGGCGTTATCTACTACCGTATCGATACCATTCTCCTCTCTTTTATGGCGAGCACGGCTACTGTAGGATGGTATGGCGCGAGCTACCGCATCTTTGACACCCTCGTCTTTTTGCCCAGCCTGGTGATCAGTGCTATCATGTATCCCATCTTCTCGAAGCTCTCAATTCTTTCTAAATCAGAACTAAGGATTGCAGTAGAGAAGTCGCTGAATTTTTTACTCTTCTGTGGAATTCCTATTACCTCAGGTTTAATTGTTGCCGCTCCTGATATTATTGGTTTTCTGTACCACCGACCCGAATTTGTGCATGCCGTTCCTGCCCTACAGGCTCTCGCTCCTGGTCTGCTCTTTCTTTACATCAATAGTGTGCTCAGCACTACGCTGATAAGCATAAAACACGAGAAGAAGATTATGATAATGGCCGCAATAGCACTGGTTTTCAATCTCGGGCTCAACCTAATCCTGATTCCCCGGTATCAGCATGTAGGGGCGGCAGTCGTCACGTCGCTCACAGAATTGCTCCTTATGGGTCTGGCCATCATGTTCACCCCGCGCTCGCTTTTCCCCCTGGGGAGTATACGCGTAGGAGTAAAAGCGCTTATAGCGAGTCTGGTGATGGCACTGATCATTTGGAGCATGCGCGGATCTGGCCTTGTTATTATGCTACCAGTCGCAATAGCCGTCTACTTTACGACAGCATCTCTGCTTGGCACTATTCCACGAGACGACTTGAAGGCACTATACAATTCTATGCGGGAAAAGAGGCGACAAGCTCCACCGGATGCTCTGCCAGAAGAAAGCCAGGTAGGAACACTGGCTGCAGAGATCTCTTTTCTTAAAGACGTAGATATGCTACCAGGAATAAAGGCGATAGAAACTGATGAGGTAATAAAATAAAATGAAGACTATGCTTGCGGCTGCTACAAAATATGCGACGAACCACGTGATTGCCCACATCCCATCGTACACCGTACGGCTGGCATGGTATCGTCATGTGCTGGGCTGGCGGATTGGGCCAGGTGCCAGCATTCTCATGGGACAACACGTGCAAATGGCGGGGGTGCGTAGCAGTGGCATGAAGGTTTCCATCGGGAAGGGGAGTATAATAAATCATGGTTGTCTCTTATACACGACAGGTGGTCTGGTGATAGGTGAAAATGTGAGTATCTCTGCTGGCGCCTGGTTAGTGACTGGTACACATGATATGAATGACCCGCTCTTTCCTGATAGATACATGCCCATTGCGATCGGCAACTACGCCTGGATTGGTATGCGTGCCACCATTCTTGCTGGTGTAACCATAGGTGAAGGAGCTGTGATCATGGCGGGAGCGGTAGTTACACGTGACGTTCCCCCTTACGCCGTGGTCGGTGGTATTCCAGCCAGGTTCGTTAGTCAGCGAACGCAGCAAAGCTTTTCCTACGAGCTGACTTTCTGTCCCTTATTTGAGTAATCTCTGTTCTCCATTCTGTTCATTGATGTTTCGGAACATGGATTACTTATAGAGGATGGGGCGCAGTACCTGGAACCAGGCAAGATTCATTGCTTTCGCACCCTCTGGACTAGGATGGATCCCGTCTGTGAGGAGGTACGTTGCCCGGTGAGTAAGAAATAGCTGATAGAAGTCAGGTCCACTGATAAGTCCATTTGCTGTCTTGACCTGGTCGATGACAGCATTCAATGAACGCACCTCCTGATCGAGGTTTTTCACTGTGGTATAGGGGATATGGGCAAGTATTGGCACGTGTCCGGCCTGCTTAATCTTGTCTACAAGAGCCTGGAGATTCGCCCGGAAATGGTCAGGAGATACCTGATCAAAAGCATCGTTTGTGCCCCATCCCAGCAGCCAGTAGTGTATATCAGGATTAAGCGTTAGCCAGAGGCCTATATCCTGTACAGCACCATCGGAATTCCAGCCCCCCAGTCCTCCATCAAGCATAGCAGGAAAACGGTGCGGAAAGGATGCATGGGCAATCTCAGCATATGAGGGCTGGTTTGCATCAAACCGATCATAAGCGATGGCAGTGATCGAATCTCCGGAGAAGAAGAAAGTATCATCCAGACTGGTTGAGACATCGTAGAGATCGACCTGGTCGATGAAAACGTATGGTTGGCTGGCCTGAGTTTGTCCCTTTGCGATTGTCATCTTGATCCACGATTGACCCGCGAATGGTAAGAGGTGCTCGCGCACACGTGCATGATTACCCGTCACCGTAACCACCGTGCGCCACGTTCCATCTGCTCCATCCGTACTATCTGATGAAACAGCGATCGAGTAATCTTGCGGACCTGAGCCTTTCTCGCTGATGTAGTCAAATACGTAGTCACTTTCCCAGGTCAATAGAAGCCGATTTGGCCCTGTACCGACGTGAATGGCACACCAGCTGGGGAGAGCAGAAAAGCTGGGTCGCCAAAACGACCAGTTCCCATAATGTCCATTGACAATAGACCCCGGTCCCCCTGCTCCTGCATCATTTCTATAGCAATAGACCGGTTTTCCTCGCGAGATGAGCGGGCTCGTAATCGCAGGAGTGCTCCCGGTCTGAACATGACTATCTAAAGGACGATAGAGTCGAATGAGGTCTTTAATTGCATAATACTGAGGCTTGGGCTGATCATTTGTGACATCAAACATGTCGAGGCGCCCATAACCGGAGTAGCTTGCGGCGTCGAACTGGCAGGCAAAAGCAACTCCAGCCTGCATCATTGAATGGAGCGCATCGGTGGTGAACTTCGTTATAAACTCTGGCTTGTCCCCATACGCTGGTGGTGGGTTGCCAGGACTATAATTCCATTCCGAGATGCCCATGGGCAACTCTTTGCCTAGTATTCTTTGAACTAAGGACTCAACGCCCTGCGCGACCTTGCCATACGAACTAGCCTTGCTCAAACAGGACTCTTCCGTATCTTGCCAGCAAGGATACCAATGAAAACTCACCGCATCTGGCAAAACTCCCGACGCCTTTACACCGACCAGAAAATCGTTCATATAGTTGTGGTTTCCCTGGTCGGTATAGGTGACTGGGCCAATGAATTTAGCTGTGTGATTAATTTTCCGTAAGGATGGTATGACGGTGTTCCACTGTCGTAAATAGTCTTGTATAGATATGCCATTCAGGTCCGATTCATTTCCAAATTCATACATTTGACAGTGGCTACCCAGGTAGTGCACGAGACGCTCATCGAAAGTCACATTAAAGATATTGGTGATGACTCCAAGACAGTGCGCACCACTATTTTCAATGGTCTGAATACGTTTTTCGATATCAGTATCACTTGCTTTATCAGGAAAGAAGGTACGGATCAAGGTAAAGCCTGCCTCCCGGATGGCTTTTTGAATTGTAGGTTGGGTTTGGATGTTGTTAGTCGACCATTCATAGGTATCGTTGGTACCAAACAAATAGGACGAAATACCTTGCTTCCAGATTTGTAGTCCGGGAAGCGCTTTTGCTAGTGCTGCTGATGAAGCCTTTTGTAGCGAAGGCTGTTGTGCATTTGATGAACACGCAACACTGAAGAGAAGGGCTATCATCAGCAATCCTCTCCATAACCACCTGGGACAGGTACCTCTCTCTAATACTTGCATAGAACCCCCTTGCTAAAGGCTAAAAATCATCGATACTACATAAATAGGGAAATCTTTACTATCTTTCCTTCAATCTCAACCATATCTTAACCATTTACCTGACCACCAAGCGAGCGGTTTTCTTCTATACTTACATCGGAACAAGCGAGCAGTAATAAGAGGGCGAGAAGGACCTAAAAGTGAGTTGCCTGCTACGCCTCATTGAAGAGAGACCGGTGCATTCTGATCAGACTTGCGTACGAGGATAATTTTTTAGAGTTGTGACGAAGGAGTACATTAATGCTGAAGCAGAGAGATACTACAGTAGTTATCGGTGGGGGTCCCTATGGCCTCTCAGTGGCTGCACATTTGAGGGCCCGTAATATAGCTGTACGTATTTTCGGGAAACCCATGGAGTTCTGGCAGAAAATGCCTTCGAAGATGAACTTGAAATCCTTCTGGAGTGCTGCAAGCCTTTCAGCGCCGGGTGGCACGTATAGCCTTAATCATTATGCAGCGGCTACCGGGACACATGAGCAAAGGCCAATTCCACTCACTTACTTTCTCGACTATTGTCGTTGGTTCCAGGAGCATAATGTTCCCGAGATTGATCCCACCTTCGTACAATCATTGAGGCGAACTGATCAGGTATTCCAACTCGATCTGTTAGATGGACGAACCATCGAGGCCAGCAATGTGGTCGTTGCCACCGGTATCGCTCCATTTGCTCACATACCAGATTATGCGCGGGACCTCCCGCCGACCCTCGCGTCACATACGCAGGCTCATACAGACCTTACGAGTTTTAAAGACCGTAATGTCATCGTGGTAGGAAGGGGCCAGAGCGCACTAGAATATGCTGCTTTGTTGCACGAGGCGGGTGCAACTGTGGAGGTAATTGCGCGCGGGCCCATCATCTGGATTAATCGCAAGCTGTACGATCATACAGGTCCGGCTAGACATATCTTCTATCCACCAAGCGATGTTGGCCCTCCAGGACTCAACTGGTTGATCGCCTTCCCGCTCGTATTCAGTCACCTCCCTGACAAGACAAGATACCAGGTGGACAAGCGGGCGGTGCGTCCGGCAGGTGCACAATGGTTGCGTCTCAGGGTAGAGGAAAAAGTACGTCAGACCCCAAATACAGAGATCGTCAAGGTTATCCCCCAGGGACAAGGGCTACATTGCGAATTAAGCGATGGAACAACACGAGAGATAGATCACCTATTTCTTGGGACAGGCTATAGGCCGCACATTGGCAAGCTTGACTTTATTGATCCAGATTTGCGCAAGCAGGTGCAAAACCTCGATGGCCAGCCTTTGCAGAATTCATGGTTTGAATCATCCGTGCCCCATCTCTACTTTGTTGGTGCCCTGGCCGGATACACGTTTGGGCCACTTTGCCGCTTCGTGGCAGGGGCGGATACTGCTTCACGCCAAATTACGCGGCACATCGCACGATCTGTATAGGCGGCACAATAATCAGGATCTATCAGAGGAATGGAAAGGGATCATACAGGATGCGTCATCAAAGAATGCCAGGAGTCGTTCTGCTTGGCAG
>Ga0137365_10002611_pt1 | contig 14315 bp, 10 predicted proteins | sample SagtaG_9_FD_104799 | JGI IMG/M metagenome (GOLD analysis project Ga0137365, IMG submission 104799) | Vadose zone soil microbial communities from Sagehorn Ranch, Mendocino, California, USA - Sage1_L_40_16 metaG | ecosystem: Environmental > Terrestrial > Soil > Vadose zone | place: USA...
TCCATTACCTGCGTTGCACCCTTTGTACAAAAAGCGGCTACCTTTGCATTGACTGATTCTGCTGTTCAACAAGCTGCTGCAGAGATGCGCAGTGCATATGCGCGTCGCCGCGCGTTAGTATTGCGGCTTGCACATCAATTAGAGAGTGAAAAGGTATTAGTCACGCCGCCGCAGGGAGCGTTCTATTTCTTTCTTGATCTTCGCGCGTTGAAAATGACCTCACTTGAAATCTGCGAGCGCATTCTCGAAGAAGCGAATGTGGGACTTGTGCCCGGCTCTGGGTTTGGTGAGCAGGGTGAAGGGTTTATCCGCATGACGATTGCAGCTTCAGATGAAGATGTGGAAGCAGGGTTTCGAGCGATTGTTGATTGGGCGGAGAAACAATAGGCAGTAAAAAATATAACTATCGTTGTGATTAGGAGGAAATATACTCAAACGGTAAAGTATAATTTCGATAAAGGATCTTCCCTCTAAAAAGAAATTATGCGCGCCTTGCTCAAGAACGAATGGACCATCTTTGTTATTGCACTGGTTGCCAGTATTACGACTGCTGTTCTTACATTTGCGAGTGTAAATGCGGCCTTCGTCTTTTTGATTGGTGCCATCGCATTGGCAATACTGGCTACTGTCGTGGGACAAGCCACTGAGCAACTTGGAAATTATATGGGACCTGGTGCAACGGGTATCGTACAAGCCAGCCTTGCCAGTATGCCGGAGTTATTTGTCAGCTTCTTTGCCTTGCAGGCGGGCCTGGTTACTGTAGTGCAATCTGCTTTGGTTGGTTCTATTCTTGCAAATAGTTTGCTGGTCATGGGATTGGCGTTTTTATTTGGTGGATGGAAAAATGGTACACAGCGATTTAGTTCTGAAAGACCACGCGCAATCGTCATGTTGATAGTATTAGCAGTATCTGCCTTGGTTGTTCCCACACTTGCAGATGCGCTCCATACACCTGTTGAAGCTCATGAAGAGACATTAAGTATCGCAAGTGCACTAGTTTTATTGATTGTGTTCTTTGCGAGCATCCCTTTCTCATTGAAGGGCGGGTCAATGGTGGAAACTATACCTGCTACCGAGTTTGAGGAAAAACCATGGTCCTTGGCGCGTGCCATTTCAGTGTTGGTCCTTGCTGGTATCCTCACTGCATTTGTGTCAGATTGGTTCATACAAGCTCTTGAGCCTACTATTGAAACCTGGCATATCTCACAAGCGTTTGCCGGTTTAGTCATTGTTGCGATTGCTGGGAATGCCGTTGAAAATGTGGTAGGGGTTCAATTGGCGATCAAAAACAAGATGGATTATGCTATCAGCATCATTATGAATAGTTCCTTACAGGTCGCTCTCGCGTTGACCCCAATCCTGGTTCTGCTCTCATACTTTTTCGCCCCTGTCGCTTTAACCCTTGTCCTGCCCCCACTATTGGTTCTAGCCCTGGTATTAGCTGCCATGTTGAGTGCTCTGATTGTATATGATGGCGAATCAAACTGGTTGGAGGGACTTGCTTTGATGGGCCTTTATGTAATGATCGCAATTTCCTTTTGGTGGGGGTAATGGATCTTCATGAGAGTCGCATTTCAAGGTGAGCCTGGTGCCTATAGCGAGCAAGCTGTATTCAATTATTTCGGTGATGTAGAGACTCAACCGTCAGAGTCATTCGACGCAGTTTTTGCAGAGGTCGCTTCAGGGGATTGTGATGCGGGTCTCATTCCAATTGAGAATTCTTTGGCAGGGAGCATTCATCAAAATTATGATCTGTTATTGCGTCACGATTTACACATCGTTGGCGAATACCTTTTACGTGTACAACATTGCTTAATCGCATTGCCTGGCATGACAAAAGTGGACGTCAAAAAAGTGATCAGTCACCCGCAGGCACTAGGACAATGTGCAGCCTACCTGCGTGGACTCGGTGTGAAGGCAGAATCTGCTTACGATACGGCAGGCAGTGTGAAGATATTGAAAGAATCAGGTATGCGTGATACTGCCGCGATTGCATCCCGCCGCGCGGCAGAGATTTATGGAATGCAAATCCTCGAAGAAGGGATCGAAGATAACGCCGAGAATTACACACGTTTTCTTGCAATTTCACAGATGGTCATGAGACCAGATGGCGAAGCAAAGACATCCATTGTCTTCACGTTGAAGAATCAGCCTGGAGCGTTGTTCAAAGCTTTGAGCGTCTTTGCTTTGCGCGATATTGATCTGACCAAAATCGAGTCACGTCCTCTGCAAGGTAAGCCGTGGGAATATTTGTTTTATATTGACTTTATTGGTGCGACTCACGAAGAATCTATCCGTAAAGCGCTGGATCATTTGAGTGAATATGCCTTGATGTTGCGTGTGCTGGGCTCGTATCCGCGATTCAAATAAAAGCGGTCAATAAGTAGTAATGATAAAATGAACCTGGGTGATGTCAAGCTACTCATTGGAATAGAGAATGTCAAAGAAGAAATTATTCTTTCAGGAAGAGAATATTGCAATCATCAATGATGATGTTTTGACGACTTCAGCTATTGAGAGGGACTCGATTGACTTGATCGTTACTTCACCTCCTTACAACGTAGATATAAAATACAATTCCCATAAAGATGACATTTCATATTCCGATTATTTAGAGTTTTCAGAAAAATGGCTCAGGCAATGCTATAGCTGGTTAAGAGAGGATGGAAGGTTATGCTTGAATGTCCCTCTTGATAAGAATAAAGGTGGGCAACAAAGTGTGGGCGCGGACTTCACGAGTCTCGCAAAGTCAATTGGTTACAAGTATCATTCAACGATCATCTGGAATGAAGGAAATATTTCCCGCAGAACAGCCTGGGGTTCATGGATGAGCGCCTCTGCTCCTTTTGTTATCGCACCTGTTGAGTTGATCCTTATTCTTTATAAAAATAGATGGAAAAAAACAAGCGGAAGTAAAAAATCAGATATTACCCGGGATGAATTTATGAATTGGACCAACGGCGTCTGGACCTTCAACGGTGAAAGCAAGAAGAAAGTTGGTCATCCTTCTCCATTTCCGCTAGAACTGCCGAAGAGATGTATAAAAATGTTCAGCTACGTGGGCGATACAGTGTTGGATCCATTTATGGGAAGTGGAACTACCATCCTTGCTGCAGCGATGCATGGACGAAAAGCAATCGGGCTAGAGGTTGATAAGGGGTATTGCAAGCTCGCTCAACAGAGAATCCAAAATGCTCCAGAATTGCTTCAACAGAAACTGACGCTTGAATAGGGGATGTTTCCCATCGATCAATGTTCACCAAAAACTCCAGAAATCGCTACGATAAAAAAGACTCGTTGGAATTGGGCCAAAAGGCAGAAAGCTTTTTCGCGAGAACAGCGATTAAACATGGCTGGATAGTAGAACCTGCATCAGAAGGTAGCAATAAAAATGATCATTTTGATTACATCATGAGCACAGATGATAAATCATTTCGAGTCGAGGTGAAGAGTCGGAAACGAATGGGACGCAACGATCAAGATGTTCAGGATGAATATGTCTGGATCGAATTGCACGGGGTGAGAAAGAATGATCAAGGCTGGCTACATGGAAAAGCAGACTTGATTGCCTTCGAACTGAAAAACTCATTCCGAATCGTCCGTCGGACAGACTTGCTTGACTTGGTTGAAAAGCTCATTGATTTCAACACGCAGGTTGGGGAATCAAGAGAAGCACTGTATAAGTTGTATTCCCGTTCTGACAGGTCAGATTCGCTTACTATTATCAAGACAAAGGATCTTTTGAAGATTACATCCCTGGAGTGGAGGAAATAACTTCGACTATTGTATAGTTAATAAAGCTGTTCCAGCGCATCCACAATCTCCAATTCCAATCCATCTTTTGCTTCCTTTGTTAACGCTGCGTCATCTTTGGCGCCCAACGCTGATTCTTGCGCGTCAAGACTTGCTTCAAACTGCGCCGCGACCTCTTTGCCGTTGTGTTCCAACACGGATGGCTTGACTTCTTCCCAAACCGATTTTGTATGAGCAAGACTTGTCATCGCCGCTGAATAATCCTGCGCGGCAACATCGAGAATGACTTGCCTTTCAAGTACATCCAAACGACCAATATCGGCAGGGATTTTGGGATTATAGAGGGCGAACATCTCAACCACCGCCGCACTGACATCATTAGAGGCTTGCATAGTCGCGGCCGCATCTTTCTTCCCCGAAGCCGTATTGAGCTTAGCCACAGCGGATGTCATAGCATCTTGAAGCTCCTGAGATGTGCCATCTTTGCCTGCCTGCGTTTGATAAGTTTTCCACGCATCCGCAATGTCTGTCACGTCTGTATTGATTTTGTCCCAATTTCCGCTTGGAGCAGAGTCAATAATATCCTCGGCTGCGGCTTCAATCGTCTGCAAAGAGTTTGGGACAACTCCAGTAGGATTGTTCACTGGATTATTCACTGGCTTTGTTCCGCAGGCTGTCAGCGCAGTGAGAGCAATCAACAGCAGTATTGATAAAATTTGAATGCGATTTTTCATTTGATTTCTCCGATCTGTAATAAGTTGGATTATAAAACAGACTTGGGAAGACTTCCGAAGACTTTGAAGGCATGTCTAAATGGCGTGCCTATTTCAGGCATGATTCATTATATAGTTGTCCAAAAGCTGCTGATTTGTAGGTAACAATCCATTGCCGAAAAGGAACATTTCTACTTTGGGCTAACAACAATTGATGTCAGGTTGACAAAACTAATCTTTGAGATAAAATTCAGTCCGCAGAAAAAAAGCCGAAGTGGCGGAATTGGCAGACGCGCTACGTTCAGGGCGTAGTGAGGGTTCCCTCATGTGGGTTCAAGTCCCACCTTCGGCACCAAATGAGACTCGCTGTAAGGCGGGTTTTTTGTTACCTTTCCTCCCCTGACCTTGGCGGGCACCCTTCGCGGAGCATACTCGCAGAGTGCCCCAAATTCGCTGTAAAAGTGAAAACTTTGGTTCTTCTCTTGCGAATTTGGGGAGGGTTAGGGTGGGGCCGGTGGTATAATAAGAGTAATCTAGGCATGTCCTTCATTAGTTAAGACGCGGAGTCACAGAATCTCGTCCTTCGTGTCTTTTTTATGTCGATATCCCCTTTTACAAAGTACCGCATGTGTCACTAAACCAGAAGTTTGATTCTTGCTTCTAAAGCGTTTCAAAGGTTTAGTAATTTATGAGGCAAGCGGTAAAGAGAAAGTTATGGCTGAAGAAAATATCCAAACCAATAATGGGAATGTCCACCAAGTTGACATAGATTCCCAGATGCGCGACGCCTATCTCGATTACGCCATGAGCGTGATCGTAGCGCGTGCTCTGCCGGATGCTCGTGACGGGTTGAAACCTGTCCACCGTCGTATTCTATATGCGATGCAGGAACTAGGTATCCGCTCGAACACCTCTTATAAGAAATCTGCCCGTATTGTCGGTGAGGTGTTAGGTAAATTCCACCCACATGGCGACTCGGCTGTCTATGAATCGATGGCACGCATGGCACAGGATTTCTCCATGCGCTACATGCTCGTGGATGGACAAGGCAACTTCGGGTCTGTAGATGGGGATGCGCCTGCCGCGATGCGTTATACGGAAGCCCGCCTTCACAAACTAGCTGAAGAACTGCTCGCTGATATAGATAAAGATACCGTCGATTTCGGACCCAACTTCGATGACTCGCTCGAAGAGCCCCTTGTCTTGCCTGCCCGCGTGCCGAATATGCTTCTCAATGGCACCTCTGGGATCGCTGTCGGGATGGCAACCAATATCCCGCCACATAATCTGCGCGAACTGACAGATGCTATCATCTTTCTGATCGACAACTACGATACGATGGATGATATCCCTCTGGATGAATTGATGAAGCGTGTCCTGGGACCGGACTTCCCGACGGGTGGTATTATCGTCGGTCGTGAAGGGATCGAATCTGCCTATGGTACCGGAAGGGGCCGTCTGGTTGTGCGTGGGATGGCACATATTGAAGAAGGGACTGGCGGCAGGCACGAGATCATTATTACCGAAATCCCATATCAAGTGAACAAATCAAGCCTGATCGAACGGATTGCTGAACTTGTGCGTGAAGATCGGATCGATCAGATCTCGGACCTGCGCGATGAATCAGATCAGCGTGGTATGAGCATTGTAATCGAGCTCAAACGCGGCGCGCAACCGAAGAAAGTTCTTAACCAACTTTACAAATATACGGCTTTGCAATCTACATTCGGCGTGCAACTTCTCGCGTTGGTGGATGGCGAGCCGCGTACTTTGTCCCTCAAGCGATCGTTACAGATTTTCATCGAACATCGTCAGACGGTGATTGTTCGTCGCACGAATTTTGAACTGGCGAAGGCCCGCGCCCGCCAGCACATTCTTGATGGCTATTTGATTGCGCTTGCTAACCTCGACGCGGTGATCAAGACCATCCGTGAATCGCAGGACGCTGATGTTGCCAAAACAAATCTAGTGAATCGCTTCAAATTGAGTGAGATCCAGGCGCAAGCAATCTTGGATATGCAGTTGCGCAGGCTCGCGGCTCTAGAGCGTTGGAAAATCGAAGAAGAACACAAACAAGTTGCAGAACAGATTGCTCGGCTTGAGGATTTGCTTGCCCATCCCAAGAAAATCCTCGCGCTCATTCAGGACGATATGCGTGATCTTGCCGAAAAATATGGCGATGACCGCCGCACTCGCATCGCTGCCGAGGCAACAGAGACGCTCAGCGAAGCGGATTTGGTTCAGGATGAAGCGGTATTGATCAGTCTCACAGCGCGCGGGTATATCAAGCGCGTGGCGGCTTCTGCATTCCGCTCGCAGAGCCGTGGTGGACGCGGCGTGATGGGTCACACGACCAAAGATGAAGATGAAGTCGTAGCCCTCATCCCGGCTCGCAGCCTGGATTCTATGTTGTTCTTCTCAGATAGCGGCAAAGTCTATTCCGAGAAGGTTTACCAGATCCCGGATGCTGACCGCACTGCGAAGGGTATTCCACTGGTCAATGTGCTTGCCCTTGGTCCAAATGAGCGTGTCACTGCTGCGATCGCGGTTTCGGATTTCTCCGCGCATGGATTCTGTGTGCTTGCTACGATTCGCGGCAAAGTCAAACGAGTTGTGATGGAAGAATTCGCTTCGGTACGTCCTTCGGGCTTAATCGCCATGTCTTTGGAAGACGGCGACCAACTCGGCTGGGCACGCTTAACGAATGGGAATGATGAAGTGATCTTTGTCACCGAGCAGGGTCAAGCCCTGCGCTTTAGCGAAAGCAAAATCCGTGCAATGGGACGACCAGCCGCAGGTGTGCAGGCGATCCGTCTTCAGAATGAAGATTGTGTCACAAGTATGGATGTGGTTGAGAAGGACGGTTCGTTGTTTGTGCTTACCAGCAACGGATTTGGAAAACAAACTCCTTTGAAAGCATACTCTCCAAAGGGGCGCGCAACAAATGGCATTTCCACTATTGACCACAGAGCCTTAGACGAGATTGGCAAAATTGTCGCAGCACGTGTAGTTCAGAACGCGGATGATTTGACGATCATCACGGCAAACGGTGTTGCGATCAGAATCAAGAACAAAGATGTCAGACTAGCAGGGCGTGCTACCAAAGGGGTACATCTTATCAAGCCTCAACCGGGTGATAGCGTCGCATCAGTAGCGCGCATTGCTGCGGAGGATTTGAAGAAGGCAGGTGCGCAGCTCAATGGTGATGAAAAAGTGGAAGAGCAACAACCACAGTTGGTGTAATCAAGAAGTCCAGTGGCGTCACTGGACTTCTTGATTATTTACTTTATTTTAGCTTACTGAAACTGACAGCCTAAAACAGAGACATTTTCCCCAACACAAACATTGCCAGCACGCCGATGATGCAAACTGTGAACATGAGCATCAACGAAAGGAAGAATCTTTGTTGTGCGGTCATGCCGAGAAAACGTGCATTGTTGCGGCGTCTCGATGCTGTCTCTGCTACCGGCTCTTTGTAGAGATCATTTTGTTCTTCTTCGTAGAAGGATGATTCTGCAGAATCACGTAAATTATCAAACATTTTTACCTCGTCGCGAAGTATATCACGCTTGTGGACGCAAACGCACATCCCCGAATTGTACTGTTATAGATTTATCATCGTCAGTTCTCAATCTTAAACTTCCATCTGATTCCAGCCCGAGTAATTTGCCTGTGATAAGAATTCCGCTTCCTTCCTCGACCTGAACCTGTTCGCCACGATATGCAAGCGCTTTCTCCCATGAAGCGATAAAAGAATCTGTGCCGATGTGAGGGCGGAGGGCAATCATCCCGGCAAGAATATCGTGCAATATTTTCTCTCGTTCAACGGCGGGTCCTAGTGATTCCTCCAAGCTGGTGGCGGGAAATTGCAGTAGTTCAGCAGATGGCACTGCGCCTTTGAGTATATTCATGCCAATGCCGATGACCACACAATCCACTTCTTCGCCAGACCATACAGATTCAGCCAATATTCCCGCCACTTTGCGGCCGTTCAATAAGACGTCGTTGGGCCACTTGATCTGTGCGGTAAGTCCGCGTGTCCGCAAAACATCTATTACTGCAAGCGCGGCCAGGCCCACGGTCCGCGTGAGATGCGATTTTTCCTCTGCTGTGGGTTGCAGGATCAAGCTGAATGCGAGAGCGGTTCCTTTAGGAGTAAACCATTTTCGGTCGAGTCGTCCGCGCCCTTCTGTTTGTTCGTCTGCGATCACCAAGGATACGTCTTTTGCGCCGCTAGTTGCCCAGGCAAGAGCCTCATTGTTCGTCGAGCCGATAGAATCAAAATAGCGCACATCTCCTAACGGAAGTTTCGCGAGGGTTTTTTTCAGTTCACTTTGATTCATGAATCAATAGACCTGACAGGTTCGCTGCGCAGAAACCTGTCAGGTCTTACAAGTTTATGGTAAGACAAACCAAGGATTAATAAAACCACCGTTCTGACGAACTTCAAAGTGTAAGTGTGCTCCTTGTGCGTTGCCTGTAGCACCTGATGTGCCAATCTGTTGACCCGCACTAACACTTTGGCACACGCTCACGAAGTAAGCACTCAAGTGGGCATAGACGGTTGAGTATCCATTCCCGTGATCAATCTGGACCACGTTTCCATACCCATAGTTGTAACCACCCTGTGCCATCGTGACCACGCCACTATCCGCTGCATAAATCGGCGCGCCTAGCCCTGCGGCAATATCAATGCCCAGATGGCCAGACCAGTAATCGTTGCCAGAGAGGAAATGATTGTCGGCTGGCCAAACAAAGCCTCCGCTTCCTACTGCGCCGCCCCCACAAGCGCTCTGACTAGTTGGAGATGTTCCTGATGCACCCTTCGCTATAGTGGGCACCAGCCATTGCACGAATTCACGTTCGCCGCCTGGCACCATCACCCAAGAACCTGAATCAATTTTTGGATTGGTCAGGTCAATATCATTTCCCGGATAATTAAGAATTGCGTCAACTGTCGTTTTGAATTCCTTGGCAACGCTTTCAAGCGTATCATTTTCCTTCCATTGATAATAAATACCATCCGTCGGCGGAATCTTCAAAACCTGTCCTGGCCTGAGACTGTCAGGACTGTCTTGCAAAACATCATAGTTTGCCCACAAAATCGTTTCTGGTTTGATTTTAAAGGATTCTGCGATGGCAAAGACCGAATCGCCACGCGCCACACGATATTCTTCAAGAGAATAGCGTGGTTTATCTGCGGGGACATTCGTTTTGATCTGGATTTTCCTCCCAATCGATTCAAACGCTTCCGGTCCACCCAAAGCCGGCATGGGTATCTGAGGTGAATTCTTATCTGGTGCAGCAGTCGGTTGCGGCGCGAGGGCTTGCGGCAGAGAGGTGGATTCTTTCCATTTGAATGCACCAAGAATCATCCCTGCTACGAGAATAATGGTGACGGCCCAACTGATGATATTAAAGCGATACTCTTTGAAGAATGACGAAAGTTTGGACATTCGCTAAACAATATTACGCCTGGTGCTTCGCTATGCATCTCTCCCGAGATTTTCAAGAAACTCCTGGTTATTACGGGCGCGATCAAGGCGGGTAACAATTGCTTCTGTAGCGACGGATTGATCCATACCCGCGCCTGCAGGCTGCGGGGAAATCATCTGAATGTACATGCGGCGCATTAGCCAAACACGTTGCAGCAAATCGGGACCAAGGAGGAGGTCCTCACGACGCGTGGACGAGCGTTCGATGTCGACAGCCGGGAAGATGCGTCGTTCCTGCAATTTGCGCGAGAGATGCAATTCCATGTTACCTGTGCCTTTGAACTCTTCAAAGACAACGTCATCAAGACGTGAGCCGGTGTCCACAAGGCAAGTTGCGATAATGGTCAAAGAACCACCTTCTTCAATGTTGCGCGCCGCGCCGAAGAAGCGTTTTGGCGGATATAGTGCGGAAGGATCCATACCACCTGAAAGCGTGCGCCCCGATGGATTCACGACGAGATTATAAGCACGTGCCAAGCGAGTGATCGAGTCCATCAAGATTACCACGTGGCGTCCGATCTCCACTAATCTCTTAGCCCGCTCTAAGGCGAGTTCAGCGGTCCGCACATGAGAGGTGACCGGTTCGTCGAATGTGGAGGCTACTACTTCAGCATCGACCGAGCGATCCATGTCGGTCACTTCTTCTGGGCGCTCACCAATGAGTGCGACGATCAAGTGTACATCCGGATATTTGGTTGAAACCGAGTTCGCAAGTTGCTTGAGGATTGTGGTTTTCCCCGCTTTCGGAGGTGAAACGATCAGTCCACGCTGACCACGACCAATAGGAGCAATCAGGTTGATTAATCGTGGAGCAAGCGTGTCGTGATCAGTTTCGAGATCAAATCGTTTATCGGGGAAGATTGGTGTTAGGGTCTCGAATACAGGTCTGTGAGAGGCATCTTCGGGATCCACGCCATTGATTGATTCAACCTTGAGCAATCCAAAATGCCGTTCGCTTTCACGCGGTGGGCGTACTTGTCCGATCACCAAGTCGCCGGCCCTCAATTCATGGCGGCGAAGCTGCGCCTGCGAAACGTACACATCTTGGTCGCTGATCCTGTAGTTCGTGGCTCGCAAGAAACCAATGCCTTCGCTCATGATCTCCAAAATTCCGCCACGCAATTCAATGCCTTCTCTTTGCGCCTCTGCCTCGCGGATCATCATGGCAAGAGTCTCTTTCTTTAGGCGATTCGCATTAGGAATGTTAAGTCCCTTCGCGAGCCCGCGTAGTTTAGTAAGAGGTTCGTTCTCAAGTTCTAGTATTTTCATAGTCTTTTCTCATAGGGTGGAATGTTGATTTGAATGAAATGCAAAATTGCCCAGAATGCATCGAGCAATCTGGTGAAGTCCCTTAGGTTGTGGATGAATGTGGATTTTCGTTCAAGTTCTGTTCACGCGGAACCCATGCAGGTTAAATCGCCGTACATCTAGATTCCGCAATCGTAAGTCTGTATAGCAATCTGGGGAGTTGTCAATATTATAGCATGTTCGATTAAGTGGCGCAAGCAATATTAACACTTTTCAAACAAAACTTTCAAATCTGTGTGGGTGAAAGTGTTCTGACATCAGACAGAATTTGATTTTGCAAATCCCACAAACGACGGTAGAGGCCTGCTCGAGTCAATAGTTCACCATGAGTCCCGCATTCCACGATTCGGCCGTTGTCCATCACCAAGATTTCATCTACATTTTCAAGTCCAACCAATCTGTGAGTAATAAGCAGAGACGTTTTGCCTCGCATCATTTCAAAGAGTGTCGCTAGCACTTGTTTTTCTGTTTGCGGATCCAAGTTGGCTGTAGGTTCATCAAAAATTAGGATTGGCGCATCTTTGAGCAAAGCCCGTGCGATTGCCAACCTCTGACGCTCACCGCCTGAAAGACGCAATCCCTGCTCGCCGATGAAGGTATTATATTCTTTTGGTAGACTTGCAATGAACTCATGGATTTGCGCGGCGCGCGCGGCAGATTCCATTTCTTCCTGACTAATGGATCGTCGCGCCAGACGTAAATTTTCACGGATGGTTGTGTTAAAGAAATAGTTGTTTTGGGAAACGAGCGCAAATTGTTTTCGGACTTCATCCTGATTCAACGCCTTGAGGGGCTCACCACCCAAAGTGATTTCTCCCAACTCATAATCCCAGAATCTGAGTAACAAGTTCGCAATGGTGCTCTTCCCGGCGCCGCTTGGACCAACAATCGCGATGGATTTGCCAGCAGGAATATTGAAAGATATTTCTTGCAAGGCGGATATAGATTGTGTCGGATAGGAGAATGAGAGATTGGAGACTTGGAGGCTGATCAGTGAGCGAATATCTAGTCTCTTATCTGCAATCTCTTTTACTGCTGGCTCTGCATCTACAACGTCAAATAATCTCTTTGCCGCTTGGCGCGAGGCATTCCATGTCTGCGCGGCGAGGGGTAGAGGAGTGACCGCTTCGAAAGACGCGAAAGTCATGAGTGCAAATGTGCCAAGCATGACTCCTTTGATATTCCCTGTTGTCACCTGTGGAATGACAAGAAACAGCACAAGCCACAGCCCTAAATTAGTAAATAACGTTCCAAGCGCAGAATTGACTCCGCTGATGCGTGCCATTTGTTTTTGCGTTGAACCATAGACTTGGCCAGCTTGTGATATTTCGTTTGTGCGCTGAGCGCCACGTCCAAAGGCGAGTAGATCTGCAATCCCCTGGATTCCATCCACGAGTTGAGATTGGATGTCAGCGCGCTGGGCAATGAGTCTTTGCCCTGGAGCGTGACTAATGATTTGGGTCAGGATTGGTAAGATCAAACCTAAAGCGAGAAAGAAGCCGATGAGCACCAGAGCAATTGGGCGGTAGAAAGAAGCGAAGAAAATAGATACGCTGAGTCCGATCAGGATAGCAGTCAATGAAGGAGAGACGACGCGAACGTAAAAATTTTCCAATGTTTCCACATCACCGATAACGCGCGCCAGCAAGTCTCCGCTTTTGTATTCCATCAAACGTGCGGGTGCGAGAGGTTCTAGTTTTTCATAGAACCAAACCCGCAGGCGTGCAAGCAAACGAAATGTGACATTGTGCGAGACGAGCCTCTCAAGATAACGGAAGACGCCGCGGGCGATACCAAAGAAACGTACACCAACTATTGAAACGCCGAGGTCCGCAATGGACGGATGCAATGCCGCGGTAGAAATCAGCCAAGCTGACGTGCCAATGAGTGCAACACTCGAGCCAATTGTAAGAGTGCTGAGAAGAACAGAGAGCGCGACCCAGTTCCAGGAACCATTGAGGAATGAAAGGAGGCGGGGAAGAATTATTGAGTGCTTAGTAATTGGTAATTGGGGGTTAGAGATTTGAGACTGAAGACTATTTAAAGGTCGAAGGTCGAAGGTCAAAGGTCGAACATCTTCTTCAACGTTTGGCTTTTTACTTTTCGCTTCTTCACTTGAAACTTCATAGGTCTTTACCATTTTCGCATATGCGCCATCTTGGGCAAGCAGTTCACGATGTGTCCCTGATTCAACGACGTGGCCTTCTTCAAGAACGATAATTTGATCTGCTTTAAAGATAGTATTTAGGCGATGCGCGATTGTGATAACAGTCCGCCCCTGCATCAGGCGGCGAGTGGATTCTTCAAGCAGGGATTCAGTTTCAGGATCAAGGCTTGATGTAGATTCGTCCAGGACAAGGATTGGTGCGTCTTTGAGAAAGGCGCGGGCAAGTGCAAGGCGTTGTGCCTGTCCGCCACTGAGACGCGCTCCACTTTCGCCAATGCTGGTTTCGTATTTCTCGGGAAGCGATTCAATAAACTCATGCAAGTGCGCGGCTTTTGCTGCTTCGATCATTTCTTCGTTCGTTGCATCCGGTTTGCCAAGACGGATGTTGGCTGAGAGGGTATCGTGAAAAAGATACGGCCTCTGGGGAACCCAAGCGATAGAAGATATTGGTGGAGAAGCTTGAATCGTTGTGCTTGGTAAATAGTAAGTGGCAATTTTTCCAGAGGAAGGTTGGATGAATCCGAGGAGGAGATTGGCGAGAGTGGATTTTCCTGCACCCGTTTTTCCAACTAGTGCAATATGTTGCCCTGCTGGTATTTGCAGATTAATATTTTCAAGAGTGGGTCTTGTTTCGTTTGGATATGTATAAGTGATATTAGATAATTTGATACTCAATATTTGGGAATCAGGAATTGGTAAATTGGAATTTGTGGTCAATGAGGGAATTGGTGTGTCTAGTATTTCATAAATTCGTTGTGCAGCGGTCGTGCCAGACATGCCTGCATGGAAGCGTGCGCCGAGCATCCGCAACGGCAAATAAAACTCAGGCGCAAGAACCAGAATGAAAAAAGCCTGTTGAAATTCCATTTTTGCATACAA
>Ga0137365_10002616_pt1 | contig 14303 bp, 15 predicted proteins | sample SagtaG_9_FD_104799 | JGI IMG/M metagenome (GOLD analysis project Ga0137365, IMG submission 104799) | Vadose zone soil microbial communities from Sagehorn Ranch, Mendocino, California, USA - Sage1_L_40_16 metaG | ecosystem: Environmental > Terrestrial > Soil > Vadose zone | place: USA...
ATCCTGCAAAGCGGTCTTGCCACCCAAAATCAAGGTGTCCCTGGATGGCGCGACCGCGAGTCTGTATGGATGAGATCAATACGCAACTGCTGGCCGATTCTCGTAATCCCTTGCCGATGGGGCCAGGACAGCCCCAGCGCGGCGACATACACCATGGGGCCTACCACTCCAGCCAACACCAACCAGCGAGCCATGAGATTCGGTTGCGCTAGCTCCGGGACCGATGGTATTCTTGCTTGATTCATGACATGTGTCTCCTCATTGATTGAGCAACTCCTTGCTCTGTCGGTCTAGCGGTCGACGGGTGTCAGTTCGACATGCACGGTCCGATAGCCGCGCAGGTGGTGGTAGAGCGGAACGAGGAGGCCCTGCAGTAGCGGATACTTCTGAGCCAGTGCGTGAGCGGCTTGGACCGCCTCAGCACCTCCGAGCACGCGCGCACATACACCGATCGCCGGACCGGTTGGCCGGCCACGCCCCGTCGACGGGGCCAGCTCGACCGCCGGGTGGTGGACCATGCGCTTGAACTTACCCGACGTGCTCCAGGTACGGACGAAGGCGTGGCCTGCCTCGACGGCGATATGCACGGGCGTGCTCACCGCTGCGCCGCTCTTGCGGTAGCTCGTGAGCCGCACGTACTTCTGGCGAGCAAAGCGTTCGAGTGTTGGTGTTGGGTGGGTGATCATGTGACCTCCTTTCCTTTGTGCACGGTTCAACGGGTATGCGCTTCGCATCGCTCTCGAGTACAGAGCGTCTCTGGTTGTTTCATACCAGAGCGCGAAGCCCTCCTCTCGTCACTCTCCTTCTTCTGTCTCTCTCCTTCGCGGAGTCGTGGCCGGTAACACACGCAACACCCCAGACACCTGCACGTCTTCGTGCGAATCCTCTCCAGGTTGGCCCTGTCTGTGCAGCACAAGCAGTTCACTCCTCTTCTTAGATTATAGGAGGAACTGGGATGGACACAAGAGCCACTTTGGGGTATACTAGCCATGCCACTTTGTACGAGCGTGACAGGAGGAAGACATGCACGAGCGTTTCATGGAGCAGCAGGCTACCATCATCCTCGACCCAACTCTCGCGGTCCCTCTCCATAAGCAACTCTATGAGGGGGTGAGGAGCGCGATCCTCCGGGGGCAACTCCAGGCGGGCGAACGTGTACCCTCGACACGCGCCTTTGCGCGCGAGCTGGGGATCTCGCGGGCAACCGTTCAACTCACCTTTCAGCAGCTGATCGCCGAGGGCTACCTGCAAGGTCGTGCCGGCTCGGGCACCTATGTCGTCGCCGCCACCTTTCCTGCAGAAGGGGTCGAGCAACCGGTGCAGGATGCTCACCCTGGCCAATCCAGCAGTGCCGGACGAACCATCTCAGCACGGGCTCACACGTGGCTCTCAACTCCCTCTGTTTCTGAGCCCCTGCTGGTTCCAGGACAGGGGTTGCAACGGGCCTTTCGCGTGGGGCTGTCGGCCCTTGATGCCTTCCCCCGCAAACTCTGGCAGCAACTCCTGCTACGGAGTTGGCGTCAGATGCCGCCAGAGTTGCCTGCCTATCATCAACCCGCCGGCTACCTTCCTTTGCGGGAAGCCATTGCCAGCTACCTGGCGACCGCACGTGGCGTCCGCTGCACGGCTGAGCAGGTCATTCTCGTCACTGGAATGCAACAAGGCCTTGACCTGGCCGCACGCGTATTGCTCGACCCAGGGGAGCAAGTCTGGATGGAAGACCCAGGCTACCCGGGGGCGCGTGGCGCATTGCTTGGGGCCGGAGCACGCCTGGTGCCCGTGCCGATCGATGCCCAGGGGCTCGTCGTCCAGAGGGGAAAAGCGCGCGCGCCTCACGCACGTCTGGCCTTTGTGACTCCCTCGCACCAGTTTCCGCTGGGCGTGACCATGAGCATGGCGAGAAGGCTGAGCCTGTTAGCGTGGGCGAATGAGGCCAGTGCCTGGATTGTTGAGGACGACAACGATGGTGAGTTTCGCTACGTCGGTCGTCCCCTGGCAGCCCTGCAGGGCATAGATCGGGCGAACCGCGTGATCTATCTTGGAAGCGTGAGCAAGGTGCTGTTTCCCGCCATGAGACTGGGCTATCTCGTGGTGCCCCCTGATCTGGTCAACGTGTTCCTCGCTGCCCACCTCTTGACCGGCATCCATCCTCCTCTGCTTGAGCAGATCACGCTGGTATAGAAGCCAAGGTATAATTGACCCATGAAGGCCAAGAAAGAGTTGACCCACCCCTTAACAAGAGCTACTCTTGTGTTTATCTTAGACACAAGGGAGGTAGCCATGATAAGGAGTGGCACCATTAATACAATACATGAATTGTCGGCTCAAGGGAAATCTATTCGAGAAATTGCTCGCATTGTTGGCATCGCACGCAATACCGTTCGCCGCTATCTGCGAGGAAAGCCAATTGCAGCTCCTCGTCCCAAACGAGGCTCAATCCTTGATGCCTACAAAGGGCAGATTCGTAGGTGGATCACAGAAGATCACTTGTACAACTGTGAGGTGATGTTTCCACGCTTACAAGCACAAGGATATACCGGTGGTCTTTCGACGATCAAAGCCTATGTGCAGACGTTACGTCCCGCAAAAGTAGGACAGTATCCCATCCAGCGCTACGAAACGAAACCAGGTGAGCAAATGCAATATGATTGGGGAGAATTCCATTACGAGAAGGAAGGCAAAGAGCACAAACTCTATGGCTTTGTCGCCATCCTTGGGTATTCTCGCATGCGCTTTATCACCTTTGTGAAGCGCTGTGATACCCCGACCATGATTCGGTGCATGATGGCCGCCTTTGAATATTTTGATGGTCTGCCTCAAGCCGCGCTCACCGATCGGATGAAAAGTGTTTTTCTGGACATGGATGGCAAAACGCCGATCTGGAATCCCATCTTTGCGGACTTTGCAGCCTGTTTAGGGATTGCGCCCCGTGTCTGCAAGCCTCGAAAACCACAAACGAAAGGCAAAGTGGAGCGCAGTGTGGGGGTGATCAAAGATGGTTTCTGGCCTGGCGTTCGCTTTACGGATATTGACGATCTCAACCAACAAGCACGAGTCTGGTGCGATCGGCTCAATCAAAAGGTCCATCGTACGACCAACCGCGTCCCGATGAACATGTGGGTCGAGGAACAGTTGAGTCCATTGCCAACCGACTATGCCTGGGAGCGCTTCGGGGCAGAGGAGCGCCGCGTGAGCTGGGACGGTTTCCTCTCTTACGATGGAGTCCTCTATGGTCTGCCTGCCGAGCCTCCGGTGGCTGGCTCAGTCGTGCAGGTGCGTGAACGCCAGCTGCAGGTGCGTGTGTTTTCGAAGGGGAGGCTGATTGTAACACTGAACAAACGTCCTCGTTCCCAGGAGATTGTGCAGCACCCCGACCAATTTAGCAAGGTGTCGCCGACGGGTTCCCTGCGCAAGACGGAGCAACCCCTTGGACATCACATTACGCCTCCTACCGTGGAAATCCGGAATTTAGCGGAATATGATCAGCTCTTCAGCAAGGAGGCAGCGCAATGAACGAGATCCCAGAACTCTTGAAAACGCTCCACCTCAAATATGTGGAACCGCAGCTGGCGACTCTGATGGAGGAGGCGCGTATTCATAGTGTCACCTATGACGCCTTTCTGAGACGAGTGCTTTCTCGTGGCGCGTGGAAGCACGCAAACAAACGGCTCATCAGAACCGACGAAAAGCGGCGCGTCTTCCTGTGAGCAAAACGCTCGATGCCTTTGATTTCTCGTTCCAGCCATCTCTCAATGAACGACAGGTACGTGAATTGGCAGATTTGTCGTTTGTGCGTACCCACTCCAATGTGATCTTTTTGGGGCCGCCTGGAGTTGGGAAAACCCATTTAGCGCTCAGTTTGGCAGAGTCTGCACTGGGTGCAGGCTATTCCGTCTTTTTCAGCACACTCACGGAGTTGGTGGAAGATCTGGAGCTGGCTCGCCAACAACACACGCTCAAATCGCGGCTTCGTCGCTACATTGCGCCACAGGTCTTGGTTATTGACGAGATTGGATATACCAGCCTCTCCGCGCTTCAAGCCAATCAACTCTTTGAGCTGGTTCGTGAACGATATGAACGAGGGTCAACCATTCTCACCAGCAACACCAGTTTTGCGCAATGGGGAAAGCTCATGAATGATGAGGTTCTGGCAACCGCACTGCTTGATCGATTGTTGCATCATGCAGAAGTTCTGGCAATCAATGGGAAGTCGTACCGTATGAAAGATCGTCTCGCTGCCACACCAACGAAACGAAAGGAGGCATAACCAGAACCGCAACACCATAGGCTCCAAGAGCGTTGGTTTTTCCGGTACTCACTCAACTTTCATGAGCGAAAAAACAGGGTGCTGTTTTTTTCGAAAAGGCAATGGGCGCGTTTTTCACACCATCTCTCTTCACCTGCTGTCAAGAGAGCGCAGTGCAACGGAGCGACCTTGATAGCAGGTGAAGAGAGATGGTACACTTTGCGCCGCCATTGCTGAGCAGATCATGTGGTTGCACGTTCACTGCCGAGAAACACGCGCTTTCTCTCTCATCACCATGTGGGTGGGTCCATTTGAAGTTGCCGAAATGGGTCAAAAGTCAGTTGGCCTTGACACTGGCAGCTTTTCTGCACGAGGGACATTTTGTGCGCCATATTCGGCAGATGCGCCAGCTCTATCAGGAGCGGCAGGTGACGCTGGTGGAGCTTGCGCGAGAGACGTTGGCAGGCAAACTGGACGTGCAACCGGCAGCGGCAGGCATGCACCTGATTGGGTGGCTCCCCGGCAAGCAGGATGACCGCCAGGTCGCACGTGCGGCCGCGCGCGTCTGGGTGGATGTGTCCCCGTTGTCGCTCTATGCCCTCGAAGGAAGTGAGCGCACAGGCATCCTGCTGGGATATACCGCCGTCGGGACAGAAGAAATGCGCGCAGGCCTCCAGCGATTGGCGTCTGTCCTCGTGACGCCGCGCTAGAGGGCATCGTGTCAATTGGATCGCTCTGTGTCGTCGTTTTCTCATAAGGAGATGTGTGTCCAGGAACAGTGCCCCGTCAACTTGCAGCAAGCTTTTAAGGTAGAGATGAACACTTGTTTTACGACATGCACTTATCACAAAGCTACGACACAGAGCGATCCAATTTACACCAACAGATCGGGCAGATCACCAGTTCCTGCAACAGGAAAGACAGCAATGATGGAAAGGAGAAAAGTGATGACGATGCCACCTATGGTGGTGCCAGGTCAGCGTCAAGCACGACAGATGGCCAGGCAGGAGATTGTTCGACAGATGGAGCTTGGAGCAACGGTCGCAGAGGCGCAGAGGCGCTGCTCCGTTCCGATGCATCGCACGACTGTGTATCGACTCCTCAAGCGTGTTGAGCGCGAAGGCGAACAGGTATACGCAGAGAGGCGTCATGGCTACCCCGTCAAACGGCGCGGGGAAGTGCTCACCTTTGTGCTGGAGTACTGCCAGAACCACGCGTCTGTCGCAAGTTGCGAGGTCCAACGGCAGGTTTCTGAGCGTTTCAATCTCTCGGTGAGCGTCAGCCAACTGAACCGCGTGCGCGCCGCCCACGGGCTGAGCCGAAAGGAAACGCTGCGAGAAAAAAAAGCCACAAACAGGTATCACTCTTATCTCTGGATCTCATGAACAGGCGGGTAGCTTACTGCTGTTGGCAGCAGCCACCGAGACCGGCCTCCTCACGCAGTTGGAACAGGCACTGCCACCTGCCCCCGATCCTTCCTGCCTTCCCCTGGCAGGCAGCCCAGCGGTGCGCCGCCGTCTGGTGCTCACCCTCCTGTTTCTGGGCGCGGTGGGACTCCAGCGCCCCTGGGATCTGCGCGGCTATACCGCCGATGGCCTGGCGTTACTCACCGGGCGGACGCGCGCGTATGGCTATCGGTATACGGAAGCGTTTTTAGCGCAAGTGGCAGGTGCCGATGGGGCCGAACGGTTCACCGAGATGCTCGCGTGCTGGACGACCCAACTTTGGCACCCGCGAGCCGCAGAAACTGGAGAACCAGGAGGACCTGGGGAAGGGGAAAGCACAACCCATCCACAGGCGTTGACCTGCTATGTGGATGGCCATCGCAAACCAGTCTACAGTGACAAGTTGCTCCCGCGTGGACTGATCGGGCGCTTGAGCGTGGTCCTGGGATGCCGAGCGTTACTATTACTGCATGACGAGCAGGGCCATCCCCTCTTTGTCAGCACCCATCGCGGCGATCAGCATTTGACAGTCGGTGTTCCCCCCTTGCTGGCACAGTATGAACAGCTTGTGGGAAACAGCCAGGTGACGCGTCTGATCGTGGATCGCGAGGGCATGGCCACGAATTTCTCGCAAAACTCCAGGCCGAAGGACGCCGGGTCGTCACGATTTTGCAAACCAATCAGTATCGCGATCTCTCCTCGTTCTCTGACGTCGGCTCCTTTGTGCCGCTCGGGACCGATGCCCACGGGCAGGTCATCCGCGAAGTCGCCCCCGCGCGCATCACGTTATCCCGCGAGACGCATCCCGACTCGCCCCTGTGCTTACAGGTCGCCCTCATCCGTGATCTCCGCCGTCGTGTGCTGGTGCTGCCTGATCCAGAGGAAGCACGCTCTCCCCGGCGGTGGGATGCGGACCAGGGTCTGGGCGACACACGCTGGTGGGACCCGGACTGGATAGCTTCCGCTGCTCCAGCCAAAGAAACGACGGCCAAGCTCATTCCCATTGTGACGACCGACGTCTCCTCAACGATTGATGCGATCGAGCTGGCCCAAACCTACATCCATCGGTGGCCGGCCCAGGAAAATATCATCAAAGACTATCTTCGGCCCTTGGGGCTGGACACGAATCATGGCTTCGCAAAAGTGGCCGTGGAGAATTCGGAGGTGGCCAAACGACGCACGCACCTGGAGCAACGGCTTGCCCGCCTCAAACGTTGGGCGGAGTCGGCAGGCAAACGCGGAGCGCAAGTCAGCCGGCGACACGAGCGGCTGCGCACCGCCTACAACACGCGCCGCAAGGAATTGGAGCGGGAACTGGCCACCTATCAGTTCGCTCTGGAAGACCAACACCTCCCTGAGTACGTGTTTCGGCAGAAGATGAAGGAGCGCCAAGCCGAAATCAAGGATGAGTTAGAACCGCTGGGTCACAAAGAATGGCAGGCGTATGAACAATGCAACACCGAATCCCGCAAGCGGGAACGCTATTGTCAAGAGCAGCGCGACGTGTTGCGTACATTAGAGGATTTGAAGGAACAGGAGCGAAGGATGTATGAGCTTGATAACCGGAAAGATCAGGTCATGACCATTTGCAAGGTGGCAATGGCCAATCTGGCGATGTGGGTGCGAAATCAGTATTTTCCAGCATCCTATGCCCAGGCCACCTGGAAACGTCTCCTGCCGTTTTTTCAGCTTCCCGGCACCATCACGCATCACGGGCATCTCATTCAGATCGAACTGCGTCCGTTCAATGATCGTGCGCTCGATCGCGATCTGGCGATCGTGTGTGAACGCCTCAATCAGGCGTTTCCCCGCCTACCCGATGGGCGACAGCTCTCCTTTATCATGCGATCAACTCGTTGCATTCTTCCTGCGCAGAGGAGAGCCAAAATACCGTGAAACCCTGATCATGACTTTGGAGAAACAGCATGACTTCCTTAATCGCCTTTTGCGCGACCCAGGCGCGCTCAATCATGCCAACGCGCCTCTCGCCGATGCCGGGTACTTCAATGAGGCGAGCACAGGATTGCTCAATGATCGAGAGCGTGTCTAAGGCAAAATGCGCCACAATGCGTTTGGCCGTCACCGGGCCGATGCCTTTGATCAGGCCACTGCCCAGGTATTTTTCCAGGCCGGTGAGGGTGGCCGGCTTGGTTTCCTGGGCCGAGACGACCTGGAACTGCTGACCATATTTGGCATGCTCGCGGTAATATCCGGTGAGGCGCAGGGTTTGTCCAGCGTGGATGTCGGGAAAGCTGCCGACAATGGTAATCAGATCATGGGCGGAAGGCACCTTGAGCCGCGCTACGGTGTAGCCGGAATCTTCGGCATGGTAGGTCACCCGCTCCACGATCCCCTGCAAGTGTTCCGTGGGTGGGTAGCCCCGTCGAACCTCGGCGTCAGATGATGACACGATTTCTTCGTTCCTTTCCACGACCGACGAGAGAGCAACGACTCGTTCCTGCTCACTTTGGTGCTCATTGTCCTACGACGGGAGATGCTTGTCAAGAAGCGCGGCAGCTTGCTCAAGTAGTATGGGGAAGTGTTGCATTAGCCTTCTTTTCACCCTTTCTTGGTGAGGAGGGTTGTCTTTTGCGCTCTGCCTCTTCCAATCGTTGTTGGAGGTCAAGCACCTCAAACTGGAGACGAGCCAGTTGCTGTTGGCAGGCCGCGTACTCCTGCTCGACTGCAATGAGTCGCTCTACCAGGTTGTCCTTGGTCTGCTGTAAGTAGCGTTGACGAGCGCGTTGGATGTCACGGTCCGGGTCAATACGCGAGGGCTGCGCGGAGACATGGACCTTACTCTTGCGCCGTTGCTGTCCTCGACCGCTTCGGTAGGTTACGCTGTGTTTGCGGTAGTACGCGTGTGCTTCCACATTGCCAAGAATCCCTGCTTTCTTGATGCCCTTGCCTTCCGGGTCCAGCTCGCGTGAACGAGTAGCAATGGCCTCAAGGGTGACCGCTTGCCCATCGGCAAGCAGATGATCAACCGTCGCTTTCACGAGATCGACCGTCCGTTGCCGCCTGGCCTCATGATACGTTTTCAGCCAGGGACGGGTTGTGCTCATCTGTCGTGCCGTGTTCGATGGTGAGTCGTAGCTCATACTATTCATCCTTCCGGTAATCTCGGATTAACCTCATTTCTTCCCGCTCTGTTTCGCATCGCCCTATCAGCGCTTCCATTTTTACCATTTCGGGTCCCAGTCTTCGGCGCTTCACCTGCTCCAGCCTTATGTGTGCCCACTGTTCCTGCTCGATGATTTCATCCTCGCGGTCAGGGTCAGGGACCTTGTAGACACACCCGGTACAAGCAAACGAGATGGGGCAAATGGCATGACAGGTACATTGTCCGCCAGGCACCCTGGTTAACGTCCCGACGTGTTGCTTAGCCTCTTCCAGTTGACGTTGCATTTCTGCTGGAGCGCGCACAAACGTTTCTTCCACATTGCCAAGATGGGTGGCAAAGCGGTCAAGGAGCGAATTGGCAGCGGCGAGCACCTGTTGCCAGGGAGGAGCAGACTCTGTATGTCCAGTAATCAAGCATAAAATCCTTACCTCTGACCAGAGAAAACATGTCTGCTACTAGCAGTTGTGATCTCCAAAATCTGTTCATTAGAATAAAGCGCGAGAAATAGCGACGAACGGTGGAAAGGTAACCATTTCATTGTCCAAAGAGTCGTCGTGTCAGCGTTGCAATGAAGGTGACTTCGATAATGAGACCGACAAGCGCTTCAAGTGCTGCCACAAATGCTTGTGGATCACCTGGCTGGAATGTACCAGCAAAGAAGCCACGCCCGTGGAAGGCCGTCATACTCACGACAATAGCCCCGTACCACGTAAGATAATGAGATCCCAAGATATGATGTGGTCCTACGTCGGACAATCCAAGTAGATAGTAAACCGTAGCAAATCCCGCAATCACGAAAAGGTAGGCAAGGAAGCTGCGAAATGGTCTGTATCCATAGCCAGCAAGGAGATAGAGAAACCAGGAAAAGAGCCACGATCCCAATGCCCTCACCCGTTGTCTCAGTTTCGCTCCCTTCTGGAGTATCTGGAACCAGAAGACTCGCTTCTGAAGCATCTGTGAGCGATACGCAAAACGTGCAGCATCTTCATTGAGTCCTTGTGCTTGCAATACAACAGCGAGTTGGCGATTGGCGCGAACAGCAGTCTCGTACTCATTTAGCTTTTGAACTTTGCTTTTCTTCTTACCATCACTATCCATCTCCAGCCTAGCTTTGTATTCATCGCCAAGCATCTTCATCTGAGACCAATTTACAACGGCGAGGTGAACATTTTCTCAATAAGCATCAGCTAATCGAGGACCAATACCCTTTTTATCTACCAGAATAGCTCTATCAAGGAAGACTTCTTCTAATAAATATGTATGATTGAACCGTGTACCTTCCAAGTGCGCTGCAACAAGTTGCACATTTATCAGATGTGCATGCCAAAGATTGGCCTGCTCCAGATGAGCCAGAGTGAGCTGTGTGCCTTCCATATGTGCTCCATTGAGCCGGGACTGCTCCAAATGCGTCCCCATAAGTCGAGCTTTCTCTAAGTATACAGCGTCAAGATGGGCCTTCTCTAGATGTGCAGCATTAAGTTGGGCTCCCTCCAAATGCGCACCTTCAAGGTGAGCTTCTTCGAGATGTACTGCTGCTGAGTCTCCTTGCTTTCGAAGCATGGACCCCAATTTTCTAGGCTTGCCCAAGGTATCTCAGATAATCCGCCACGAAGACATGCTAGTGGAAGGTAAGTGAGATCTGTAGAGCGCAGATCAGCACCACGCATGTCTAGCCCTTCGCGCTCGCGTTGCTGCTCCTCGTTCCAGCCGATTGGCCCCCGTCCACTTTCATGGGTGGCTAGCAACCATTCAATGTCAGCCCGACTCAGTTTCACTCCTTTGAAAGGATATATCCCCTTCTCCATATCAGGGACAATGTCACGCCGCTGGGCCAACTCTGCCTGGCGCACTCCATCGATTTCTGGCTCCGTTCGCCAGGGTTGGCCTTGTGCTTTCCAATAGGAGCGCCACGCCTCACGATTACCAGGAGCAGGACGTTGTGGTGGTTGTATGGGTTGCTTTGCCTGACCAGGAACTTTTCGTGACAAGACAGAGAGAAACTGGTGGAGCACTGATCGTTGTGGCGGTTGCTGCTTCATGGTTCGCCCTCATGTTCTTCTTGTCGTACTCGCTGGCGAACTTGCTCGACAAAACTTCGATAGGGTTCCAACTCTGCCAACCTCGCTTCTAGTTCCACCACTCGTGCATCCCGCTGCAAACAGACATCAGCCAGGGTTGCGAGTTGTCTCTCCAGTTCTGCCATTTGCTGTTGTGCCTCTCGCAAACGCACGACTAACTGAGGCTTTTTGTAGTTGAGCAACGCATCACGAGGTGATGGCGGTGAAAGTGTATCACTATTGGTTTTTCGCTTGCGCTTGGTTCGTTGCTTTTGCTCAGTGAGGTAGGTGCTGCTAGTTCGAAACAGTGCAATGGCTTCCTCATTGCGAACATAAGACGAGTAATGCAAGCCACACTCAGCATAGATACTCTGGGCGGTAATATCCTGCTTTTTCTCTTTAAGTGATGCAATGGCAGCACGGAGACGCTCAATGGTTCCTTGCTTGCGCGCTGTGGTTGATGCATGCAGGCCAGCAAGTTGCTCCTCAGAGTAGGATCGTGGGCTTCGCGTACTACCTTTCTTCCTCATGCTCTTCCTCAGTCTGACGATACGGAGATGGCAATACCTTGAAGACGGGAATGTAGTGTCCTGCGGCTTCTTCTTGAAGTTGCATTCGCATCACATTGATCATGTCATCTAGTTGCTGCACCTTGATACGGGCTTGGCGCGCATCAATGAGATTTCCCTGGAGTTCTAAGAGTTCTGCCTGCGTGGCATACGATGCTCGCCAAACAAGGACCGCTCCCAACTTCTCAGGGTCTTCTACATGGTAGGAACACCCAAGACAAAGCGAACGATCAGTACCACGGGGGCAGAGACCAGGACAGCCGCAATTGCCAAAGGCGGTTGGATGCAACGTCTGCCATTGTTCGTAGACCATACGAAGATCCTCATTCATCTGCTCCAAGTCGCGTAATGAGGGCGCAGAATACAGCAGTGCCCGATCCATCTCTTCCTGTTCATCTAAGTCTGTGCTGATGGCTGCAAACCGTTGGTTCTCGGGCATGAGTGTGTAATATTCTGAGATCTCAGATGCTGAAGGCTCTCGCCCTGTGAGCGACTTCAAACGGTGATGAAGAAAGAAATGTGCGATGACTTCTGAGGGGACATGACGATAATGCCTTGCGTGAGTGGCCATGACGTGACGCAAAATATGAGCGGTGACACGGATTGGCTCCCCTTGAGCTGTGTAGAGATCTAAGCCGTGGAGGATGAAGCGCAAAAGAATTTGGACGTCATGAATGCCAAAAATGCCCTGCTGGCCATCAGCGCTAGCTGCCCACTGGAAAAAATAGCGCTCTGGCTGAAGCTGCTCATACTTTAAGCTGGAGCGGGAGGGATGAACCACGGGAATTTCTCCATGAACACTTTCTAGCAAGGTCTTGATCTCACCGAGCAGTCGCATGCACTCTTTGGAGAGCGGATACAATTGGCGCTCCTCGTTGGTTTTTGCTCCCTTCGGAAGTAAATGCTGAAGATGGATTTTCACCTGCTTGGTCTGTGGTAATCCATCGGGTCTCATGCAGGGTCGTCCTTGTTCGTCAAGCACGACAACCGTCTCTGTGCGCGTGATTCGTCGATCAAGGCTGACTTGGAGTAACTCACTCACACGACTTCCGTTCGAGAGCGAGATCAATGCCAAGGTTGCAGCCATCAGCACACCTCTGTACAGCGACTCCGGCTCGAAGAGAAAGTCACTGTCCTGGTGAACATTATCTGAAAACCAGCGGTCTCCGCATGCTAAGACCTCTGGGCGGGTACTGTAGCATCCAGTCGTAAATCCCATGCGGCGTGCCCACTTCCAACGCTTGTCGTACTCTTCATCGGGATTTCTGAGTTTCTTAAAGTGCTGAAACGCACGATGATGTAGCAGATCGCCGAACCACAGCATATCGGAAGGATCTCCCACAAACTGGACAAAGGAGGTGTTGAGTTCTGGGCTGTAGGCCCCCAATCCTTTTTTCGCTTGCCAGGCCGTCGAGTGGAACTTGAAACGATCTGCATGCTGCAATGCCCAGGTACGCTTGTTCCACAGGATAAAATGCATAGTGACTTCTCGCCCCCGAATCTGTACCTCAGAAATGGTTTTGGCATCGCGATTGACTTCTGGAAGAATATCAGTGTGCTCGAAGAGAAATGGCAGTTCGGCCTCGCCCGTATCCACTCGTCGTTGCGCTTCTCGGATCGTGTGGAGAGTTCTCCCCATTAACTGCTTACGCAGGCGTACAAGATGGCGTAGCACCGGATACAGGGGGACTAATATGTCCGATTGAGCCTTCCGCTTGGCCTGGCTTGTTGCAGCCAATGAGACTTCCCCGCCATACTGCCTCACAAATCGTGGAGGCAGGAGAGGAAGTGAGTAGGATTGCATACAAAGCCGCTCCTGGACGGTAAGTCGCTGAAGATAACTTGGGATATGCCCTGTACTGATCGTCATATAGGCTTTGAGTTGCTGTTTTCGGCGATACGTTACCGTTGTTTTGGTGGCCAAATCGTTCCAGATTCGCTCATGCTTCAGATCGGAAACCTGTTCCATCTTGCAAAACTGTCGCAGCGTTTGAAAGAGCGTGTTCAAGGCACTTAACTGGTGAATTAAGGTACCTCTTGTCACTGCACCTGACATGGAGGCAGCAGCAACTGCCAGATAGGGAGCATCGAGGCTGCGACCGACGGATCGCACACAGTAGCCCATGACTGGTGAGTCAAGGCTTGTCCAATCAATTCCAGGGGCGGTATGTAATTCTTTTGGGAGCCATTCAAGAAACACCTGGAGTTGATCTTTCCTCTCCCAGGTGACAAAATGACGGAGATTTTTACGTGGTTTGGTGAGCGGCTCTTTAGGCAAGGAAGGTGAGGGAACATGCGTGCGATGTTCTTCTTGCCCATCGAGCTCGCTAAGCTGTTGTGTGGTCACTGTCATACCTCATACCAACTAAAGTCATCATTTTGCTCGACTAAGGCTTCTGTTGCTAAGGTGCCTTCGCTCCGAGATGGGTTTTCTTCAAGAGCGAGTTCTCGCCTCTCGATTGACCTTTCAGCATGAGGAGGCTGTTCCTTCTCCTCTTCGAGCACAATTTCTAGCAATGCTTTCCGTTTGTTCAGCGTGTGGGCATACGTTTCCATAGTCCTAGAATTACGCCAGCCCATGAGCAAACGAAACCCCTCTGTCAGCTCGGCTTCCGTTCCTTTGTCTCCATTCGCATTTTGTCGAATTTGAGCAATGGCTCTGCTGACCCGCAAATGCCGGATATCGTGTGGCGAAAATTCGACACGCTCCCGTTTTTTGAACTGCTCTTGAGCAGGATCGAAGAGCTTTTTCCAATGATGATAGAAGCTGGTACGCGTGTAGGCGGTCCCACGTATAGTAAGGAAGAGCGGGTCGCGGTCATTGAGATCTTCCAGCCGTTTGCGCCTTTGTGGATCGTACTG
>Ga0137365_10002618_pt1 | contig 14297 bp, 16 predicted proteins | sample SagtaG_9_FD_104799 | JGI IMG/M metagenome (GOLD analysis project Ga0137365, IMG submission 104799) | Vadose zone soil microbial communities from Sagehorn Ranch, Mendocino, California, USA - Sage1_L_40_16 metaG | ecosystem: Environmental > Terrestrial > Soil > Vadose zone | place: USA...
CGGGATCATCGATGACCGTGGCCGGGCGGCCACCCGCAACCGGGTCCGCCAGCCGATCTCCCGACCCGCGACACCCTCCGGGCGCGCTGGACCGCGGGGTGACGACTTGGGTCACAGGTGACGACTTGGGTCACAGGTGACGACCAGTTTCTCGTCACCCGGCGCTGAAGTCGTCACCCGCGGCCGGTGGGGTGCGCGCCGGTCCGCCGCCGCGCGATCAGCGCAGGTCGAGGGCGGCGGCGGCGGCGCCTGCGTCGACCGGGACGGTGACCGGTGTCGGGGCGGCAGAGATGGCCCAGTCGGGGTCCTTCAGCCCGTTGCCGGTGACCGTGCAGACCACCGTCGAGCCGGGGGGCACGCCACCGGCCGCGGTGGTGGCGAGCAGGCCGGCCACGCTGGCCGCGGAGGCGGGCTCGACGAACACGCCCTCGGCGCGCGCGAGCAGCCGGTACGCCTCCAGGATCTGCCGGTCGGTGACCGCGTCGATGCGGCCGCCGGACTCGTCCCGGGCGGCCACCGCGGCGGTCCAGGAGGCCGGGTTGCCGATCCGGATCGCGGTGGCGATCGTGATCGGCCGAGGCACCGGCGCGCCGGCCACGATCGGCGCCGCGCCGGCCGCCTGGAACCCGAACATGCGCGGCCGCCCGTCGACGACCCTCGCGTCCGCGTACTCCACGTAGCCACGCCAGTACGCCGTGATGTTGCCGGCGTTGCCGACCGGCAGGCAGTGCACGTCCGGCGCGCGGCCCAGCACGTCGCACACCTCGTACGCCGCCGTCTTCTGTCCGGCGATGCGGTTTGGGTTCACCGAGTTGACCAGCGTCACCGGGTACTGCTCGGCCAGGTCGCGGGCCAGCGTGAGGCAGTCGTCGAACCCGCCGTCCACCTGCAGCAGCCGCGCGCCGTGCACCAGCGCCTGGGCCAGCTTGCCCAGCGCGATCTTTCCGCTCGGCACCAGCACCGCGCAGGTCAGGCCGGCGCGCACCGCGTACGCCGCGGCGCTGGCGCTGGTGTTGCCGGTGCTCGCGCAGATCACCGCGCGGCTGCCCTCCGCCGCCGCCCGGGTGATCGCCACGGTCATCCCGCGATCCTTGAACGAGCCGGTCGGGTTCGCCCCCTCGACCTTGAGCCACACCTCGCAGCGGGTGCGGCGGGACAGCTCGACCGCCGGCAGCAGCGGCGTGCCGCCCTCCAGCAGGGTGACCACATGGTCATCGGGCGTGACCGGCAGCCACTCTCGGTACGCCTCGATCACGCCGGGCCAGCGCGGCTGGACCGCCCGCTCCCCCACCACGGTCACCCGGCGAGCGTAGTGGACGCAGGGCCTGGTGAACCCGCCAGCTCGCCTCGGGTACGGCCCGCTGTTCCCGGCCGGCCGTCGGCGAGCGTGCCCGGCGTAGACGTCCTAGTCTCCGCCGCCCTCGACCCGCAGCACGCTGGCGATCTCGCGGACCACGTCCAGGTGCCGCAGGTCGTCCACGGTGGCCGCCAGGGCGGCGTCGGGAGCGGTGTGGGTGACCAGCACCAGGGTCGCGTCCTCGCCGCGCCCCTCCTGGCGCACCGTCGAGATGCTGATGTCGTGGCTGGCGAACGCGAGCGCGACGGCGGCGAGCACGCCGGGCCGGTCGGCCACGTCCAGGCTGATGTGGTAGCGGGTCGGCGTCTCGCCCATCGGCCGGATCCGCAGGTCCGCGTACGCCGACTCGCCCGCCCCGGGAGCGCCGGCCAGCCGGTTGCGGGCCACCGCGACCAGGTCGCCCAGCACCGCGCTGGCGGTCGGCGCGCCGCCGGCTCCCCGGCCGTAGAACATCAGCTGCCCGGCCGCGTCGCCCTCGACGAAGACCGCGTTGAACGCCTCGCCGACCCCGGCCAGCGGGTGGCTGCGGGGGATCATCGCCGGATGCACCCGCACCCCGACCGACTCCGAGCCGGCGGCGCCGGGCACCCGGTCGCAGATCGCCAGCAGCTTGACCGTGCAGCCCATCGCCCTGGCGCTGGCCACGTCGGCCGCGGTGACGTCGCCGATCCCCTCCCGGTGCACGTCGCTTGCCGTCACCCTGGTGTGGAATGCCAGCCCGGCCAGGATGGCCGCCTTGGCGGCCGCGTCGAAACCGTCCACATCCGACGTCGGGTCGGCCTCGGCGTACCCGAGTGCGGTGGCTTCCTCCAGCGCCTCGCCGAAGCCGGCGCCGGTCTCGTCCATTCTGGACAGGATGTAGTTCGTGGTCCCGTTGACGATGCCCATCACCCGGTTGATGCGGTCACCGGCGAGCGACTCGCGCAGGGGCCTGAGCAGCGGGATCGCGCCGGCGACCGCTGCTTCGAAGTAGAGGTCCACACCGGACTCGCGGGCAGCCGCGTGCAGGGTGGCGCCGTCCTCGGCCAGCAGGGCCTTGTTCGCGGTGACCACCGACTTGCCGGTCTTCATGGCGGCCAGCAGCAACGTGCGGGCCGGCTCGAGCCCGCCGATGACCTCGATCACGACGTCCACATCGGACCGTTCGACCAGGCCGGTCGGGTCGGTGGTGAGCAGCCGGGCGGGTACGTCCGGGTGCCGGCGGGGCCGGCGCACCGCGACCCCGGCCAGCTCCAGCGGCACGCCCACCCGGGCGGCCAGGTCCGGGGCCTGCTCGCGTAGCAGCCGCACCACCTGGCTGCCGACGACACCGCAGCCGAGCAGGGCAACCCGCATCGGCTGCCTCATGCGACGCTCACTTCCGCCGGCCGCGGAGGAAGCCGAGCCAGTAGTAGACCACCGCGACCACCACGGCCCCGACCGTCAGCGTCCATACCCAGGGCGGGATCGACCTGTAGTAGACCAGCAGCGCGAGCACCGCGATCAGCACCCACCAGCCCCGCAGGAACCGGGTCAGACCGCGCCGGCGGCGCTTCGCAGTCCGCTTCGTCACTGTGCCCGCTCCTCCTGGTGGTCCGGCCCTCGTCCCTCCGGCCGCACCACCCCCGTCGCTCCCCGCTCGCGCTGCCCGCCCTCGCGCTCGCCCGGCGCCCGCTCCGGCGGCTCGCTCGGGTCCACGTCCAGCCGGAGCAGGTCGTCGACGGTCTCTCGGCGGACCACCACGCGGGCGGCCCCGTCCCGGACCGCGACCACCGGCGGCCGCGGCAGGTGGTTGTAGTTGCTCGCCATGGAACGGCAGTACGCCCCAGTGGTAGCGACCGCGAGCAGGTCACCGGGCAGCACGTCCGCCGGCAGCCAGGTATCCCGGACCACGATGTCCCCGCTCTCGCAGTGCTTGCCGACCACTCTGGACAGCGCCGGCCCGGCGTCGCTAGGCCGGGAGGCGAGCGTGCAGGTATAGCCGGCGTCGTAGAGCGCGGTGCGGATGTTGTCGCTCATCCCGCCGTCCACCGAGACGTACCGGCGGACCTGGCCGGCGGTCACCTCGACGTCCTTGACGGTGCCCACCTCGTACAGGGTGACGGTGGCCGGTCCGGCGACGGCCCGGCCGGGCTCGACAGCCAGCCGCGGCCTCGGCAGCCCGGCCGCCGCGCACTCACGCTGGACGATGGCGCGCAGCGAGGCGGCCAGTTCCGGCACGTCGATCGGGTCGTCGTCGACGGTGTACGCGACCCCGAATCCGCCGCCGAGGTCGAGCAGCTCGGTGTGCACCCCGAGCTCGTCCCTGATCCGGGTCACCAGCTGCACCGCCCGGCGCGCGGACACTTCGAACCCGGAGGTGTCGAAGATCTGCGAGCCGATGTGCGAGTGCACCCCGGCCAGCTCCAGCGAGGCGTGCTCGACCACCCGGCGAGCCGCCTCGAACGCGGCGCCGGACGCCAGCGAGAAGCCGAACTTCTGGTCCTCGTGCGCGGTCGCGATGAACTCGTGGGTGTGCGCCTCGACGCCCACCGTAGCCCGGACCAGGACCGGCTGGCGGGCTCCGCGCTGGTCGGCCAGCCAGGCCAGCCGGGCGATCTCGGCGAACGAGTCGACCACCACCCGTCCCACGCCCGCGTCCAGCGCCTGCTCCAGCTCGGCGATCGACTTGTTGTTGCCGTGCAGCGCGATCCGGTCCGCCGGGAAGCCGGCGCGCAGCGCGGCGGTCAGCTCCCCACCGCTGCAGACGTCCAGGCCGAGCCCCTCCTCGGCCACCCAGCGCAGCGCGGCCCGGCAGCAGAACGCCTTCGCCGCGTAGTGCACGTCGCCGTCGGCGAAGGCGGCAGCGAAGTCGCGGCAGCGGGACCGGAAGTCGGCCTCGTCGCAGACGTAGGCAGGCGTGCCGAACTCCGCCGCGAGGTCGCGTACGTCGACCCCGCCGAGCTCGAGCACGCCGTCCGGGCGCCGGACCGCGGTGCGCGGCCAGACCGCCGGCGCCAGCGCGGCGAGGTCGGCGGGCGGCCGCACGACGCTGGACGCCCGGACGGTGACGTCCGCGTGCATCGACCCGGCCTCGTGCGTCCTCACCGGGCCCGCCTGCCACGTCCGCCCGGTGTGCCACCCGCACCGCGGGCGTTCATCGCCGTTCCGCCGCCGGCCCGCCCGGCCGCCCCGCCGGCCGGACCGGCTGCCTCACTGGGCCCAACGGAAACGCTGCGCGGTCCGGCCGGGGACCCACGCCCCGCTCGGGCCTCTCGCGCTCGCTCACATCCGCTCCGGCGCGCTCACGCCGAGCAGCCCGAGGCCGTTCTCGATGACCGTCCTGGTCGCCTCGCACAGGGTCAGCCGGGCCGCGGTGAGCGGTGTGGCCGGCTCGTCGCCGCGCGGCAGCACCCGGCAGGTGTCGTAGAACCGGTGGTACGTGCCGGCCAGCTCCTCCAGGTAACGGGCGACCCGGTGCGGCGCCCGCAGCTCGGCCGCGCTGGCCACCACCCGGGGGAATTCGCCGACCGCCCGGAGCAGGTCGGTCTCCCGCTCCTCGGCCAGCAGGCCATACTCCACAGTGGACAGGTCCGGCATCGGGATGCCGAGCTCGGCGGCGTTCCGGCGCAGCGAGGCGAGCCGGGCGTGCGCGTACTGCACGTAGAACACGGGATTGTCGTTCGTCCGGCTGGCCCACAGGTCCAGATCGAGGTCGATCACCGAGTCCATCGACCAGCGGACCAGCGCGTACCGGGCCGCGTCGACGCCGATCGCCGCCACCAGGTCGTCCAGGGTGACCACGTTCCCGGCGCGCTTGCTCATCTTCCCGCCGTGCAGCGTGACCAACTGTCCGATCAGGATCTCCAGCGTCTGGTCGGGGTCGTCGCCGAAGCAGGCGACGATCGCCCGCATCCGGCCCACGTAGCCGTGGTGGTCGGCGCCGAGCAGGATCACCACCTTGTCGAACCCGCGCTCCCGCTTGTCCAGGTAGTACGCGGCGTCGGCGCAGAAGTACGTCGGCCGGCCGTTGCCGCGGATGAAGACCCGGTCCTTGTCGTCCCCGTAGTCGGTGGTGCGCAGCCAGACGGCGCCGTCCGCCTCGTACACGTGCCCCCTGGCGCGCAGCAGATCGACCGCGTGCTCCAGCTCGCCGCGGGCGTGCATGTCGCGCTCGTTGAAGTAGACGTCGAAGTGCACGCCGAAGTCGCCCAGCGACCGCTTGATCTCGGCGAACATCCGCTCCACGCCCTGGTCCCGGAACGCCTCCACGGCCTTGTCCGGGGTCAGGTCGAGTACGCCCGGGTCGGCCTCGACGATGGACCGGGCGATCCGCGCGATGTAGTCGCCGACGTACCCGTCCTCCGGCACCGGCTCCCCTCGGGCCACCGCGTACAGCGAAGCGGCGAACCGGTCGATCTGGGCGCCGGCGTCGTTGAAGTAGTACTCCCGGGTCACCGCGGCGCCGCTGGCGGAGATCAGCCGGGCCAGCGAGTCGCCCACGGCGGCCCAGCGGACTGCGCCGATGTGCACCGGACCGGTCGGGTTCGCCGACACGAACTCCACGTTGACCCGCTGCCCGGCCAGCACTCCGGTCCGCCCATACCCCGGGCCCGCGGCGACCGCCTCGCCGGCGATCCGGCCGAGCGCCTCGGAGGCGAGCGTGATGTTGAGGAAGCCCGGGCCGGCCACGTCGACCGAGGCGACGCCGGGGTGCTCGCGCAGCCTGGCCGCGATCGCCTCGGCGACCTCCCGGGGCGGCCGGCCGGCCGGCCGGGCCAGCCGGAGCGCGACGTTCGTCGCGTAGTCGCCGTGCTCCCGGCTCTTCGGACGCTCCACGACGGCAGTGTCCGGCACCGGCACGGCGAGGTCGCCGGCCTCGACAGCGCGGCGTACGGCGGCGAGAACGGCGGCGGACAGCTCGTCGGGAGCCATGGCGCAATGCTACTGGCCGGCATCGGCGGACTCCCGGCTCGCGTTCCGGCACCACTCACCGGGGCTTCACGCCGGCTCCGTAGACTGAGCGCGACCCCAGACCGCCTCACGGAAGCCCGGGCATGGCCGCCAAGGGAAAGACCGGCGCGAAGAACGCCGCCGCACGCAACACCGGCACCGCCCGCGGCAACCGGCCGCCGACGCGCCGGCCGCCGCCACCGCCGATCTCGGTCTCCCGGCCGAAGCCGTGGGGGCTGATCGCGGCGACGATCGCGGTCGTGATCTTCGCCGGCGGCATCATCGGCTACGCGGTGCTGCAGATCCGGGCGAAGGCCAATGACAAGCCGGAGGCCCTGGCATCGGCGGCGGCGAAGATCCCCGGCATCACGGTGAAGGACTTCCCCTCCCGGCAGCACAAGACGGCGGTGATCCAGTACCAGCAGAGTCCGCCGTTCGGCGGCGACCACGACCCGGAGTGGGCGGACTGCACCGGCACCGTCTACGCCCAGCCGATCCGCGGCGAGAACGCGGTCCACTCGCTGGAGCACGGCGCGATCTGGATCACCTACCGGCCGGGGCTGTCCACGGCCGAGGTCGACGCGCTGAAACGCCGGGTCAGCGGCATCGACTACATGCTGATGAGCCCATACACCGGGCTGAAGACGAAGCTGTCGCTGCAGTCCTGGGGTCACCAACTGTTCGTCGACTCGGTCGACGACAAGCGGATCGACACGTTCATCAAGGACCTCAAGCACAACGTGACGCTCACCCCTGAGCCGACCGCGTCCTGCGTCAACCCGACGTTCAAGACCAGCCCGAGGGCACCGGATGCCTCACCGACCGGGGCCGCGACGCCGTGACCGGCCGCCGTACGGAGGCGCGAACCGTGACCGGCAGTGGGACGGACACGGGGACCGTGGCGGGCCGCGGTACGGGGACCGGGACGGGCGGCGGGACCGGGACCAGCAGTGGGACGGGGACCGGAACCAGCATTGGGACCGGGACCGGCGGCGAGACCGGGACCGGCGGCGAGACCGTGACCGGCGGTGGGACCGGGACCGGCACCGAGGACCCGGCGGAGACCGCGGAGGCCGGCGCATCCCCCTCTCGGCGCTGGCTGCCGCGGCTGCTGGTGGCGGTGATCGCGGTCGCGCTGGTGGCGACCGGCGGTGCGCTGGCGGTAGCGACCGGGATCGGACGGCCGACGCTGCCGGCGGACGACTCGGTCGATGCCGGGTTCGCCCGGGACATGAGCACCCACCACGACCAGGCCACCCAGATTGCCCAGGTGGTCCGGGACCGGGGCACCGACCCGGCGGTACGGCTGCTGGCGTTCGACATCGAAACCCAGCAACTCGGGCAGATGGGGCAGATGCTCGGCTGGCTGCAGTCCTGGAGCCTCGCCCAGGAGGCGGACCGGCCGCACCTGGCCTGGCTGCCGGCCGAGTCCGGGCACGTGCACGACGCGTCGGCCGGCGCGCTGATGCCCGGCATGGCGTCGCCCGAGGAGATGGCGAGGCTGCGGTCGCTGTCCGGGAAGCCGCTGGACGTCTACTTCCTCCAGCTGATGATCCGGCACCACGAGGGCGGCCTGCCGATGGCCCGGTACGCCGCGGACCACGCCTCCGTGGACTACGTGCGCGAGCTGGCGGCGAAGATCGTGTCGGCGCAGAGCGGCGAGATCGTGACCATGGAGCAGCTGCTGCGGGAGCGCGGCGGGCAGCCGTTGCCGGCGCCATAGCGGTCCTCCGGGTCGGCGTCAGCCGACCGCGGCCAGCCGGCGCACCGTCTCGACGACCTCCTCGGGGTCGAACGGCTTGGTGAGGTACGCCTCCGCGCCGAGCGAGAGCCCCCGGTCCACGTCCGCCGGCCTGGTGCGCGCCGAGATGAACACGATTCGCGCCCGGCAGGTGCTCGGATCGGCTCGCAGCCGCTGCGCGGTGGCCCACCCGTCCAGCCGCGGCATCATCACGTCCAGGGTGACCACGTCCGGGTCGATCTCGCGCGCCTTGTCCAGCGCGTCCAGCCCGTCCGCGGCCTGGTGCACCTCGAACCCCTCGAGCTCCAGGTTGATCACAATGAGCTGGCGGATGACGGCCTCGTCGTCCACCACCAGCACCCGCGGAACCCGCCCCGCCATGCCGTCACGCTAGCGGCGCCCGGCGTCTGGTGTGACCCGTTCCTGCTACCCTGACCCGGTCCCTGCCCTCGTAGCTCAGGGGATAGAGCACCGCCCTCCGGAGGCGGGTGCGCAGGTTCGAATCCTGCCGGGGGCACAGGCTCGACGGGTCACGAACCCTGCCGTGGTAGTCGAGGGTCGGGACCGCGGTGGACTGGGAGTAGGTCCCAATGCCCAGGCAGGGCAATGCCCGCTACGGCTGCCTACGTCGGCGGCTATCTCACTGGCCGTTCTACAATTGCGTGACAGCTGTAGAACACGCTGGTAGCGTTGAGGCCATGGCGACCACCATCGGCTTCCGACCTACGGAGGAAGACGAGCGGATCATCAAGGCTGCGATGCGTCCCGACGAGCGCACCAGCGATGTGATCCGCCGCGCGCTACGGCTGCTCGAGCGCGAGGTATGGCTCTCCCAGGCCCGCTTGGATGCGGAGCGACTCGCGGTGGAGGACTTGAGCGGCGAGGCCGATGCGTGGTGATTCGTGGCGCGGTTTACCGAGTGGACCTCGGTGAGGCGAAACGTGGTCACGAACAACGCGGTAGGCGCCTCGGGCTCGTGTTGAGCCCGAGTTCGATGCCGTGGAGCGTGGCCACGATCATCCCCACCTCAACGACCGCACAACCGGCCGTCTTCCGTCCGTCCGTGGAGATCAACGGACAGGAGACCAGGTTCCTCATAGACCAGATCCGAAGCATCGACACCGACTACTTCATCGGCGACCCGATCCACTACCTCGAACGCGACGAGCTCGCCGAGATCGAGCAGGCCGTCTCACGCTACCTCGGTCTACAAGAGAGCCATGATCGGCTGAACCCGCAGGCGTGAGTACATGCTCAGGGTCCGCTCCTGTATCGCCGAACCGGGGCGGCTGCCCCAGCGGTCGGGCAGCCAGGATCACGACGATCACCACGGAACCCTGGACGGTGGGTCGAGGGTTCGTATTGTGTCGGGTTGGGGGCACACACCCCGTCTGGGCAGGGAGAACGCCGTTATCGGCGCCACGACTACGCTGGCATAAGGCTCGTGCAGCAGATAACTGCAAGCCCCCTTGAGGCGCTGGTCGCGTCGTGGCAACTGTCCATGCGCGCCCGCAACCTCTCGGCCGCGACCCAGGGCATCTACCTACAGAGCGCGCGCCAGCTAGTCGCCTTCCTCGCCGCTCGCGGCGTGACCACCCCCGAGGAGATCGACAAGTCTCACGTCGAGGAGTTCATCGCCAGCCTCGCCGAGACCCGATCGCCCGGCACGGCCAGCGTCAGGTTCAGGGCTTTGCAGCAGTGGTTCGCCTGGATGGTCGACGAGGAGGAGATCCCATCCAGCCCGGTGGCCAGGATGCGGCCACCCGTCGTACCTGAGCAGCCGCCGTCGGTCCTCCACGTCGGCGAGGTGCCGAAGTCCCTCGCCACGGCGCTGCGCAAGGCGGTCACGCTCGGCGGCGAGCTGAAGTCCGTGCCGCTCCGCGAGTGGGCCAGCAGGGAGCTTCGGGGCTACGAGGACGGCCCGGACGGCAAGGAACTCCCGGACCACCGACGGATCTCCGCGCCCGGCGGCGACGTGAGCGGGCATGTAGGCCGCTGAGACCGGCCGGAGGGCGGTCCGGTGGAGGCGGCCCGGGTGGTCGCGGTGTGGAATCCGCGCGGCCAGGTCGGGCAGGGTCGGGGTACGTCGTCGCGCCGCGGCTGGTGCTCACCACCGCGCATGCGGTACCCGCCCGGGATGGGCGGGTGCAGCCGCTGGCCCCGGCCGATCCGGCCAGCCACGGCAGGGTGGTGGTGTGGTGGGGACGCCCGGTGACCGGGGGACGCGGCGCTAGTCGAGGTCGACGACTCGGGATGGTCGCCGCGGGCAGGTCGGGCGGCGCGGTGCGGTCGGGTGGTCACCAACCGGCCGGGTATCGGGTGTCAGGCTTAGGGGTCCCGGCGCTGGTACAGCGGGAAGGGCGGGCGGCGGGAAACCGCGCAACCGTAGGGACGCTCAATCCGGGGACCGGTACGTCGGGGACCGGTATGTGATGACCATCGCCGGCCACCCGCCGGCCCCGAGTTTGTCGCTTGCGGCTCGCCGTGGGCTGAGTTTCGTGGACACCGGGTTACCGGCCTCCGGCTGGGCCTGGGTGGTGAGGGCAGCGTGGTAGTCCTCGTCCAAGCCTTCGAGCAGCACAAGCCTTCAACTCGGCGGTCGCCACCTCGGTCCGAAGGCTGGCCGACAACCCAGCCGCCGTCGTCGACGGCCCTACCAATCTGCGTCCCGGACCCGCCGGCGACGACCAGGCACCCCACCCGCCATCGCCCGCCCGACGACGGTCGTACGGCGAGGCCGCCTGTCTGGCGAGCGAGACAGCCTCCGGAGGACTACGCACCCCGGAGGTCAGCCCGGTGAAGTCCGGCGCGGTTGACGGCTCTCCCACTCAGAACAGCCGTCGTCGACAATGTTGCACGAACGGGCGGCATCGCGCCGGTGCAGTAAACATCGGCCGACTATCCCGCGTCTTGCTCATCGCGTGGTCGCCCGACCACGAACATATCCGTTCATCGTAAGGGAGCCCCGTCATGTTCATCCACTCGCTACGCCGACGACTTGTGCTTGTCGCCGGACTGGGCCTCGCGCTCTCGGTCGCCGTGCCGATGCTGTCGGCCGCGGCCGAGCCGACCTCCGTGACCGGGGCGCTCAGCGATTCAGCCACCCTGATCGGCAAAGGGGCTGCCGTGGAGATCCCGGTCGTCTACAGCTGCTCGACAGACGCCGCGTGGGCTGGCACCGACTTGTTCGTCACCGAGCGCGTGCCGGGAAACCAGACGGCGCAGGGTTGGGGATCGGGCTACGGGCTGGTCTGCGACGGCAGCCAGCACACCTCCCTGGTCACCGTTTCGTCTAACAACGGGAACGCCTTCCACTCCGGCACCGCGCTCGTTCAAGGCAGCCTGTACGCGGTGGACCAGTACGGTTATGCCAGCTACGTCCCGCTGAATGGAACTGTCGACATCAAGAAGTAGCCCCCTCGGCGTTACCCGCGGGGAGGCGGCGCGGACGTGGTGCCTCCCCGCGGCACAATCCCGAGCAGATCGAGGCGCTTTCAGCAAACGGCGACCTTCTGATCGCTCGCGACGCTCGACCGCGGGACTTTCGCGCTTGCGTTCCCGTGCCTGCGGCCGGCGCATCCCACCGGCCACAGCCGTGCCGGTCGGGGACACGATCGCGCGCCGACCGTCGCGGGCCAGCTCGGCAGCAGCGCCTAGGCCACGCCATGGCAGCGGCGACGAGACGGTTGGCATCTTGCTTGGCGCCCATGGCGACGGCAGAGCCCCGCAACGAAATGCTGCGCCGCGTCCCCAGCAAGCCGAGGTACCTGATCCGGACCTGCCTCAGCAGACCGGCGCATCCGTCGACGTGGGCTGAGTGTCACGCAAAAGGCCCCGTCGGGGTCTGGCGCCGACTTAACTTGCCTCACCAACAGGAGGCCGACGAGGCCGACGAGCACGATGTTGGCGACCGAGTTCGAGGCCGGGGAGAAGAGCGCGTCGCCGCGTCGCCGTGTCGGCGGGTGCGGAGGTAGGTGTCCACGATAGGGGCGTTGACGACCGCGCCGCCGACCGTGCGCATGACCACTCCGGGCCGGATAGAGCCGGTGCGCAGCCGGAGCTCCCCGAGGAGCACCACGGCGGCGATCACCCCCGCGAAGAAGAGCGGGAGGAAGAGCGGCCACGGCAGCGAGGCGAGGACGCGGAAGTCCGTTCTCGCCATGAAGCACCCGTACAGCGGGAGGTGCCACACACTCCAAGTCACGCCGACCAGCACGTGCAATCCCAGACGGGCGGTGTCGGTTGCGAGAGAGCCGTGCGGGTTCCGAAGCCCCGCCAGGTCAACTCCTCGATCATGTTCTTGAGAGTCAGCGCCGGGAGCGCCCCGACCGCCGACACCCAACACCCAAGTGCCCGACCACATAACCGGCGTGCCCATAGTCGATCTTGACCATTCGACCATAGTCTGGCGAGTCTTCGCCGGCACCGGCCGGGCGACGACGGCGCGCGTTCGGCTCGTTCGGGGAAGTGGTCAACCGCAGGGGCGGGTGACGGGACAGATTCGGGGCGGAGCCGGACATGGACCGCTGACCGGATCGAAGGGCCAAGGGGACGGCATGGGTTCGTCAGATCGATTCAGCGCGCTGTACCAGCGGCACTACCGGTCGGTCTGGGCGTTCGTGGTCCGGCGCATCCCGGTCGGCGTGGACGCCGGTGACGTGGTGGCCGAGGTGTTCGCGACCGCGTGGCGGCGGCTGGACCGGGTGCCGGCGGAGCCAGACACCCTGCTCTGGTTGTACGCGACGGCCGGGCGGACCGCGGCCAACCAGGTCCGTTCGGCCCGCCGCCGGTACCGGCTGCGGGGGCGGCTGGCCGGGCTGCGGGACAGCCACGAGCCGGTCGCCGGCCCGGCCGCGGGCGAGCACGCCGAGGTGCTGGCGGCGTTGGATCGGCTGCGGCCGCTGGACCGGGAGGCGATCCGGTTGGCGATCTGGGAGGACCTGCCGGTGCAGGACATCGCCACGGTCCTGGGCTGCTCACCGAACGCGGTGTCGCTGCGGCTGCGCCGGGCCCGGGAGGGCCTGCGCACCCAGCTCGCACCGCTGCTGGCCGCCGGCTCGCCGCCCACCGGGGAGCGCGCCGAGACAGGAGGGCACGATGCCGGACACCGCTGAGCTGGATCGCCTCGTCCGCCTCGCCGACCCGGCCGCCGGCCGGGAGCCGGTCGTGCCGGACCCGCTCACCGTGCTGCACCGCCCCGAGCGGACCGGCCGCCGCCGGTACGCCATCGCCGCATCGGCGCTGGCCGTCGTCGTGGTCGCCGCACTGGTCGTGCTGGCCTCCCACCTGGTGCCGGACCGCGGGCGGCAGGTGCCCGGGTCACCGAACCCGGGCGGCTCCGGCGGCCCGCGGCCGGCACCGTCCAGCATGCCCGCGACGCAGCGCGTCCCGACTCCGGCGCCCAGCACGCCACCGGCCGGCCAGGCCACGTCCGCCTCGCCGATCTCGGGGGACCACACCGCCTACTCCGGCCCGGAGCACGACCGCGCGGTGCGGCTGCTGCAGGCCATCGGTGCCGCGGTGCCGGCCGGCTACGCGGTGCCGCCGTCTACCGCGGCGGACTCGACCCCGACCTCGACCGCGGCCCGCCGCCAGCGTCCTACCAGGCGGTGCACGACGAGGGTCCGTTCCCGGGCTGGACCGGCTGGTACTACGACGCCAACCTCGACGTCACCCGCAACGGCCGGACCGGCACCGTCGGGGTGAAGGTGTGGACCCGGATCCCGGCCTGGAGCGGCAACCCGTGCGTGCTGCTGCGCCGGTTCTACTGGGTGCCCGCTAGCTGCACGGTCGTCACCGTGGCCGGGAAGCAGGTCGCGGTCAGCCGGCAGACCGTGCAGAACGACGGGGGACCGAGCGGCTTCGACTACCGGGCCGACGAGTGGGCCACCTACCGCACCCCGGACGGCACCGTGGTCATGATCCTGCAGGCCCGGCACGCCTTCCTACCGCAGACCCCGCCGCTTCCCACCCCGGCGTTCAACACCGCCCAGCTCACCGCGCTGGCCGCCGACCCCCGGTTCGCCTCCTAGTACTGCAACGACACCTACCTGGCGCGCGCCCAGAACGCGCAGGTCACGGCCTCGCCGGGACGCCAGTCGGCCGGACCGGCGACGTACGTTTCCGCGGGTCAGGCGCTCGGGCGCTGATAGGTGCCGTTGCAGTACTAGCCTGGATTCCCACGTTGGGAGGGTCGGTTAACACCGCGGTCGCGGGGTGGTCAGCCGAATGAGAGGTGTAGGCGCCGCCCGCCCCACCAGGGGACTGGGATGTCGGTGTCGGCGAAGC
>Ga0137365_10002636_pt1 | contig 14240 bp, 13 predicted proteins | sample SagtaG_9_FD_104799 | JGI IMG/M metagenome (GOLD analysis project Ga0137365, IMG submission 104799) | Vadose zone soil microbial communities from Sagehorn Ranch, Mendocino, California, USA - Sage1_L_40_16 metaG | ecosystem: Environmental > Terrestrial > Soil > Vadose zone | place: USA...
CGTGCTCGATCTGATGCTGCCCGAGCTGGACGGCGTGGAGGTGTGTCGCCGCCTGCGCCGGTTCAGTGACTGCTACGTGGTGATGCTTACTGCCCGGGCGGCCGAGGCCGACAAGCTGGGCGGCCTCGGCGTGGGGGCCGACGACTATCTGACCAAGCCGTTCAGCCCCCGGGAACTGGTCGCGCGGGTCCAGGCGATGCTGCGCCGCCCCCGCACCGGCAACGCCGAGGTGGCGACGGAGCAACCGCGCCGTCGCCTGGGTCCGCTTGAGATCGACATTCCGGCCCGGGAGGTGCTTGTCGACGGTGAACCCGTCGAGCTGACCCGTACCGAGTTCGACGTCTTGGCGGCGCTGGCGGCACGACCGAAGGTCACCCTGACCAAGTCCCAACTGATCGCAGTCGTGTGGGGCGAAGGTTGGGTCGGCGACGAACACCTTGTCGACGTGCACATCGGGCACCTGCGGCGCAAGCTGGGCGACGATGCGGCCGCTCCGCGTTTCATCCGCACGATCCGTGGCGTCGGGTACCGGATGGGAGACGGCACGTGACCCGGCATGGCGGCGCGGAGCCAGCCTCGTGGGATCGCTCGGCCATCTCGTTGGCCCGGCGGCGTGGGCGATATCAGCCGGGGAGCGGGCAGCTGCGGGGCCGCCTCGGTGCCGACGCTGCCGCTGCTCGGTTGGTCCGCACCGGGCGTGTCGTGGGGTACCCGGTGGGAGAAGACCGGTGAGCCACCGACCGTCCGGTCTGGCCGCGCGGCTGTTCCTCGCCCAGGTGCTCGTCGTGCTGACCGGCACGGTGACAATCGGGCTGGTCGCTGCCGTCGCGGGCCCGCCGCTGTTCCACGAGCACATGCGCCGCGCCGGGCCGATGCCGGCCGCCGCCGCCGACCACGTCGAACAGGCGTACACCTCCGCCAGCGCCGTCTCCCTAGGCGTCGCGCTCGTCGCCGCGCTGGCCGCGGCCCTGGCAGCGAGCGCCTACCTGGCCCGCCGGGTCGCCCAGCCGGTCGCGGCGGTGGCCGCCGCGGCCGCCGACGTGGCCGACGGTCACTACGCGGTTCGGGTGCCCGCACCCGACCTCGGCGACGAATTCAACACGCTCACCGGCGCGTTCAACCAGATGGCGGGGCGTCTGGAAGCTGTCGAGGCGACCCGGCGGCAGATGTTGGCCGATCTCGGCCACGAGATGCGCACGCCGCTGGCGACCATGGAGGCCTATCTGGAGGCGGCCGAGGACGGGGTGTCCGTGCCTGACGAGGACGTGATCCAGGTGATGCGCACCCAGACCTCGCGGCTGCGGCGGCTGGCCGAGGACATCTCGGCCGTGTCGCAGGCGGAGGAAAACCAGTTCGACCTGCGACCCGAGCCTGTATCGCCCGGCGAGCTGGTCAGGGCGTCAGTAACCGCCGCACGTCCGCGCTACGCCGCAAAAGACGTGACGCTGCATGACCGTGTCGCGCCGAGGCTGCCCGATGTCTTCGCCGACCCGGAGCGGATCGGGCAGGTGCTGACCAACCTGCTGGAAAACGCGCTGCGCCACACCCCGCCGGGCGGCCACGTCACGCTGGAAGCCGGCGTCAGCGGGCACGGCGTCCGGTTTAGGGTCACCGACACCGGTGAGGGCATCGCCGCCGATCATCTACCCCACCTTTTCGAGCGCTTCTATCGCGCGGACAACGCCCGTGACCGCTCCCACGGCGGCTCCGGGATCGGGCTGGCTATCGTGCGCGCGGTCGTTACTGCTCACGGCGGCCAGGCGGCGGCGGCCAGCGCCGGTCCGGGCAGCGGAGCAACGTTCACGATCACCCTCCCGGCGGTGATCGGTCACGAGGAGCGCCACAGACCGCAGCGGATTCGCGAAAGATGAACGTGAGGCACCTGCGTACCGAAGGCGGACTCAACCAACCAGGGCCCCCGAGGCGCGACCGAGTGCGGCAGTGTCTTGCCGCACTCGGACACCGAGGACGAATGGTCGGTGCCGTACAAGGTGTGGCTGCCGTCCTGGCAACCGTTCCAGACCAGTTCGTTCCCTTGCGCAACGGCGACCCGATCGGATGGGCGTCGAGGTGCTATCGGCGAGGACGGAAGACGTGGCCCCCGATATCGATGACTCGTTTCATGGGCCGCCCTTTCCGGGGGCGGGTGCCCGACAGCGGGAGGCCGTCGATTTCCTGGCTACTGGTGGGATGGCGGAGAGGGCCGTGTGGCTGACGGGCGGTGAGTGCGGCCAACGCGGTGGTGATGGGGACTGCGGCGACGAGCCCGATGGTGCCGACGGCGCTGCGAACGAGTTCCTCGGCGACGAACTGGCCGGTGAGCAGCTGGCCGACGGGTACGTTGCCGGCGGCGAACAGGATCAGCAGCGGCAGCGAGGACCCGGCGTAGGCGAGGATGATCGTGTTGATGACGGATGCGATGTGGGCCCGGCCGACTCGGGTGGCCGCCCGGTAGAGCCCGGAGGGGCCCAGTTCGGGGTTGGCGGCGGCAAGTTCGCTGACGGTGGTGGCCTGGGTGACACAGATGTCGTCGAGGACGCCGAGCGAGCCGATCAGGATGCCGGCCAACAGCAGCCCGCGCATGTTGACGTTCTGGTAGGCGTTGTTGAGGAAGCTGGCCTCCTCGCTGGCCACCCCGGTCAGCTTCGCCGCCGCCGTACACAACGCGGAGAGCAGCCCGGTCAGCGTGAGGCTGGCCAGCGTGCCCAGCACGGCGATAGCCGTCGTCAGGTTGAAGCCGTGGGTGAGGAACAGCACCGCCAGCATGATCGCCGCGGAGCCGACGATGGCCACCAGCAACGGTGGTTCACCTGCGAGGATCGCCGGCACGATGAACAGCAGCAGCACGGCGAAGGTGACGGCGAGCCCGATAAGCGCGGTGAGGCCGCGCCAGCGGCCGAACGCGACGATGGCGAACACGAACGCCAGTCCGATAGCCAGCAGCGCCTTGGAGCGCTGGTGGTCGGTGACCTGGTAGGGGCGGCCGCCCGGGGAGTCGGGCAGGTACAGCACGACCACCTTGTCGCCGGGACGGACGGTGGGCGCCCCTGGACCGGTGGGGATGTCGGTCTCCACGACCTGGCCCCGGTCCGGGCCTTCGGCCAGCCGAATCGTGACGGTGCCGCAGCGTAGATGCACGGCCGGCGGCTGGGGCGAACCCTCCGCGGGCGGCGGGCAGGGTTGCTCGGCGACGGTGACGATGTCGGCGTTGAGGCGCTTCGGGTTGTCAGCTTGGGTGGTGGTAGCAACCTTGTGTGGCCAGAGCCAGATCATTGCCACCAGGGTGACGACCGCTAGCGGGATGAGCACCGCCGCGACCGAGCGGACCGCCCGGCGGGGCGCCGGTCGCTGGGTGACGTGTGCGTGGCGGACGTGGACCTCGTCCACTCGGGCCGGGTCCCAGGCGTCATGGCCGGGGTCCCAGTCGTCATGGTGCGGGCGATCGTCGATCAAGGAGAACTCCGGCCCCGCAGGGGGCTTGTCTCGCCGATGCGTGGCGTTAGCGGCACGCATCGTAGGGCGGGGTGGTACGGGAAGGCGCGCGGCGGTCGGTCAGCTCGGGCTGCGGATGCCGCCGGCCCGCCCCACCGTACCCACAACCGTGCGGACCGAACGTGCCTGCCGGATGTGGAAAGGCCGCCCCGACGGTGCCGCCGACGAGACAGGTCCAGCGCTTGTCACTGTCATGTCGCTTTTCCCGGCCGGTTTCGGCGTTGACTGGTCGTCCGTGCTGACGAGCGACGAATCGCGATCAGATACCGGATCACGGCGACGCGTGGTCGTGTTGCCGTGACCCGGTTCCTCTCGCTCGGACGTCAGCCAGGTCGGCGGTAACCGGCGATGGGCAGGTACGGACTGTCGATCTTTGCCATGCGTACGTGGTCGCCCGTCTGCGGCGCGTGCACCATCCATCCGCCACCCACGTAGATGCCCATGTGGTGCAGGTCCTTGAAGAAGAAGACGAGGTCGCCGGCGCGCAGGTCGGCGCGGCTGACCGGCTTGGTGTCCGACCACTGCCAACTGGTGTAGTGCCGCAGGGAGACGCCCGCAGCCGCCCAGGCTGTCAGCGTCAATCCCGAGCAGTCGTAGCCATCCGGGCCGGCCGCGGCCCAGATGTAGGGCTTTCCGATAAGGCTGCACGCCTTCTTGGCAGCCGTGCCGCCGGGGCCGGGGAGGTAGTCGACCGGGCAGGCCACCGGTTTGAAGTTGGTGGCGGCAGCCCCACCCGTCTGCTGACGCAGCTTCTGCAGGTCGGCCAGCTTGGCCTCGATTTGTGTCTTCTTGGCCCCGAGGTCGGCGTCCTGGCGGGCCTGCTGGGAGATGAGGCCGTCGAGGGTGTTCTTGTCGGCGGCGTACTTGTCCCGCGCGGTGGCCACGTCGCTGATCTGCGCGCGATGGTCGCGGGCGATCATGTTGAGCATGGTGAGCTGCTCAGCCAGCGTGCTCGGCGACCGGCTGGTCAGGATCGCGTTCAACGTCGAGGCGGACCCGCCCTTGTAGGCGCTGACCGCCATGTCGGTGACCTTCGACATGGCCAGATCGACTTGAAGTTGCAATGGCTGGATCTTCTGCTGCAGGTCGGCCGCCTTGGCCTTGTTGGCCTGTAGTTCGCCGTGCACCTTGTTGTACTGCTCGATGGTCGGCTCGAGCTCGTTCCACGCCTTGTCGATCTGCGCCTCGATAGTGGCCGGGTCGGGCACGGCGTGCGCGACCGCCGACGGGGCCACCACCGCGCATATGGCGGCGAGGACCATCAACGTGACGCGAGCTGTCCGGCGCGGGCGATGGCGGGGGGTGTCCATGGCCACGGGGGAGCGGCTCCTCACTTCCGTCGCAGCCGCCTACCGGGTTAGCTGACGGGTTCGGGCGGGAAGCGTGCGCCCTACCACACGTACGCGTGGATTCACCCCAGGAACGGTGGGTCCCCGGCTCGGGATGTGATTCGGCGGCGACCGGACCGCGGCCATCCCCTGATGGCCGACTGGCGGCTCGGTCGGTCCCTGACACTAGCCAAGCGGAGAACCATCTTCAAGGTCAACTACTAGGTTGGGTAGGAAACACCGAAAGTACTTCTCTCCGTACCTGTTCCACTCCACAGCGTGTACTGGAGCTGGAAACTCGTGTCGACGCGTTGTCAGGATGCTGTGGGGCCAGGGGTCGGCCCAGTGGAGTGGTTCGGGCGGGCCAATGCACTTCCCTTGACGAAGTCGTCCCACGACAGATCCCAGGCCGTCCAGCCGTTGCCCTGGTTGAGGTGCTGCTCGGTGCCTTTGACGGTCACCGGGTCGCCGACCTTGACCCAGTTGTAGATCCACTGGGCGTTGTCGGTGGAGATGTTGACGCAGCCGTGTGACACATTGGTGCGACCCTGCTGAGCGACCGACCAGGGGGCGGCGTGCAGGAACTGGCCATCCCAGGTGAGTCGCTCAGCGAACTGCACGTCGGTGCGGTAGCCGTCGGCGGAGTTGACCGGCGTGCCGTAGGTCGAGGAGTCGAAGGTGGTCTTCTCCAGCCGTTCCATGACGACCATCGTGCCGGCGAACGACGGCTTCTCGGGCTTGCCGAGGCTGACCGGCATCGTCTTGACCACCTGGTCGTCCTGCTTGGCGGTCAGCTGCTTGCTGGCGTTGTCCACCTCGATGACTCGTCTGACCGTGTCGATCGCGGCGTCGATGGTGATGTCCTGCTGGCCGTAGCGGCCGCCGCCGACCGGCAGCCCGCCGAGCCCGAGCCGGGCGTGGATCTTTGTGCCGGGCTGCCAGTGGTCCTTGGGCCGGTACTCGATTTGGATGTCGCTGTCCCAGTGCCAGGCACCGGTCTGTGGCGGGTTGCTGGTGGCGAACAGCCGCCGCTCCACCGCCGCGCGGTCGGCCGCTGCCACGCCACCCTGCTTGAACTCGACCACGATCGGCATCGCCTGTCCGTAGGTGGCGTTGTCGGACATGTAGAGGTGGGCCTCCATGCGGTTGCTTGGACGGGCCATGGTGGTGAACTTCGTCGTCCGACTCACGGTCTTGCCACCGGTGGTCTTGGCGGTGACCGCCGCCGTGTAGCTGGTGGTGTAGTCGAGAGGCTCGTCCGGCACCCACGAACTGGCGTCTTCCCGAAGCTTGCCGGTCACCGACCTACCGTCCGCGTCGGTCAGTTTGACCGATATCAGTGTCGCCCCCTTCTCCGACAGCTCGACTTCTACGGAAACCGGCACGTCGGTGGCGTTGCCCGCCGGCGCGACGTTGAGCGGAGCGCCCGCCCCGGTCTGGGGGCTGGAACCGGGCGGACGGACAAATCTGCCGCCACCCGTGGTGCATGCGGTCATCCCGAGCGCGGCGACCAGCGTCACGATCGCGACCCCACGCCGTGGTGGCTTCATGGGCTCTCCTCGCCTGGGTCGTCGTTGGCCAGCGGATGACGGGTCGTCCGCTCCGTCACGGATCTGACCATCGTCTCTCGCCGTCGCAAGGTGGGTCAGCGTGCAGACGTCCGGCCTGACTCCCACCCCGGGGCGAACCTACTAGAACCCCTAGTAGGAACGCGGTCGGTGCGCTGGAGGGAGCCCGGCGCCGGCGAGGCCGGAGAGCACCTGCCAGGCTTGCCGCATCGGGCATTGTAAATGCCGGCTCGCGTCCTGAGCCGTTGACCCCCGTCCCGGCCGCCCGGAAGGCTTTGGGCTGTCCGTCCAGAGTCAGCCGAACCAGCGGCTGGGGCGGGAAAGGGGAACGGGAGTGCAACGATCTGCGTGGATTACCGGGCTGGCCGTGCTGCTCGTCGCGGTGGCGGCGCCACCCGCGTCGGCCGCGCCGGGCAGCGGTCGCAGTAGCTTCGAGCCTGGGTACGGGCCGGTGAGTCCGCCCAGGCCGCCGGTTTCGGCGAGGGTGGCGGGCACCAAGACACTGCCTCTGCTCGCACACGTCAACCCGGGCACCGGCACGAATGCCGATGTGTACGGCTACAAGGATCATGCCTACCTGGCGAGCTGGATCGGCAAGGGTTGCCTGTCCAAGGGCGTGCGCGTATACGACCTCGGCGACCCGCGAAAACCGACCCTCGACTCGGTCTTCGCCGATGCCGCATCCGACCCGGCGGTGGCGGGCACATGGACCGAGAAAGTCGTTGTCCAACACCTCAACAACCGCAACTTCGCCGGCGACCTGGCCGTGGTTACCTTCCAGGCCTGCGACAGGAACAACCCGACCACGTTCCGGGGCTTCGGCCTGTACGACGTAACCGACCCGGCCAAACCGCACAAACTGGCGCTCTACGCGACTCCCAAGACCCGTGGGTCACACGAAGTCTGGCTCGGTACCTACCGCGGCAAGGCCTATGTCTACACCGCGATCTTGCGTTCTGAACTCATCAGCTCGCCGGACTACGATCCCGGGACGAACTCTGCGAAGACACCCGGCCAGGCCGACTTCCGCATCATCGACGTCTCCGACCCCGACCAGCCGGTCCAGGTCGGTGAGTGGGGCGCATGGAAGGAACTGGGCATCTACCCACGCGCCGAGGGGAAGGAGAACTTCGTGCACTCGGTGCGCGTCGACAGCCGACTGCAAAGGGCGTACCTGTCGTACTGGGATCTGGGCACGGTGTTCCTCGACATCTCCAACCCCTCCCGCCCCGTCTACCTTGGACGGACCACGCCTCCGCAGGGCGCTACCCATTCCTCGTACATCGACCGTGGCGGCCGGCTGCTGGTGGAGACCCACGAGACCGACGCGGGGCTGCCGTACTTCTACGACATCGCCGACCCGGTCCATCCGGTTCTGCTGAGCAGGTTCGCCCCACCGGGTTATGAGGCGGACAGCGTGCACGATCCCAAAGTCCTCGGTGACCGCGCTTACTTCTCTTGGTACGGCCTCGGTGTGGTGACTGCGGACATCTTCAATCTGGGAGCCCCGCAACTGGAGGCGCAGTTCCTGCCGTCCACGGACTATGTCAACCCGGACTTCTTCTGTACTGAGCCCTGTCCTGAGGTATGGGGCGTGTTCGTCGACAAGAGGTACGTGCTCGCGTCGGATATGAACAGCGGCCTGTACGTGCTCGGTATCAACCCGCGCTAACGCCTACCGCACGACGGCCGGCCCCGCCGAAGCGGCGGGGCCCGCCCCGCGCTAGCCCTGAGCAGACGGGACATGGTGACGCGGCCAGGTCGGGCGGCTGGGCCGCCACGGACCCTGCGAAAGAAGGTCAGAGCCGGTCGACGATCTTCTGCAGGGTCGCGACCTCGGCCTGCTGGCTGTCCGCGATGTTCTTGGCGAGCGCCTTCGCGTCGGCGTTCTTGCCGTTGGACTGCTCATCGCGGGCCATCTGGATGGCGCCGTTATGGTGCGTGATCATCATCTGCGCGAACATCCGGTCGAAGTCCTTGCCCCTGGCAGCCTTGAGCTTGGTCATGTCTGCGTCGGCCATCATGCCGGGCATCGAGTGCCCGCCCGGCATGGCGGTCGGCTTGCCCCACGATTGCAGCCAGCCGGTCATCGTCTTGATCTCCGGATCCTGCGCGGCCTTGATCTGGGCGGCGAGCTGCTTGACCTCCGGGTCCGTGGCGCCGGTTGCGGCCAGGTCAGCCATCTCCACCGCCTGCTGGTGGTGCGGGATCATCCCCTGGGCGAACATCACGTCCGCGTCGTTGAACGCCTGCGCGTTGCTGCCGGCGGTGGAGGTACCGCTGCCCATGTTGCCCATATCGTGGCCACCGCTGCCCTTGTCGCTGCTGCCGCAGCCGGCGGCGAGCAGCGTAACGCCGAGCAGGGCGGCGCCGGTGAGGGCGAGGCGGCGGGACAGGCTGATGCGAGTCATCGGTGACGGGTCGCCTTTCAAGGATCGGGAAATCGGATTCTCGGGTGAAGCGTGCCAGCGGTTTCCGCCGGCGGCTGCGGGCAGCGACCGTTCTTCAGGAAACCTTCATCAACCGCACGAGGCCACACCCGACGGACTTTCTCTGTGGCCTGCCGTTCGCGGTGGACGGCCTGTGCGGAGCTAGCCGGTCGACCGGGCGATCGCCAGCGCGTCGTCGGCGGTGAGCTGGCCTTCGAGACGGTAGGTGATTGCGCCCTGCCAGATCAGGGTCGCGCCGGCCAGCCGGGCAGCCTCGTCGTGGCGGACACCGTGGCGGTCGATGTAGGTGATGGGGTGCGGGGTGGGGATCCACACGGCCGGGTGCCCGTGGACATCGGCCCAGACCACGCCGGCGGTGTCGATCTTCTTGGCGAAGTAGGGTTCGAGTTCGCCGTCGAACTCGTCGAGGCGGACGGTGCCGCCGCGGTAGAGCAGCGAGACGACGCGGGGCGCGCCGGTTGCGTCGTGGTCGGCCAGCTGGATGCTCTCCGGTGGGCCGAGCCGTGCCGGTACGCCGATGCTGAACCGCGCCTGCCGGCGTGCCTCGTCGAGCGTGGCGAACTGGGTCGAGGGGAGTGGGCTCGGCGTGGCGGGCAGCGACCCGCTCCTCGGCGCGCTCTCGAGTTCGATGCCGGCGAATCGCAGCAGCGCCGTTGCGGCGTGGGCCACGGCGGTGCGGGTCTGTGGGACGACTGCGATGACCAGGGCCAGCAGCACGGCCGCGGCGGCGGCAAGCCAGCGCCGCGACGTGCGCCGCGGGCTACCGGCCGACAGGCGCTCACGGACCGCAGTGCGCAGGTCGGGCGGTGCGGGGGTGACCAGCCACTGGCCGAGGTCGCGCAGCTCGCCGGCCAGCTGGTCGTCGCGGGGGTCAGGCACGGCCCACTCCCTTGGTCAGGTCGGCGTCGAGGCGGGCGCGCAGCCGATGCAGCGCCCGGGCGGTGCGGGACTTGACGGTGCCTCGTGGCCAGCCGAGCGCTACGGCCGTTTCGGCCTCGGAAAGGTCGAGCAGGAACCGGCACACCAGCACGTCGCGGTCGCGTTCGTCGAGGGCGCCGACTGCGGCGACCAGCGCGGCGCGGCGCTCTGCGGCGAGCGCGGCGGCGGCCGGGTCGTCCGGCCCGCTCACCGACGGGTCGGCTCGCGAGGCGGCGCGCAGGACGAGGGCATCGCGGCGGCGGCGGGAACGGTGCAGGTTGCGGGTCTCGTTCGCGACGATGGCCAGCAGCCACGGGCGAAACGCAGTATCGGCGCGGCACCAGCGCAGTTTCCGGTACGCCTTCACGAACGCCTCCTGCACGACGTCGTCGGCGTCGTCACCGGCACCGAGCAGGACCGCGGCCCGGTGCGCGGCCGCGGTGTACCGCGCGACCAGGTCCTCGTAGGCGTCCAGGTCGCCGGCGCACGCGCGGGCCACCGCCTCGGCGTCGTCCAGTGCGTCACCTCCCGGTACCTATCCGCTTAACACCGCCACCGGGGGAGAGGTTCCCGTGGCGGCGTCCGGAACCCCGGCGGGTCCCCGCGGTGTCCACTTGGTGGAGGTGCACCATCATGAGACTGCTACGGATAGCCACCGTCGTGATGCTCGCCGCAGCGGGCAGTCTGGCCAGCGTGTCCCCCGCCCAGGCCGGTGGCTGGGCGACCACGCTGCTCGATCCGCTGCCCGAGCGACTGGAATCCGGCCGCGGCTATACCGTCGGGTACTGGGTGCTACAGCACGGCTCCCACCCGTACGAGGGCGACCTCGGCATGAGCGCGCTGCGGCTGACCGACGACACCGGCGCGTCGACCACGTACGCCGGCACGCCGCTGCCGGAAGCCGCCCACTACGCCGCCGCGGTCGTGTTCGGCCACCCCGGTACCTGGCACCTGTCGAGTGTGCAGGGCATCTTCGCCGACTACGAGATCGGCGACGTCACCGTGCCCGGTGGCCTGAATGTCCGACCCACACCGACGCCGATGATCGTGGACCACGATCACACCACCCACTGGGGCGCGATCCGACCGCCGCTGACCGCGGACCCGATGCCGGCCCGTACTGCTGCCAGCCGTACGCCGGTCGCCGCCGCCGGAACGTCATCGCAGGGCGGGCCCTCGGTGCCGAGTCCGCTGGTCGCCGGCGTCGCGCTCGCCGCCGTAGGCCTCACCCTGCTTGTGGGATGGCGGTTGCGGTCGCGCATGCCAACCCACCGCGTGCCCGGGACCCGGTCGACCGGCCCATGACGTGCACCGGAAGGGCGGTCAGCGGGACCGGCTGGCCGAGCTCAACGACGGGCGCGAACAGGACCGCGGCGGCGGACTGACCCTCATCCTGGACGTCGCGCCCTGACAAGTTGGGTCAGCGGCGGGCCAGCGCCCGATACCACAGGCCACCCCGGCCGGTGCGCAGGTCCGGGGTGAATCCGCACGTCGACAACGTCGTGCGAACCTCGGCCAGGGTGTAGGTGCCCGGCGGCGCCAGTCGGGGAAACCTGCGGGCCATCCCGGCCGGCACGACGAAGTCGGCCAGCAGCAGCGCACCACCCGGCCGAAGCACCCGATGGGCCTCGGCGGTCGCCGCCCGCCAGTCACCGACGTGATGCCAGACGTGCACCGCCACCGCGAGGTCGAACGCCCCGTCCGGGTAGGGCAGGCGGGTCGCGTCCGCCCGCTCGACCCGCACGCGCTCGCCGAGGAAGGCCAGCCGCTGCGCGGCCCGGGCGACCATGTCCGGGTCGTAGTCGGTGGCCGTGATCCGCCAGTACGGGAACCGGGGCGCCAACCCCTCGGTCTCGCCACCGGCCCCGCACCCGAGCTGCAGCACATCTGCCCGCTCGGTCAGCGCTGCACCGGCCCACAACCGCGCCACGACGACCCGCGAGGTGAACGCCGCCCAGGCCGGACTCGACAGCAGCCACTTCTCCAGTCCCCGCATCTCCATCCGCACGCCCCTTCCCCGTTGTCCTTTCGGCGCTGCTGTCCGCGCTGGCCGCCGGCTTCCTCGCGGCGCCCGTCGGTGATGCCCGGACGGTGACCACTTCAGCCGCGTCGCGGTAAGGGCGAAGGTCCCGACCTCAGCGAGACTGTGGCGAACAGATCGGCCACATTTCACGGAGTATGGCCAGGCTCGCACTCGAGTAGGGTTCCGCCGAGTGGCTACGCGCCGGTGGGATTGGGCTCGTCGCGACGACCGGGGGCTGATCTGCTGCTCCGGCGGCGTAGCAGCCACAGCCCGGTGCCGATGACCAGGATCGCGGTTGCGCTGATACCGAGCCACACCGACGTGGTCAGCCCACCGGAGCCGGCGCCGCTGGCGGGTGCGGCCGGCCCACCAGGGCCGGCGGAACCGCCGATCGGATGTGTCGCGGTGCAGGCGTTGTCCCGGTACGGGCCGGTGTCGTTGAGCGGGTGGAACTCGTACCTCATGCCGACCTGGTACGTGCGGTCCACCGTCGTCGCCGCGTTCGGCCCGTCGGCGTCGCTGCCCACGACGGTCACGGTTCGGCCGTCGTCGGTCCGGACGGTTGCGGTCCGGCCGGCATTACTGACAGCGGTGACCGTGCCGGCGAACCGGTGCGGCGAGGCGAGCGGCGGCTGCACGCACGACGCCTGAGCGGGAGCCGCTGCGAGGAGGCCAGCGGGCGCCGCCAGCCCGACAACGATCACAAATGTGACGGCCCGCCACGTCCAGGTCATGCCTCTTGGACGCCGGTCGGTGGGGACTAGTTCCCCGGCGACTGCTCGTCCGCGGCAGAGCGTCGCGAATCGCGACCTACGGTCACGGTGAGAGGTAGGCCGGGTGTCGCGACGCCACGGTAGGTTGTTTAGTGGTGATCCCAGCGCCGGGGGTCGGGTTGCGCGGCGGCGAGTTCGCGCTGGAAGTGCGGACAGGCGGCGATGTCGTCGGCCCCGCATTCCACAGCGCAGTTGAGGAGGTCGTGGGCGACCTGGAGCGTCGCGATTCGGGCGCGGATCGCGTCGCGGTGCGTCCGCAGCGCGGAGCGGCGGGCGCTTCCGGCCGGGGTGGCGATGAGGTCGCGGATGTCGTCGAGGCAGCGGCCGGCTTGCTTGGCGCGCAGGATGACCGCGACCCGGGTGACGTGGGCGTGGTCGTAGCGGCGGCGCCCGGCCGGGGTGCGGGGCGGGTCGAGCAGCCCGACGTCTTCCCAGTGCCGCACGTGGGTGGCGGGCCCGAACCGGCCGGCGAGCTCAATGATGGACATCTGTTCGCCGCCCACCGCACTCGCCGGTGCCGGTCGGCTTGACTTCAGGTCGACCTGAACTTGCATCGTTCCATCATGACTTCTGACTCGTCGACCACAGATGCCCTGCCCCTGCCGCCGTACCTGGCAGCACTGGAGCGCTTCGAGGCGCTGCCGGCCGCCGCGCGGCTGCGGGAGCGCACCTACCAGCTGCTGTCGGCCACGCCGGGCGCCTCCGTCGTGGACGTGGGGTGCGGAGCGGGCAGGGCGGTGGCGGAGCTGGCCGAACGAGGGATCGCTGCGGTGGGGGTGGACGTCAACCCGGGTATGATCACCCTGGCCCGATCCCGCTTTCCCGACCAGGACTTTCGGGTAGTCGCGGCGTCTGACCTACCGTTCTCTGACGGCGCGCTGGCCGGCTACCGGGCCGACAAGGTCCTGCACGAGATCGCGGACACTGCGGGGGTATTGGGCGAGGCGCGGCGGGTGCTCGCCCCTGGTGGGCGGATTGTCGTGGCCGGGCAGGACTGGGACCTGATCGGCGTGGACGCGGGCGATGTGGCGTTGACCCGTGCCATTGTCCACGCCCAGACTGACGCGCTCCCCGCCGGTATGGTGGCCCGACGACTGTGCGGCATGCTCGCCGATGCCGGGTTCGTCGACGTGACAGTCGAGGCCCACACCGGGGTGTTCACCGACTTCGACCTGGTCGCGCCGCTGCTGACCGGACTCGCCGATGCCGGGGTAGCCGGCGGCGTCGCGGACCGCAACGAGGCCGACGAGTGGCTCGCCGACCTTCGGATACGGGGCGAAGCAGGGCGGCTGCGGGTCGCCGTCCCTATCTTGGCTACTGCGGCGGTCCGTCCGTAACCGCCCCGCGCCCACGGCGGGCTCTCGCCTACCCCACTGGGCACCGGAGCAGCCGATCGCGGCCGCGACGACGAGGAGAGCGGTGCCCGCGGCGTAGACGGCAGGCACGCCACGGCTGTCGCGGGGATGCGATCGAGGCCGAGAGAAAAGAGCCGGCCGAGTTGCCAGCTCACGTAGAAGGTGGAAGCCGCGTCCCTGCTCTGCATCGACCGAGCGAGCCTCGGCACCTAAGTGGCGCTGGTGACCGGCCTCGGTTGGCCGCGCGCATGCACCCGCTGCCACCAGGGAGGCCTGGGCCCCGCGACACAGCGGCGGCCGGGCTACAACCCCCATGGAGGGGCACCGGTGGGC
>Ga0137365_10002639_pt1 | contig 14236 bp, 16 predicted proteins | sample SagtaG_9_FD_104799 | JGI IMG/M metagenome (GOLD analysis project Ga0137365, IMG submission 104799) | Vadose zone soil microbial communities from Sagehorn Ranch, Mendocino, California, USA - Sage1_L_40_16 metaG | ecosystem: Environmental > Terrestrial > Soil > Vadose zone | place: USA...
AGCGCCTGGTATCACCTCGTGGCGCCGTACACCGGCTACGTGGCGGGCTTTTACCTGAACACCGGGCGCGACCCAGCCGCTGGCGTCCCCCGGTGCTGACCATGGCCGGGACGGCGCGCCGGGCTGATCGAGCTGATCAAGATAGGTGAGGAAGGCATCCATGATCGTTCATGACAATAGACCTGGGCACCTTCCTGATGGCCGGACGCAGGAGCGGGGGAGCCGCGGGATCCGCCGCCAGGGGAAGGCCGCGATGATGTCATCGCCTCTCCGGGCCCGCCACGCGATGGCCTGGATTGCTGCCGTGTGTGTCGCCGTACTGGCGGCGGCCTGCGGCAGCATACCCGCCGCTCCCGGCGCGGGGTCCACGGCAACCGCCCCCGACGCGGCGTCCACGGCCACCGTGCCCGCCGCACAGCCGGGCACCTCGTCCGCCGGCACCCCCGGTCCAGCGGCCCCGCCCGGACCCTGCGGTACCGCGGCGCTTCGGGTAACGCTGGGGTCGCAGGAAGGCGCCGCGGCCGGTCACTTCTACCGGACCGTGGACTTCACCAACATCTCCAGTGCCAGTTGCACCCTGTACGGCTACCCGGGCGTCTCGTTCGTCGCCGCGATCGGCGGCAATCAGATCGGCGCCGCCGCGAGCCGCAGCCCGGCCAGCAAGCGACTGGTCGTGCTGGCTCCGGGCAAGAAGGCTCACGCACTCCTGGATCTGCTCGACGTGCTCAATTTTCCGCCGTCGGAGTGCGCGGCGAGCGACGCGCACTGGATAAAGGTCTACCCTCCCAACCAGTTCTCGGCCAGCTACGTCGCCTGGACGGCGAAGGTCTGCACCAAGCCCAAGCCCGTCTACATGTCTGTCGCCCCTGTCCGCCAGGGCGCGTGAAGACATGTCGTGATCCCGGATCGTCTCATCCAGCGGACGCCACCCCGCCGGCCGGGTCCTGCGCGTCGGGCGACGGCTGCGGGCGAGCGGGGCCGGGGATCGGCAGTGCGCCGCCTGCCGCACAAGGTGGGATCGATAGCGTGGGGGAAGCCAGGGATTGGGATCAACGTTCCGGTGATTCCGGCCACATAGGAGGCCAGATGACATCGGCCAACAGCCGAGGCAGCCAGGGGCACAGGGGGCGGAGGTGAGTACCGGCGCCCTCCCCAGCCCACTGCGCCACTTCGTGGCTCAGCTGGATGAACGGCGTTCCGGCGAAGCCGTAGATATGGACCAGGTGGGACGGCTGCTGGTAGAGCTGGCCGCTGACGAGGAATTTTTGCTCCGCTGATCGACCAGATCCCCGCCGGATCACCGGGGGTGCAGTGGCTGGTCCAGCCCGAACGGGGTCCCCGGCTGGTCCTGGTCCACCGCCCCGAGGGGGTGATGGCCTACACCCACTCCCACCACTGCTGGGTCGCCCTCGCCCCGGTCAGCGGGGTGGAGACGCATCAGCGCTGGCATGCGGTCCGGCATGAAAATGGCCAGGCCGAGCTGAGCCTGGCGGATGAGCGGGCCCTGCACCGCGGTGATGTGGCGACCCTGGTCCCGCCCCACGACGTGCACAACCATGGTCATGTCACCGGCACCGGCCCCAGCCCCTACTCGCTGATCCTGCTGGGTGACAACATGCTCGCGTTCGAGCGCGAGGAATACGACCCGGAACGGGGAACGTGGCGGAGGCTGGCGCCCGGAGACCCCGGCCGGTCGAACCGCTGACCTTCGGCATTTCTGGGAACAGGGACGGGTCGACGCGGCCTGGACCAACCGGGCTACGTCAGCGGCGGGCCGGTGAGGCGCGCGCCGGGCTGGTCTTCCGTGGCCTGGGCAGGTGGGTGCCACACCTGGACCGTCAGCTCACCCCGCCGGTGAATCCTCGCTGGCGGCCCGGGCGACTGGCCGACCACGAGGCCCTCGACCAGCATCGGGTGCCCGGTCAGCTGGACGAACGTGATCTCCAGATCCAGCCTGCCCACCACCCCCACGAACACGTCGTAGAACAGCCCCCGGACGTCCGGTACGGGGATCCGCCGCTGATAGTCGGGATGCCGGGCCAGCCAGAGGTTCAGCGCCCCCAGGCCGCGCAGCACTTCGGCGCCCGGGTTATCGGCGGGGACATCGGAGTCCGGCAGCCCGGCCGCGGCGGGGGAGTCCCTGGGCTGGTCCAGGCCCCCACTGCTGCCCCACAGGCCGGCCGCTTCGTTATACCGCTGCCGGCGCACCGGATCACCCAGCACCCGCCGCGCAGCGTCGATGATCCCCTGCGCCCGTGCGGCGGCCGTGACCACCATCGGTGGCGCGCTCGACAGCAGCTCCGGCCGCAGCACGCCCGCTTTGACGGCGTATGCCCGCTGGATGTCCTCAGATGAGGCATCCGGCAGCGCACCGAGGAGGTCGTACCAGGTGATGCCGGCCCGCATGACACCTCCGGGATCAGGTCCAGGCTCGCTCGCTTGGTTGACTGGTCTCATTCTCCCCCGCCCGCGACGGAACCGGTATGCGGTTCGGCTAGCGCTGCTTCCAGAGTCGGGTAGATCGGGATCAGCTGGTCGACTCCGACGATGGTGAGTATGCGCAGCACCGCCGTGGCTACCAGCCGCAGCTGGGTATCGGTCTTTGCGGCCCGCGCGTGGGCAGCGATGATGGCTTTCAATCCGGCCGAATCGCAAAACGTCGTCCCGCTCATGTCGATGATCAAGATCGCCGTGCCGGGGCTGCCCGCTGCGAGCAGTGCCTGGCGGATCTCGTCTGCATTTGCTGCATCGATTTCGGCGGGCATCGTGATCACGGCGTGCTGGCCGACCCACTGGACCTCGTTGTCTCCCGCGGACATGGCTACCGCGTGCCTGACGGCAGGCGCCGGAACATGAGCAGTGCGATGTCGTCGGGGACCGGCTCGCTGCCCACCAGAGCTGCCATCACCATCGCACACGCGGTATCGGGCGGCTGCGCCGTTACCGCCTGGCACAGCCGGGCCAGGCCGTGGTCGATCGTGTGGCCGCGGCGCTCGATCAGGCCGTCGGTGTAGAAGCACACCAGGTTGCCCGGGCTGATCTTCATGGTGGCCACCTGCCGCTGCGCCCCGGGTACCGCGCCGATCAGCAGGCCGGGCGAGATGTCGGCCAGTTCTGCGGGGCGCCCGGGGTGGGCGATGACCGGGGGGTAGTGCCCGGCCGAGCAGATGTGCATCTGGTCCAGCCCCGGGTCGAACACCGCGTACAGCACGGTGGCCAGGGCGCCAGGCTCGAAGTACTGCATCTTGCGGTCCAGCCTGGCCAGGACCGCGGCGGGGTCATCGCTTTCCAGGGCGTAGGCGCGCAGCGCGCTGCGCATCCGTCCCATGATCACCGCCGCCGGAAGTCCCGAGCCCGTCACATCGCCGGTCACGATGCATAGCTGCCCGGAGGGAAGGGTGAACACGTCATACCAGTCACCGCCCACCGCGCCCGCGCCCGGGACATAGCGGGCGGCCATCTGCGCCCCAGCAGCCGCCGGGAGCGCAGAGGGAAGCAGGCTGCGCTGCAGCGCCGCCGCAGCGACCCGGTCGTCCTGCATCATCAGTGAGTGCACCGCGGTGGCCGCCCGGTCCGCGGCGAGTTGCAGGAACTCGACGTCATCGCTGGTGAATTCGCGCGGCGTCAGCGACCCGATGTGGAAGACGCCGATTACCTTGCCGGCGGCGATCAGCGGCACGCCCATCAGGGTGCGGATGCCCTTCGACCACAAGATCGGGTTCAGTACCGTGTTGTGGTCGACGTGATCGAGGATCACCGGTCGATGCTCGGCGGCGATCCGCCCGGCGAAGCCCCGGCCGACCGGGATCCGGACGCCCTGGCGCACTTCTTCTTCCAGCCCGGCGGCCGCGGTGGCGATCAGCTCACCAGAGGAGAAATCCAGCAGCAGCACCGCGGCCGTGTCGGCTTGCAGGATGTCCCTGGTGCGCTCAAGCAGTTCGGCCAGCAAATCATGATCGTCAAGACGGGACAGGGCCGCATCGGTGATCGATTGGATGTCCCGCAGCCTGTCCTGAATCCCGGCGCGGCTGACGGGCGTCCTTCGTGACGCCGACCCGGTGTCTCCTAGCTGTCGGCTCATCCCTGTGCCTGGACGGGGCCGGATTCTTCCGTGCGGGCATGATGCCGTCGGCAGGCCTCTACCTGCGTCACTAGTGGGGATTCCAGGGCGCTGAGGTGCAGGTATGTGTTCAGGCCGGTGAGGTTCAGTAGTCGGCGGACGAGCGGCTGGATGCCGGTCAGGACCAGTTCGTGCCCTTGCCTGGCCAGGTGTTTGTGTGCCCAAATCATGGCGGAAAGGCCGGCGCAGTCGGTGAAGCCGAGCGCCGAGAGATCCAGCACGAGGACCTGCGGACTGTGGTGATCCAGGACGGTGCGGATGGCGCAGCGCAGATGGTCCTGGCTGGCCGCGTCAAGTTCGCCCAGCAGCCGCAGCACTGATCGGCGGCCGTGACGTTCGGTGATGATGGCCAGGTGAGAAGAGGGAGTCATCAGTCGCGCTTTCATTGAGGCGATGACGCTGTGACGGAGCGCGGCGTTACCGCCGGACCATCAGCGGCGCTCCGGGATGGGGCACCTGGACGCGAACCTTGGTGACTGGCCCAGGCGATGCCAGCGAACGTGCGGGGCCGAGCTGGACCGCCGAGGCGGCCGCGCCAGGGCCGGGCGTCGGCAACAGGCGGCAGGCGGTCACCGCAGGTCTTGCTGGCCAGGATGGGCGCTCGTGCGGCGAGCGTCACATGGTGCAGATCAGCGAAGGTATGTTCCGCCAGGGGCGGCCCGTGTCGGCCGGAAGTTGCACATGTCACAGATCGTCACCTCTCGGGAGGTACGATCCGCGGACACACGGCGGAACTTGACGGGGTACTTTACCTTGGCTCCCGCACCCGGGCAAACGATGGCCGAGCCGGTAGAAGGTCCGCCGCCGTTGACAGCCTCCATGCTGGCTGATCCCGGCGGCCAGCTGCCTGCCCCGGCATCAGGGCTCAGGCATGCGACTTACCGGTCTGAGGGTGCTCGCCCCAGCCGCCGGCCGGGGCCTGCTCGAGCATCTCGGCGGCTACGTCGGCGATGCGCCGACGTGAGTCACGTGCTCGTTTACGCAGGACATTGAAGGCCGTGACCGCGTCCAGGCCATGGGCACCCATCAGGTAACCGACAGTGCGCTCGATGACCACGCGGTAGTCCAGGGCGTACCGCAGCTGGTCGGCCAGGACACTGTGCTCCTGAGCTGCGAGCGCGGCACCCACCACCTCTGCGATCAGGTCGCTATAGGCACGCAGTGCCTGGATGTCGGAGCTGTCCCACTCGGTGGGCTGGTCGCGGTAGACGTTGAGCGTGCCGACCGGGCCGCCGCTGAGCAGGAGGGGGAAGCCGGCCACCGCACGCACCTGTGGGAGCAGGTGAGTGGGCAGATCCGGCCAGCGGTGGTCGGCGTGCAGGTCGGTGCTGGCGACCTCGGTGGCATAGACGTAGGAGTCATAGCACGGCCCCTGGCCCGCGGCCGCCTGAGCCTCCTCAAGCTGGCGGCCAGCCTCGTCGGAGGCAGCGACGTAGGACAGGTGCCCGGACTCGGTGATGAACATAGTGCCGGCACCGTTACAGCCGAATACGCGGTGGACGGAATTGACGGCACGCTTCATGACGGCTGTCACGTCAGACTCGAATGTGGCCTGGCGCAGCCGCTGCAGGCTCGATTGCAGCGCCTCTTCGTCAATATGCACTGCCATCCCCGTTTCTGCGCGATCTGATTGAGGCCGCACCGAGCGGCACCCGGTGTCGCGGGAAGCCTGTGGCTGCCCGAGTTCGCTGTGGTGGCCGACCCGCGCGGTCACGGCCCAGGCGGCCGTGTCCTGCTGGTCTTTCTGCAGTTCCAGGACGCGCTTCCCGGCAGGCTTCGTTGTGAAGTTGACAGGGTATTCCTGAGAATCAGCCGCGACAAGACGCTCGCCGGCGGTGGCCCGGCCGCCCTGATCCGGGCGTACAAACACAAGTGGCTACTGCTTCAGCTGCTGCCGGGGTGTCGTGATGGCACTGGCGGCATAGGGGAGCTGAGCCTGATCCAGGATCAGTGCGGCAGAACTACCGGGGAGGGCGAGGAGCCTCAGGTTCTGCCGGTGGGCGGAAAGCTGCTGCCTGACCTGATAGAGGGCGCGGATCCCGGCGCTGGCCAGGTAGCTCACGTTGGTGAGGTCCAAGGTAAGCGGGTGCGTGCCGCCAGCGCTGGCAGCAAGCAGCCGCCGGGAGAGCTGAACGGCGGTGCTGACATCGACCGGGCCAGCTGCCCGCGCGTAGGCGATGGCACCGTCGGTACCGATGTCCACGGTGAACGGTGGCCCGGAAAGAGGGACGCTGATAGGGGCGCTGGGGCCTGAGCCCACGACGGCGGGTCTGCGGAGCCGGTGCCGCAGCCTCACCATGGTGCCCCCCGCGCCGGGCGGCGTGCTGGCCTGCGGAGGATGGCTGACCTGCAGTTGGTCGACCACCTGCCCGGTCACCATCAGCCCGTGACCGCGCCCGGCGGCGGACGGGTAAGGCGCACGCCAGCTGCCGTGGTCGGTGATCTGGCATTCCAGGTACCCGTCATCGCACAAGGCGGCCCGCAGTTCGACCAAGCCGGGCCGGTCAGGCAGGTAGGCATGCTCGATGGCGTTGGTGACGATCTCGGCGATGGCCAGCTGCAAGTCACCCCGGTCTTCGGCTGCCGCATCGATCTGGTCTAGCCACGCCCCGAAGGCATGGCGCGCTGTGGTTACGCTCGTCAGCTCGCCCGGAAGTTCCAGGTGCAGCGCCGGGATGGGCTCAGCGAGCCGCTGCACGGCCAGGGTCGTGACGTCATCGGCATAGCCGGCGCGGGCGAGCAGCTCCACGGTCAGCTCGCACACCCGATCGGCTGCGGTGGGACCGTCACTGGCAGGCAGGGCCAGGCCGGCTGCCGCGTCGGCGGCAACCTTGGCCAGCTCGGCCATGCCCTCAGCCACGGTGCGGTTCGGGCGCTCGATCAGCCCGTTGCTGTAGAACAGCACCAGCTCGCCCGGCTGCAGCGCGACGGTGGCCAGATCCGGCGCGGAGCCCGTGCCCAGCGGGCCGGTTCGGGTGCCAGGCAGGTAGCGGCTGGTCCCGTCGGTGCTGATGATCAGCGGCGGGGGATGGCCGCAGGTGGTGTAGCGCAGTGTGCCATCGGCGGGATCAAGGACCGCCAGTGCCATGGTGGCGGCACGGAGCGCGGCCCGCTCAGCGGCGAACACCTCTGCCCGCGTGAGCACGGTGCCCAGGTCAGGCTCGGCGGCGAGCAACTCATCCAGGACTGACCGCAGTTGGCCCATCGCGGCGGACGCGGCAACCCCATGCCCGACCACATCACCGACCACCAGCGCGACGGTGCCATCGGTCAGAGGGACGGCATCGAACCAGTCACCTCCAGCCGCCTGCTCCTGCCCGGCGGCCAGGTAACGTGCCGCGATCCGCACCCGTGGCAGCACTGGCAGCGCAGGGGGCAGCAGCGCTTCCTGCAGCGCTAGGACCATCGCGACTCCGGCCGGTTATTGAGGCTCGTCCCGCGTCCGACAGCCATGAACTCGCCTCTCCGCCCTGTCCTAAACCCGATCCAGCCCACCAGGCAGGGCCACGGCGGCCAGGGCGTCGCCGGCAGCCAGCTGCCCGGCACGGGCTTGGTGCGGCCGATCCGCCTCTTCCGGAGCGGGGTGGTCAACGACTACGTGACCTGGATCGTGATCGGCGTGGCCTGTGTGGGCGGCACCCGGGCGTTCTCCATCCCGTAGCAGCCTGTGCCCAGGTTTGGCGGGGCGCCTGCGAGGAAGAGACGGGCATGCGATCAATGGCTGCCGCTCGTGCGTCCGGCACGGCAAGGCGCGCATCAGACAGCCCGGCGGCGCGGGCGCTGGCCCGGGCGGGCCTCACCGCGCGCGGGGTCCTCTATATCCTCATCGGCTGGGTCGCGATCCTGGTCGCCCTCGGCCAGACCTCGCACGAGGCGGACCAGCAGGGCGCCCTGCAGTTGCTGGCCGGGCAGCCCTATGGCCTGGTCTCGCTGTGGCTGCTCGGCATCGGGTTCGCCGGTTATGCCCTGTGGCGGCTCAGCGAGGCCGCCTTTGGCGTCACCGGTGAGGGGAACGGCGTCGGCCCCAGGCTGCAGTCCCTGGTCCGGGCGCTGATCTACGCATTCTTCGCGTATCTGACATTCACCATCATTTCCGGCGCAGGCAGCGGCAGTCAGGCGAGCAGGCAGCAGGACTTGACCGCCAAGGTCATGCATCACTCCGGCGGGCGGTGGCTGGTTGGCATCGTTGGGCTGATCATCGTGGTCGCTGGCCTGGTGCTTGTCGCTGAGGGCGTTCGCCGCAAGTTCCTGAAGTACCTGCAGCTTTCGCAGATGAGCCCACGGACGCGCCGCCTCGTCGAGCGGCTCGGCATGATCGGGACTGCGGCCCGCGGTGCGGTCTTCGCGCTCGCGGGGGTGCTGGTGGTCGAAGCGGCCGTCACCTACAAGCCAGCTAAGGCTGGCGGCATCGACCAAGCGCTGCTCACGCTGCGGAACCAGCCGCTCGGCGAAGTCCTGCTGATCCTCGCGGCGCTCGGCCTGATCATCTTCGGCATCTACAGCTTGTGCGAGGCCCGCTGGCGACGGGTCTAGTCGGTCAACGCTCCTCACCTGGTCGCGCTCGTGCGCGCCGGCGCCCGCTGTGAGAAGGGCAGCCCCACGGCCGGAGGAAACGGTTCCCGGTGACAGATAAGCGGGTGATGGGCATGTTCAAGCGGTTCTACGCCGCGACGTACGACCGGATCAACCGGCCCGCCGAGGCCGCCGGCCTGAGTGACCAGCGGCAGCGGTTGCTGGCGCAGGCAAGCGGCCAGACGACAGAAATCGGCGCCGGCACCGGCCTCAACCTGCCGCACTACCCGGAGGCGGTGACGCGGCTGGTGCTGGCCGAGCCGGACCGGCACATGGCCCGCCGGCTCCGTCGGCGCATCGCTGCGATCCGGCCGGACGCGGAGGTGCTCGACGCCACCGCGGCACGGCTGCCATTCCCCGACGCCTCGTTCGACACGGTCGTGGCCACGTTCGTGCTGTGCAGCGTCCCCGACCCCGACGCCGCGCTGGCCGAGATCGCGCGGGTACTGCGGCCCGGCGGCCGGTTGCTGTTCGCTGAACACGTTCGCTCCAGCGACCCCGCCGTGGCCGCGAAGCAGGACCGCCGGCCGCTGCAGTACAAGTTGATGGGCTGTCACCCGAACCGGGCCACCCTCGACACGATCACGGCGTCGCCGCTGCGCGTCGAGGACGTCTGCCACGGCGAGGTGCCCAAGGCACCGAGAATCGAGCGGCCGTTGATCGTCGGCACCGCGCGCCTTCCCGGGCCGGCGTGATCCCCCAGCGCCCGTCCGCGCGGCAAGTGCGGGCGGTCGTCCCCCACGGCACCCCGATCATCCTCGACGGCCGAGTTCTCCACGCGATCCGCAGGTCTTGACAATTACTCAGCCGCGGCAGTGAACCGGCAGTATCCGGTGGCGCCGGAATGCGCCGGGCCCGCCGCGTCTCCGCGAGAGCGGCGGGCCACCAGGCAGTGTCCGGTTACCGCGCGGGGACCCGCCGGGTTTCGCCGAGGGCGGCGAGGCCAAGGACCGCGACCACGGCGCCGGCGAAGATGTTGCTCCAGAACATCGAGGGCGTGATGGTGTAGTGCGCGTTCAGGATGAACGGCGAGATGATCAGCCAGACGCCGGCGATCAGGCTGCCGACCTCCAGGCCGAGGAATCCCCGGCTGCCGGAGACCGCGAACAGCCCCAGCGCGACGACCGCCGCGCCCACGATCAGGTTGCTCGCGGCGGCGTTGTTCCCGCCGTGCTGCAGGACCAGGAACCATGGGGAGATGGCTACCCAGAGCCCGGTGAGCATGCCCAGGACCCCCGTGACCTGCGCGAGCACGCTGCGCGAGCTGGCTGGTGCGAGGTAGTCGTCCGAGATCACAGCCATCACCTGGCGGGTGGCCGCACCATTCGACGTGACCGGCTCAGTCATGTGCGAGGACATGACGTTCTCCTTTCGTGCGGGTTGGACTTTCATCCGGTGGGTGCGGGAAGCGGTCAGCGGACTATGTGGAGGGCGAGTTCCGGAGGGCAACCGCGCTCTACCAACGTCGCGATCTGGTGCCAGTCGACGTGGCCGGCGGCCGCGTCGGCCACGGGCCCGGGGATCCCGAGACGCTTGAGCCGTGCCACCCGCCACTCGTGCACGAGGAGCTCGCCGGGGTCGATCACTTCGTGGCGGATGATCGCCGATGTCGGTTCCATCGTTCATCCTTCCAGCCGGGCTGGCTGCTTCCGACGACTTCACGATCGCGCGCGGGGCGCTGCCGGTCATCGCAGCCAGCCGCCATCCGCGCCTGCGGCTACCTGGGGTTCCGGGATTCCTGCTAGCTGCAATGCGCACCTGGGTGCTGCCGGACGAGAACGGCGGTGCCGTCCGGCGCAGCCCGGCAGCGTGCGCAGCATGGTCCCGGGGGGCGCGGAGAGGCTAGGCGGCCACGATCGGGAGGGTGACGAGCAGCGACGTCCCCTTCCCGGCTGGGCTGTCGATCCGCATCGCTCCGCCGAGCGCCTCCACCCGGTCGTTAAGGCCGATCAGCCCGGACCCGCGCGCCGGGTCCGCCCCGCCGACGCCGTCGTCACATACCCGCAGATGCAGCGCGCCGTCACCGGTGTCGACTTCGACGTAGGCCACCGAGGCACGAGCGTGCTTGGCCACGTTGGCCAGGGCCTCGGCGACGACGTAATAGGCGGCCACCTCGACCGGCTCCGGCAGCCGTCCGCCCGCCCGGATCGCCAGCTCAACGGGGACCGCGGCGCGCCGGGCGAGGGCCTTGAGCGCAGGAGCGAGGCCGCCCTGCGAGAGGATCGCCGGGTGGATTCCCCGGGAGATCTCCTGGAGTTCGGCCAGGACCCCGGCGAGCCCTTCGGCTGCCTGTGACAGCGCGGCATCGAGTTCCGGCTGCCCGCCCGGCACCCGCTTCTGCGCGCCGCGCAGCGTGAGCGCGAGCGAGACCAGGCGCTGCTGAACGCCGTCGTGCAGGTCACGCTCGAGGACCCGGCGGGCACGGTCGAAGGCGGCGACGATGCGGGCGCGTGAGGCGACGAGCTCGGCGCGGCTTTCCGTGTTCGCGATCGCGGTCGCGGCCAGCTCGGTGAAGTCGGCGATGCGCTGCTCGGTGCCGGCGGGGAACGGGCCGCGCCGCGACATGGCGACGATCGCGCCCCAGAGGCGCCCGCTGACGTGGATGGGGCTGGCCACCGCGGAGCGCAGTCCCTCCCGGCGTATTTGGTCGGCCATCTCGCCGGTGAGAGCGCTGAAGTCCTCGACGCGGACCGGGCGGCCGGTGCGGAAGACCGCCTCGATCGCCAGCGGGGGTTCTACCCGCCAGCGGGTTCCCAGGGGCTCCCGGCTGCCCACGCCGGCCAGGATCGTTGCCGTCGCGTCCGGCTCATACCGCACGATGACGGCCATGTCGGCATCCAGCAGCTTGCCTACCTCACCGGCGACCATCGACAAGACCTCGTCCTGCCCGGCCGAACAGGCGACAAGCATCGCCACGCGGCGCAGCGCGGCCTGCTCGTCCGCTATCCGGCGAAGGTCGGTCTGCGCCTGGGCGTCGGCGATGGCGGTAGCGACGAGCTCGGTCAGGCCCGCGATGCGCCACTCACTCCCGGCCGGGAGCCGCCCCGGCTGTGATGCCGCGGCGATGGCCACCCCCCACAGGCGGCCCTCGAGGATGATCGGCGCGCCGACGGCGGACCGGAGGCCCAGCCGCCGGAGCCGGGCCGCGACCGAGCCGGCGGGTCCTTCGAACCGGTCGATCCGCACCGGCTGGCCGTTCCGGAGCATCGGCATGCCCGTGCCTTCGCCCGCGGTCGTCAGCTCCGTGCCGACCGAGACGTCCATGCCGGGTTCGCCCCACCAGCCGGCGACGGCCACGGTTCCGTCCGGCTCGAACCGGAGTACAGCGGCAACGTCGACGACGAGAAGCTGCGCCACCTCGTGAGCGACGGCAGAGAACGTCTGGCTGGGCGAGGCGCCCCGCGCGACCAGAGCCGCCACCCGCCGCAGCGCGGCCGAGGTTTCCAGGAGCTGCTGCAGGCTCTCCCCGGCGGCTGCTGGGTGACCGCCGTCGGCCGGCCGGCTCACCATCTCAGCCGCCACCCTGGTGGCCGGGCCGCGAGACCATCATTCAACGACCTCCAGGAGGCATCGGCGGGCGCCCGATAACGTAGGCACTGGGAGCTACCGATTCACAGATTCCGGCGTAACGGCAGATGACGCAAACGCGTGTGGTGCTGGCCGACGACGACGTCCTTCTCCGGGAGGGAATCGCGAGCCTGCTGGAGCACTCCAGCTTCCAGGTCGTGGGCCAGGCGGGCACCGCCGCCGAGCTCATCGAGCTGGTACGCGAGCGCCGCCCCGACCTGGCCGTCGTCGATATCCGGATGCCCCCGGACCACGCGACCGAGGGTCTGGAGGCGGCGCGCGTCATCCGGGCCGAGTTGCCGCAGACCGGCATCCTCGTTCTGTCGGCGCATGCCGAGGTCGAGCACGCGATGGAGCTCCTCGCCAGCGGGCAGGGCATCGGCTACCTCCTCAAGAGCCGCGTCACCGACGTGGACGACTTCATCGACGCACTTGGGCGGATCGCGCGCGGAGGCTCCGTCGTCGACCCCGGCCTCGTCCAGGAACTCGTCGCGGCCCGGCACCGCGACGACCCGCTCGACGCGCTCTCCCCCCGGGAGCGTGAGGTGCTTGCGCTTATGGCCGAGGGCCGCTCCAACGCCGGCATCGCCCGCCAGCTCTGGGTCACCGAAGGGACAGTCGAGAAGCACGTGCGAAGCATCCTGATGAAGCTGCGGGTGCCGGAAACCGACGACGACCACCGTCGTGTGCACGCCGTCATAACGTTCCTTGAGGCGCGCTAGAGCTCACCGGGCCGCCGCGGCCTCCGGGCATGAGCTCCACGATCGCGTCCGCGGACAGGGCTGACTTCGGCAGGAACCCCGCCGCGGGGCTGGCCTCGATCAGGTCGGCGAACTCTTCCTCGGCGTGAGCCGAGATCAGGATCAGGCACCCCGCGGAGGCGCCGCATTCGTTCGCGAGACGCCGCGCGAGATCGAGCCCGCTGCTGCCGCCGAGGTCGATGTCGACCAGCGTGACATCCGGGCACTGCCTGACGGCGTGCTGTATCGCTGCCTCGCTCGTGGAGGCGATCCCGACGACCGTCATCCCCTCCTGCTCGAGCAGGGCACGGGCCGCCTGGATGAAGCCCGGGCTGTCGTCGACGATCAGGCAGCGCAGTCCCATCGGCCCAGCATGGCAGCTCGGCATCTGGGCGCGCATTGCAGCTAGCAGCAATCCCGGCGTACTGGACACCCGCCACCAGCTGAGTTCCGGTCTAGGTAACGCAGCCTGACTGAGCCGCCTCAAGGAACTCCCGCCGCCGCCAGGGAAATTGCGGTCGAGGGTCGCCATACCGACTCCGGCGCGCCGCGCTATCTCGGCCATCGACGCCCGAGCGCCGGGGGTTCGGCGAACGCGGCACGGGCGACCGCGAGGATCTTGTCGCGATTGCGTTAGCTGTGAGACAGGACATCAGGCCGGTGGGCTTCCGGCAGCCCCAGGTGCTCGGCCAGCCACGGCCCGGTCACGCTGCCCGGGTCACGCGCGACGTCCTCCGGCGTCCCCGCCGCGACGATGTGCCCGCCGTCCGGGCCACCGCCCGGGCCCATGTCGATGAGATGGTCGGCGGCGGCGAGCAGGTCCAGGTCGTGGTCGATGACGATGATGGTGGCCCCGGCCTCCAGCAGCCGGCCGAACACGCCGGCCAGGGTGGCCACGTCGAGCGGGTGCAGGCCGGTGGACGGCTCGTCGAAGACGTACAGCACGCCGCGCTGGCTGCTGCGCAGCCGGGAGGCGATCCGCAGCCGCTGCGACTCGCCGCCGGACAGGGACGGCGTGGGCTCGCCGAGCCGCAGGTAGCCCAGGCCGACCTCGTCGACGGGGCGCAGCGCCGCGGCGACCGGGGGCCGGCCGCTGAACCGGTCCAGGGCGTCGTGCACGCTCAGGCCGAGCACGTCGGCGATGGTCAGGCCATCGATCCGGACGGCCAGGGTGGCGTCGTTGAAGCGGGCGCCGTGGCAGGTCGGGCAGCCGACGGTGATGTCGGGCAGGTACTGG
>Ga0137365_10002640_pt1 | contig 14234 bp, 9 predicted proteins | sample SagtaG_9_FD_104799 | JGI IMG/M metagenome (GOLD analysis project Ga0137365, IMG submission 104799) | Vadose zone soil microbial communities from Sagehorn Ranch, Mendocino, California, USA - Sage1_L_40_16 metaG | ecosystem: Environmental > Terrestrial > Soil > Vadose zone | place: USA: California...
TAGCCGAGCAGGTTGAACAGTACGGCGCGTTTTCGCGCTATGACCGTCGCCGCAGCGGGGCTGCCATCCAGCTTCCGGGCGAGCTGGTTGAGGACTTTGCGGAGGGTGTCGGGATCTCCCAGGTTCGCCAGGGAACCGTGTTGCGCTCAATCCAGCCCACCGTCGCCGCCAGGCGCGGCGGCGGGCTCCCGGCGCGGGCTTTGACGTTGAAGGCCCAGCCGTAAAGAGCCCTCCTCAGCTCCGCGGGCCCTGGAGCGCCGCGGCTGGTAGCCAGCAGCGCGGGGGTGGCTGTAGCCAGGGCGTCGGCAATCGCCCGCCGCGAGTTCGGCGCCATCTCCTGCCACTTCATATCGACGTAGGCGCGCGCCGCCGACCTCGACACGGCCAGCTACGAGCTGATCATGACCGCGGCCGACGACACGACCACCCGGCCCGCCAGTACAGCGACCCGGATGTCCCGCGGAACCGCCGACCTGGTCAGCCACGCGCTCGCCTCGGATGATCGGCGAGCTGTCGCCCTTCTCCGGCCATCCGCACCTGTCCCGCACCGGCCTGGACCGCGCGAGCGCGAGGCCGAACCATGATCAGCCGCCGCAGCCGGGGCCGGCAGGATCTCGCGGACCTGTCGGACGGAAACAGTTCCGCCGCCAACGGTGACGTGCCTCTCCGGATGCGCGGCGCGGTCGGCACGGGCCGAGCCAATCGCCTTGGAGACCGGCGGGCGCCCGTGCGCCCCGCTGGCCGGCGTCGAGCCTGCACGGGATCGGCTCTGGCCGAGATCGCCCGCCCCGCTGACCCGTACAGGGTCGCACCGCGATCGCCGGTCGCCAGCGCCAGCAGGAACGGGATCCCGTGACCGGCAGCGACAGACTACTTCGGGCGGCCCTGGCGTACGCCCGCATCGGCTGGCCCGTGTTCCCGTGCCGGCCCGGCGAGAAAGCGCCGGCGACCAGCCACGGATTCCTGGACGCCACCACCGACCCCGACCGCATCGCATCCTGGTGGCAGACAGCACCCGCCCGGAACGTCGCCGTCGCCACCGGAACGCCAGGACCAGATGTCCTCGACGTCGACTTCCGCCCGGACGGCACCGGATTCGCAGCCTTCAACCGGCTGCAGCGCGAGGGCATCACCGGCCGTCCCGCCGTCATCGTCCGCACCCCCCGGCGGCGGCATGCACGCCTACTACACCGGCACCACCCAGCGCAGCGGCCACTTCGCCGCTCAGCACATCGACTTCCGCAGCCACGGCGGCTACATCCTCGCCCCGCCGTCTACCGTCAACGGCCGCCCGTACGTCGTGATCAGCCGCCAGCCCAGCGAGGACGTCTTCAACTGGGGCAGGGCCAGGGAACTGCTGGACCCGCAGCCCAGGCCGCATCCAGGAACCTCTCAGCGAGCAGATCGCGCGTACGATCCCGGCCAGCTCGCAGCCTGGGTCGCCTCCCAGCCCGTAGGCAACAGGAACGCTGGCCTATTCTGGGCAGCTAGCCGCGCCATCGAGGCTGGGAACGCCGACGCCCTCGACGGACTCGCACGCGCCGCGCAGGCTGCAGGCCTGACAGGCGCAGAAGCCAGCCGGACAATCCGGTCCGCGCAGCGACGGGTCGCAGGAGCGGACACATCTGCTGTGCCCGATCGCGAGGCCGCCTCCTGACCGGCCTCAGCCGATACACCGGGTCGGCCGCGACCTCGGGTATGCCGGGGCTGCCTCCTTCACGCTCGCCGTGCTCCCGCCAAGGCCCGGGTGCCACCCGGGGACGTCCCTAGTCGTCCTCTAGTGAGGTACAGAAGTTTCCCCCTTCCCGGCAGCATGGCTGGATGACCACCCGACTTGCCCGACGTTCAGGACGACTACCGAGGGCGAGCAGCGACACCGTTGCAGTCAGCTCGGCAGTGCGGCTGCACGGGCACCGGCCGGCCGGCGGCCAGAAAGAAGGATGACTGATGTCAGCGGCAGTACTCACCGGGCAGGACGAGCGGGCATGTGGCAATACGGCGGGCGATGTCAGGCTCGCCGTCGCGGACGGGCTGACCGCTCACGAATTTGATGTCCTTGATCCCGCCGGGGAGGGATCTCAGTACCTGAAGGTCACGAACGCGCGGAACGCGCTCTGCGAGATCATGATCAGCGAGCACGGGTCGGTGAGCTGGGAGTACCGCCCCTTCAGCGGCGGGCCCAGCTCGGCGCAGATCACGGGCATGGTCCTGGACCTCCTGGGCGCCGAGGACCGTGAGGACTGGGACGCGTCCTTGAGCCGGGGCCCGGGCCTGACCCTGACGGGCATCGTCGGCCGGGCGCTGAGAGAACGCGGGATGCGGGTCTGGCCGGCGGAAGCGGACCGCGATGATCGTATCGGTGAGCTGTGCGCCGAGATCGTGGTCATCAATCCAGCCCGGCCCGACCGGGGAAACGCACGGGTCGGCGACGATGGCATGATCCGGTGGGAGTGCCATCTCAACGGCCCGGCCGCCGCCGCGAGCGCTCAGGGAATTGAACCCAGCGAAATTGCCGGAACCATCGCACGGGCGCTCAATCGGCCGAGGGCAGTAAGTAGCGGCCTCATGCCGCCGACAGCGACGCGCGCCGACGCGCCTTCCATCGCCCCGGCGCGCTGCGGTATCCATGCCACGGCAGCCCCGATTCCAGATTGCCCGGCGCCGCGGCCGAGTTGCTGACGGTCGTCGCGACCGTGTCGAAGCAGCCATCAGGCGCATGAGTGCGCACTACGCGGAGTAAGGACGCCAATGGCGCGCTAAGCGCTCATTAAGCGCCAGATCGCCGATACTCTGGAGCGACATCGAAGCGTCACGACGTCCATTTCTTGCCGGTCGACCGCCGTCGTGGACTGCTTCCCTGGAGCGTGTCTGCCAGCCGATCTGGCGCGAACTGCTTTGTCGTTGCTGATTTTCGCATTCATGTTCTGACGCGGAACGCTGTTCAGCTACATGTCAACCACGGACGAGCCGTTATCTTCGAGGGATTTTCGTATGCGTGGTCCAGGGAACGCCGACTCTGCGCGGGAACGAGGCCGGGCTGAGCGCGAAGGTTTCGTGCGCAGATCCTCCATATATGGTGCTGACAGGGTCGGCCGACGGCTCCCTGAACGGTTGCTTGCGCCCCGGGAGTGTTCCTGGCCTTATTTCGACCCTGCCTACCGGACTGGCCTGGGCGCTCGGTTCCGAGACTTAAGGCCACCAACGGGTGACATCGAAGATGGCCTCAATGACTTCATCGACAGCCGTGCCATCACCCTTCTCGTAGATCGACGATGCCGAAGCGCCTATGAGGTCTGCTATCCGTGCCCTGTCGAGGTCTTCGGGCCAGTCGTGGTACACCGGCCGCTCGTCGGCGAGGAAGCCGGCCGCGTGCTCGCCAGCCGCCCGCAGTATTACCGCTGCCTGAGCGCGAGCACGTACCTGGGGGACGAGCACCTCCTGTTCAAGGCGGGCGTAGAACTGATCGAGTTCGGGGCCGCGCAGAACCGCCAGCACTGCGCGTAGCCTGTCAAGTTCCTTTTCTCTGGATGTCCGGTGGAAGCGCAGGCCCGAACACGCCTCGTCTGTGGCAGCTTTGGCCGCCTTGGGACGCAATCGCTCCGGCAGTTGGGGGATCAGATCGGCCATCACTCCGTGTTCTGCCGACCCGTCGGGTCTGGACATTGCGGTGTCCAGGGCGAGGGAAAGGACAGCTTCGCGGTCTTTGTGGTCCTCGGGCAGTTGCCGCGCCAGGGCCGTCAGCGCCGCGGCGGCCCCGGGGTAGTCTCTCCTCTCGGTGACGTGCGAAATCGCCTGCTTCAGTAGTGAGCCGGACAGACGTGGGGCAAGTTTGGCTAGCGCTGGGCAACACATCCAGTCGTCGGACAGCGCGTAGTGGAACGCCTCCTCGCTCAGTATCTCGGGGAGGACAGGGGCCAGTTCTTCCAGCGCTTTGTAGCGCAAGCCCCGGTTGCGGCTCAAGAATTCACGGAGAACCTGAGTCAATCGTTCGGTTGGCGCGGCCCGGGCCAGCTGGCCGAGGATCTGTGCTTCGTTTTCAGCGGAGTGGGATCCGAGCGTGTAGGCCGCGAGTACCTCGTCCACGGCGGTGGCCCGTTCGCTCTCTGGCAGGCGGCCGGCGAGCGCGGAGAGAGCCTCGGCGCCCGGGAACCCGAAACCCTCCGGTTCCCCGACGTGCCAGGCGCGGCGAGCTTGAGTGGGAGAAAGGATCGGCGCCAGGCTTGAGATCCGTTCGCTTTGGCTGGAATGCCACGAGCCCGTCGGCCGGGGGATAAGGCTGTCGATAATGGTTCCCTGCCCGCCATCCGAGAGCCGCTTCAGGATCTTAGGTATATCGAGAGCGGGATCGGGGTCTCTAGAGCCGCGGATCCTGTCAGGTACATCCCGCAGGCGCTCCAGGGGCAGCACGTCCGCTATCGCCTCCATTGCCCGCACCCCCCAGTAAGGGTCGACGGACCACAGAATCCCGAACGCCTTGTTCGCCAATTCTGGGCTGATTATCGGCGCGAGCGCGATCACGGCGCGCGTCCTGGATTTTATATGGGTAATGCTGTTGGCCATGTCCAGGCCGCGCTTGCCGATCTTATCACGGTGCTCTGGTGGCTGGTATCGGCCTAGCTGAGCCAGGGCCGTGAAGCATTCTTCCTCGAGCGGGAAAGCCATGACTCTCGTCAAGGCGTATCTTAGCTGGTTGTCTGGCAGGTGAGGGGCCAGCACGTCAGCTACCATTAGCCGTGCGTCGCTCCGCGAGTTGGCCTGCGCCGCGTCGAAGACCCCGGCCAGCTCCTCGTCCGAGAGGCGCGCAAACCGCGGCAGGAACGCTGCGTGCTCCTCAGGGACGTTCCACGGCCCAATCAGGCCCTCGTAGATGAAGGCCATGGCGGTGGGACGCATATCTGGGGGCAGATAACGGGCCAGCAGGAGGAAGTTAAATCGGTTATATCGCTCGGTTTGCCATAAAAGATCCGGTATTATCTGGTCGCTCACCTCTTGACGGGCCTCTTGTTTGGGCAGCCGGCCGAGCAGCGCACTTACCACAATAAGCCGAGCTTCCTCGGAAGCATAAACAAGACCGAGTTTCTCGAAAATTACGCGTTGTCGGATAATCGCGCGCCGATCAAAGAGGCCGGTGGTGGTCTCAGTTGGCGCCAGGAGTCTTCGAGCCTGATCAGCGTCCAGGAGCGAAGCGAGCGCGGCGAACGATTCTGCTTTGTCCTCGTCGCGGCGTCCGTGCTGGCAAAGCTGCACTGCGGCGGACAGATGCTCCGAGGTGAGCCGCGGTGCGATCCGCCGAAAGAAGTCAGGTACCGGGCACCACCTGCCCAATGCGAAATCGAGAACATCACCCAGCCGTTCCACGGGCGCGTGCTCGGCCAGCGCCAGTAGCGGGGCGTCCAGGTAGTGCGACTTAGACATCGTCTGGAGAACGGCGAGGACTTCATCAAAAACCTCACCTGGGAAGTACGGCAGCAGCGCAGCGACAAGCAGGCCCCGGCCGGGTTGAATACTGACCTCCAGCGCCTCCGCCAAGGCGCGCCGTGCGCCCTCGGAACGGTCATCGGTGCCAAACAAAGCCACGGCAGCCCGCACATAATTGCTGCGGTTCCATAGCGCGGCGGGGGGCCAGGAGGAAAGCGAATGCTTCGGCAGCCTGGCGGCGATTTCCACCATGGGGACCAGCATGATGTCCTTGTTGTCGATGCCGAGCACGGCATCGGCGGCGCGTTCCAGCAACAGTCTGTCTAGGCGCGGGATCAGCGCCTGCAAGACGGTGGCGCGGTCTTGTTCCTGGCATCTCGTGGCAACCGACAGGGCCGGATCGAGAAGTTCCCCGGGCAGGTGGGCAGCGATACGGGCGAGCCCCTGGGCCTGCCGCTGCTTGTCCGCCATCCGCTCGATAAAGCTGAAGGCCCGCGATGCGAACCAGAGGCCGCGGCTGACAAGCTGCTCGATCACGCCCGCCGGAAGGGTTGTTGACAGTGACGCAATACTGGCCTCGACGAGGGCGTACCGCAATTGAGTGCCCAGCCTTTGTGGCGCTGTCCCGCGTGTCTGGACGACATCGCGCAGGTAACCAGATACATCGCCAATGGTGTCGTGCGCCGTGAACCAGATGTTTTCCCTATCCGGCCCGCAGGCTAGAAGACGGTGCAGGTCGGCCTCCCGGTCGGCCTTGAGCAGATGCCAGGTGAGCCAGCGCAGCGCGTATCCGCCGTCCCTCTGGCCGAGTTCCGGCGCCGCCTCTAGGTCCGGCAAGCCGCAGTCCAGCCCGCCCCAGGCGGATAGGTAGCGGTCGGCAATCAGGCTGTGCCTGTCTCGTAGCGCGCGGTGCAGCTGCCGGATCAGTGGCCGCTCGGCTGTCATCTGGGCCAGCGCCTCCTCGCCCAGCCGACCGTCCAGAAAATCCCGCAGGCTGTCGTGATAGACGGAGTACCGAGGCTCGGTATCCAGGCTGTCGTCCTGCACTCGCAAGAACGGCCGCCATGGCCCGTCCAGCACCATCCGCCACCGCTCGTCGGCTTGGACTCCGGCCAGCGTGCACAGCAGCCCGAAGGTGACCGGCTCGCGGACGGCGCCGAGAGCGGCTAGCAGTGGCAGCAGCACCGCCTGCCACCGGTCCGGATCCTCCTGACGGCTGGGGTCGAAGGTGCGGGCGTAGTACTGCCATATGTTCTCCGGCAGGGTGTCCAGATCGGCAAGCGGGCGGCGGCGTCGCCGTATTTCCTCCAGCACGTACCGCAGGTATATCCACACCCCGGCGCACTTGGCTGCAAGCTGGCTGACGAAGACGTCGGCAGGAACGCTGGCGGCGGCCAGCAGGTCGGCCAGCGATGGTTCGTCTGCGGCTTGCCGCAGATAGACGAGCATGTCCTGCTGGTTGGGCACCGGCGGCTGGTTCGGCTCGGCCTGGGCCTGCAGCGTGAAGTACCGCCGCGGGGCATCAACCGGAAGCATCTGGTCGCCGGGTCGGCGGGACACCACCAGATATACGTTGGGCGGTGGGCTGGCCGGCAGTCCCAGCGGCATCTCGCCGACCTGGTGAGGACCATCGTCCAGCCCGTCCACTACCAGCACCAGGGGTCCGTCGGCCTGGCGCGCCCGGACGGCTGCCGCGGCGAGCAGCCGCACAAACCCGTTCGGGCTTCCCGCCGTCGGCGGCAGCATCCCGCCCGGCGCGACCTCATCCAGCTGGCAGATATCGATTAACTGGGCGGCCAGGTTCCTCAACGCGGCCGCGGGGTCGGCGCCCCCTGGAATCCCCACGAAATGCACGGGATAGCGTCGGCTGCGGGCTAGCCATGCGCAAAACGTGGTCTTACCCAGCCCGGCACCTGCCTCCAGCACGAAATAGCCGCGATCCTCCGAGTGCAAGAAATCATCAATAATCTCCCGTAGCCACTCGCGGCCAGTGAAATGCGGCAGATCCAGCCCGGCAACCAGTCCATCGGCATTCAGGCGGAAGTCCACCAGTTGCCCATACTCGGCAAGCGGCATAGTGGCTACCGGCGAATGCTGCCGCGGCAGAACAGGCAACGCATCTGGGTCAGGCACTCCCAGCTGCCGCCACCACTGCGCAGCAGTCGGCACCCCAGCAGCGGCTGTGATCGGCACGACAGCCAGCGCCGACTCTCCCTCCGGCCGGTGATGCGCAGTGACCACCCCGACGGCCAGCGCACCGTCGTGAGAATCGGTGGCGAAGACAACTGCCCCGGACATGCCCTCCCACTCCGACCCGGCCAGTGAAGCTGGCAATGACCGTGGCGTGCTGGTCACTTGGAAGGAAAACAGCCCTGCTCGCAGCTTCCCGCCCGGCAAGATGTGTCCGCTGACCTCCCAGGTGTCCTTCCGGCTGCCTCCTGGCAAGACAGGACCGGCTTCGCCGAACCGGGGAAACCCAACTGCCCAGCAGTCTGCCACGGGTGCTGCACTGTCCCGGTTAACCCGCGCGACGGTAACCGGCGGTCGAATGTCGTCAAAGTCAGGGTCGATGATTTCCAGCAGCGCCAGGTCGACCTTGGATGACTCATCGCACACCAGCATCACCCGCGCGGCCAACTCGCTTCCGTCGATCCTGCGCACCAGGAGCTGTTCATCATCACCGAGGTCGCGCCGACAGTCGACGTTGTGGGCGGCAGTCAGCACAAGCCTGCCACCGATCAGATATCCCGACCCGGCCGTCCACTGACCCTTATCCACTGGCGCAGAAGGACCCCGGTCATGGAGGACTTCTACGGCGCGGCCAGTTCCGATCCCCGGCCCTGCCAAGACAGAACCCCGCTCGTCAGGGCTTCTCGGCGGAGCCATGATAGATCTTGACCGGGTGACCGCTTTGATCCACTGGTGATCCCAGCGTCAGCGTCACCGTCTGGATCTGCTCCCGTGCGTAGCTGTCCGAGCCGCCCAGTTCCACGACGTAAAACTTCACTCCGGCCCTGCCCTCACCGGTCTTAGTTACGCCCACGTGGAATTCCATTTGCACGCCGTCGACAGGGAACTGGAACCCGGTCCCCGCCCCGGCCGCGGCGGCCCGGGCCAGCTCGGCCCGCAGAGCCTCCACCGTCTCCGCCAGCTCCAGCTGCCTCACAGCTCGACCTCCCCAAGCATCCCATGGCCACCCAATCCGCCCCATCACCAGCACCACCTCTGAAGAGATTATCCGCCCTTGCCGCGGGGTGGAGGAGCAGCTGGCGGTGGTGGCCACATGGCCGCTGGCCCGTCCACCGGAGGCAACCGGGAAAGGGATCTGATCCCGCTCGACGCCGGGACAGGTCTTGTCGGCAGTGACAGTGCCGGGGCGCCTGGCTTCTCAGCGGGCAGCCGGGTGCGCCGTCGCACCAGAACAACCGGATCTGCGCTTAGCAGCCCAGACATCCACACGGGATAACTATCACGCAGATCGGCGGAGATGCACGCTCGATAGGCTATTCATGGCAGTCACGTTCGGTGAGCTACGGCCCGAGCGACAACGCCGACCGACGGCGCCGGATTGTCGACTCGGTGCGCGAGAGCGGTAAGCCTGCGTCGCATGCATGTGAGCCAGTTACCTGGGCCAGGCCCCGCAGTTGTCACACGTGTTGATCGGGTTGGTCCGGTAGCGTGCATTATGGCGGGGATCGACCCCTGGGCTCGGAGTGGTGCATGGTGTCGTCTGGGCGGCGAGCCGATGCTGGGGGCCGCGCATCTGCCGGCGGATTCGACTACCAGCATCGGGTGGCCGCGTGGTTTGCCGTCCGAGTGCTTGCCGGTGCTGCTGCGCCCCCGGTGTTGAGCTTGTGGACCGGGAACCTGGACCGTGTCGACTGCGAAACCGGGGAGCCGGTCGATGACATCCGTGTCGGTCCGGTCCAGGGTGCGCCTCTGGCTGTGCAGGCCAAGCGAATGATCGAGTTGTCATCGAAAGCCGGCGGTGAGCTGGCGAATACGATCGCCCAGTTCGTCTCCCACCATCTGCTGGACGGTCACGGCGAGGACCGCCTGGTCCTGGCGACTAGCCAAGACGCGAGCGGACAGGTCAGGAAGGTCCTGTCGGCGGTGCTTGACCGGTTGCGGAAGGTGGGCGCCGGAAAGAAGCCCGGCGACCTCCGGCTCAACGGCAAGGAGAGAGACGCCCATACGGTCATCGTCGGACATGTAGACCGGGTATGGGCGGCGCACACGGGCAGGCCGCCGAATGCGGAGCAGCGACGACGTTTCCTGAGGCAGTGTCACGTGTTGGTCCTCGATGTCGAACCGGACTGCGGTGAGGAGCGGGAAGCTCGCCAGTTGCTCCGGACCGCGGTGGTCGCCGATCCGCGCCGGGCGGACTCGGCCTGGCAGGAGCTGGTCGGGCATTGCGCGCGGCTCGCGGCGGCAGGCTCCGGCGCCGACCAGCTACAACTGCAGGAGGTACTCACCTCACGGGGTGTTGGGCTGCAAACCGTTATGGACTACCGGCAGGACGTCGCTCGGCTTGCCGCCGCGACGGAGAATTCCCTCCGAAGTTTGGAGGTATCCCTCACCAGTATTCCGGCACCAGGGCAGCTGATCGCCCTGCGACGCTCCTCGGTGGGTGCGTTCGCCGAGCGGGCCCGTCGCGAGTCGTTCCTTGTCATCGGCGACCCGGGCATCGGCAAGACCGTTGCCCTGCATGACCTGGCCCGGGCGGCGGGCCACACCCCGATGCTGTTCCTGCCGGTAGGAAGCACGGCCGCCGCGAGTGAGGGGGAACTACGAAACGAGCTGGGGCTCCAGCACAACTTGATCGAAGTGCTCCGGCAATGGTCGCCAGGTGGCGGCGGTCTCCTCGTCATTGACGCTCTCGACGCAGCCCGCAATGATCCTCAGGCGGACCTGTGGCGATCTATCATCGACGTCGTCCGGGGCCGGCTCCCAGAGTGGCGGGTGGTTGCCTCGGTGCGTAGCTGGGATCTGCGGCACTCGCCGCGCCTTAAAGCGCAGTTTCCCGGCGAAGCGGTCCACCTTCGCGAACTCGAAGAAAGTGAACTCGCGCAGGCAGCGGCCGCTTGGCCGGATCTTGGCGCCTTGCTGCAGACAGCACCGCCTGATCTCCGGTATCTCCTCCGTAACCCGTTTAACCTTCGGCTGGCTGCCGAATTGCTCCTCAGCGGTGCGACCATCGGAGAGCTGCAGCAGGTGCGTGACCAGCTTGAACTGCTGTGCCTCTACTGGGAACAGCGTGTCAGCGACCGGCCCGGCGGACTCGCCCGTGGTGTGCTCCTGGCGCGGATGTGCGACTACGCGGTTCGCCACCGAACGCTCACAGCTCCCGTGGGCGAGGTTCTGGCGGGAGACGCCGGTGCAGGCAGCTTCTTGGAGACACTCCTGTCCCGGGCGGTACTCACCGAGACCCTCGACTTGCCCGCCGGCCCGTCCACTGGCTCGGTGCGTTTCGCGCTGCACGTGCTCTTCGACTACGCGGTGGCAATTACTGTCTTCGCGGTAGCCGAGGACGCCCTTCGTGCGCGGCTTCATGATGATCCTGACCTGGTGCTGTTCGCCATGCCAAGTATCGACATGCATCTGGAGCGGCTTTGGACGGCAGACCCAGGCCGCTTTTTCGAGACCGGTCTTGCCATCGCGGGGGACACAGCGTTGCCTCGCCTCGCGACAGTGGTCACCGCCGAGGTCGCCGCACGGCGGGCGGCACGGCTGGCAGACCTCGACGTGCTTCTCGGTCCAGTCTTGGCGGGCGGAGCGTCTTCGGGTGCTCTGCGGCTCCTTAGGTATCTCGCCGTCGCGATGGCCATCGACAGGGAGGACGCGGACGACGCCAGCCTTGGCGTATGGCCGACCGTCGTGGAACGGCTATCGGAGAACGTGACCGTCACCGAGCTACCGCTGCGCATCATGCTCGACAGCCTTGTCAGGCAAGGAACGCTCCTTGGCGGGGATCTCGCTCGCTGTGGGCTGGCGGCCCGTCGGCTTCTCGAGTACTTGTGGACGGTGCTGCCGACCCCGGTCATACGCATCGCGATCGAGGCCGTCATCGCGACCGCCGAAAGCGATCCAGCTGCTACCGAATCACTGCTGCGCCATGCCTTGAATGCAAGCCAGATGACAACTCGGGGATACAACGACCTGTTCTGGCTGGCAGACGGAGTGCCGCGGCTGGCGGCCATCGTTCCGGGCCTGGTTGAGGAGATCTATGCGGTGGCGATGGCCTACCAGGAAACCTCCACCCAACGAACTCTGCTCACGCCCGGCCTGATCATGTCGATGACCTCGACCCGCCGCCAGGACTTCGACGGGGTCAGATCACATCTGGTACGCCACTATGGGCGTACCTGGAGATCAGCCCGCACAGTGCCGTGGGGGCACTCGCGCGGCTGATTATCGGCCAGCACGGCGCCTGCCCCAGCTTCTCAGCGAGCTTGGCCGGCTTCTCGGCCACTATTGCGGAGGACGGCTCGGAGGCATGGGACCAGCGCGATCTCACCGACGAGCACGATATCGTCAGCCTCCTCAACTCATTCGAGGACTGCCTCGCCGACCACGCCGACAACTCGTTCGTCAAAGCGGTCTTCGACGCGCTCACCGCCGGAACCCGGCCCGCGGCCCTGTGGAGGCGGGTCCTCGCTGCGGGTGCCCGGAACTACCTCGTGGCGGAGCGTCTCTTCCCGCTGGACCAGACATTCGCGCAGTGCCTCACGAAGGACCTTGAGCAACCTCTCGCCCAGCTGATCGCCGCCCGCCAAGCGGAACGGCCAGCGAAGGAACGGGCGCGGCTGGAAGCCGCGATCACCGCGCTCGCGCCGGGATGCCCAGACGACGGTTCGCCGGAGTGGGCCCGCGCTGACCACCGTTACCGCCGGCTTCTGGCTGCCTGTGACCCGACAGCAGCCGTCAGCCCGGATATGGCTGCGGACAGCACCTCATCTGGACCGCCCCCTCGGGTTGCCGGATCGTCGGCGCCGGCAGGGCGATACTGCGAGAGCACGGATATCTACGGGATCGTGCTCTGCACCGACGCCGACCGTGCGGTCTGGCCGCTGGCGGAACCTGTCAAACAGTTCGCCGACGCACACCTCAACGACGTGCCCGCGCCCAGCGAGATTGAGCCCTGCCTGCGAGCAATCGAGCGGCTCCGTGACGCGCTTAGCAGCCAGAGCCCGTCGCAGGGTCTGCGCGAGTTCGCTGAGAGTGCTCTGGCCAGCGCGGCCGAGGTGGTGACCCGTCGCGCAACAGACATCCAGGCCGAAGCACTCACCGTCGCCCGGACGCTGCTGCTCGACCTCCGATCGCACAGGCTGCCCGCACCGACACGGGATCAAGAACCCGCCGGGGCGATAACCATCCCGCCTGGCCCCCGCGGTGATGTCGCCCGCGGCCTCCTGCAGCTCGCCCGCCTTCCCGGCTACTACGACCAAGAGATACTGACCGCTATCGAGACACTGACCGATGACCGCGTTCCGTGGGTGCGGTACTGCGTTGCCAGGGGCCTCCCCCTTATGCGGCATGCCGACCCAGAAAGAATGTGGGACCTGCTCGGCCGCATCGCTCAGCGTGACTCAAGCGACCGCGTCCTCGGAGGCGTCGTGCGCGCCGCGTGGGCGCTGCGAAACTACGCTGACTCAGCTGTCGACGTCCGCCGTCGGGTCGCAGCACGCGTGACGCCCACCGGCCAGCGCGACTCTGCCCTCGAGGCCTGCACCGAAGCCGCGGGCCTCTTCTGGGTCCTCGACGGACTCCCAGCGGCCAACGCCATCCTTGAGCAGCTGACAGACCTTCAGGCTTACGGTTCCGATGCGCTAATAGCGCTGCTTCACGAGATCCGCAGCGCGCGAGCCCTAACCCTGGACGATGACGCGATCCGTGATCGTGCGCTCCGCCTGTGCCAACGGCTCACCGACGTCGGCTTCGCCGCGACCGGCAATCTGGAAGCGGTCGGATTGCATCCCGCCGAGGATGAACAAACCCAGATCGGAGCCGGCATCAGGTTGCTCGACGCTGTCGCCGCACAGCTGGATTACGCGTCCGGCGCATTCGACGCCAGGCAGGGCGGCGCCGAGGCAGCCGCACCGGCACCTGCCAGATCCGGCTCGTCGAGGAGTCCCACGGGATGATCGTGCAGCGCTCCATCCCGACCGCGGCCCCGGGTTGGCAGGGATCGAAACGGGAGGGCCGCGCCCATAACCGACGTATTCACCGTGCCGTCACATACGAAAAAGGACAACCCGGAGGCTGTCCTCAAGACCGCCGCCCCCACATCGGCACGGCGCCGCCGCCTACGAACACGCCACCACCCCAGCGGCCACCACCCATGCCCATCGGCATCCCCGGTGCCGCACCAGCACCCGCCATCAGAATCCTCGGCGCCGTTCAACACCTCGCGCGCGCCCTCGACCGCGATCTCGACCACGCCCGCGACCTCGACCGCGCCCGCGACCTCGCGCGCGCCCTCGACCACGGGCCCGAACTCGCCCGCGACCTCGCACACGCCTTCAACCATGCTCGCGACCTCGACCGCGACCTCAATCTCGACCTCGACCGCGATCTCGACCTCTCCCGCGACCTCGACCTCTCCCGCGACCTTTATAGGACCGCTGATCTTCTGGGGCACGCACTCTCACGGATGATCGCTAACATTCCCTCAAATCCGTCTCGTAACAAAGAAACTGCTGCTGGCCTCAAAGAGATGGCCGCGGCGAGCTTCGCCGAAATCGTCGCCATCGGCGCGAGCGACTATTCAATATCGCCAGACCAACTGGGAGACACTACAAGCAGCGATCACCGAA
>Ga0137365_10002646_pt1 | contig 14223 bp, 8 predicted proteins | sample SagtaG_9_FD_104799 | JGI IMG/M metagenome (GOLD analysis project Ga0137365, IMG submission 104799) | Vadose zone soil microbial communities from Sagehorn Ranch, Mendocino, California, USA - Sage1_L_40_16 metaG | ecosystem: Environmental > Terrestrial > Soil > Vadose zone | place: USA: California...
GGCGTCGGTGTCGGTGTGAGTGTTGGCGTCGGCGTCGGTGTCGGTGTGAGTGTTGGCGTCGGCGTCGGTGTCGGCGAGGGTGATGGCGTGGGTGTGGGCGTTGATGTATTACATTGCAATGTTTTAGACACGGTATTACTTCCAGTTCCTGAGAAGCTGACGCTGACACTTGGACAATCACTGCTAGGAATAGTAATAGTCACCGGTCGCGATTGGTTTGGATGCAATGTTCCGCCTGACGGATTGAATTTAACCCCAGCTAAAGAACTGGACGCCGACCAGTTGAGATACCCTTGTGACCCTTGAGCCAGAGCCAGCGTAGCAGTACAGGTGTAGTTACCTTTACCAACCGAAGGACAATTACTGTTACTCCCTGTATCAGCTGTCAGTACTGGTGCTGAACAACTCCACATCAGAGGCACTGTATTTGCTGGTCCTGTGAAGGTGAAAGTAGCGTTAGCCGGACAATTGGTGTCCAGTATTGAGATGTTCACCTTTGCCGTTTGACCTGGAGAGAGGGTTCCGCTTTGTGAACTGAGGGTAATTCCGCTCATTCCACTGCTGGTTGCACTCCAGTTCAAATTGCTCAGGTTTTTAGAGTTGCTGATCAAGGTTGCGACACAGCTCCAGCCTCGGCCTGTACTATAGGGACAACTATCTAAGCTGGCAGTAAACGTTGGTTTCGAAGTACAGTGCCAATTTGCAGAAACTGTATTTGCCGGTCCGCTGAAACTGAAACTACCATCCTGACAAGCGCTGCTGGAGATAAAAATGCTCACAGGCATTCGCTGACCCGGAGGTATTTTCCCACTGGCCGGGGTGAAGGTGACGCCAGAAAACCCGCTGCTGGCAGTCCAATTAAGGTCGACTTGAGAACCCGTCTTCGATGACAGCACAGTATTACAGGTCCAGCCGCCCTCTCCACTGGGACAGTTGCGATCCGCAGTGAAGGTATCCCGGCTTATTGTTAGTATCGGCGGTGGAGAACAACTCAACGTCACATCAGCAGAATTTGCTGGCCCAGAGAAAGTCAATGAACCACCTGAGCCATTTGTGCAAGCAGCACTCGGAACATAAATGGTCACTGGTACTGACTGACTTGGCGTCAGGGTTCCATTTGTCGGATCGGAGTATATTTGAGACGAACTACTGGCAGACCAGACCAGGTTGCTTTGAGCATTTTGGTCACTGCTCAACATAACCGTGCAGGTCCAGAACTCAATCTCACTGCCATCGCAGTCCTTATTCACATTGAATTTGGATGGACTAACCCTCAGCAATGGTGGTACGCTACAATTCCATTGCACATTGACTATATTCGCTGGTCCCTTAAAGGTGAAAGTGTCGAAGGAGTGGCAGGTTTTCTGAGATACAAAGATTCCCTCCACTGTACTATTACCTGGAGAAAGTGTACCACTTCGCTGGTCGAAGGTCACTCCAGGCAAGTTGGTATCTGCAAACCAGGTTAGACTGCCTTGAGAATTCGAAGTCTCATCAAGCGTCACTTTACATTTCCAGCCACCAGCTATAGGTGGACAGTTAGCATCTCCCGCACTGAGACTATACGGGTCGGCTTCCAGCTTCTGTCGTGGCGTACAGCTCCAGTCTCTCCTAACGACATTTTCTGGTCCAGAGAAGGTGAAAGAACCTCCTTTGCAGGCGGAGCCGGGAACAAAGATGCTTACAGACATACTCTGGTTTGGGGTTAGCGTGCCATTTGGAGGAGTAAAATACACTCCATCTAAGCTGGTATCTGTAAACCAATCTAAATTGAATTGAGAACCAGGAGCCTCTCTCAGCGTCGCCGTACAGATCCAGCCGTTACTATAATCATCATATGGACAGTTACTATCATATGCAGTGAAACTTTTCTGGTCGACCAGGAGTATTGGTGGTTGTTTTATACAATTCCACTTCACATTAACGTAATTTCCTGGCCCTGTAAATGTGAAGAAGGAGTTATCAGCTGAGCAGTCATCGTTCGGGACAGAGATGGTAACCGTCGCTCTCCCGCCCGGGGATAGTGTGCCACTTGACGGATTGAACACTACTCCAGGTAACCCACTGTCTGCAAACCAGCTTAGATTGCCCTGAGAACCCGAAGCAGGTTCCAGCGTTACAGCACAGGTCCAGCCACTTGCCCTTCTGTCACAGTCAGTCTTCGCGGAGAGACTGGTCGGATTCACCACCAGTATCGGTGGCTTCCCGCATGTCCATGGCACAGCGATAGGTATTTCTCCCGAAGCCGAGAAGTTGAGGAGAGCATTAGTTGGACACTTTGTGTTCGGAACTGCAACCGTTACCTGCACCGGTTGGTTTGGTGACAGGATACCGCTAGACGGCGTGAACTGTATTCCACTTAACCCTATAGCAGAAGCAGACCATTTCAGGTTACCTTCCGAACCGGAAGCCAGAGCTAATTTCCCTGTGCAAGTCCAACCTGAATTCGCAGCATAGCGACAATCTGTCTCCGCCTTGAAATTATTCGGACTAAACGACCAGGCGGATGTTGCGCAGTTCCATAGTATATCGAGTGTATTCCTCGGCCCTTTGAACATGAACGTGGCTTGAGCTGGACAGATCATGTTTGGGATAATAATCGTAACCTTTGTTGTCCGGCCAGGAGACAGCACACCATGTGACGGAGTAAAAGTTACTCCACTTACTCCGCTGCTTGAAGCTGACCAGTTCAGATTCCCATGAGCGCGGCTGTCGCTGCTCAACGATGCTGTACAGATCCAACCTGAATTTGCGCTATAGGAGCAGCCGGGGTCCCCAGGAGTATTGAAACTGTATGGACTGGCTGTTAGCACTGGCGGAGGGGGTGCAGGTGGGCCAGGCTGTGAGTGAGTTACAACCAGCGTGACCTGTATAGATGCATTTCCTCCATTGGAACTGATTTGGAGCATAGCTGTGTAGTTCCCTGGCATCAGGTGCGTTGCATCAGCTGTCACCTGCAAGGTCTGCGGTAAGTCTCCTGGCTTGACTATGCCAGTGGTCTGATTTAGCATCAACCAACTTGCATTGCCTGTATCTGCCTTCCAACTCAGTGTCTGCGTTCCGATATTGCCGAGTGCTACATTCAGTGTCGACTGTTGACCAGCTTGTAGCTGACCAAAATGAAGGCTTGTCGGGTTAACGTTCAGTTTCGCTAGCACGGGTACCGGGGGAGGTACGACCTGCAGCTTGATTCCCACCAATTTATCCCCACCATTGGAGTGGATTTGTAGCGTGGCAGAGTAGGCTCCTAGCTGTAGGTTTGTTGTATCGGCTGTCACATAGATGAATTCTTGCGAGCCATTAAGTTCAATCGCACCAGCTTTCGATTGTAGGCTGAGCCACGGCGTTCCTCTTGCATCGGCAGTCCAAATAAGGCGCTGTGCACCAGCATTGGTGACTGCTACCGATATCACCGCTTTCCTACCTTTTTCGAGCTTACCAAAATCAAGTGAAAAAGGACTACCTATAAGCCTGGCGGGCATTGGTAAAACATTGAATTGTAACTTTGCGCTTTGCGAGCCGTCTGTCGCCTGAATTGTATGGGGTCCCGGGGGCCAGCTAGCAAGTACTACAATGGGCACATCAAAGATTCCGGTATTACTCACTTTGATAGTATTATTCAGCGCACTTGACTGATTCGACTTTTCAGCACCCATCATCAGTAACGATGCCGCGGACTCTGCCCCTCCAGTATTTGAGGTCGTTTTTGTCGCACTAGATCCACTGAAGGCAAAGGATAAATTATGATCGAGGGAAAGTACAACACCCCCTCCAGCCGAGAAGCCTCGCCCATGCAGATGCATCACACTTCCTGGAGTTACATTGCTGCCACCACTCAATGAAAGAACTGGAGAACCAGGCTGATGGGCCAGTATCAAACCAATGCCACTGCCGGCGAGGACAACGATGGCAGTAACCACTAGTAATATTACTTTCGACGTAGTGTTTGCCATTAAGTGTGCAGCCGTATTTCGCAAGTGCGGTCTGTGCAGTCTGCCTGAATGTAGATGATGATGGTGATGGGTGGGTTGATGACGCCGTGGTAGAATATGCGGCGCCCATGAAGCAGCGTGTGGAGGCGCTGCAGAAGGGGGAGCTGCATGTTGCATGGCAGCTTGACCAGCAGGAGGTGTATTTGGCGTTACCGGAGTTCCTTGGACTGTTGGTACACCACCTGGCTGTGGTGTACCTTGTACATTTGGTATATTTACAGGAGGTGTCTGTCGATCTGCCAACCCGGGTAATAGTAGATCTGGCCATATAGCCTCTCGGTCGTCGGATTCACGGTACTCAGAGAGTGGGCTCCGCACGGTTGTCCCATCTTCAGGCTCTACACGCCTGGCTGCAAGATCCAGTCCTTGCTGTTCCTGCTCAGCTTTCATCGAAGCTAGGTATGTTTGACTGTTCAGCCCGGTGGGAATATTGATAGAGCCTAGATCAGTAATAGAGGCACCGCTTGGATCGGTTGGCAAGTCTCTGCTTGCATTCATTACTCGGCCACAGACTCCACAAAAACGAGCATGATTGGGCAGTTCTGCTCTGCAGTATTGACACCGTTGCATATTAGTCCCCCCAGACAAAGAAAATCCCACTCGTTTCTTTGGAACTAACTGGCAAGCACTATTAAGCAAGCACTATATTGGTGGCACTATCAAGCAAGCACTACAGAAGAATGAAGAGTCGATAAAGGCGTAATGTTTTCTCTTTATGAGTCCACTCATCAGTTTAACATATTTTTTGCATTTATACAGTAACAATTTCATTTAAATTTTGTGAACTTAGTCACATTCTCTACAACTTCCAAACCTTCACATTGCTAAACACTATATTAGCTGAATTACCAACGTTACCAGCAAAAACTCCTATCTGCCCATGTGTGTAGTTACTGTCATCATAGCTGCCAATTTTTTGCCGATTCACATAGAGATCAATGGCGCCGTTTTGCACCACGACTGCAAGCAGATTAAGGTCATTATGAATGAACGGGGCTTGTCCCTGTAATAAGACCTGGGCATGAGCAGGATTACCATCCACATAGCGGCTGAAGTAAAAGTGCCTATCTCTACCAATACTGAAGTAATAATATTTTACATTCGCCTTATCTGCACAAAAGACGATCCCCCCATAGTCGCCTGCGAAAAACGTTAATTGCACTTCGTAGACGAAGTTGCTGAAGTCTGTGGATTGAGCAAAACAGGGATGAAAATATCCTGTGTGTAGTTGGATAGCATGATAAGCTCCCCCGCTGAACTGGCAAGCTGCGCCACTCGTATTCGTCCCTTCCTGCCAGGAATCTCCTTGACTGTTATCGTTCAATGGATCATCGAGTTCCAATTTACCGGTATGGGTGTATAGGTCCGTCATGGCCACGACGGTTGACGTTGCGGCAGAATAGGCCGCATTAACTCCTCCTCTATTTGAACGAGCGAGAAAGAAAAGCTCGACAGTGACGACCATCATAAGGATTGCAAGCACAACCAACAATCCTTTTCTGATCATGGAAAATCGTTGTGGTCGGTTGATTACTGCAGGTAGCCTGGGCTCGAAAGGTTTGCCATCCTGAAGCGTCAACTCGTTACTATCTGAATGGAATGTGCGTTCAACGCTTTCAACGCGGGTCACGGCAATAGTGAGAATCAATGTGTCTGTTTGATTGCCGTTACTGTATGGTTGAGACTGGCCTTCAAGACGCATGACTTGACCGTTTCGTATCCCAGGCGGTATCGAAATAGAAATGTGCTGACCTCCTGACAGAACCAACGTGCGATTGGTTCCGTGGAGAGCCTCTGATTCGCTGATGGCGAGTGTTGCAGTAATTTCCTTGCTATCCACTGCGTGAGGTGCATTCATAACTGTAGATGCATCCATGCTTTGCATTGCTTGCTGAAAGGCGTATGCAAATGCAGCAACGGACGAGAAACGGTCTTGGGGCCGTTTGGCGATGGCGTGTAGTACTATCTCATCAAGCTCGGTCGGTATGGTGGGGTTGAGACTGCTTGGCCGATATGTTTGAGAACGAGAGTACCGGTCCATCAACTGCTCTTGCACACTGAGGTACGGTAGACGACCAGTTAACATCTGGTAAGTCATAACGGCGAGCGCATATTGATCAGTAGCCGGCTCAGCATATCCTCTCCACTGTTCAGGGGCAATATATGCAGGAGTACTGCCAATAGTACGCCTTGCAAAGGTGGTTCTGGTTGAGACCATAAACTGTGTTATGCCAAAGTCAGCTAGTAGCAAGTCGGGAAGGTTCGGTTGCTCTTCACCTCTTCGTAGAAGAAAGTTTGATGGCTTGACATCCAGATGAAGGATGTGATGGTCATGTGCATGTTGGAGAGCGCTGGCTGCTTGATGAACAAAATATGCAACATCCTGTGGCGAGAGCTGAATAGAGTCGCCACGATTATCTAGCCATGTAGCAAGAGTACCCTCTGGACATAGCGGCATCACAAGATAGTAAAACTGTATACCATTCACTTGTATTTCACCATAGTCAGAGAGGGGGAGGATATGTGGGTGATCGAGCTTGGCGATAGTCATAGCCTTGCGTAGAAAGACGTGAGTCGCGCCCTCCTCTTCATACGCGGAGGAGCGAGAAGTAACTTTCGCACGAAATACCTTGATAGCCCACTGTTGTTTGATGTGCACATCTTCCGCCAGGTAGACTTCACTCATCGCCCCCTTTCTCAACAAGCTCAGAAGACGATAGCGGTCAAGTTGTAATCCCTCGAGCGCCATACTTTTTTCCTTTTAACATTAAGCAAGGGCTGTATCGTACGAGAACAAGTAGAGGCGAATGCAAAAATAGTATAACACATGAGGTGAGAGGATGAAAGGAGACGAATTAGTTAGACTTTCACGCAATTCGATACCTTGTTAGGATGTTGTTATATAGCGCATATGATAGGATGTATGATATGGAAAGGTTACCCATTTAGCAGAGGAGCAATTACATCATGCCAGAAATCGACAGCGATCACGTTTTTGGGTTTGATACCCTGGCTGTGCACGCAGGACAACGACCCGATCCAACGACTGGTGCGAGGGCGGTGCCGATTTATCAGACAACTTCGTTTATCTTTGATGATACCGATCACGCTGCTCATCTTTTCGCTCTACAGCGCTTCGGCAACATTTACACCCGCATCATGAATCCTACTAGTGCTGCTTTTGAGGAGCGCATTGCGGCCCTTGAAGGCGGTACGGGCGCACTTGCCTCCGCTTCGGGGATGGCTGCGCAGATGGTGACGATGATGACGCTGCTTCGTCCTGGTGACGAAATCGTCTCCTCAAGCAGTCTCTATGGTGGCACACACACGCAATTTGATCTGACACTGCGCACCTGGGGTATCAATACTATCTTCGTGGATAGTATTGATCCTGAGAACTATCGCCGCGCTATAACACCACGCACCCGCGCCCTGTATGGTGAGACTATAGGTAACCCTCGTGGTGACGTGCTGGATATTCGCGCCGTCGCTGAAATTGCTCACGAGGCTGGAGTTCCTCTGATTGTCGATAATACCTTTGCTACTCCCTACCTGTGCCGACCATTCGAACATGGAACTGATATTGTTGTGCATTCGGCGACTAAGTTTATAGGGGGTCATGGTACTTCCATTGCCGGAGTATTGATTGAATCGGGAAAGTTCCCCTGGGATAATGGCAACTTCCCGCATATCGTTGACCCCTCTCCGGGCTATCATGGTGTACGTTTCTATGAGACTTTTGGCGATTTTGCTTTTGTGATGAAGGCCAGGGTAGAGACTTTACGCGATACAGGCCCATGCATTAGTCCATTCAACTCTTTCCTATTGATACAAGGACTGGAGACATTATCGTTACGCATGGATCGACACTGTCAGAACGCCTTGCAGGTAGCACAATTCTTACAGGAGCATCCCGCGGTCAGCTGGGTACGCTATCCAGGTCTGCCAGGAGATCCCTCATATGCACTTGCTCGGCACTACTTGCCGCGAGGCGCAGGATCCATTTTCACATTTGGCGTCAAAGGTGGGTATGAAGCTGGCAAGAAGGTTATTAACAGCGTGCGCTTATTCTCGCACCTTGCCAATGTAGGCGATACTCGCAGCTTGATTATCCATCCCGCAAGCACGACACATCAGCAACTTTCAGAGGAAGACCAGCTAGCAGGCGGGGTGACCCCCGACTTGATAAGACTATCAGTAGGTCTTGAGAATATTGAGGATATTCTGTGGGATTTAGACCAGGCCTTAAGGAAAACTCTATGAAAAACATGACACCCGATATGTATGACCGCTTAACGTTGTTGCAGAAGTATCGACATATTGCTCTTGTCGGCATTTCCGCTGATCAGTATCGCCCCAGCCACTTTGTCGCCATCTACCTGCAAGCTGAGGGCTATGACATAATCCTCATCAACCCAAGTTACGCTGGACAGACACTGTTGGGAAAACGCGTCTATGCCTCGTTGACGGAAGCGAAAGAGGCAGGAGAAGAAATAGAAATTGTAGATGTGTTTCGTAAAGCAGAGGATGTACCACCTGTTGCAGAGGAAGCGATCAAAATTGGGGCGAAAGTATTGTGGCTGCAGCTAGGCATTCGCAACGATGAGGCAGGTAAGAAAGCACACGACGCAGGATTGACGTTCGTGCAGAATCGTTGCATCAAGATGGAACACGCACGCTTCTTTGGCGGATTGCATACGGTCGGGTTAAATACGGGTGTCGTGCTGTCGAAGAAGTTGTAATTTGGCGCATTTACGGGGCAAAGCGAGGTGTACGACTGCCTCCACGAAATGCTCCAATGTCTCTCGTCATTACGCGACGGCGATGCCGTTTTAGGTCAACACCTTATCGATCTCGTTCTTTAAGCGACTGGGATGGGGTCCCATCAGTCGGCCAATGAGCTGACCATCTTTGAAGATCATCAGTGTAGGAATAGCCTGAATGCCGAGGTCAGCAGCTAAACGGTTATTCTCCTCGCTTGCCTCAATATCCATCTTAGCGAAGGCCAGTCGTCCCTTGTACTCATCACTCAAACGCTCGTAGACGGGAGCAATAGCGCGGCAGGGACCGCACCATGCAGCCCAGAAATCAACGATCACCGGAATTTCGGACTTGATCACCTTCTGCTCAAAGTCAGTAAAATTAACATGGAACAGGTTGGCGTGTGTATCCATAATGTTTTCGCGACTCACTTTCTGTATTTGAGTAGGTATCTATTTTCCAGTTCGCAGATGCTGCTATTCAAGACAATAAGATGGCCAGGTTTTCTATTCTGACCCTATCCCATAGTATACGATTTTTCTTTGCCCAAAATAAAGCGTCTCTTCCCAATAGAGTAGTAAAATTTTTGTTGGTTAGGCAATACTGGGGCGGACTGCTCTCCCGTTAAAGCGTTTGGGGCTGATGTGGTACGCTTCTTTCCATGAGCAGGCATACCAGAGGTGGTCAACAATCAATCTAGGGGCGACCGTGATGGTCGCCCGGCTAATTCACACGCTCTGGGGCCAGCGGTAACCGGCGGATTGATAGATTGCCTCAATGGTTGCAAGGTTCTCTATGGTCTCTGTCAGGCTAAAAGCTGGCTGAGCGCCCGAGCGCACACATGCTCCAAAATGTTCGACCTCGAGCCGGTACTGATCGACATGCGCAATGCGCTGGTGGATCGTTTGACCTTCTAAGGTCAGGATAACTTCGGTCTCGATATTCCCTGGTGTAAATGGTGCTGGAATGGTTATAGTACCTGCCTCTCCATGGATCTCAGCTACCTGGCGCGTTGGCAGTTCGAAGCTCGCATCTACCAGGCCAAAACGTGAATTACCGAAATCGAGAACGGCATTTGCGGAGCGTTCTACCTCACCTGCTTTGGGAGTATAGACACGAGCGGCAACAGCGACCGGAGGATGACCATAGACGGCGCGACAGAAATTGACTGGATAGCAACCAACATCCATGAGCGAACCGCCAGCCAATGCTGCTTGCAATCGAATTTCATGGGGACGTGGAGGCAGAAGAATATTGAAGGAGAATGATGAGCGTACTAACTTGACTGCACCAATGCGACCAGCGTTTACCTGTTCTAGTGCCCAAATGATCTGCGGATGGAAACGATACATGAATGCTTCCATGAGGAACCTGCCATTAGCTCGTGCGGCTTCAACCATTGTGGCACCTTGATTGGCGGTAACGGCCAAAGGCTTTTCACATAGGACGTGCTTACCTGCCTCTAATGCTTTGATAGACCACTCTGCATGTAGAGTATTGGGCAGCGGAATGTAGACAGCCTCGATCTCAGGATCATTGATAAGGCTCTCGTAGTCGCCGCAGATGCGCAAATCCGGAATATGGGGGAAAAGCTCTTTTGCACGCTGCGTGTTACGGCTGGCAATGGCCACCAATAACTCGTCGGGCGAATTGAGAATGGCAGGAATGACGTGCTTGACGCCGATATTAGCGACACTGAGTACACCCCAGCGCACTGGGGCAGAGTGAGAGACGATGGCAGTTTGCATCCGGTCATTATCCTTCTTTACAAACAAAACAAGCATATACATCCACTACGATGTATTCTAAGCAAGTACAGTACTACATCTACCACAAGGCTTGCAACACCGGCCAATCGGCGGTGGATAGACGAGGCATACTGGAAGCAGAGAAAATCAGACAAGGAAAACGACATCGCCTTTTGCTCTGAAAGTGAGCAATATCACATATTCACTATGCTTTAGAGCATAGCATATTCTAAAATAAAGGTATATCATCGTATATCAGATAAGGTCTACTTTGTAGATGTTTACAACTCATGTAGAACCATGAGAAATTGATTTGAACCTAAAAGCCCAGTTGAGATGCACGGAGAGAACTATGCAAAAAATTCCATTACGTCGATTTCAAGGTATGCTCGTGTGTGCCGTCGTTCTTGTTTTGATGCTTTTGATCACAGCCTGTGCGGGCACTGGCGGTAATACTGGACAGCCTACGACAGGCACCACTACCACGACAACATCTGCAACACAGGTGCCACCAGCCGCTACACAAACATCAGCCCCTACTTCCACACCGGTCGCGTTTAAAGCAGGCGGAATCTCATTCATCGGCTCGGTGAAGAGCATCACGAGCAGCAGACTTGTCATGAGCGCGCCCAATGGGCAGACATACACGATGGCGATCACACCCCAAACTGATCGTACAGCCTTTGGTGGTAGTCTACCTACTGCCGGGACCTCCGTCGATATGGACTCAGCCGTTAACCCTGACGGGAGCTTCACGGCAATGATCTTGAAGCCAGCAATGCCAGGTGATCCAGATCTGCATGTCATAGCGTATACAGGCGTCACGACGAGCGCAGTAGGAGCTAATCGCGTTATTCACTTCACGGTCGGTACTAAGAGCTACACCTTCCCTATTCCTACGACGGCGAACCTGAGTGATTTCGGTGGGAACGCACAGGCCATCGGGAACAGTGTATCGGTCAAGGTCAAAGTACAGTTTCCCGCTAACACAGTCGTCAGTGTCGGAAATTCCAATGCGTAGCTAAACAGGGGGAGCAACGAAACAAAATGGAGAGGCGCAATGAATTACGCGCCTCTCGCATGCGTTTGAGCCATTGACTCACAGCTCCTTCGCTCCTTCGGCCTGACCAATATGATGAGGATTTGGAGTAGTCGTGTGAAGACAGAGAGCTAACCCGTCAGCAACCTTTCTCAATCAGTGGGGCTGTGGAGGAACCAGATTCTGTATCTCCTCGTAGGATAGAAGTCATTACTACACCTGAGGCGTCCCAGTATCCTGCACGCCCCGCCTCAAATCCTCTCTGGCGGCAGTTGCGAGTTTGGCATAGCGTACCTTCAAGAGGGTGAGGTCTTCTTCGGTCAGCTCTTCGATATTAAGAAGTCCATTGTGGGCGCCCTCGACTGCACGGATCAATTCATCAAGCTTCAGTTGGATGGCTTCACTATCGCGGTTCTGGGTATTTTGAATGAGGAACACCATCAGGAACGTCACAATCGTGGTACTCGTATTGATAATTAACTGCCAGGTATCACTAAAGTGAAAGAGTGGACCAGTTATCGCCCAAACGCCGATGATCAAAACGGCTACCACGAATGCCACCGGATTGCCTAACGTGAGCGCCGTCCACCGTGCAAAGCGGGAAAAGGGTGATGCTCGATATAGCATGTGTCACTCCTCTCTGTGAACTCTTTGAGAGGGCGAGTCGTCGCTCACCTCAATCTCATTGTACAAGTCGGGATACCTCCTGAGGAAGGGTTGGAAGCGGAAAAGCTAGTTTCATGCTCTTTCATTACCTGCCCACCTGCTCTCATTCCTTGAAATTGGGAAAGTGCTGTCAATGCAGAGTTTGGAGGAACGGGTTTTCGGGTGCCCAAATACCCTCTGCCGACTGTCTCAGATACTCATCGCATGCCACAGAAAATGGCACGTTGATTTTGACACGATTTTTGAAACAGCTCAGTCATTCGTGCCACTGTTGCTCTTCTGACGCACTTTCGCATCCTCCCAGCTGAACCAAGTGTGTCAAGAAACGGTCGGTTGTGAGATGATCTGCGGAGGCAAAGAGAGGGGGAAGATCGATGGCGTGAGTGGCCAAACGGAGAGACCACTCACGCCATCGGAGGAAATCTTCATCTGGCACCAGGCACGAATTGGTTCGACTGTTGGCGCTGCGCGGGAAGATGAGGGAAATGGGTGAGCAAAGCTGACGCACACTGGCTTCTCACATCACCGTCATCTCACAGCGGAGGACGAACTCCTCTCCAGGCTCACTTGCCTCTTGACAACGGCTCTCCTGTCAACTATACTCTCTTTATAGATAAACCGTTTGTCGGTCTAAGAAAGAGAGACACGATGACCCGAAGTGTCAAACCAGAAGAATACGCTGAGAAACGCAACGCCATTCTCGATGTGGCAGCGCGTTACATTACGACCAAGGGCTATGAGCAGATGACGACCCAGGATCTTCTGGAGGCGCTCCAGATTTCCAGGGGCGCGTTCTATCACTACTTTGAGTCCAAGCAGGCCTTGCTGATGGCGCTGGTTGAACGCATCGGGGAGCAAGCTGAGCAACTCGTGCTTCCCATCGCGTCTTCGAGCGAAATGGGCGCCCAGGACAAGCTGCTGCGCGTCTTTGCCGTGCTCAACCAGCACAAACAAGCAAACCTGGATATGATCTTCGCGTTTATGCGCATCTGGTATGCCGATGAGAACGCCCTCTTTCGCCACAAACTCTACCTCGCCAGGATCAAACGACTCGCTCCCTGGCTCTCGCAGATCATCCAGCAGGGAGTTGAAGAAGGCGTGTTCACCACTCCCTATCCTGATCATGCAGCGAGAACGATTCTCTCCCTGCTTGAAGATCTTGGGTATGTCATTGTTGAACTTCTCTTCGCGCAAGAGGGCAAGCATCCTGACATTCCTCGGCTGGCCCAGCTTGGCGAGGCGACGGCTGATGCGCTGGAGCGAGTGCTGGGCATGAAGCCAGGGTGCTTGTGGCAGTCCTGGAGCGAAGACTTCTCGCGATGGCAGGCTCTCCTCGCATGATTCGAGAGAGGCCTTCATAGCTGTTTGGGTGCGCGACTTCCGCGCCTTCTGGGACAGATTACTTTGGGTACGAGGCTTGTGCTCTTGGCTCTCGCTGGCGCCTGGCGTGTGAGCCCGCTTGCCTGGAAAGGAAAGCCCTTGATGAGTTTCACCAGTCGTCTCGTGAGCTGGTTGATGCATTTGCCTCCAGCTCACACCCATGACCTTGTCATTACGCGCGATATCAACATACCTATGCCCGATGGAGTGGTGCTGCTGGCGGATCACTATGCGCCACGCAACGGCAGACCGCTGCCTACCCTCCTTGTCCGTTCTCCTTACGGCAGGAGGGGCTTGTACAGCGCCTTGGGCGCCCTTCCTTATGCCGAGCGTGGCTACCAGGTGCTCATTCAAAGTTGCCGTGGTACTGCTGGCTCAGGGGGTCAGTTTCTCTACGCTCGTCATGAGCACGACGATGGCCTGGCTACCATCGCCTGGATCAAGCAACAGGACTGGTTTTCGGGCGAGCTGGCTACCATTGGTGGCAGTTACCTCGGGTTTGTCCAGTGGGCCGTGGCCGCCGACGCCGGGCCAGAACTGAAGGCCATCGTGCCGCAGATCACTGCTTCGGATCTCAACCATTACCGCTCTCAAGGAGGCTCACTCCTGCTAGAAGTGGATCTGAGCTGGTCCTGCA
>Ga0137365_10002649_pt1 | contig 14220 bp, 13 predicted proteins | sample SagtaG_9_FD_104799 | JGI IMG/M metagenome (GOLD analysis project Ga0137365, IMG submission 104799) | Vadose zone soil microbial communities from Sagehorn Ranch, Mendocino, California, USA - Sage1_L_40_16 metaG | ecosystem: Environmental > Terrestrial > Soil > Vadose zone | place: USA...
CACCGCGCGCAGAGCCGCGCTCGGCCTGCCGCCCAGAACCCGCAAGCGGCGCCGCCAGACCCTCGCCAGCCTCGCCGCCGGCCCGCCATAACAGCCGCTGCCCTTCCGCGCGAGCCCAGCCGCAGCCCATAGCCGCCGTATCCCATGCGCCACCACGGCGGTCCCGCGCGCCCAGATCCGGGCCGGCCAGACCCGCGCCGCGTCACGCACAAGATCATCTCGGGCCCGGCAGACCCCGCACGCCTGGCAGCCGAAAATGTCAGACCCAAACGTGAACATGGAGCCTGGTGAAACGTGAAGACCTCACAGTGGAGCTACGGGGATTCGAACCCCGGACCTCTTGCATGCCATGCAAGCGCTCTACCAACTGAGCTATAGCCCCTGGGCGACGCCGTGACTTGCTGCGAATGACCTGAACACAGGCGACCCGGCACCGGCGCCTCGCCAGTGTATAGGACCGCGAGCGATGGTGCCCGGCCGCCATTGGTGCCCGGCCGCCGATGGTGCTCAGCGATCGTCGCCGAGCACGGGCTCAGGCAGCGTACCCGCGTTATGCTCCAGCACTCGCCATCTGGTCCGCCCGCTCCCGATTACCGACCACGCGCAGTTCGCCAGCGGCCCGAACACGCCCCATAGCTCCTCAGGGATGTTCAACAGCCGCGCCATGCCGAGCCGGATCGCCGCGCCGTGGCTCACGACGACCGCGAGCCCGTCCTCTGGCAGGCTGGCCGTCACCCGTTGCAGCGCACCGCTCACTCGCTCGCCGACCGCCTCGGATGGTTCACCCTCGGGCGGCGACCAGGTCGCGTGCGCCGCTGGGTACCGCTCCCTGATCTCGGTGTCGGCCAGCCCTTCCCAAGCGCCACCGTGACGTTCCCGCAGGTCCTTGTCGGCACTCACGGGAAGCCCCGTGATCCGGCTGAGCGGCGCCGCGGTACCTGTGGCGCGCCGCAGGTCAGACGAAACAATCAAGTCCGGCCGAAGTGCAGCGAGCAGCCGCGCGGCCCGCTCCGCCTGCCGCACCCCGGTGTCGTCGAGCGGGATGTCGCTCTGGCCCTGGAACCGCCTTTCCACGTTCCAGATGGTCTGACCGTGCCGCCACAGCACGATCCGGCGAGTGTTCAGCGTCAGTCACCGGCCTCGCGGGCATCTCCGGCATCCGCCGGCGAGACCCCGCCATCGACCCCACCGGCGCCACCGACACCGCCCGCGCCACCGAACCCACTGGCGCCACCGCCCGCGTCACCGACACCGTCGGCGCCACCGATCCGCCCGGCACCGCCGGGGCCACCGACGCCGCCGACCCGTCCAACGCCGATGTCCGCACCACCGCTCGTATGCGCGACCCCGGCGGCCACCGGCTCGGAAAGCGGAATCCGCGGGCAGTCCTTCCACAGCCGTTCAAGCATGTAGAAGACCCGCTCCTCCTCCTGCTGAACGTGGATGACAACGTCCACGTAGTCCAGCAGCACCCAGCGGCCTTCCCGCTCGCCTTCGCGGCGCACGGGTTTGGCACCTGCCCGGCGCAGCCGCTCCTCGATCTCGTCGACGATCGAGCGGACCTGGCGATCGTTGCGAGCGGAGCAGAGCAGGAACACATCCGTGATCACGAGCTGCTCGCTCACGTCATAACCGATGATGGCGTCGGCGAGCTTGTCCGCGGCGGCCTCAGCCGCGATCCGCATCAGCTCCACCGCGTGCGTTGTGGCGGTCACGATGTCCTGTCGTCCTCCTCGTGCAGGCAGTGCCCTGCTTGGGCAGGGCGGGGATCTGCTGGCCAGGCCCAGCGCCAGTCTTCAAGCATGTACCCATCAGCCGTCCTGGTACAGCCGCCGCTTGGCGATGTACTGAACGATCCCGTCGGGCACCAGGTACCAGATCGGCTCACCGGCGCGCACCCGCTCGCGGCATCCGGTGGACGAGATGGCGAGTGCGGGGATCTCGATGAGACTCGCCTTTCCGTCGGGCAGACCGTGGCCGGACAGCCGGTGACCCGGACGTGTACAGCCTACGAAATGCGCGAGGGTGAGCAGTTCATCCGCGTCCCGCCACGAGATCAGCCGGGCCAGCGCGTCCGCGCCGGTGATGAAGAAAAACTCCGGCTCGGGGCCGCGCGCCGTGCGCAGATCACGCAGCGTGTCGATGGTGTAGGTGGGCCCCGGCCGGTCGATGTCGACCCTGCTGACAGAAAAACGCGGGTTCGAGGCGGTGGCGATGACCGTCATGAGGTACCTGTCCTCCGCCGGCGACACCTCGCGTTCCACCTTCTCCCAGGGCTGGCCCGTTGGCACGAACACGACTTCGTCGAGCGCGAAGACGTGCGCGACCTCGCTGGCCGCGACCAGGTGGCCGTGGTGGATCGGGTCAAACGTGCCTCCCATGATCCCGATTCCGGTGCGGTCGTCGCCGTCCCGGCGGGCACGCCCGGACGCGAAGCCCCCGGACGCGAAACCCCCCGGCGCCGCAGGTCCGCTCATGCGACATGACCCTAGCGCGACGGACCGACAGTTCAGTGCCGACGCTCCCCCAGACCGGGCAGCGGCGCCGCACCCGATGCCCACGTGACCACCCGCACCGCCTTGCCGGCCTCGGTCCGCGGCAGGGTCCCCTCCGGCAGAACCCGCACCCGCGTCCGTACCCCGAGCTGTTCACCAAGTTGCTCACCGACAGCTCGTTCCAGCCCGCTGGCGAGCAACTCCGCATGCCCGGGCCCCGCCGCGGCAGCCGTTCGGGATCCGGCCGCGACACCGGTACGAGCCTCAACGGCGACAATCAGGTCCTTAACGGCGGTGCGGGCGTCCACCACGATCAGATAATGCGGCGAGGTCCTGCCGTCGGCGAGCAGCACGCGCTCCACCTCGGCTGGGTAGACGTTCACACCGCGGATGACCAGCATGTCGTCGGTCCGGCCGGTCACCTTGGTCATCTTGGCCAGGGTCCGCCCGCAGGCGCAGCTGCCGCGGCGGAGCGCGGCGATGTCCCCGGTGCGGTAACGCAGCAGCGGCATCGCGTGCTTCGTGAGCGTGCTGAACACCAGCTCGCCCGGCGTCCCGTCGGGCACGGGCTCGCTGGTCACCGGATCGACCGCCTCCACCAGGAAGTGGTCCTCGTTGACGTGCAGACCGTCCTGTGACACCAGGCACTCGGCCGCCACTCCGGGACCGATCACCTCGGACAGCCCGTAGATATCGAGCGCGCGCAGGCCCAGCAGTTCCTCGATGCGCGCCCGCATCGGCTCGCTCCACGGCTCGGCCCCGAACAGCCCGGCCCGCAGGTTCAGGTCGGCGGGTTTCGCGCCCGCCTCGGCGAGCGCCTCGCCCAGGCGGATCGCGTAGGAGGGCGTGCACGTCAGGATGTCGGGCTTCAGGTCCCGCAGCAGCGTCAGCTGGCGGGGGGTCATCCCGCCCGAGACCGGGACCACCGTCGCGCCCAGCCGCACGGCGCCCTGATGGATGCCGAGACCGCCGGTGAACAGGCCGTATCCGTAGGCGTTATGGATCGTGCTGGCGGCGGTCGCGCCCGCGGCCGCCAGAGCGCGTGCGCACATCTGGGACCACAGATCGAGGTCGTCCCTGGTGTAGGAGACCATGGTCGGCTGGCCGCCAGTGCCGCTGGACCCGTGCACAACCACGACATCGCCGCGTGGTACCGCCAGCATTCCGAACGGGTAGGCGTCCCACAAGTCACGCTTCTGCGTGAACGGAAGGCGGGCAAGCTCACCCAGGGTGAGGTCGGCCGCGTCCTGCACCCCGGCCTCCCGCAGCCGCGCCGCCTGGACGCCGCCCGCCGCGAGCAGCCGGCTCACGAGCCTGCGCAGCCGCCCCGCCTGAACGACGGCGCGCTCGGCGGGAAGCATCGACTCCGCGGCCCGGTCGAAGATGGTTACCTCAGAATGGCTCATGGCGTCCTCCGGGTCTAGCATGCCGGACATGACCTCCAATACGGGGAGCGTGCCCGACCGCGCGCGCGTGCGCCTGCCCGAGATCTCGTCCCGCGCGTACGAGCATCCCGCCGACCGGTCCGCCCTCGTCGCGATGCGCAAGCTGACCGGGTTCGACGTGCTGCTGCGCCGGTTGGCCGGGCTGTTCTCCGACCGGAGCCTGCGGCTTATGTTCCTCGCCAGCGGGGTGCGCGTCAGCGAGCGCCAGTTCCCGCAGATCCACGATATGGTCCGCGACGGTTCATACGTCTTGGACCTGCCCCGCGTACCCGAGCTCTTCGTTTACCAGAACCCGCTGGTCCAAGCCATGACGCTCGGCTCCGACCGCCCGTTTATCGTGATGACCACTGGCCTGGTGGACCTGTTCGACGCCGAAGAGATGCGCTTCACGGTGGGCCACGAACTCGGCCACGTGCTGTCCGGGCACGCGGTGTACCGCACGATGCTGTTCCATCTGGTCCGGCTGGCGACCCGGATCGCCTGGATGCCGATCGGCTACATCGGGCTGCGCGCGATCATCTGGGCCCTGGAGGAGTGGCAGCGCAAATCGGAGCTGTCGTGCGACCGCGCCGGGTTGCTCGCGGGCCAGGACCCGGAGGCGGCGCGGCGTGCGCTGATGAAGATGGCCGGCGGGGCCCGGATGTCCGAGCTGAATCCCGACGCCTTCCACGAGCAGGCGCACGAGTACGACGCCGTTCCTGACGTGCGCGAAGGGCTGCTCAAGCTGCTGCAGCTCGAGGGCACGACGCACCCGTTCGCGATCGTGCGCTTCGCGGAGATCGACCGCTGGGCGCGTGAAGGCGACTACGAGCGGATCCTCGCCGGCGACTACCTGCGCCGCGGCACCGACTCCGAGGCCTCGGTCAACGACGAGGTCAAGGCGGCGGCCCGGGCCTACCAGGAATCCTGGGCACGAAGCTCCGACCCGTTCATCGGCATGGTGCGCGGGGCGGCGGAGACCGCCATGGAGGCCAGCGAGCGGCTCTTCGGGCGGTTCGCGCGCCGCGGCGACGGCGACGACCAGAACTGACGCGGCGCGCAGCCCGCGGCGGTTAGCCGCTTCTCATTGCTCGTCGGTGATCAGACCGGCGGATCGCATGGCCGCACGGACCGGTGCCAACGCGGCAGCGACCTGCTCGTCTGGAGCCTGGGGACCGAGCGAGCCGCTGAACTCCGTACGGAACGGAGCACGCAGCGGCGCGTGCATTCCCCATGGCACGGCGCCCGCCGCGACGGCCGCATCAGGTAGTCCGGCACCTGCCCGGGTGGGGTCAAGCTGCGGCAGCGGCCGGCAGGACGCGAGGATCACCTGGAACAGGCGCTGCACCCTGCTGGCGTCACGAACCATCGCGGACCGGCCGGGCTCGGGCCGGAACTGCGGATGATGGGCGAGGACCAGTCCCGCGACGGCCGCGACGTGAGCGGCCGCGGTCGCGGTGCCATCAAGCGGCCCGTACGTCGCCGGCGGCAGCCCGGAGATGATCGCCACGCCGGGTGCGCAGCAGTCCAGCCCGGCTCCGCTGTTCCCGAAGTGGGCGGCGAACAAGCCCTCGGGGGCGGTGGGCAGCCCGGTCAGCTGAGCCGCGTATCCGCTGCCTGGCGGGAACGTCCCGAGGCACCCGATCGCGCCGACGCCGAGCACGCCGGGTAGTCCAGCCGGATAGGCGACCGGTCCCGCCGCGTCACCGGCAGCGGCGACACACGCGACCCCGCCGCGGAACGCCTCCTGGGCCTTGTCGGCCAGCAGCCACGACGGCTCGGCTACCCCGGCGGCAATCAGCGCGACGTCGATCTGCTGCTCGACGCAGTAGTCGAGTGCTTCGATCAAGTCGGCACACCAGCCTCCTGGCGCGATACGGCAGACGTGCACCTCTGCTTCCGGCGCGAGCCCGACCACGCCGGTGCCGTCATCACGGCCGGCGATCAGCACGGCGTGGTGGGTGCCTGCCCCGATCGAATCTTCCTGCCAGCTCTTGGCGTCCCGGCCGACCACGTCGCGGCCCTCGGTGATCCGGCCGGTGAGGTCGGGATGCCCGATGGCGACGCCGGTGTCCACGAGCGCGATCCGCACCCCGTGACCACGATGGGTGGGTGGCAGCCGGTCGAAGCCCATCGCGCGTGCACCCCACGAATCCAGCGCGTGTTCAGGGAACTCCGGGTGGCTGGTGGTGATGCGCTCGCAGACTGCGGTGACGGTTTCATTCGCGCGCAGCCAGGGGCGATTCACCCGGACCGGCCAGCATCCGCGCCGCGGCCGGACGAGCATCTCGGTAGCGCGGACGATGGTCTCGGTCGGCACGGACAGCTCCACCGTGCCGTCCTCTTCCGTGTAGCCGGCCGCCGGGAACGGCCCGCCAAGCAGGCCGACGGCGGCATCCTCGATCGGGCGGCCGCTGTCGTCGCGCACCTGGACGACGACCCGCTGAAGGTCACCAATCGGCGCGACGGCGGCGTCGCGTGACTGCGCGGCGGGCGCCAGGCCGCTGGTGAGCGGCTGATCGATCTCGACGTAAAGATACGGCTCGGCGGCCAGCGCCGCGGCGCGCTCAGCGGTCGTCTCGATGACCGCGATGTTCGGGTAGCTGCCGGCCGGGCGGGCTCGACCGATGGTGCGCACGACGCTGATGTCCGCGTCCCTGTCAAGCTCGGCGGCAAGATCGCGCGCGTCGGTAGGGGGCGCGACCGCCACCAGGTAACGCTCCGGCCGGGTCCGTATCCCCGGCGGTTTCCGAAGGTCCCGGCTCGCCCGTCGGCCAGATGCCTCGTCCGCCCGCGTCTGGGTTTCCCGCGTCTGGGTTTCCCGCGTCTGCGATTCCTCCGGCTTGTCGCGGTGCGGATCGGCATGCGGCCGTCCCCGTGCCGGGCCGGACCGCCGGTCTGAGCTCTCACCAGCCATGTTCTCGCTCTCTTCCATCGTCGTTGTCTGCTCCCCCATTCGGGCTCCCCCTTGGCTCACCGGTTGAGCTCCCCTTTCAGTGACGGGTGTGACGCTGGGCCGGGACAGCGGCCAGCTGTCACACCCGTCACGGTCAGCGGGTAAGGTTGCGCCTCACGTCACATGGGAGGCAGGGCCGGGTACGCGGCTCGGGCCTGGTTCACCATCGACGCGATGGCCGACAGCTGGCTGAGCGCCGCCTCGTACTGGCCGGCCTCGTAGAACTGGACCGCCACGGTGAGCGGCGGCGCCAACTGCCCGGCGACCGGCGGGGAGACTGCCGCCGCGGCAGCCGTCCAGCGATAGAGGCGCTGAAGCAGCGCGGCCACTTGATGCCGCGAAATCTCCGCGGAACGTGGCGCCGGGCCCACGGCTAGCATGGCCACGGCTCGTCCTCAGGACAGCCCGGCGTAGACCCGGCCAGGCTGGCCAAGGAGCCCCGCGAGCGGGTTCTGCGCGCCGGCCGACTGCGCCCACGGCCAGGAGGACTGCCCGGTAAATGGCAGCATGCCTGGCTGCTGCCAGGTGAACTGCTGCTGCCCCGGGTATGGCTGCTGCCCGGCGAACTGCTGCCCGGCGAATTGCTGCGCGGCGAGCTGCTGAGCGACGAGCTGCGTCACCTGCTGCTGAATCTGCTGCACGGCCAGGCCGACGACCTGGGGCAGAATCGTCTGCTGCGCGATCTGCACGATCTGGCTGACGAGCTGCTGCACCTGCGGGGACTGGAAGAGATTCTGCCCCGCGGACCCGTGCTGCTGCTGGAGCCCGTACTGCTCGGCGCCGATCGGCGAGCCGAAACCGGGGGTGAAGCCGCCCTGCTGGTGCATGGGCTGCTGCTGCGCGGAGTAGGCGCCGGTTGGGTTGAAGCCTGGGATAGCGGCTGTCATGTGGGAACCTCCTTCGAAGGCGTGGCCCGAGATTTGTCTGGAAATCTCAGCTGACTGTCCAACAAAACCAGACACTACGGGCGTGCCCGGGATAACGCAAGTGAACGGTCCAACGTCGATTAGGCTTCTCGCTGAGGAGCCACCGATGACCGAGCAGCCGAGCGATCCGCCGATGAACCCTCTGCAGCGGCTCATCCGCTCCCGGATGCGCGAGTTGCACTGTTCGTATGGGGACGTCGCGCGCCGGGGTGGCCTGCCCCGCTCAACGGTGCATTACGTCGCGACCCACCGCCACCCTGCCCGGCTGCCTCACCCGGCCACGCTCGAGCGACTTGCTGTCGGCCTCGACCTCCCCGTCGACGTGCTCCGGGCCGCGGCCGCCGCCGCGTCTGGTCTGGTCCTTGGCCGGGAGCAGGTGGACGATCCCGAGATCGAGGTGTTGATCGCGTCCCTGTCCCGGCTCAGCCCGGAAGATCGCAGACACGTCGCGGCACTCGTGCGATCGCTGCTCGGCGCGGCCAGGTCGGCAACCTAGCGTCCCGAGTAGGAACACTAGCTGTCACCTAGATATCGCAATTCGGGCGCCAACGACCCTGGCGCATGATCTATGGGCCTGCCTAAGTTGGTCACTAAGGCATGACACGAACCGATTCCGAAGCCCGTGGGAGTACGGCATGCGAATCGTGCGGTGGTCGGGTCTGCCAGCGGTCGTCCGGGTCAGGAGCCGAGGGGACGTAACCGTAGCGATCCCCAGCGGCCTGGCCCGCGAGGATGTCCTCGACCTGGCCAGCCTTGTCCTCTCCAGCGGCGAATACCAAGAACTTCGTCACGCCATCAGGCCGACCGGGCCGCACCGAAGCAGGGCCGACGCCCACCGCGTCGGCCATTACCCGGGCCCAGGCAGGTGGGGCGGCCGCGGAGGCCGTCCTCGGCGATACGCTGATCCGGCCGCCTGGTTCAGGTACCAGGATTGGGCGTGAAGCACCAAGATCCGTTATTGTGTTAATCCGCCCGCGAATATCGCGGTCAAGTTAACACGATAACGGATCATGGGTTCGCCGGCCGATGCGGATGGCGTGGTGTGAGCACCACAAGATCATCACGATGGATGATCTCTCGCTCGTAGCCGGGGCCGAGTTCCCTGGCCAGCCACCGGGTCGAGCGGCCCATCAGGCCCGGGATCTCGGCGGCGTCGAAATTGACCACGCCGCGCGCGACAACGTTGCCTGCCTCGTCGCACAGGTCGACGGGATCACCGGCGTCGAACTGGCCCTCGACCGCGGTTATGCCGGCCGGCAGCAGCGACGCGCGCCGGACCGCGATCGCCTCCACTGCCCCGGGGTCGAGCGTCAGGCGCCCACGGCCCGTGGTCGCGTGGGCCAGCCACAGCAGGCGTGTCGCGGGGCGCCGGTCGTCCGGGGCGAAAAACGTGCCGACCGGCTCGCCGGCCAGCGCAGCACCGGCCTGTCCCGCGCAGGCGAGCAGCACGGGTATCCCCGCACCGGTGGCGATGAGCGCCGATTCCACCTTGGTCGCCATTCCCCCGGTGCCGATCCCCCGCCCGCTCGCCCGGCCGAGCCGCACCCCATCAAGATCATGCTGATCGCGTACCTCGCTGATCCGGCGGGTTCCCTGGCGGCGGGTTCCCTGGCGGTGCGGTTCGCCGTCATAGAGGGCATCCACATCCGAGAGCAGAACGAGCGCATCGGCCCTGACCACGTGCGCAACCAGGGCCGCGAGCTTGTCGTTGTCGCCGAACCGGATCTCCTCCGTGGCGACGGTGTCGTTCTCGTTGACGACGGGGAGCACGCCAAGCTCGAGCAGGCGGCCCAGTGTCCGCTGGGCGTTGCGGTAGTGCGACCGGCGCATCAGGTCGTCGGCGGTCAGCAGCACCTGTCCCGCCCGCACGCCGTGCCGTGCGAACGCGGCGGTATACCTGGCCGCCAGTAGGACCTGCCCGACGCTCGCGGCGGCTTGCTGGGTGGCGAGGTCGCGCGGCCGACGGCCGAGTCCGAGCGGGGCGAGGCCGGCCGCGATGGCACCCGACGAAACCAGCACAAGTTCGGCGCCCGCGCGCACCCGCGCGGCGAGCACGTCCGCGAGCGTGGAGATCCTGGCGTCGTCGATACCGCCCTCGGTGGTGGTCAGGGAGGACGAGCCGACCTTGACCACGACCCTGCGGGCGGCGGAGATCGCGGCCCGCGGCGCCGCCGTGGGTCCGGTCATGACCGCAGCCGCCGGTCGGTTCCCCGGGGTCCGAGCCTGACCGCTCCGCCCGCACCGCGATCGCTGCCCAGGGCGTCGTCGCTGCGGTCAGGCAAGCGCGGCTCCCAGTCGAAGATCACCGCATCGTCGTCGGCACCGATCGCGACCTCGGCACCGGCGACGGCCCCGGCATCGGCCAGTGCTTCCTCCACGCCAAGCCGGGCGAGCCGGTCGGCCAGGTACCCGACCGCCTCGTCGTTACCGAAATCGGTCTGCTGGACCCACCGGCGCGGCTTGTCACCGCGCACGAGGAAGCTGTTCTCACCAGTGCGGATCACCTCGAAGCCGGGCTCGCCGAGCGGCACCGGCCGGATCACCTGGCGGGTTGGCTCGAGCGGCGGCGCGGCCGCGCGAGCCGCCGCGACGAGCCTGGCCATGGCGAACGCCAGCTCGCGGAGCCCCTCATGGGTGGCGGCGGAGACGGCGAACACGTCGATCCCCTTCTCCTGCAGCAGCGGCTGGGTAAGCTCGGCCAGGTCCCGGGCCTCCGGAACATCGATCTTGTTCAGCACGGCGATCCGCGGCCGGCCCGCCAGCGCGGGGCCGATCACGTCGCCGCTCGCTTCGGCGTACGCGGCAAGCTCCGCCTCGAGCGCCTCGAAGTCGGAAACGGGATCCCGGCCCGGGTCCTGCGTCGCGCAGTCGAGCACGTGGACCAGCGTCGAGCAACGTTCGATGTGGCGAAGGAACTCGAGCCCGAGGCCCCGGCCCGAACTCGCACCCGGGATCAGGCCGGGCACGTCAGCCACGACGAACTGGGTCTCACCGGCCTCGACGACGCCGAGGTTCGGCACAAGAGTGGTGAACGGATAGTCCGCGATCTTGGGGCGAGCGGCCGACATGGCCGCGATCAGCGACGACTTCCCCGCGTTGGGGAAGCCGACGAGCCCAACGTCGGCGATGACCTTGAGTTCGAGCACGATGTCCCGCTGCTCGCCCGGCTCGCCCTTGAGCGCGAATCCCGGCGCCTTGCGGCGCGGCGAGGCCAGTGCGGCGTTGCCGAGCCCGCCTCGGCCACCGCGCGCCACCACGTAGCGGGTGCCCGCCCCGACGAGATCGGCAAGCACGTCGCCGTCCGCGGCCTTGACCACGGTGCCGTCGGGCACAGCGAGAACGATGTCGGCGCCGCCGGCACCGGTCCGGTTCGATCCCTGGCCAGGCCGGCCGCTCGCCGCCTTGCGGTGCGGGCGCTTGTGGTACTCCAGGAGCGTCGCCGCGCCGGCGGAGACTTCGAGAATGACCGAGCCGCCGCGTCCGCCGTCGCCCCCGTCAGGCCCGCCGAGCGGCCGGTATTTCTCGCGGTGGATGGAAGCGCAGCCATGCCCGCCGTCCCCCGCCTTCACGTGCAGGGTGGCCTCGTCAACAAAATCTGGCATTACTCCGCGATCCTCACCTGGCCGCGATGGGCCGCCCGGCCGGCCCGCGCAGCGGTGGAAAGTCCGGGCCGCACCCTCGCGCTGTCTTCGGAAGGCCGCGCGTCCCGGCCGGTTCTGGCCGCTGCACGCCCGAGCCCATGGGCCTCATTCAGATCCCGAACGGCTTACGCGCGCTGACGCCCGGCGCGGCGAGCTGGCTCCGGCCAGTTGGGCCGTGCGGCTGCGGCGAGTTATCGTCCCGCGGGGACCGCATCGTCCGTGGCGGAATCCTGGCGCGAATCGGGCACGATGCTCACGGCGCGGCGGCCACGCCGGTTACCGAACTCGACCAGCCCGCTGACCAGGGCAAACAAGGTGTCGTCTTTCCCGCGGCCAACACCGGGCCCAGGGTGGAAGTGGGTGCCGCGCTGGCGCACAATAATCTGGCCCGGCTGGACCAACTGCCCGCCGAACCGCTTTACCCCCAGACGCTGGGCGGCGGAGTCGCGTCCGTTACGGCTGGACGACGCGCCCTTCTTGTGTGCCATCTCAGCCCTCGCCCTCCGCTTCCTTCTTGGCGTCGCTCCCCCGCGACCGCCTGCCCCCGGCGATCGCGGTGACCTTGATCTGGGTGTACCGCTGCCGGTGGCCGAGGCGCCGCTTGTACCCCGTCTTGCTGCGATAGTGGATCATGTTGATCTTCGGACCGGAGGCGGCGCCGACGATCTCCGCGGTGACCTTGTACTTGCCCACCTCGGCTGGATCGCTGACAACCTTCCCGTCATCGACGATCAGGACAGCAGGAAGCGTCAAGGTCGACCCGACCTCGCCCGCGAGCAAATCCACGGTGAGGACATCGTCCACCGATGCCTTCTCCTGCCTGCCACCGCAGCGCACGATCGCATACACGCGAGAAACTCTCTCTCCGTTGGGGTACAGCGCCTATTGGGGTGCAGCTCCCGTTGAAGGGCAGCGCCCATTGGAATGCAGCGCGGCCGCACGGACATCTGAACATGCTCAGACGGCACCCCGGGCGCCGCAAGCTAGGTTACCAGACTCGAACCACTGGCCTCGCGTTCGAAATGCGCGGCCCCGATGCCTCACCTACAAATGGGCATCGCCGGGTCAGGACACGAGGTGTCCGGCGTCCGCCGGTGGAGCCGGTGGAGCTGACCCCTGCCCGTCGCCCGCCGGACCGCCACCAGCAGAACCGGCGCCGGCCGGATCGGCGCCGCCCTCACCCGTCGCGGCGGCGGGGACATCGGTGGTATCTCCGCCCACGACGGCGGTGGCCGCGGGCTTGCGCCTGCGGCGGCGACCACCCGACGGCTTGTCCTCGCGCCGGGTCCCGGATTCGGCCGTGCCGCCTGAGGCGTCGCCCGTGCCTGCGGCGGGGCCGGCTGCTGGCTCGCTCGCCGGACCGGAACGGGCTCCTTCGACCGGGGCCACGGGGACTGCCGCGGCGGGCGGGCTCGCGGCCGCCGCGCCGCTGTCACGGCCTTTGCCGCCGCTCCCCTTGCCCTGGCCTTTCGCGTCGCCCTTACCGCTGGAGCGCGTGCCTTGGTTCGCGGCCGGGGCGCGCCGGCTCGCAGGGGACGGCTCGAGAGCGTCCATCGACACGATCAGGCCACGCCCGTTGCAGCACTCGCACGTCTGCGAGAACGCCTCGAGCAGCCCGGAGCCAACCCGCTTGCGGGTCATCTGCACCAGGCCGAGCGAGGTGACTTCGGCCACCTGGTGCTTTGTCCGGTCGCGGGCCAGGCATTCGAGCAGCCGCCGCAGCACAAGTTCGCGGTTGCTCTCAAGGACCATGTCGATGAAGTCGATGACGATGATCCCGCCGATGTCACGCAGCCGCAACTGACGGACCATCTCCTCGGCCGCCTCCAGGTTGTTGCGGGTGACCGTTTCCTCCAGGTTCCCGCCCTGGCCCGTGAACTTGCCCGTGTTGACGTCGACCACGGTCATGGCCTCGGTCCGGTCGATGACCAGCGAGCCGCCGCTGGGTAGCCACACCTTACGCTCAAGTGCCTTGGCGAGCTGTTCGTCGATGCGGTAGCTGGCGAACAGGTCGGTGTCGTCCTGCCACCGCCGCAGCCGGTCGGCCAGGTGAGGCGCGACGTAGCGGACGTACTCGTTCACCGTGTCCCAGCCCTCATCGCCGGACACGACAAGTTCGCCGAAATCCTCGTTGAAGATGTCCCTGACCACACGAATGGTCAGGTCGGGCTCGCTATAGAGCAGCTCAGGCGGGCTCGCCGACTGAGACTTCCGCTCGATGTTCTCCCACTGCGCGGCGAGCCGTGCCACATCGCGGGACAGCTCCTCCTCACCGGTGCCCTCCGCGGCCGTGCGGACGATGACGCCGGCGTTCTCCGGTGTGACCTTCTTGAGAATCTGCTTCAACCGCGCGCGTTCGGTGGCCGGGAGCTTGCGGCTGATCCCGGTCATGGAGGCGCCGGGCACATACACCAGGTACCGGCCGGGCAGGCTCACCTGGTTGGTCAACCGGGCACCCTTGTGACCCACCGGGTCCTTGGTGACCTGGACGAGCACCGACTGCCCGGACTTGAGCACCACCTCGATGCGCTTGGGCTGACCCTCGAGCCCGCTCGCGTCGAAGTTGATCTCCCCGGCGTAGAGCACGGCGTTGCGGCCCTTGCCGATGTCGACGAACGCCGCTTCCATCGACGGCAGGACGTTCTGCACCTTGCCGAGGTAGATGTTGCCGGCCATGGACTGGTGGCTCGCACGATCCACGTAGTGCTCCACGAGCACACCGTCCTCGAGCACAGCGATCTGGATGCGCTCGTCCTTGTGGCGGATCAACATCACCCG
>Ga0137365_10002651_pt1 | contig 14213 bp, 15 predicted proteins | sample SagtaG_9_FD_104799 | JGI IMG/M metagenome (GOLD analysis project Ga0137365, IMG submission 104799) | Vadose zone soil microbial communities from Sagehorn Ranch, Mendocino, California, USA - Sage1_L_40_16 metaG | ecosystem: Environmental > Terrestrial > Soil > Vadose zone | place: USA...
AGAACAACCGACTCCGCGCTGAAAACGAACAACTCCGTCAGCAGGCGTCGCAGAACGCCTTCGCAGCGAGCGAGAACGCCGACCTCCGCAAGAAGCTCCACTTCATCAATAGTTCGAGTTACCCCCGCGGCTTCGGCAACGTCACCGCCTCGATCATTGCGCAGACGCCGTCCGCCTACGCACAACAGGTGACGATTGGCGCCGGCTCTTCCTCCGGGATCCGGGAATTCGATCCAGTGATCACCGGTGAGGGCCTAGTCGGCACGGTCGTCCGCGTCGCCCACAACCAGTCACTTGTCGCGCTCCTGACCGACGATACGACGTTGGTTTCAGCGGTCGACGTGAAGACCGGGGCCCAGGGGAGCGTCAAAGCCGGTAGCAGCTTCGATCATGTCAGCAAGGACCAGCAGGTGAATCCGGGCGACATCCTCGTGACGGCCGGCTGGAAGACGGCCGGGCTCAGCTCGATCTACCCGCGAGGGATTCCCATCGGCCAGGTCACCGCAGTGGGCCAGAACGAGGTCGATCTCTACAAACACGTCCAGGTGCAGCCGTTCGTGAACTTCAAGACGCTGAGCTCACTGGTCGTGTTGTTCCCCCCGAAGAACCGATGATCGCCGACATTGCGAAAGGGACGGCCGTGCTCTTCGTGGCCGCGATCGTCCAGGTGACGCTGCTCTCGCAGATCGACGTCTTCCACGGCGCGCCCGACCTCGTGCTGGTGACCCTGGTCTCAGTGGCGCTGCTGCGCGGGACCATCTTCGGCGCCGCCGCCGGTTTCGGAGCCGGTCTCGTCGTCGACACGGCGACGCTGCAGACCCTCGGCGTCACCTCGCTGCTGCTGACGATCGCCGGCTACTGGATCGGCCGCTACGGCGAGACGACCGGACGTGACCGGACTCACGCGCCCTTCGTCTCCGTCGCCGTCGTGACGCTCCTCTACTCGCTCGGGGCGCTCGTCCTGCACTACATGCTCGGCGACACGGCCTCTGCGTCCCGCGTGCTCCTGAACGCGTTTCCGTTCGAGTTGATCTTCAACCTGATCCTGACCGTGCCGGTCTACGCGCTCTGCCGACGCCTCTTCCGTCCGCCGCCGAGCGGGCTCGAGGAGGTGCAGCTGCTTGGCTAGCACCGAGAGCCGGACTGGACGAAGCCGGCGTCGGCGGCCCTCCACCAACGGCTCCGGCTCGAGGCCGTTCCTACCCTCGACGGCCGGAGTGGCCGAGCCGTTCCGGCTGACGCCCCACCTCGCCCTTCGGCTTGCGATCCTCGGCGGGATCGCGATCGCCGTCTTCGGAATTCTCTTTCTCAGGCTCTGGGCGCTGCAGGTGCTCTCGGGCCCGCAGTACCTCCACGCCGCGCTGAACAACCAGCTCCGCTCGATCCCGCTCGAGGCTCCGCGGGGTCCCGTGCTCGACCGAAACGGCCGGACGATCGTCGACAATCGCTCGGCCACCGCAGTCCAGCTCTGGACGGCCGATCTCCCGAAGAAATGGCCCAACCGGCTCAACGAGCTGCGGCGGCTCTCCAAGGTCATCAACGTCCCGGTTGGCGAGATGGTTGCCGAGCTCAAGAAGCGGGGCGGCGACCCGGCCACGCCGGTGACCGTTCAGGAGTCGATCCACCAGGAGCAGAGCATGTACCTGCAAGAACGCGCTCGCGAGTTTCCCGGCGTCGACCTCACGTCCACGTACCTCCGCCACTACCCCTACCAGTCACTCGCGGCGCAGGTGCTCGGCAGCGTCGGGTTGATTTCGCCCGAGCAATACGCGCGTTTCCGGCGCAAGGGCTACCGGCTCAGCGACAAGGTCGGCCAGGGAGGAGTCGAGTCGCGTTACGACGCCTACCTCCGGGGCAAGGATGGTCTGGCCGAGCTGCGCGTCGACGCCTTCGGGCGGCCGCGAACCGCACTGATCACCCAGACGGACCCGCAGCACGGGGAGGCGGTCCGCCTGACGCTCGACATGAATCTCCAGCGCGCTGCCGAGCGAGGGATCCGGGCGGGCATCGCAGCGGCGCACGCCTCGAACTGCGTGGGCTGCTGGGCGGCGAACGGCGGCGCGATCGTTGCGCTCGACCCCCGCGACGGCTCGATCCTCGCACTGGCGTCGAACCCCACGTACCAGCCCGGAGTCTTCAACTCCCGCGACCCGAAGAAGCTCGCCCCTCTCCTGAACTCGAGCGTCGCCCGCAAGGACAATTACCCGTCACTCGATCGCGCGATCGCCGGCGTCTATCCGGCCGGCTCCACCTTCAAGCCGGTGACCGCGCTCGCGGCGCTCGAGGAGAGGTTGGTGACGCCCTTCCAGCAGCTGCCCTGCACCGGGGTCTACGTCGTTCACGACAAACAGGGCAACGTGATCCCGGGCGGCACCTTCAAGAACTGGGACCCCTTCGTCAACCAGCAGATGACGTTGCCGACGGCTCTCGAGCAATCGTGCGACACCTACTTCTACGAGCTCGGCTACCGCTTCTACCAGCTTCCCGCGGCGCGCCGGCATCCTTTCCAGGAGTGGGCCGCACGCTTCGGTTTCGGCCGGGCGACGGGAGTCGATCTCCCGGGTGAGCTCCCGGGGCTGCTGCCGACGCCCGAGTGGCGCAAGGCCGCCTACACGCCGAAGACCGATCCGAAGGGATGGCAAGTCGACAGGCTCTGGAAGCCCGGCGACTCGATCCAGCTCGCGATCGGGCAGAAGGATCTACTTGTGACGCCGCTGCAGATGGCGCGCTTCTACGCTCTGATCGCGAACGGGGGCAAGCTCGTGCAGCCGCACATCGCCGGCGACGTCGAGGAGGTCAGCACCAAGCAGTCGCCCGGTCGGGTGCTCCACAGCTTCGCGCCGCCGCCGGCGCCGACCGTCAAGCTCGACCCGCTCTACCTCGATTCGGTGCGGCAGGGTCTCTACGAAGCCACTCACAACCCGTACGGCACCTCGACGCCCATCTTCGGCACGTTCCCGGTTGCGGTGGCCGGCAAAACCGGCACCGCGGAAAAGAGCGTCCCGGGCTTCACCGCCAAGATGGACCAGTCTTGGTGGTGCGGCTACGCGCCGTTCGACGCCCCGACGATCACGGTCTGCGCGATGATCGAGAACGGCGGCCACGGTGGAACGGCTGCGGCGCCGGCCGCTCTCAAGGTCTTCGAGGCGTACTTCAAGAAGCACCCGACCCAGCTTGCAGTACCGGTGAAGAGTGATTGAGGCTGTCGACACCAGGGCGCGCGGGCTCGGCACCCGGCGCGGCGAGGCGGTCGGGGCGGCGTCGATCGTCCGGCGCCTCGACTGGATCCTGCTCGCGGCGACCGGTGCGCTCGTCGCCTACGGGCTGTGGGCCGTCGCCGGGATCACGCGGCACGACGTCGCGGGCAATGCGAACTACTACGTCGTCCGCCAGGGCGTCTATGTCGGGATCGGGCTGGCGGCGCTCGTCGTGGCCGTCTTCGTCGATCCCGAGTACTACCGGCGGTACCGGAGGCCGATCTACGCCGGCACGCTCGGGTTGATGGTGATCGTGCTGCTGACGGGCGCCGTCACGAGAGGCTCGAAGCGCTGGCTCGATCTCGGTTTCTTCAAATTCCAGCCCTCCGAGTTCGGGAAGCTGTTCCTGGTCCTCTTCCTTGCCGGGCTGCTGGCCGACCGAGCCAAGCGCATCGGCGACAGCAAGACGGTCCTCTCCGCGATCGCGTTCGCGGCCGGGCCGATCCTTCTCGTCTTCGTCCAGCCCGACTTCGGCACCGCGATGGTCTACGCCGCCGCACTCGCCGGCGTGCTTTTCGTCGCCGGCACCCGCTGGACCCATCTGGCGATTCTCGGCGGAGCGACCGTGGTCGCCGCTCTCCTCGTCCTCTGGATCCTGCCGGCGTCCGGAATCCACGTTCTCAAGCCGTACCAGCAGGATCGGATCGTCGGCTTCATGCACCGAAACGACCAGCCCCAGGGCGCCACCTACAACGTCACGCAATCGATCAACGCGGTCGGCGCCGGACAGCTTGGAGGGCGCGGGGTCAAGGGCGCGACACAGACGAACCTCGGTTTCCTACCCGTGCACGCGACGGACTTCGTCTTCGCCTCGATCGCGGAGCAGCGGGGCTTCGTGGGGGTCTCGATTCTGCTGCTGCTCTACCTGCTGGTGGTCTGGCGCGGGCTAAAGGTGATCGCCGGCGCGCGCGACGCCTTCTCGGCGATCGCGGCGGGAGGGATCGTCGTCGCCCTGCTGTTCCAGGTCTTCATCAACGTCGGGATGACGATCGGGATCGCGCCGATCACCGGAATCCCGCTGCCGTTCGTCAGTGTCGGCGGCTCGGCGATGATCGCGAATCTGCTCGCGATCGGTGTTCTCGAGGCGATTTACGTGCGCGGTAACGCACGGCGCCGGCGCATCTAGCCTCCCCCGCAGCACGCTGCCGTCCGGTCCAGGTCCTACCCTTGCCGCATCGACCCGGAGGTGGACGTATGGCCGCCACGAACGAAGCCGAAGAGCTGCTGTTGATCGAAGAGGCGGACGCCTGGTTCGAGTACCTGGAAGCCACCCGCTCGCAGTCCGAGGTGCGCTACCAGGAAGTCGAGCCATGGGCCTGGGCCCGCCTCACGCAACGGCTACGTGCCGTCAGGGCACGCATGGCACGTTTGCGGCCTGCCGCGGCTGCATAACCGCTCGACGGCTGAACCCGCGACGGGTCATGCCGCGTCCCCGCGACACGGCGTCGTTCGGCGCCGCTGCTACCCTGCAGATACGCCAATGGCACGGCTTTTTCATTCATATCCGCAGCGCGCGCTCCGCCCGGGATCGGGTGACGCCAGCGCGCGCGCACGACAAGGAGATTTCTTTTGCTGCAGTTGTTCCGGCGCAAGAAGCGCCAAAAAGACGCGCCCGTGGAGGGCGCTGCCGGACCCGAACCAGTAGTCACAACGACGCCCGCCCCGACCCAGGCGGGCGAACAACCCAGACCGAAGCGCCGACGCGGTAACCGCGGCGGGCGAGGTCGCAAGAAGAAGGCCGAGCCCACCGCCACGGCCACGGCGACTGCCGAGACAAAGCGTCAGCCGGCGGCCAAGGAGGGTGCGCCCGAGCGAAAGCCGGCGCAGCGGGCTCGCCGAAGCGGTACGACGCAGCGGCGGCGGACGCCGCCGCGCCGCGCGCCGCTACCTGCCGCGAAGCGTGAGCTTCTCGTCTCGGTGGACGTCGGCGAGCAGCGCGTCGCGGTGCTCGAGGACGACAAGGTCGCCGAGGTCTACCTCGAGCGCCCCGAGCGGCGCTCGATTGCCGGGAACGTCTACAAGGGCGCCGTCGACAACGTCCTCCCGGGCATGGAGGCCGCCTTCGTCGAAATCGGCCTCGAGAAGAACGGCTTTCTGTACGTCGACGAGATCGTCGTCCCCGAGCTCGAGGGCCGCAGGCACGGCAAGAAGATCCAGGATCTGATCAGCCGGGGCCAGGACGTCCTCGTCCAGGCGGTCAAGGACCCGATGAAGTCGAAGGGGGCGCGCCTGACGACGGAGATCTCGCTGCCGGGCCGTTTTGTGGTCTACGTCCCGAGCGGCGAGGGCCTCGGCGTCTCGCGGCGGCTCGAGGACGACGAGCGGATCCGCCTGCGCGACATCGTCAAGGCGCTCGACGTCAAGAAGGGCGGCGTCATCGTCCGGACGGCCGCCGAGGGCGCATCGGCGGAGGACATCGAACGCGACCTTGTCTTCCTCCAGCGTCTCTGGAAGGAGATCGAGACGCGGGCCAAGACGGCGAAGGCGCCGGCGCTCCTCTACCAGGAGGCCGAGCTTCCGCTCCGCGTCGTTCGCGACCTCTTCACCGACGACTTCGAGCGCCTGCTCGTCGACGACGAGCGAACGCAGAAGCGGATCGTCGGTTACCTGAAGAAGACCTCGCCGCACATGGCCGAGCGCGTCGTCCGCCACCGCGAGAAGGCGCCTCTGATGGACGCCTACGGTGTCGATGCCGAGATCCGTTCGACCCTTTCGCGGCGCGTCGATCTCCCCTCAGGTGGCTACCTCGTCTTCGACTACGCCGAAGCGTTCACCGTGATCGACGTCAACACCGGCCGCTTCGTCGGCTCGCGCGGCAAGACTTCCGGCAGCCGGCTCGAGGACACGATCACCAAGAACAACCTCGAGGCCGTCAAGGAGGTCGTCCGCCAGCTCAGGCTGCGCGACATCGGCGGGATCATCGTCATCGACTTCATCGACATGGCAAACCCGAAGAATCGCGGGACCGTCGAGGAGGCGCTGAAGAACGAGCTCGAGCGCGACCGGACGAAGACCTACGTGGTCGAGATCTCGCCGCTCGGACTGGTCGAGATGACGCGCCAGAACGTCACCGACGGACCACGTGAGATCCTGACCAATAAGTGCCCCGTCTGCGAGGGCGACGGAATCGTCGTCTCGGACGCATCAGTCGCGATCGACGTCGAGCGAAAGCTGCGCGCGCTGGCTTCTGCCTCTCGCCACAAGGCCTTCAAGGTTGCAGTCAACGAGCACGTCGCCAGCCTGCTGATCGGGCCCGGCGCGAGCCGCCTGACCGAGATCGAGGCCCAGGCCAAGCGCCGTTTCGTGCTCGAGCCCCGGGAGGGGGTCCCTCACGACTTCTTCGAGGTCCTCGACCAGGGGACGCTGGAGAAGCTCCAGGGTGAGGCACCAGTCGAAGAGGGCGCGGAATTCCAGGTCAAGCTCGTCGAGGTGGGCAAGCACGACCTTCGTGCGGCGATGGCTTCTCGCGACGGCTACACGGTCTGTGTCGGGGACGCCGCGGATCAGGTCGGCAAGAGCGTCAAGGTTCGCGTCGAGCGGTTCGTCAACGGAACGGCCTACGCGACGCTCGTCTCCAGGGCGAAGGACGGAGCTGAGCCGATCACGGCTGAGGGCCAGGCGGAGAAGCCCACCCGCAAGCCTCCCGCACGGCGCGCGGGCGGAGCGAGCCCAAGGGCCGCCGAGCTCGAGGTCGAGACTCCGGAGGCCGTGGAAGAGGAGCCCGTTGCCTCTGAGGAGCCCGAGCCGGTGGTGGCGGAGGAGGCTGCCGAAAAGCCGCAGCCGAAGAAAAGGACCCGGCGCGGCTCGCGCGGTGGGCGAGGCCGCAAGAAGCCGGCCCAGCCGATCGAGGCCGCGGCTCGAGAGGACGGCGACGGCACCGCTCCCGAGCCGAGGATCCACGTCCCTGATCCGACACTCGGCCAAGAGGCGGAGCAGCCCGCGCCCGAGCCCGTTTCGGCGGATGGCGAGTCGCAGCCCGACAACGGTGAAGCGCCGAAGCCGCGCAAGAAAACACGGCGCGGCAGCCGCGGCGGCCGCAACCGGCGCAAGAAGCCGGTCGCGGCGGCTGCGAACGGAGGCCAGGAAACCACCCCGGTCGCCGAGCCCGAGCCCGTGTCCGACGCGTACGTGCCGATGTCGGAATGGATCGACGAAGTTGACGGCCGCTAGCTAAACTGGCTGCTCGCGGGCGCAAGCGCCCGCGTTTCCACGCCATGGCCGACTACGCAATCATCTCACTCGGTGGCAAGCAGTACCGCGTCCGCGAGGGCGATCGGCTGCTCGTGAACAGGCTTTCGACCGACGAGGGCAAGACGTTTCATCCAGACGTCCTGTTCACCGGCGGAAACGGCAAGCCGAACCTCTCGCCACGGATCCAGGTGACGGCCAAGGTGATCGGCTCGCCGCTCGGACCGAAGATCCGGATCGGCAAGTACAAGGCGAAGAAGGGCTACCGCCGGCATACCGGCTTCCGCGCCAAGCTCACGGAGATCGAGATTCAGTCGATCGGCGCGCGCTCGACGAGGAAGGAAGAGCCGGCCGCTGCGGCGAAGCCGAAGCCGGCTGCCAAGCCGAGGGCCGCTGCGAAGCCGAGGGCCGCGGCAAAGCCGAAGGCCACGGCCACGAAGCCTGCGACGCGCAAAGCGCCCGCACGGAAACCCGCAACGAGAACGAAACCAACGGAGACGAAGTAATGGCTCACAAGAAAGGTCTTGGCTCCTCCCGAAACGGCCGCGACTCGAACGCACAGCGCCTCGGCGTCAAGCTGTTCGACGGCCAGGTCGTGAAGGCAGGAATGATCATTGTCCGCCAGCGCGGGACGCGCTTCCGCCCGGGCCCCGGCGCCGGGATCGGCAAGGACGACACGATCTTCGCCAAGCGCGACGGCAAGCTCGCTTTTGCCAAGTCAGGCGAGCGGAGGACCGTCTCAGTTACTGAATAGGACGAATGTTCAGCGACCGCGCCCGCATTCAGGTGCAGGCGGGGCGCGGCGGCGACGGCGCGCTGAGCTTTCGGCGCGAGAAGTACGTCCCGAAAGGCGGCCCCGACGGCGGCGACGGCGGTCGGGGAGGCGACGTCGTGCTCGTCGCCGACCCGGATCTGCGCGACCTCTCACGCTTTCGCCGGGAGCGCCTGTTCAAGGGCGGCCGTGGAGGCCACGGCGGGGGCTCCGGCAAGCACGGCGCCGACGGTGACCGCGTCGAGCTGGCGGTTCCAGTCGGGACGCAGGTCTTCGACGCGGACGGGAACCTCGTCGTCGATCTCGCGCACGCAGGTGCCCAGGCCGTGCTCGGTCGCGGTGGACCCGGTGGGCGCGGCAACCGCCAGTTCGCCTCTCCGACCCGGCAGACGCCTCGCTTCGCCGAGGTCGGTGGGGCCGGGGAGGAGGCCGAGTTCGAGCTCCGGCTGAAGCTCCTCGCCGACGCAGCCCTCGTAGGGCTGCCCAATGCCGGCAAGTCCTCCCTCTTGACACGTATCTCGAATGCGAAGCCGAAGATCGCAGATTATCCATTCACCACGCTCGAGCCCGTGCTCGGGACGGTCGATGCCTCGGACGGCCGCCAGCTCGTCGCCGCCGACGTACCGGGCCTGATCGAGGGCGCGAGTGAGGGGATCGGCCTTGGCCACGACTTCCTCGCCCATCTGGAGCGGGCCCGCTTGCTCGTACACGTGATCGACGCCGCAGCCGGCGATCCCGTCGAGCAGTTTCGAACGATCGACCGCGAGCTCTCCAAATACGGCGCCGGCCTGGAAATGCGCCCGCAGGTCATCGTCCTGAACAAGCTCGATCTCTTGCCGGAGGCGCCGGCGTTCGAGCCGGCCGACGAGCGCATCCAACGTGTCTTCGCCCTTTCGTGCGCGACGGGCGCCGGCGTCGAGGAGTTCCGGCGCGCGCTGTTCGAGCTGGTGCCGGAGCCGGACGAGCAGCGGAGCGACGATGGCCTCGCCGATTTCCTTGTCTACCGCCCGGCGCCGAAGGGGCGTCCGTTCAAAATCCTCCGCACCGACCGGGGCTTTCGCGTTACGGGCCGGGTCCCCGAGGGCGAGGAGCTCGAGGATGCGCTACGCGCTGCCGGCGCCAAGACCGGCGACGAGGTCGAGGTCGGCGACGAGATCTTGGAGTTCCAGTGATTGTGGAGTTCCAGTGATCGGCATCCTCGGCGGTACCTTCGACCCCCCGCACAACGGGCACGTTGCGCTCGCGGAGGCGGCCGTGCGCGAGCTCGGGCTCGACGAGCTCGTCGTCCTGCTCGTCGCCAACCCCGGCCACCGCTCGTCGGTGGAGGATGCGGAGACGCGGCAGCAGCTCGCCGAAGCTGCGTTTGTCGCGGTGCCTCGCGCTCGCGTCGAGTGCGACGAGAACCCGTATACGGTCGACGCCGTCAAGGGCGGGCGCTTTGGCGACGCTGTCTTCGTCGTCGGCGCCGACGAAGGCGCCGCTTTCCCGGGTTGGCACGATCCCGACGAGATCCTGCGCTGGGTCAAGCTCGCTGTTGGCACACGCTCGGGCTATCCGCCGCCGGATCTCGAGCCTTACGGCGACCGCGTGATCCCCTTCGAGCTCGCCTCGCCGCCGATCTCGTCGGAGGCGATTCGCGAGCGGATCCGCCAAGGGGAGCCGATCGACGATCTCGTGCCGTCCGATGTGGCTCGTCTAATCGAGGAACGTGGCCTCTACCGAAACGGCGGCTAGACTGAGAGTGCTGAGCAAAGCACCCAATCAGACCCTGACGCCACTCGAACAAGCCCGTCGCATTGCCGGTCTCGCCCAGGAGAAGCTGGCGGAGGACGTAGTGATTCTCGACATGCGGCCGGCGTTGAGCTACACGGACTTCTTCGTCATCTGCACAGGCCGCAACGCGCGCCAGACCAAGGCGATCTGGGACGAGGTTCACGAGCGGCTCAAGCACGAAGGCCGAGTCCTACCCCTGCGCGTCGAGGGCGCGAGCGAAGGCAGCTGGATCGTCGGTGACTACCTGGACACGGTGCTGCACGTCTTCACGCCGGAGGCGCGCGATTACTACCGGCTCGAGGAGCTTTGGGGCGACGCGCCCTCAGTGTCGGTCGAGGCCGCGTCCGCTACGGCGTAGTCTGTTTCGGCAACAGTGTCGTCCGGCCTGGCAACTATGCTGGGTGGGCTCACGACGGATCAGAAGGGCAACATTGCCGAGGCAGCGATCGCGCTTGCGGCGACTAAGCTCGGCATTGACGTCTATTGGCCCCTCGGCGAGGGCGGCGTTACGACCTTATTCTCGACCTTGGCGGGACGTTGAATCGCGTCCAGTGCAAGTGGGCTACGCGGCATGGCGAGGTCGTGATTATTCGGCGCTATTCCTGCCGACGGACGGCGGATGGTTTGGTAAGACGTGGCTACTCCGCAGAAGAGATCGACATGTTCGCTGGGTATTGCCTCGAACTCGATACGTGCTATCTCATCCCGTTCCACGAGCTCGACGGTCAGCGCGTTGTACAGCTTCGTTTGGGGCCAACACGAAACAACCAGAAGCGCAGAATCCGATGGGCCCGAGAGTTCGATTTCGTCGCTAGACTTGCCGCGTTTGGGGCCGTAGCTCAGTTGGGAGAGCGCCAGAGTGGCACTCTGGAGGCCACGGGTTCGAGCCCCGTCGGCTCCACTCTTTTCACCTGAAGGCCCTTCACGCGGCCTCGCTGAGCCCAGGGCGTCGCTGCAGCCTCCGGAAGAAGCCACGGCGCTCCCAACGGGTTGGATGGACGGCGTCCCGGAGCTCCTTGTCCTCCGCGGCTGCGACGGCGCTTCGCGTCATCGCCAGTTGCTCGTGGATGCCGCGATGGAAAGCGGGCGATTCTGTTGCGATCTGGGTGGCAGGCTGATTCATGGTCTCGCTCCTTTGTCGTCGAGCGCCGGATTGCGCTCACGAGACCACCAAATCGCATGCCCTTAAAGCCGAACTGAGAGCGCCGTGAAAATCACTTAAGAGTCGCGCCGACGTTTCGGGCCGCAGACGACGGCCGTGAGGGCGAAGCGACCACGAAGCCCGGTAGTTGGATGCCGAACACCGAGCCGTGCGGCTTGCGGCTGACCAGGGATCTGCCGCCGTGAGCCTTGACGATAGTGTCGACGATCGCGAGCCCGAGCCCGACGCCTCCGGCGGTGCGCGTCCTGGCCGGGTCTGCGCGCGCGAAACGTTCGAAGATGCGATCCAGCGCCTCGTCGGGCACGCCGATCCCTTCGTCGTCGACCTCGATCACGACCTTGGTTCCGGTCGAACGGCTGGACAGCTCGATTTCGTCTCCCGGGCCCGTGTACTTGACTGCGTTCTCCAGGAGTGCGTCGAGCGCGATCCGGAGCTGCTCCGGATCGGCGCGAAGCGTGCCGGGCGCAAGCGCTCCAAGCAGCCAGTTGCGCGGGGCGATCTCCGACCAGCGCATGAACACGTCTTCCAGGAAGTGGTCGAGCTCGATCTCCTCCAGCTCGAGGAAGTCGGGCTGGTCGGCGCGGGCAAGCAGAAGGAGGTGCTCGAGGATCCGCTCCATGCGGTCGAGCTCGTCTAGCGCGACTTCGATCCCCTGCGAGCCATGGCCGTTCGTCCGCGCGAGCATTTCCAGATGCCCGCGCGCGATCGTCACCGGTGTCCGCAGCTCGTGAGAGGCGTCGTGGAGGAACTGCTCCTCCCGTTCGAGAGTCGACTCGAGCTGCTCGCCATGTTTCTCGGCGATGCCGAGCGCCTCCTGGCGGCGGCGGGCGTGCCAGACCATCGCGAGGAACATGGCGGACATGAGCGGCACCTCCGTCAGCTCGCTCCACTCCTGGGTCCCACGTGAGACGTCGGACGTGATCAACACGCCCGTCGAGACGATCACGAATCCGAGCGTCAGCGCCGTCGGACCCGGCCGCCACACCCGGAACCCGTAGACGAGCGTCAGGCTGACCCAGATGAAGTGGAAAGGGACCGTCTCCCAACGTTCCCAGCGCACCATCGCGAGCAGGTTCGCGACCGCGAAGGCGAACCAGGCGAGCTCGACGCCCCTACGCCGCAGTAAGCCGGTACCCGGCATGGCGAACCGTTTCGATCGGCGAGCCGGGCCCGAGCTTCATGCGCAGCCTGCGGATGCAGACGTCGACGACGTTCGAGCGCGGATCGAAGTGGTAACCCCAGACCTCGGAAAGCAGCCGCTCACGGCTGACGACCTCGCCCGCGCATTCGAGCAGGCGATGGAGAAGCTTGAACTCGCGGTCGGACAGATCGACGACCCGTTCGCCCAGCCTGGCCTGGCGCCGCGCGAGGTCGAGTGCGATCGCGCCGGCCTGGAGGACGTGGCCGTTCGTCCGGTCGTCCGGACGGCGCAGGTGAACGCGGACCCGCGCAAGGAGCTCGTCGAAGGAGAACGGCTTCGTCACGTAGTCGCTCGCTCCGAGCCCGAACCCGTTCAGCTTCGTCGTCATGTCGGCTCGGGCGGAGACGATCACCACCGGCAGGTCGGGCTGTGCCGCGCGGAGCGCGCGGAGCAGACTCAACCCGTCGAGCCGCGGCAAGAGCAGATCGAGGATGACGAGGTCGCAGGGCTCCGCTTTGGCCAAGCGCAGAGCCTCCTGGCCGTCTCGCGCGCCCAGGACGGAGAAGCCTTCGGCCTCCAGCCCGCGCGAAACGAAGTCCAGGATTCTCGGCTCATCTTCCACGACGAGAATCCGCACCTGCTCCCTGCCGCCGCGACCTTAACGCACTTTCCCCGGACCTGGCGATGACTTGCGAATGACAATCTCGTCATCCGCCTGGCGCTGAAACCGGATGAGCTCTTAATTTCCGGGTCGCATGGGGGAGACCTCCGGGCGCGATCGCATGCTCGAGCCCACGGCTCCGACTGGGGAGGCGCCGGCGCCTCTGACAGGTCGGGCGAGGGCGACGGGCGCGTCGCCGTTCCCGGACTCGGCGGCCAAGCACTGGATCCTCTCCTCGATCATCTGGCTGACCGTGGTCGACCTGTTCGGGCTCGTCCTCGCAACCGAGTTCGTGACCCCCGAGGCGTTCAGCCACTACTCCTGGCTCTCGTTCAGCCGCGTCCGGCCCTCGCACGTCAACGGGGTGATCCTGGCCTGGCTGACGATGATGTATTTCGGCGCGCTCTTCTACATGCTTCCGCGCCTTGTCGGCACGCGAGGGATGTGGAGCGAGCGGCTCGGCGTTATCTGCGCGTGGGCATGGAACGTCATGTATCTGCTCGCGATCATCGGCCTGCTCACGGGCCATAGCCAGGGGCGCGAGTACGGCGAGTTCATCTGGCCGATCGACATCGCGCTCCTCGTGATCTGGTCGGCCAACATCGTCAACATTCTCGCGACGGTCGCGATCCGGACGATCAGGCCGATCTACGTCTCCGTCTGGTTCTTCATCGCGAGCCCACTCTGGCTAGCCGTCGACTACGCGATCGGCAACGTGATCTGGCGTCCGGGCCACGTCTGGGGAGCGCCGTCGGGCGCGCTCGGAAACAGCCTTTCGGACGCGATGCTCAACTGGTGGTACGCCCACAACCTGTTCGGCCTCTGGCTGACGCCGATGCTGCTCGCGCTGACCTATTACATCGTCCCGCGCGTCACCAACACGCCGCTCTACAGCTACACGCTCTCGCTGATCAGCTTCTGGGGGATGGCGTTCTTCTACACGGGAGTGGGCGACCACCACATCCTCCAGTCGCCGACCCCGGCCTGGCTGAAGACGATCGCCGAGGTCTCCTCGTGGATGCTGCTCGTCCCGGTCTTCGCCTTCACGATCAACATCCTCGGGACGATGAAGGGCAACTGGGACCGGTTCTTTACGAACCTGCCCTTACGTTTCACGATGACCGCCTTCTTCTTCTACTTCCTGGTGAACATCCAGGGAGCGTTCGAGGCGATCCAGCCGTTCAACAAGCTGACGCACTTCACGAACTTCGTCGTCGCGCACGCCCATCTCGCGCTGCTCGGCGCCTTCACGATCCTCG
>Ga0137365_10002653_pt1 | contig 14210 bp, 5 predicted proteins | sample SagtaG_9_FD_104799 | JGI IMG/M metagenome (GOLD analysis project Ga0137365, IMG submission 104799) | Vadose zone soil microbial communities from Sagehorn Ranch, Mendocino, California, USA - Sage1_L_40_16 metaG | ecosystem: Environmental > Terrestrial > Soil > Vadose zone | place: USA: California...
CACGTGGAGAAACCGCGTCCGGTGAAACGGGCGAAGAGAAAGGCTTGAGCCGTGTGCCATGAAAGTGGCCTGCACGGTTCTTAGGGGAGGGGATGATGGCAACATCATTCCCCTTACCCGACCCATGAGACGAGGAGATAGCTATGGAACAATACTCATCAATGCCGAAACGGGCAGACCCCTCGATCTCCTGGCAGACCGGACCGCCGAAGCGGTTTCGCCCTGGCTCGCCACTCATCCAGAGATTCAGATCGTCAGCCGGGATCGGGCCAATGGCTTTGCAGAAGCCGTGAGCCAGGTCTTGCCTCATGCGACTCAGGTGGCCGATCGCTACCACCTCATCCAAAATCTGCGAGATCATCTCCAGCAGTTTCTGGATCGCAGGCGAACCTGCTTACCGTTTGTCGAGGATACTCCGGTAGGCAGGAAAGAGGGGGGATCGGTCGAGAAGGAAACTTCGCCTTCTGAGCACCCACGAGCCGTTCCAGAGGCCGATCTCTCGAATTTAATCTCTGCTGAACGCAAGAAGATGATCAATCGGAACAAGCGCCTCTTGCGGTATGAGGAGGTGATGGCTCTGTATCGAGAGGGAGTTTCACAACGTGCCATTGCCCGCCAACTTCACTTGAGTCGCAACACGGTTGAGCGCTATATCTCCTCACCCGGCTTCCCCGAACGAGCACAAGGTTCAGGACTACGGAACACTCGGACGAGTAAGCTTGATCCATTTCTGCCTTTTCTAAGAGATCAATGGGATGCTGGTCTGCACAACGGTGCTCACCTCTTTCATTTGATAACAGAACGTGGCTACACAGGGTGTGAATCCATGCTCCGCATGAGACTCTCAGAGTGGAGAGCAGAGCTACCCAAACAACGATGGCCAGGGAACTCACCAAAGCCACGGCTCTTCCGACAGTCAAGGCAGAGACGTCTTTCCTCGCGAGGAGCCTCCTTTCTGATGATTTTGCCGCCCAAAAAACTCACTGCCAAGCAGAAGCAACAGCTCGAACATATATGCCAGGCGTCATCGGACCTCTTCATCGTCTATCACTTGAGCCAGGACTTTCTGACCCTGCTCAAAGAACGCCAGGCTGAGACCCTCTCTGACTGGCTCAAGTGCGCCAAAGCCTCTCGGGTGGCCGAACTTGCCAGGTTTGCCAACGGCATTTACCGCGATTATGCCGCTGTGTATGCTGCCTGCTCACGACCTGAAAGTAATGGCATCACAGAGGGGCATGTCAATCGCCTCAAATTCCTCAAACGCCAGATGTTTGGTCGTGCTCATCTTGACCTCTTACGCATTAAGGTTCTCCATGCCGTGTAGTCCATAATCCCTTCGGAGCTCTGAAGGAGACCTGAACGAGCTTTGCTTTCTTCCCCTTCGTTCTGTTCCCTGTCCTAATTACAGGCAGGCACTATTCCCCAATTGTTGGGGTGATCCCTCTATGTAACAGACTCATGTATGTGCTGAGGTTGACCCACTGCAATGTGTTTGTTGGTCATTCACAGTAAATCTCTTGTCAGCCTGATCACGTTTAGTTATTTAGACATTGAGCAACACCAGAGCCGTCTCTGCCGTTACTTCAGGACGATAGAGTAGCCGCAGGTGATGCGCTGCTGCACTTGGTATCTGAAACACTACTGTACCACTGTGGGAGCTGTGTGCAGGCACAGTACCATAAAAGCTGTCAGAACTGTTGTACTGATATGTAAAGGTATCACCCTCAGTCCCCATCAATTGGAAAAAGGTCGGTTGGTTCATTATCGGCTTGCCGCTGGTATTCTTCACCGTCAACACCAGCGTAATCAGGCTTGAAGCGGCATTCATACCGTTTTGTTTACTTACGCTACCGATCATCAGTGTGCGATCCTTCAGCACTACCTGCTCACTGCTTGCACTACCACCGGGTATTGGTGTGGGGTCTGTCACGACAACGGGTCCGCTCCCCGCTGGTCCCCGCGATGATCCTTGCACTTGTTTTGGCCTCACAGTTACCGGCGTGGCCTTACCGGAAGGTGACCCCTGATAGGTAGTAACTGTAACGATTTTGTCAGTAGAATCACTACTTGCGGTACTCGTACTATGCGTCGAACCACAGGCAGCCAATAAGAACAGTAGCAAAAGCATGCAACCTAGTAACTTGATTCCCTGTTTATGAAACATTTGGCTATTCCTCTCAAGCTCTCCTTTACTACGCGTTACAGAAAACCAGTCCCTCATCGTGAGGTTACGAGTTGAACAGCCTTCGGGAACTCAACTCGTAACCTCACGAACTCTCTGTTAGACCGACAGCGCCCGGAAGGAAGTGACGGTTGCCGTCGCGCTCTGGGTGAGGAAACGCATGCCAGCATAGCCCGCGCTCAGGCTACCGTCGCTGGCCGTTGCCATCCAACCACTCGGCTCGGTCCCGGAGGAGGCCCAGACATTGGCTTGCAGGGTGCTCCCCACGACGCGGAAGTGGGTGGTGTAAGAGGTCCCGGCTGTGGCTGGAAAGGCGACGCTGGTCAGGATGGTGGCTGAGCCGTTGACCTTTTTTTGTATGATAAGGTTGGCACCATCGATATATGCCTTGTACCAGTTATTTCCATCGGTCCAGCGCAGCACATCTCCAAAGTTGCTGTTGGCAAAGGAACTCAAGGAGCCGGTTGCATAGACCTCCGAGTCCGTTGCGCTGGCTCCCAGGGCGGCGCTGTAGGAGGCGCTGCCGGTGTTGGAGACCAGTCCGGTATTTCCCGAAATGGAGAAAACAGCGCTGCTATTCGCATCCCCACTCCAGGTTTGTCCATCCGATGCAGTACCCCAGTGCGACTGGTTGGCTCGCTGGAAGCTATCCTGACCCAGCATCGTTCCCGAGGTTGGCGTTGAGGTCGGCGTGGCAGTCGGTGTTGGCGTCGGTATTGCTGTACTCGTGGGCGTTGGTGTAGCACTGGAACTAGATTGGATGGCGACAGCTAGCTTGTTCGCGAACTCCTCATCATACCAGATCCTGTTCTGAGAATCAACGTTGAGACCATCATGAGGATGCCCATTGGTGCTGAAGAATGTGTATGGGCCCCCTGTGGCCGGGAAAGAAGCGAATGCATTCTGCAGCGAGTCATCCAACCAAATCTGGCCCAGCTTGTCGGCACTGATACCGGAGGTATGAGAACCGCAACTGCTGCAGGAAGGGGTATACGGATATTCGGTGACGCCTTTATTCGTCCCCGGCTTAGCGACAGAGAGTTTCAGCGTACCAATAGAACTAACCCAGCCCTCTGACCACCAGAGGTTGCCATCAGGACCAACAATTATCAGGTGAGGAGTCAGACCGGTACCGGATGTTGAAGTATTCCGTATTTTATACTCCTGCATAACCCCTTGACTGGTATATTCCCCGATCTGAGCAACAGTATCCGGATTCTCGGTAAACCAGATATTACTTGAAGAATCTATCGTAATACCATAGGGTTGACTATTGGCTGTGGGAGTCGCAATTTCATGAAAAGTTTGCGTACTGGGATCAAAAGAGCCAATTTGACTCACGTAGTGCTCAGTAAACCAGATCTTGCCATTTGAGTCAATAGCAAGATCCCAGGGTCCAGCGCCGGAGGTCGGAACCGCCCATTGGGTAACGGTTGCGTTAGCAGGTTTATACATGCCGATGCTATTCGTAACCGGCATAGTGAACCAGACGTTGCCGCTAGAATCGACAGCGACAAAGACAGGCTGACCATAACCAGACGGGAGTACAACAGTAGTTGTCCAGTTCTGCTCAGTGGGATCAAATAAAGCGAGCTTACCAGGAGGGGTCGAACTGGAACAACTCGGTGCCAGGTCACAGCCAGGCAGAGCTACCCAGACACGTCCACTGTTGTCAAATGCGGTTCCCCAGGGATCACCTCCAGGCGTTGAATACTCGGTAACACTGCTGATACTAGTTGCGAGTGATGGCTGTGCCCTTGCAGGGATGGCGGTCCATACTACCAAAAGAGCGCTGACGGCGATTGCTGCCAATGCCATACGAAAGGCCACGGTCCTACTCAAACTGCACTTCATAAGATACGTCCTTTTCCGCCCTCGCTTAGATATAAAGGGCCTTGCTTACTATATAACAGGCAACTAGGCATGGTTAGAAAAAGTAGAGAGCGATGGCAAAATAACTAAGCCATCAGATCTCTGGAACAATTCGAATGTGCTTGTATGAGTTGTGGCTGCCTGCTTGTAGTGATAGCTCCATTGCGTGCTTACCTCTGGGAATGCTTCGATTTGTCACCACAATACTCGCGCTCCTCTGCGCCAAAGTTCACAATAAAAAACGAGCATAGATTTCAAAGCGTATAAATATCACAACATAAATATCACACTAATATATGAACGAATAAATAGAGAAGTTGTATCTCCTATGTGTAGGCATATAATCATCGGCTTGAAAGATTACCCCCCGCATGCCCTAAAGTACTCTGGTTATCATTCTCTAAGCTCGCCTTTATACAATTGGTAGCTAAAAACAGGCAGCATAAAGTAGCCATCAAGGACCGAACGGGGAACACTTTCACATGAGGACCAATGGGTCATATCGGAAGTCCCTGTTGCTTTTAGAATTGGCTCTGGCTTGTTAGCATGCATGCTATGGTATTATATAAAGTGCGTGTCGGCATGTGTGGCTGGGAAGTGAGGTTGCCGTTGCTTATAGCTCACTTTCCTTTGCCTTTAAGGCAAAATATGAAGGTGCGACGATCACAGCCCGCTGGTACAGGAGACCGTAATTGCAGCACAGATTACTGAAAATAATGATTAAAATCTTTCCTTTTCTAGGCATTTTAGTTCTTCTTATTACTAGTGCTTTTCTTACAGTTTTTGTCTCCCAAAGGCCTAGTAGTATTGATCCAGGAAATACTGCCATTGATTACTCTTTGGTAACAGGGAAGCTTGACCCTCTTGCAATCGGGATGGATATCAGCGGATACGGCTTCCCAAATGTTTTTGCCAACGACCAGCTAGAACAATACAAGTTGAAGAGGTTAGATATTGCCTATATGCGCCTCGACTTAAAATACTCTATTCCCGGAGACCCAACAAGCAAGATCGTTTGTGGTGCAAATGGCTGTGATACGCGCTGGACAGGTGATCAATGGGTGCAGGCAATTAAAGCAATAGGGGCACAGCCTCTCATCATGCTCCCCTATAGTACTGCCGACGCAGCGAACATGGTCAGGCATTTTAATAAAACCACCGGTAATTATGTTCAATACTGGATCGTGGGCAACGAGCCCGCTCAGGCAGGCATAGCCGCTTCCGCCTATAGTACGATTTTTAATCAGAACTATGATGCGATGAAAGCCATCGACCCGTCGATTAAAATCGGCGGGGGAGCCACTGCCTGGTATGATGTCCCATTTCTGCAGACATTTTTAGAGCAATCCGGCAGCAGGGTTGACTTCGTTGATTTTCACGGCTATGCCCAGGAGGGTACCGCGCCCGGAGATTATTCGAAACTTTTCCAGGTCGCCGCAGACTATGGCGATAGTATACATGAGCTTCGCTCTCTCATCCAACAAATTGTACCCGCGCGAGCTCCTCACATAGGAATTGAAGTTGGGGAGTGGGAACTCAACTGGGGAGGGACTGCACAAAATGACACAAATTTCCACTCGCTATGGGCCGCTTCGGCTCTGGGGCACATTGTAAGTTCCGGTGCATGGTCACTATTCTATGCCGATAAAGGCAATGCCATATATACACACGAGCATATCATCACTGATACCCATGGACATACAGTCAAAATCAATGTCGATGATACCAATCCTGCCTATCATGGTATTGGCATGTTCACAGGCGAAGGGCTGTTTCGAGGCTTTGGAGATACTGTAGTACATGCAAGCAGCGCACTTCCCAATGTAGAAGTATACGCTTCCGATAATCCCAAAAATATCGTCATGATCAATAAAGACCCCTCGCTTACCCAGACCGCGGCAGTTAGACTGAAAGGGGTAGCCTCTGGTACAATCGAGGTATGGAGAAAGGATGAGACTGTTCTGTTTCCGAATCCTCCGGTCAAAATAGGAACGCTGCCGTTACAAAACGGAGCTTTTACCTACGAGCTTCCCCCTTTCTCTGTCACCACCTTTGTTCTGCATGCCATATCACAACCCCCGCTAGCATCATTACCTTCTCCATCTTCGGTGCCCTCACCAACGCCGCCGTCAACAACCCCGACAGCAACTCTGGCACATGATACCTTCCAACGCGCGGATCGGACCTATTGGGGAACAGCTTCAGATGGACAGCTATGGGGAGGTGACGCCAACAGCTCTACCGTCTTTTCCATATCTGGTAATACCGGCCAGCTAGCCAACGGCTATACTTCCTATAATGCTGTGCTTGGACCTCCAGCCGCCAATGCCCAGGTCTGGTTCAACGGATCAATGAGTAGCTTCAATACCACGAACATGGGTGCAGTGCTGCGCTGGACCGATGGCAACAACTGGTACAAGGCATATATCGACGGAACCAACCTTGTCATACAAAAAAAGGTCAATGGTTCAACCACGATCCTCAGTGAGACACCGTTTGCAGCACAGGCTGGCATATCCTATACCTTGCGTTTTAGAGCCGTTGATTCGACACTGGCTGCCAAAGTCTGGCAAACCGGTAGCGCTGAGCCAGATATCTGGATGGCGACGGCTACCGATAGCACCTTCCAATCAGGCTACTGCGGTTTGCGTATACAGGTGCAGAATGGAGCACTGGCACACATTACCGAGTTTACTGCTATGACCCAGTGAATATTGAGAGGAAAGAACTTTCTTGACGTGTCCCTTCCCAGGCTGAGCTCCTCTTTTCCTCCCTTCTTTGGATGATGCCTATTGGGTCCTTCTGGCTGCTTATGTGGGGGAGTAACGAACATTGCGAATTTCCACAGTGGCGCTCGACGAGCCTTGAAAGAGCACTTCGAACACAACACAAAGGTGTTTGAGATCGACGCCAGTGAATGCTCTGAGCGGGAGAGTAAGCGTAGACCACCGCGTTGTCAGGCAGCGCTGCACGGCGACCTCACTCCCATCGTCAGGCTGGTTTTTATCTTTGATGCCTATGCGAACACACTGCCCGTCCACTGCCGCGCGCATGTCAACGACCAGTGAGCGATACGCGCTCAGGTCGAGCGAAGGGCGATGCCCTGCGGGCGCGGGTTGACCTACGGAGATAAACATGACTCCCCACTGCTGGTGGGCAGGATAGTTAACCACGATCCCATCATTGTTGGCAGAAAGCCAGTGAAGCTGCCCCCCTGAGGTTTGCATCCCCAGACCAAAACCCGCTATCAGCCCCCCAACGTACACGTCACGATAGGCGCGCTGCACCACTGTAGAGGGTTCAGGTTCTGGAAGCATGGCGCTTAGTGCGGGCTTCACCTTCCCATCTTGTTGGTAGATTCCCCAGTGACTACCCACTCCCTCCTCATGAACTTTCCAATCCTCATCATAAGCAGCGAAATAGAAATAGTGCACACCCTTCGCTTGAGCCCAGCTGGTGAAATCCCTCAGGTAGCGAACCTGATTCGCCGCGCTCGGCACTGCCGCCCCATAGGCTGGGCCGGTGGAGGGCCACCCCGTCTCGCCGATCACGATCTGCTTACCGGGGAAGGTCTTTTGGAGTTGTGTATACTCTTGATTGAGGGTGTGTATAGCGGCGTCAATGGGGACCTTCTGCCAAAAAGGATAGATGTGAACGGTTATGAAATCGACGGCTTTCGCCAACTCGGGATGCTCCATCCACTGCGCATACGTGTCAGCAGTTGTAATTGGGACTGAGCGACCGATTTTGGCGCGAACTTGCTCGATGTCGGCGCGTAATTGTGCCTCTGTCAAATTGCCGTTCTGTAATACCTCATTCCCTACGATAATACTACGCACCGCGCTGTTCGAGGCAAGTCCTTCGGCACCTGCTATCTCCCTCGCGTTGGCCGCGGTATCCTTATTCAGCCCGACGCCCAGGGCCACGCACACCTGGGCGGCTTGAGCTGCCTGTACTATCTCGCTTGCGGGGCCGACGGAGGTATACGTGCGAATGTAGTGGGTCAGGGATGCCAGGGTGCCCATATCCGCCTCAATTTCTTCGCCTGAGGGAAAGCCTCCTTGTGTTGGATCTTGTCCTGCATGAGAAGGGCCATAGGCGAGACCTGCAAGGCTGATTTTGCCCGGTGCAGGTTGCGGCTGATCGCATGAAGCGCTCCCTTGTGCAAGACCTGTCGTATGCTTACTCCATATCCAGAAATAGCCAGAGCCATATGAACTGTGAGCGGGGATTTTGCCAATAAGGTCGTACTGTTTGCTCGCGGCCATCATCTGGGTGATTTGCGTTGCCAGAGGAGCGTGAAAGCCATAGCTCAGTTCAACCAGATCGAAGTAGCCTTCCTGGAACGCGGCCTTGTAAGCGGCTCCTCCTGAAAGGTTATGTTGCTCTTTATCTGTATAGACGAAATAGTCCAGCCCGCTCCATTGCCAGATGTCCGTCTGGTTCTTCAGGTCATAGCGCAGGACATCGAAATCTTCCGCCAGGTAGTGAGCGGTCCCTGGTTGTACTTTTGGGCGCAAAAACGCCGTGAGCTGGGTGCTGGAAGACCAACCCTCGTAAAGTGTTCGTGCCTGCTGGAGACCAAGCGGGAAGGTCACCAGGCAGAGGGCCAGCATGGGGAACCAGGAAAGGCGAACGAAGCGATTCTGCCACAAGCGGACGAGGGAGGCAATGGCAATACCTGCCAGAGGGGCGAGAAAGAACATACTGAACGCAAGGTGTTTGTCCAGCGAGACCAGCTCTCCCTTGTAGGTGTGATAGAGCGGGGCCAGCAGGGCTGAGCCGAACAGCAGCAGCCCGCTGGGTAGCCGCTGCCTGCCACAGAGAAGCAGGCCCAGGATACCGAGTCCAAAGAAGACGCCTTCCATCACCGCGATATGTTGTATGACCAGAATGGGCGCGACCTGAGCAAGGCTGACGCGATTGACAGTGGTAAAACTCAGCCCGGCGAGTACCTGCTTATCCATAACGAGAAAGGCGATGAGACCTGACGCCGCTAAAGAAAGGAGTGCGCCCCCCAGGCGGACGAATATTCCCTCTAATCCCCCGTGCTTCCAGCTCCACCAGGCAAGAAGCGCCAGCACGCTCGGCACGAACAGCAATCCGGCATACTTGGCGGCGATCGCCAGGATCAGCAGGGGGCCTACCGCCAAACACGATCGAGCCGAAGCAGCCTTACTGGCCCGTAAGGAGAGCACCACCGACAGCGCCAGTAAGCATAAGCAGAACGCATCGTAGGTAGCAAGGCGTCCAATAAACAACACTGACCCCTCGCAAGCAAAGAGGAAGGCCGCGATCAGCGCGCTCCTGCGATCAAAAAACTGGACCGTCGTGTAATAGACACAGGCCGTCACGATCAGCATGCTCAGCAGGCTAAACATGCGTGCAGTTTCCAGTCCCCCCAGGAAGTCCAGCATACCCCCGATGACCGGATAAAACGAGGGGTAGCCGGAAAAGTAGAGGCCGTAGGGTTCCAGATACGATACCTTGCCCAGCCAGCTCAGCAAGATCTCTCGCCCGGCGAGCAGGTAGAGAGCTTCATCCTGGAAGGCTGTGTTGCGCAAAGCGAGAAGGGAGGCGTTAGCTTGCAATAGTAGGATCAACGGCAGCAGTAATCGCAATAGCCTCCCCTTGAAACTGGAGTAGCTGCCCGCACTTTTTTGTGTCGTTACTGGAGAACTTTCGATCAAGAGGATAGACTCCCTCGTTTAGTCAATACCCATAAAGCCATAAATTGTAGAGGCTTTAGAGACAATGCAGTAGTTGAGTGTACTTCTCAGAGTTGTCTAATAAAGTTACTGTCCCCGCGTAATGATGCTATATACTATCCGGGTTGTCAAGAATTCCTTCTCTATCCCGCCGTCGCTGCTAAGCTGGACTGAGCGTTGATTCGAACAGCCGCGAATAGTAAGGATACCAAAGTACGCTTCTCTGATACCTTTGCAACTTGTCTTCTGCTGCACGCTTCTCTACACTAGTAACCGTGAAATTTCTGTAAACAACCAGGAGTGAAGATAGAAACCGATCGTTTTTATTCAGGCCGGGGCACCTTTTCAGGTACATTTTCTACCATTAACTGCAACAGGAGCAAATTAACGCAAGGACATAAAATACTGGGGGAACAACCGTTTTTACAAATTACTGAAACTCGAGCCTCTATAATTCATCCAGAGGGTGGCTTTGGGTTGCCTGTTTGCAGAAAAAGTTGAACTGCTTGCTCTTCCTGAAAAATTTTCTACATGAATCACCGTAGCATAATAAATCACTTGTAGGCAATGGTTTTCGCATAGATGGGAATGAATATGCAGCTTAACGATAACTCGTATAGGGTCGACAGCCCACCGACAATGAGACTGGTCGGAGGAATCCGAGAAAAATATATTCAGAGGCGGAGTAGCAATCGGGCTAGCACGCAGGCTCTTGACTCTACCATACACGATCTGAGTGTCGTCGTTCCAACCAGAAATGAACATGAAAACGTCTGGCCCCTCGTAGAAGCACTACATAGCGCCTTGCAAGGCCTGAGAGTGGAAGTCATCTTTGTCGACGATAGCGATGATGATACACCTGAGATCATTAAAGATGCTGCAAGGACCATTGATTCGTCTTTGTTTCACCTTGATCTGGAGCATCGTGTAGCTGGCGATGCCCGTGCAGGAGGATTGGCAACTGCCGTTGTGCTTGGCATGAACAGAGCACGGGCAGAATATGTCGCGGTTATCGACGCCGACCTTCAACATCCCGTAGAGCAGTTGCCTGTGTTGTATGACCAGGCGATCGCGCAGGACGCGGATCTGGTGATAGCCAGTCGCTATATTCAAGGGGGAAGCTATCAGGGTCTAGCAGGTGTAGGGCGACGGTGTATTTCTGTTGGCCTCAAATGGACGGCCAGACTTCTCTTTCCTGAACACCTGCTGCGTATCTCTGATCCTCTGGGTGGTTTTTTTCTCTTGCGTCGTTCGCTTCTCGCCGATGTCTCACTGCGTCCCATCGGCTACAAAATTTTGTTGGAGGTCCTGCTTCGCTGTCCATGGCGGCGCGTGCTCGAAGTTCCGTACCATTTTCGGGCACGGGCTCATGGGCAAAGTAAAGCGAATATGCAGCAGGGCATTGCGGTCTTGCAACATATGAACCGCTTATGGTGTGAAGTACCAGCTGCAGGACGTATCTGGAAGATCGGCCTTCTGCTTTGCTTGAATATGTTGATCGCATTGGCGATGTTCATTTTCAACAAGTCTTTCCCGGAAACAGGGTCCAATCTCAACAACGTCATCTTTGCGGCGATGGCATGTTTGGACTTTGTCCTCTTTACCCGTTTTATCCTTCCTTCACCAATTGAGGCAAGCAGCGTTGCGCCTCCCATGGCTTCGCTGGTGCCCTTTGGAGAGAGAAAAACAGGTCCAGTGCCAGAATCAGGACACTCGGCGCTCGAACCGACACGAAAAATTCAGCCAGTGCAGAAAGGCCCCTCCAACAAGTTCCTGTCGGCAGTAGCGACGCTGTCAGTTGTGGCTTCCGTGGTCGAGCTAATACGAAAACTTCAACTGGCGCGGAGGAAATTCGTCGGCAAGTTTCTTCCTGCAGTGGCGGTGGCGGTAGTGATCCTGGCAGTTTGCTGGATTTGCTACACGCTCCCTGGTGCTTTGCTTGCCCTGGCGGTCTTGTTTATTGGTTCCGCACTCGTGTTCGTGCAAAATGTCAAGCGTGATCAGGCGATTATGATGGTGCTCTCTATTGCTGTCGGCGTCTCTACTATCGACTACTTGAGTTGGCGTTTTGTGGCCACGAACTGGCATGGCTGGTGGATCGCGGTACCACTCCTCTTCGCGGAGGTCCTGGGAGGACTGCATGTGCTTGGTTTCCAGTTTACCATCTGGCCCTGGTCACCACCAGAAATCGAGCAGGGTGAAGATCCGACCCGGCACCCAATTTTCGTTTTTATCCCTACTGTCAACGAGGGCGTCACGATTCTCAGACCAACGTTGGAAGGCATCATCGCGGCCCGTGATAAGTACCTGGCGGTGCATCCTCATGGGCGGGTGACGATCGTTGTATGTAACGATGGTCGCGTAGCAAAGGCCGCTAACTGGGAAGAGACTGAACATCTGGCGCAGGAACTGGGAGTGTGTTGTGTGACCCGCACGAAAGGTGGTGGAGCAAAGGCAGGCAATATTGAACATGCACGTCAGCAACTTCAAGCGACCTGTGATGCCTTTATAGTCATCTTCGATGCCGACCAGGTTGCCAAACCAGACTTCCTGCTCAAAACCATCCCGCCTTTTCGCGATCCAAAGATGGGCTGGGTCCAGACTGGACAATTTTATGCCAACCTGGATAACCCGGTATCCCGTTGGGCAGATGACCAGCAGTCCATGTTTTATAACTTGCTGTGTCCAGGAAAGGCAGCTCTCAATGCCGCCTTTATCTGCGGAACCAATGTGGTACTGCGGGCCGCTGCGCTTGATGAGATCGGGGGCTTACCGCAAGATTCGGTTACTGAAGACTTTGCGGCCTCTATTACCCTCCATCCATCCTGGCGCAGTGTCTACCTGACTGATGTACTCGCTACCGGTCTGGGACCACTGGATATACCCTCCTACCTCAAGCAGCAAAGTCGCTGGGCTCTCGGCACTCTGGCTGTGTTTCGCACCCGTTGGCGTGACATCTTGCTCCCCAGGAAACACGGCTTACGTATGGGGCAACGGGTGCAGTACTTCCTGGCATGTACGCATTACCTGTGTGGTCTGCGCGATCTGATCTATCTAATCACTCCTATTCTTTTCGTTTTCACAGGTATTCCGGCTGTACGTAGCGCATACTTGAGCGACTATCTCTGGCATTTTCTCCCATACGCTCTGCTCAGTGCTACAGCACTGTGGTATGCGGCACGTGGCATTACCGGTCTGCGCGGAATCATCATCGGCTTTGGCTGTTTCCCCGTCTTGATTGGCAGTTTGCTCTCCGTTATCTTGCAACGTAAAGTCAGTTTTGCTGTAACTTCGAAACATCGTAGTGGGAAGCGGTCGCTCAGCTACCTGGGTGTGTACATCTTTTTCATAGTACTCTGTGTTGTTGCTCTGTTCTGGATGACACAGGTCAAAGGTCAGCAACTGACCACTCTCTTCATCAGTGTGCTATGGATAGTCTACTCGCTGCTCATCCTGGGCAGTTTCCTCTGGCTGAGCTTGCGGGATATACGCTTTCAAGCGGCGGTGCAGCAAGCGGGAGCCACCGATGAGAGCATTACTGACCTGCCCTATCCGGCAAAGCTGCGGAAACGCCCACGAGGACTACAGCCAGTGTGGAACCTGGGCCTGGCAGCCCTGGTAGCCGCTCCTATCCTTGCCAGTAACTCCCTGGGCGTCCCGACGATTTTCGCGAGTAGCCCACTCACTCCTTTCTTGATCAGCCAGGGGAAAATAGCTGCACCCTACGTTGGTGTCTCGCTTCCCATTCAGTTGTTAAAGAATCAACCGCCAGTGTTGGAGCGCGACCTCGACACTCGGTTTGACATCATCGGGCGCACGCAAGACATCCACGATCTGTTTGATAAACCGTGGGCAAACCAGCTGGCGGCACAGCATGCTCGCCCCTGGATTACCCTCCAATTCGGAGAGTTCGGCCCTCATCGAAAGCCGCCACTCGACGCCAGTCTGTCCGCGATTATTAACGGACTCCATGACCAGGAGCTTAGCCGCTGGGCACAAGCTATCCGTGAATACGGGAAACCTGTCTATCTGACGATTCTGCTTCACGTTGACAAGAACTGGTCGCTTTCATCTGCCGTTGCCAATGGAGGCATCCCTCAGGATGTTCCGAAGGCCTGGATGCATGTCCAGTCTATCTTTAAACAGGTGGGTGCTACCAATGTTGCCTGGGTCTGGTCTCCAGCCGATCCTATCCATGATCAGGCCTATGCACCGCCCGCATCAACCATCGATGCCATCCTCCAAAGTTTTATCAATTACCCTGACACACAATGGGGTGATCCTGAAACGGTATTGCGGGACCTGCTGCATCGCTATCCAACCAGGCCGATCTTTGTGGAGGCCAGTGCCGATGGACCTGCCGCCCAAAAAGCCGCGTGGCTGACAAAACTTGGACAGGCCATCAATGATGTCCCGCACATTTATGCCTTACTCTACCACGAAGGTGG
>Ga0137365_10002660_pt1 | contig 14188 bp, 17 predicted proteins | sample SagtaG_9_FD_104799 | JGI IMG/M metagenome (GOLD analysis project Ga0137365, IMG submission 104799) | Vadose zone soil microbial communities from Sagehorn Ranch, Mendocino, California, USA - Sage1_L_40_16 metaG | ecosystem: Environmental > Terrestrial > Soil > Vadose zone | place: USA...
ATGTCGGCGCCCGCCTGCGCCATCGCGGTCGCCGCGCCAATCGCGCCCTTGACCGACGGGAACCCTACGGGCAGGTAGCCGATCAGCGCGGCGCGCCGCTGCGCCGCGGCCGTTTCGAAGGCACCGCCGACACCGCTCATTGGCTCGCCTCCGTGCGCATGCGCAGCTCGTCGTACGTGCCGAGCAACCGCGCCGCGGTGTCCACGTCCTTGTCACCGCGCCCGGACAGGTTCACAAGCAGCACCCCGTTGGGTCCGAGCTCGCGGCCGACGTCGATGGCGCCCGCGAGCGCGTGCGCGGACTCCAGCGCGGGAATGATCCCCTCGGTCCGGCACAGCAGCGAGAAGGCGTCCATCGCCTGCCGGTCGGTGATCGCGCGGTAGGACGCCCGGCCGGTGTCGCGCAGCCACGCGTGTTCCGGGCCAACGCCGGGATAGTCCAGGCCCGCGGACACCGAATGCGTGGGCAGCGTCTGGCCGTCGCTGTCCTGCAGCAGGTACGTCCGCATGCCGTGGATGATCCCCTCTGACCCCCCGACGAGCGTCGCGGCGTGCCGGCCGGTCGCGACACCCTCGCCGCCCGCCTCACACCCGATCAGCCGGACCGCCGCGTCAGGTATGAAGGCGTGGAACACGCCCATGGCGTTGGAGCCGCCGCCCACGCAGGCAACCACCGCGTCGGGCAGCTTCCCGATCAGGTCGAGCACCTGACCGCGTGCCTCGACGCCGATGACCCGCTGGAAGTCGCGGACCATGACCGGGAACGGATGCGGCCCGCCGACGGATCCGATGCAGTAGTGGGTGTGATCAACGGTGGCCACCCAGTCCCTGAACGCCTCGTTCATGGCGTCCTTGAGCGTCTTGCTGCCGATGCGGACCGGGACGACCTGCGCGCCGAGCAGCTTCATGCGCACGACATTGAGCGCCTGGCGCCTGGTGTCCTCCTCGCCCATGTAGACCATGCACTCGAGGCCGAGCAGGGCGCACGCGGTCGCGGTGGCGACGCCGTGCTGCCCGGCGCCCGTCTCGGCGATCACCCGGCGCTTGCCCATCCGGCGGGCGAGCAGGGCCTGCCCGAGGACGTTGTTGATCTTGTGAGAGCCGGTGTGGGCGAGATCCTCGCGCTTCAGCAGGACCCGGCAACCGCCGGCGAGCGCGCCGAATCGTTTCGCCTCGGTGAGCGGCGTGGGCCGCCCCGCGTAGGTTCGCAGGAGATGATCAAGCTCGGCCTGGAACTGCGGGTCGTCCTGTGCGCCGCGGTAGGCGGTGGTCAGCTCGTCGAGGGCGGCCATCAGCGCCTCGGGAGCGAACCGCCCGCCGAAGCGGCCGAAGTGACCAGACGGGTCAGGTATCCCACCGTCCGGCCCGGTTTGCGAAGAATGATCCTTAACGGCTGCCGCGGCGCGCGCCGGGCCTTCGCTGGGATCCGCATCCTGTTGCGGCCCGCCGCCACGAGTCGCCGTCATCCGCGGTCGCCCCGCAGCGCCGGGTGCGAGCCCGCGGTGACCAGGTCGGCCACCACGCTGCGCGGGTCCTTGCCGGTCACCAGGCTCTCGCCGACGAGCACCGCGTCGGCACCCGCCGCCGCGTACGCGAGAAGATCATGCGGCCCACGCACCCCGGACTCGGCCACCTTCACCACGCCGTCCGGGATCAGCGGGGCGAGCTGGGTGAAGATCGAACGGTCCAGCTCGAGCGTGGCCAGATTCCGCGCGTTGACACCGATGATCTTCGCGCCCGCGTCCGCCGCGCGCACGACCTCGTCGGCCGTATGCGCCTCGACGAGCGGCAGCATCCCGATCGATTCCGCCCGCTCGACCAGCGAGATCAGCGCGCTCTGGTCGAGCGCCGCGACGATCAGCAACACGATGTCGGCGCCGTGGGCGCGTGCCTCCCACAACTGGTAGGAGCTGACGATGAAGTCCTTGCGCAGCACAGGGATGTCGACCGCGGCGCGCACCGCGGCCAGATCCGCCAGGCTCCCGCCGAACCTGCGCGGCTCGGTGAGCACGCTGATGACCCGCGCCCCCCCGGCCTGGTAGTCGTGGGCAAGCCCGGCGGGGTCGCTGATCGCCGCGAGTTCACCCATGGACGGGCTGGAGCGCTTCACCTCGGCGATGACCGCGACATCCTCGCCGGTCAGCGCGGCCAGCGCGTCCCGCGCCGACGGCGCGTCCCGCGCCATCTCCTTGAGCTGGTCCAGGCTGGTGCGCCGTTGCCGCTCGGCGAGATCGGCGCGCACACCGGCCAGAATCTCGTCCAGAACGCTCACGCGGATGCGGGTCCCCTCTGGTCGCTTGCCATGCGCCCCGATGTTATCTGGGTGGGCGGAACGCCCTGACTCCGGCCCCGGGCGGAGGGCCCACCACAGGCAGCGGATCGGTGCTGACGCGGGGAAGCGTCACGATCTCCGGGTTGCATTCCACCGGGGCGAGCACGTGCCCGCCGCCGGGCCGGGAGGTGACGAGCAGCATGGCGTAATCCGGCAGGTGTTGCAGCGTGGTCGGCTCCACCGCGTACTCGTAGACCCGCCGCGTGGATTCGGCGTCGCTCCAGTTGGTTCCGGCCGCGCGCGAGTAAGCCGTCGACCATGTCCGGCTCTTCGAAAGCCTGCTGCCGCCCGCCGCGCGGAGCCCGGCCAGGCCGCCAAGTCCGGCCAGACCGCCCAGGCCGGCCAGACCAGCTGAGCCAGCCCGCTTCAGCCAGCCGGTCGCCCGGCCCGGGTTGATGGTGTCGGCCTCGGCTGCGCTCTCGCTTTCGCTGACCTCGGCCGTGTGGGTCTCGCTGCCGCCGAGGCTGGCCGTGACACCGGACAGCACGAACTTGTGCTCGCGGCCGATGAAGCCCGCGGCCCTGGCGGCCTCCTCGTGGTGGCCAAGGCGCATGAAGCCGACCGCCCCACCGCCGAGCAGATCCGCCGAGGCCTCGCGAACGTGCCTGAACAGGAGTGTGAGCAGCACACCACGGCGCTCGCACGCATCGGACAGCCGTTCCAGGTGGCGCCGCGCAAGCTCGTCGGCGCCCACGATGATGACGGCGGGCTCGGTTTCCCTTGCGATCGTCACCAGATGGGTCAGCCATTGCACGACGACGTCGGCGAGCAGTTCGTCCGCTGCGTTCGGGCCGCCCGGTTGGAGCGCGACGCACGTCAGGTAGGCGGGATCGCGCGCGACGCTCGCCGAGCCGAGCCGAGCGAGCGGATGCAGATAGGACTCGATCCGGACCAGGTCCTGGTGCACCTGGCGCTGGTACTCGGCGGTGAACAGGCGGCCGGAGATGCGGGCCCGCTCCTGCGGTGACAGGAGCCCGGAGCTGTCGTCCTCACCCATCGCCGCGCGCAGGGCAGCGGCGAGACGGGCAACGGAGACGGACTCGCCAAGCGCCGCGCAGGCCGCGGTCAGGATACGGGCGTCGATCGAGCGTTGCGCCCGCGTGCTTCGGGCATCGTCGGGATGCATCGACTCCACGAGCGCGGCCGTGAGCTGCTCCGGCGTCAGGCCGGCGAGCACACTCGATTCCGCGAGCTGGCCGGGCAGCACCTGAACGTCGACCGGGGCGCCCGCCGCGCGGGAGATCAGCGCGAGCTCGCGGCAGACGAGTTCGCGTGAGAAGTCGGCGACCAGGACGGGGCGCTCCGCAAGCACGGACGTGCCGTACACGGTCAGGAAGGCTTCCCAGCCATGCAGGCTGCCGCCAAAGACGTCGATTCGCCGGGTGCCCGGCGGTGTGCGGGCCGCACCCCATTCGTCCAGCGCGTCGACCCGTGCCCGCTCGGCCCGCTCGTGCGCTGCCTTCCGCTGCGTCCAGGCGGCGAGCTGCTGTGTGTAGCCCGCGGCAAGATCGCGCTCCGCCTGCTCCACCGCGCGGCTGGCGGCGCCGCTGCGGCCCGCCATCACCGCGGCCAGGACAAGGCCAGGGATGGCGAGTATGACCACCACGACACGCAGTGGCCCGGTCTGAGGGAGAACGGAAGCAAGAGCAGTCAGTAAGCCGAACAGGACGAGCAGCCCGCCACATGCGAGTACCGAGGCGATGAGCGTGACCCGGAGCCGCCGTGCGGCGGACTGCCGCTGCGCGAGCAAATGCGGCGGGACAGCGTGGCGGACCGGGGGTGGTTCGGCGAATGGCGCGGCGAACTGGTGCCGGTCACGGAAAATCCACCCCAGCCGCACGCCGGGCGCAAAGAGCCGCGCCCGCAGTGGCAGCAGGTCTCCCGGGATCTGGCCGCCGCCTTGTGCCCGCAAGCTCATCGCTCGATCAAAACCCGACATAGCTGTACCTTGTCACTAATCCCTCTCATTCGAGAGAATTCCCTTTTTCGCACATCAGTGCCATGGTCTGACATGCTTGTCCGCCAAGTGGGAGTGGAATAGACTCAGCGCCTTGAGTTCCACGATGGGGAAGATCATGACTTTACCGCCACCCGATGGGCCTTTCGAACCGCCCAGTCCTCAGCCGCCGACGCCACCGCCGTCATGGGAAGCGCAGCCCCCGGCGTTTCAGCAACCCTGGCCGGCGCAACCGGCCGTCCCGCAGCCACCATGGCCAGCGCATCCTCCCTATATCCAGCCAAAAAGCCCGGCCGTCGCCGTCGTCGCCTCCTTGCTGGTTCCTGGCCTCGGGTCGATGCTCAGCGGTAACGGCGGGATCGGCACTCTAATCCTCTGCCTCTGGATAGTCGCGTTCTTGGCTTCGTTCATCCTCATCGGTATCCCATTCGCCATCGGGTTCTGGATCTGGGGGATGATCCAGGCCCATGCCGATGCGGTCAAGTGGAACGCCAGGCACGGCATTATTTCCTAGCCGCCGAGTTGACGAGCGTATCGGCGACGTACCCGACTCCGCGGACGGTACGGATCGGGCTGTACGCGCCAAGCTTGGCCCGTAGCTGGGCGACGTACACGTCCACGGTCCGGATACCCGCGGTGGCGCCCGCCCCCCAGACGCCGGCCAGTAGCTGCTCCCTGGTAAAGGCCCGGCCCGCGTTAACGATGAGGAAGGCGAGCAGGGTGAACTCAGTTCCTGTGACGGATATATGGGCACCTCCCGCGCTGACCCGGCGCGCGGCCGTGTCCACGACCAACTCGCCTGAACGGTAGGTGTCGGCCTCTGCCCACGCGGTGCCCGGGGCGTGTGCCGTGCCCGGGGCGTGTGCCGTGCCCGGGGCGTGTGCCGTGCCCGGCGCGTGTGCCGTGCCTGGCGCGCTGGCGCAGCTAGCGGCGCGCATCGCGGCACGGACGCGCGCGGCGAGAGTACGCGGGCTGAACGGGCGGGTGAGGCAGCACCCGTTCACGCCCCCGGCGACGCTGACGTGAGCCGGCCGCAGGCCGCCCGGGCCATCGAGGCAGATCAGCTCCGGGACTCTTCCTGCGCGATCACGCGCGGCGAGCCTGCGGCGGATCGCGGTCGCGCTGAGCCCTGGCATCGTCAGGTCAAGCACGACGACCGACGGCCACTGCGCGCCGAATGCGGCCGCAGCCTCGGCCGGAGTTCCCGCGACGCGCACGTTCAGCCCTTCGCGCTCCAGGTAGCGCCGGGCCAGCTCGGCCACCGCGCGCTCGTGCTCGATGACAAGCACGAGGCCGGGATCTGCGGCCTCGTCACTGCCGAGCGGACTCACTCAGTGTCCCGCCAGTCTCGACCGGCTCCGCCGAACGGGCTGGCTCCGCACCGAATGCGCAGGCGACGGCTGGATGAAGCAGCACGGCGGTGAGCACGATGGCGAATATCGTCCCGCCCAGGTAGCGCTCGAAAAAGAAGCGGTACAGCCCGAACACGATCACCGCAAGCTCGAAGCTGAGCACCGCGGTGCGCGCCGCAGGAGTTCCGGTGTTCGCCAGCACGGCCAGGATGAACAGGGCCGCGACAAGCATGACGGTGGTGACGATGACCGTCGTGCTGCGGCGGCCGAAGGGCAGGCTCACCGCCGTGACGATGCCGGCTTGGGCGACGAGCAACCGGGTGACGAAGCGGACATGCTCGCGCCCCGGTCGCCGCAGCCAGCGCCTGCCGCGGCGCAGTCGTGTTCTGTTCACGCTCACCTCGCTGTCGGCCAGCTTCAAGCGTAACTCGGCCGGCCCGGCCCCGCGCGGTGAGCCATTACGGCGAGCCCAGCGGTCAGCCGCGTCGGCCGGGCACGGTGGGATCGGCGCCGCGGTCGAGCGCGTCCCATGCGTTTTCCTGGTCGGCTGGCGCAGCACGCGGGCTGTCGGCAGCTGGCGCAGCGGCCGGGCTGTCGGCAGCTGGCACGGCGGGCGGGCTGTCGACAGCTGGCACGGAGCGGGCTGACCGGCTGGGGTGTGACTGGTCGCTCGGGCGGGGCCGGCGGTCGTACCTGCTTGACATGCCTGGCCAGCGCGGCCCGCGCCAAACCACGCTGGCGCCGACCGCGGCAATGAGCGCGCCGCCCGCCACAGCAACGGCCCACCAAGGAAACGCGGCCATCGCCACCCGGGGCGCGCCACCGAGGACCAGCGAACGGGCAGCCGCGGTCGCGGCCACATGCGCCGCGCCGACGGACGCCACCGCCGCCGCGCCGGCCACCGCGCCGAGCGCCGCGAGCAGCACGCCGACCCCGCGCCTGGCCAGTCCCCTGGTGGCGAGGATGGCGGCCAGGCAGGCAAGCACGGCCACACCGACCGCATCCGCGGCGGGCACAAGCTCCTGGCCGGTCACCGCGATGGTGGCCGCGGGCAGGGGAGGCGGCGGCGTGAACGACACCCGCGCCCACTGCTGCTGTGCGGCCAGCAACACCATCGCCGCGCCTGCCGCGCCCGACACAAGCGCCAGCATGAGCGCACGCCGCGCCGCCGGTGCGGCGGGCGGCACAGCGGGTGGCACGGCCGGCGGTGCGGCACGCGGCGGCATCAGGTCACCCGGGTGGCAGGCCGTTCGCCGACGACCGCGTCAAGCTTGCCCGCGTCGAAACAGGTCCTGTCGCCCGTGTGGCACGCGGCGCCCACCTGGTCGACCTGGACGAGCACGGCATCGCCGTCGCAGTCAAGCGCGACCGACTTGACCCACTGCTGATGGCCAGACGTGTCGCCCTTCACCCAGTACTCCTGGCGGCTGCGGGACCAGTACGTGCACCTGCCCGTGGTGATCGTCCGGTGCAGCGCCTCGTCGTCCATCCAACCCAGCATGAGGACTTCACCGGTGTCGTACTGCTGCGCGACGGCGGCGAACAGGCCATGCTCGTTGCGCTTCAGCCGGGCGGCGATTTCCGGGTCCAGCATCACAGCTCCGCTGCCTCCTGGGGACAGTTAACGAGTCGCTCCCAATAATGACGCAGCGCCGGCCGGATTTTGACGCCGGGCCGGTCCAGCTAGCATCTGCATGTGAACTTCTCCCGGTCCGAGCGGCATGCCCTGTGTGCCCTGCTCAGCACGAAAGGCCCCGATGCACCGACATTGTGCGAAGGCTGGTCGACCCGGGATCTGGCTGCCCACCTGGTGCTGCGTGAGCACCGCCCGGATGCCGCCACCGGCATTCTCGTCGGCCCACTGGCCGCCTACACCGCCCGTGTGCAGCGCGGAATCGCCCAGCGGCATGACTACACCGACCTGGTGGACATCATCAGGCAAGGCCCGCCGCGCCTGTCGCTGTTCGGGATGCCCGGCGTCGACGAGCACGCCAACGCGGTGGAGTACTACGTCCATCACGAGGACGTGCGCCGCGGATCGCCTGGCTGGCAGCCCCGGACCTTCGAGGCTGAGGTCGAGGACCTGCTGTGGCACAGGCTGGGCATGGCCAGGTTGGTGTTGCGCAGGGCACCGTGCGGGGTCACGCTCGTCAGGGAGGGGTCGGCGGGGACCCAGCCAATCATCGCGAAACGCGGCAGCCCGGCGGTCACGGTTAGCGGGGCGCCCGGCGAGCTGACCCTGTGGGCCACAGGCCGGAAATCGGCCGCGCGTGTCCAGCAGGATGGCGACGAGGACTGCGTAGCCCGGCTCAGCCAGGCACGCTGGGGCCTGTGACACCAACGAGGAAGGCACGCAGTGAGCGACAACCGCACAGATGACTGGTTCGCCCCCATCCCAACGAGCAAGGAACCAGTCGAGATCGACACCGGCGTGGCGCACATTGCACGGGTCTACAACTATTGGCTGGGCGGCAAGGACCATTACGCCATCGACAGGGAAGCGGGGCAGGGGGCGATGGCCGCATATCCCGGCATCCTCCAAACCATCCGCGCCCAGCGGGCGTTCCTGAGCCGCGCCGTCCACTACCTGGCCGCTGAGGCGGGCATCAAGCAGTTCCTTGACATCGGCACCGGCTTGCCCTCCGCCAACAACACGCACGAGGTCGCCCAGGCGGTCGCGCCCGACGCCCGCATCGTCTATGTCGACAATGACCCGATCGTCCTCGCCCATGCCCGAGCCCTGCTCGCCAGCAACCCGCAGGGCGCGACCGCCTACCTCGACGCGGACCTGCGCGACACCGGAAAGATCTTGCAGGAGGCTGCGGTCACGCTGGACTTCGCCAAGCCAGTGGCGATCATGCTCGTCGGGATCCTGCATTGCATCCCCGATGACGACGACCCGGGCGCGATCGTTGCCCAGCTGGTCGCGGCCGTGCCGCCGGGCAGCTATCTGGTGATCGACCACCCGGCCAAGGGCGTTCACGGCGGCCAACCGACTCATGCCGCCGCGCGCCTCAACCGGCTTATGGCCCAGCAGGTCACCCTGCGCAGCCAAACCGACGTCTGCCGTTTCTTCGAGGGCCTGGACCTACTGGAGCCTGGTGTCGTGCAACACCATCGGTGGCGGCCAGCCGCCGGCGAGGCGGTCGAGGAGTACGAGAGCGCCGGCTGGGCCGGCATCGGCTTGAAGCCGTAGCCGATCGCGCCGCACGAGACGATCGGCACGCGCCCGGGCGTGTCGAGGAGCCCTAGAGCCCCTTGATGATCTTCCCGAGGAAGCTCGCGGTGTTCTTCGGCGGCTCCGCCTCCGCGCTGAGATGGTCCATGACTTCCATGTAATGGTCGAGATCTTCCCGCCGGTCCAGGTAAACGGCGGTGGTCAGCTGTTCGAGATAGACCACGTCAGGCAGATCAGGCTCGCCGAACCGCAAGATGGTGAAGGCGCCGCCCGCCGCGGCGTGACCGCCGTGGCGGAACGGCACAACCTGCAGAACGACATTCGGCAGCCCACTGATCTCGATTAGGTGCTCAAGCTGTGCGCGCATCACATCCGCCCCGCCGATCGGCCGCCGCAACGCCGCCTCGTCCACTACCGCCCACAGCGTGGGCGGGTCAGGTGCGTTCAGTAGTCCCTGGCGCTCGAGCCGCATGCCCACGCGCAGATCGATCACCCCCACGGGTGCGCTGCGATGACCGAGCACCGTCACCGCCCGGGCATAGTCGGGCGTCTGGAACAGACCAGGGACGAACTGCAGCTCATAGGTGCGGATCAGCGACGTCGCCTGTTCAAGGCCGACGTAGGTTTCGAACCACTCCGGCAGGATTTCGGCGTACTTGGCCCACCAGCCCTGCTCGTTGGCGCGCGCGGCGAGCGACTCGAGCGCGTCCCGCTCCTGCTCGTCCTTGACTCCGTACAACGTCATCAGGTCGGCGACATCCCGCTCCTTGAACCCAACCCGCCCATGCTCCAGCCGGCTGATCTTGGAGCGGGACGCCCTGATCTGGTAGCCGGCCTCCTCGCGCGTCATCCCGCACGCCTCGCGCAGGCGGCGCAAGTGAGCCCCGAGCAGCATGCGAAGCACCGTAGGACCGCCCCTCGGCATGGCCAAGATGCGGTCCACAGGCAAATCGCTCGCCGGCCGGACGGCGCTCATACTGACTCCCGGAGCGGTTAGGACGGCACCCGGTGCCCGTTCCCGGCCGTCGCCATGCGAAGGGTGTGGCTGCGGGGCGCACAGCGCACAATATCACCTGCGCACCATTTCGTCCCGCTCGGCTTCGAACGCACTAATGCACGTGCATCAGCGCTTGCGAACGAAGTGTGCGTACGGCAAGATTCGCGGGGACGGATCGATCCATTTTCGCACCATTTGATCGATAGGACCCCGCGGCGATGGCCATGACAGCACACGCGGCACGCTGGACGGCGAGTGCCACGAGCGCGACGACCGGAACTGCGAGCGGCGCCGCACATGGTCCCACGGTCGGCCCCGCGGTCGGCACTGCGTGCCTGGACTGGCTGAAACCGGCCGTCGAGGTAGCCGCGCCCGCGTCAGACAGCTGGACACTGACTCCGGCCACGGCCCCCGCGGCCTGGGCACGGTTGCCGCGGGTTGCCACCCGCACACCTCCCGTCGCTCCGGGATCGGTCAAGGCCGCGCGCGCTTTCACCGACACGACGCTGCGGCGCTGGGGCGTGGCGGACCTGGTTAACGACGTGGGCGTGGTGGTGTCTGAACTACTGACAAACGCCCTGCGCCACGGGGTGCCGCCGCGGGCGCGAAACTCTTCCCGCCCGCCGATCCGGCTGGGCCTGCTCCATCCGGGAACGTGCGTGCTGTGCGCGGTCTCCGATCCAAGCGATGAGCTCCCGGTCCTCAGGGAGCCTGATTACCTGGCCGAAACGGGCCGCGGACTGCACGTCGTCGCGTCGCTGAGCCAGCGATGGGGCTGGACCCCGCCCGGGCACGCCGGCAAGGTCGTCTGGGCGACCTTCCCCGTGCCCCCGGGCACCTGACGGCTCGGCCGAACCCACCGGGCGTTCCCGCGGAAACGCGGGCGGCGATGTCAGCGCACGGTATGACCGGCCGCGTGCAGTGCGTCCTTCACCTCGCCGATGCGCAGTTGCCCGAAGTGGAACACACTCGCGGCGAGCACAGCGTCGGCGCCGGCGTCGACGGCCGGGGCGAAATGAGCCAGCTCGCCCGCTCCGCCGCTGGCTATCACCGGAACTGAGACCGCGCCACGAATCGCGCGGATCATCTCAAGGTCGTAGCCCGCCTTGGTGCCGTCGGCATCCATCGAGTTCAACAGGATCTCACCGGCACCAAGCTCTGCGGCGCGGGCCGCCCATTCGACCGCGTCGATCCCCGTCCCACGGCGGCCGCCGTGTGTGGTCACCTCGAAGCCGCTGCGCGGGCCCGGCGCCCGGCGTGCGTCCACCGACAGCACCACGCACTGGGAGCCGAACCTGATGGCCGCCTCGGCGAGCAGCTCCGGCCGGTCGATGGCCGCGGTGTTCAGCGACACCTTGTCGGCCCCCGCGCGAAGCAGCCGGTCCACATCGCCCGCGCTGCGCACGCCGCCGCCGACCGTCAGCGGGATGAACACCTCGCCGGCAGTGGCCCTGACCACGTCGTATGTCGTTTCCCTGCCGCCGCTGGAGGCGGTGATGTCGAGAAAAATGAGCTCGTCGGCGCCTTCAGCGCCGTAGGCACGCGCCAGCTCAACCGGGTCGCCCGCGTCCCGCAGCTCGCGGAAGTTCACGCCCTTGACCACCCGGCCCGCGTCAACATCGAGACACGGGATGACCCGGACCGCGACGGTCATGCGACCGCCCCGGCGCGCGATCCGCGCGCGACCCGGTCGGCACCGCCGGGCCGGTAGGCGACCGCCTCAACCTCGACGAGCATGCGCGGGTCGACCAGGCCCCGTACCTCGACCATGGTGGTCGCTGGCCGCGTCGCGCCGAATGCCTCGCTGTGCGCGCGGCCGAACTCCTCCCACCGGGTGATATCGGTGACGAAGATCCTGGTCCGCACGACATCGGACAGGCCGAGGCCGAGCTTGGCGAGCGCCGAGGACACGTTGGCAATCGCCTGGACGGTCTGGCGGTACGCATCGCCCTCATGCACCAGCGCGGCGCCCTGGACCGAGGTGCAGCCGCTGACGAATACATAGTCGCCGGCCGCGACCGCGCGGCTGTACCCGACCACCGACTCCCATGGTGTCTCCGACGAGACTCTCTGTGGTGTCATCATGCCACCGCCTCCAGCGCTTGGGTGAGGGTGAACGCTCCGGCGTACAGGGCCTTGCCGACGATGACGCCTTCCACGCCGAGTGGCGTCAGGGCGGCAATCGCCCGCAGGTCAGCAAGGCTGGCCACGCCGCCGCTGGCGATCACCGGGCGGGCCGTAGCCGCGGCAACCTCACGGAGCAGGTCGAGATTGGGGCCGCTCATCGTGCCGTCTTTGCCCACATCCGTCACCACGTACCGCGGGCACCCGTGGCCCTCCAGGCGGGGCAGCACCTCGTGCAGGCGGCCGCCCTCGGACGTCCAGCCACGGGCCGCCAGCCGCGAGCCCCTGACGTCCAGGCCAACGGCGATCGCGTCGCCGTGGGCAGCGATGATCTTGCCGACCCAGCCGGGATTCTCGATGGCGGCCGTGCTGATGTTGACCCGCGCGCAGCCGGTCGCGAGGGCGGCGCTGAGCGAGGCATCGTCGCGGATCCCGCCCGACAGCTCGACGTTGATATCGAGCTTGCCCACCACCTCGGCGATCAGTTCTCGATTGGTGCCACGGCCGAACGCGGCGTCAAGGTCGACCAGGTGGATCCATTGCGCGCCGTCGCGCTGCCACGCCAGCGCCGCTTCGAGCGGATCCCCGTACAACGTTTCCGTGCCCGCGGCGCCCTGGACAAGCCGTACGGCCTGGCCGCGGGCCACGTCCACCGCGGGCAGCAAGATCAACGGCGGGGATCCAGGGGACACCGGCCCCGTCCCCCGGGTAGCGATAGTGCTCACAGGTTCTCCAGCCAGTTACGGAGTAGCACGGCTCCTGCGTCGCCGGACTTCTCCGGGTGGAACTGCGTGGCCGACAGCGGCATCTGTTCCGCCGCGGCGACGAACCACTCCCCGTGCTCCGTCCAAGCGGCAAGACCGCAGGCGCCCTGCCATTCGCGCACGGCGTAGGAGTGCACGAAGTAGAACCTCGTGTCTTCGTCAAGCCCGGCGAATAGCACGGATCCCGGCGCGGCACGGACGGTATTCCATCCCATGTGCGGGAGCACGGGCGCGTTGAGCCGTTCCACCGTTCCTGGCCACTGGCCACAGCCGTCGCTGAACGCGCCGTGCTCGACGCCCGCGGCGAACAGGACCTGCATGCCGACGCAGATGCCGAGTACCGGCCGCGCGCCCGCCAGCCGCTTGGCGATCAGCTGGTCACCGCCGATCTTCCGCAACCCGGCCATGCAGGCGGCGAAGGCGCCAACGCCAGGAACGACGAGCGCGTCCGCGTTCAGCGCGACATCGTGATCGGCCGTTACCTGGGCATCCGCGCCGACCCTGGCCAGGGCGCGCTGCGCGGACCGCAGATTCCCTGACCCGTAGTCGAGCACGGCGACGCGGCGCCTGCTCACAGGACTCCCTTGGTGCTTGGGATCCCACCGAGCTTGCCGTCCGCGGCCGCGGCGGCGCGCACCGCCCGGGCGACCGCTTTGAACTGGGCTTCCACAATGTGGTGCGGGTTACGGCCCGCCAGCACCCGAACGTGCAGGCAGATCGCCGCGCTCGACGCCAGCGACTCGAATATGTGCCTGGTGAGCGTGGTGTCGTACGAACCGATCAACGGCGCCATGCCCGGCGGCTCGCGGTGCACCACGTATGGCCGGCCCGACAGGTCCACCGCCGCCTGCACCAGCGCCTCGTCGAGTGGCACAAGCGCGTCACCGAATCTGCAGATCCCGGCCTTGTCGCCAAGCGCCTTGCGCAGCGCCTCACCCAGCACGATCGCGGTGTCCTCGACCGTGTGGTGCGCGTCGATTTCGATGTCGCCACTCGCACGCACGCCGAGGTCCATCCCGCCGTGCCTGCCGAGCTGGGCGAGCATGTGATCGAAGAACGGTACCCCGGTCGAGATGTCGGCCTCCCCGGTGCCGTCCAGGTCGAGTTCCACGACGACGCGGGTCTCCTTGGTGACCCGCTCGGCGCGTCCGGTCCTGCTCATGTGCCACCTTCTGCCCTGGCCCTGCCCATTATCGCCCTGCCTGTCGTCCCGCCCGTCGTCTCGCCGCCGCTCGCCGTTTCGCCCGCCGCCGTGACATCGCGAAGCGCACGGCGGAACTGCGCCATCTCGGCCGGCGTGCCGATGGTCACCCGCAGCCAGCCCGGCGGCCCCAGCTCGCGGACCAGGACGCCCCTGTCGAGCAGGCCTTGCCAGACCGCGCGTGCGTCGGCGAACTCGCCGAACAGCACGAAATTGGCGTCCGAGTCCGCCACCGTGAGCCCCTGGTCACGCAGCCAGGCCACGGTGGCATCCCGCTCCGCCCG
>Ga0137365_10002662_pt1 | contig 14183 bp, 13 predicted proteins | sample SagtaG_9_FD_104799 | JGI IMG/M metagenome (GOLD analysis project Ga0137365, IMG submission 104799) | Vadose zone soil microbial communities from Sagehorn Ranch, Mendocino, California, USA - Sage1_L_40_16 metaG | ecosystem: Environmental > Terrestrial > Soil > Vadose zone | place: USA...
CGTGACCGACCGAGCTTCGCCGCCAGGTCGTCGGCGGACAGCCCCGCGTCCGGCGCCGCGTCGAGCGCGGCCAGTAGCTGTCCGTCAGGGTCCGGCTCCGGCTCGCGCCTCTCCACGGGCGCCGTGACGTTCTCAGACGGCGGCTCAGGCTCATTGGCTGCGTGGGCCGAGACAGAGTCGAGTACCGGCCGGGACGCGCCATGGCGACCGGCCACGGCGCGCACGTCGCCATCGTCCAGCCAGTAAGCGCGCGCCACCCGTGGCGTCTCGTGCTGGCCCGGCGCCAGGATCAGGAAGTAGCCTGGTCCGCCCAATCGCTCGGTACGCCAGCCCTCGCCGATCCGGCCCGAGCCCAGGATCAACTCAGCGTCCCGGGCCTCGATCACGCCCAGCGAGACCCGAACAGTCATCTGTGTGCGCGCGTCAAGGCTGCCGAGCGCGGCCACTGACGGACGCTGGGTGACCGCGACGAGCACGATGCCAACCGCCCGGCCCATGCGAGCCAATCGTTCGAAGAGCGCCAGCGACTCGCCGTTCAGCTCGGCCAGCTCATCGACGGCGACGACGAGAACCGGCTCGTCGGGCGACGGCTCCCACTTCCGGCCCTCGCGATCAGCCAGCAGCCGAGCACGCGCGTCGAGCACACAGTTGGCAGCCGACAGCAGCGCGCACGCCTCGTCTGCCGTCGTCGCCAGTCGGCCCAGCACGCGCCGCCACGGCGCCAGTTCGAGCCCGAGCTTCATGTCGATGCCCCAGACGACCGCATCGCCGCGCGCAGTCAGCTCGGCGAGCATCGCGTTCAACAACCCGGACTTGCCGCGTCCCGTTGCGCCGCCGATCAGCAGGTGTTCACCGACGATCGCGATGCGGACCGGCTCGCCGTTGTCGAAGAGTCCGAGCGTGACCGGCTCCCTGACACTGTCAGCCGTCGAGCCCGGCCACGGGATCGGCGCTGCCAGCGGGTCGCGGTTGACGACGCGCACGAACGCGCGGTTGGCCCGGTCGGGATCGGGCAGCACCCGAACGGCGCCCGGCCGCGTGTGCAGGACGCTTTCGATGCGTGTCAGGCTGACGACGGCGTCGGCGGCCGTCATCCCGGCCCGCAGTTCCACCGTGAACGCGAACCCGGTCTCGTCGGCCTGCGCGCGCTGCACGTGCGAGCCGCCGAGTTGCATGTCTTCGGCCAGCTCCGTCCAGCGCCTCACCATGCGCCGCAGCTCGCGCCGGGCGCCACGCGGCGCACTGCGCGCGACCGCGATCTTGCTGCGCCGGCGGTAGCGCCACCAGCGCGGAGCCCCGGCGGCGAGGGCGCCCAGCACGGCAGTCAGGGCCAGCCAGTCGTGCCATGGAGACGCCCACCATGCGACCGTGACCCACATCGTGGCCACAGTGCCCACGGCCACGACGTAGATCTCTTCGGCCCGGCGCTCCGCCTTCCAATGCCACGTGGCAACCGTCGCGGCACCGCCCAGCAGCAGCCCGAGCGGCCACCAACGCGGCGCATAGTCGTGGCCGATGCCGGCCAGCGCGGCCAGCGCGAGAGCGGCGTAGAACGGCGCCAGCTCGTGACGGTACCGCCAACCGAGCGCGGCCACGAACGCCAGTGGGTCGGGGCGAGCCGGCCACCGGGCCGGCTCGCCGAACTTGTCCACGGAGCCTACGCGCGCGCGCCTGCGCGCGTTGGGGCGCCCTTGGTCCGTGGACGTAGACGTAGACGAACGGCGCCACCAGCTCACGGCTGCCCTCCGAAGAGCCGGCCGCCGAAGGTCGAGACCTCGGCCTGGAACCAGTGCAGGAACGTCGGTCCCAGCACGGCGACGACCAGGACCGCCAGCGAGCCCATGACCAGTCGTCCGGCCAGGTCCCGGTGCCAGGGCGACACGTAGAGCAGCCCGCCCACGAACAGCACGGGCAGCGCCACCGCGATCATGAGCGTCTTGAGGTGGTCGGCGATGTTCGCGAGCAGCGCCGTGACGAACACGACGACGGCCGCTCCCTGCCCATTCAGGAACTGGAACAGGGTGACGAGCAGGATCATCCCGATGATGAAACTCTTCAGCTCCCTCACAGCCGGCCACCACCCTTGAACGGACGCACGTCCAGGTACGTGACGCGGTTGGCGATCACGTACACGAGCTGCCTGCGCAGTCTGGCTCCTTGCCCGTCGCGCTCGGCCATGAGCGCGCAGTGCAGGCGAGCCTCGATAGCGACGGTCGAGCCGTCGCCAAGGTACCGCTCGGCGTCGATCGCCTCGCGGTCGCGGAGCGTCACGGGCACGAAGTCCGTACCAGTATCGCGGGGAACGGCGATGATCGACTTCGCCGTTACCAACCCGGTCACGCGATCACGACGGACCTCGACCGGGTACACGAGCTGTCCGACGAGTTGCACGCGGTTCATGTGGGCCAGCGTCGCCGCGCGGCGCTCACAGAACTAGCAACTTAACCCATCATTTCATCCAACCCGACACACAAAGATTGCGGTCAGGCACGCCTTGTCAGCGGACATTCACTGCTGGCACCACCTTCATACCAACTTTGCACCAACTTCGGATGCCACACAGGGAGTCCGGCGCGTAGCGCCTCGCGGGCCACGCGCTGCCGATCCTTCGTCGTGAGTGGCCCGCGATGACCGCAACTTCCGCATATGCCGCACCTTCGCTGAGTGCTGCGACTTACCCTCCCGTCCAGATGGACCAGCGGGCGAAGCACGACGAGGGTCGGGGCAGTCACGGCCGCGAATCGACACCGGACGGGCCGTGGCGAGTCTTTCTGAGCCACACGTCCGATCTACGCGACTACCCATCGGACCGTTCGTTCGTTGCTGCGGCAGAGGCAGCGGTGATACGTGCCGGCCAGGCCGTCACCGACATGGCCTACTTCACTGCCCGCGACACCGCGCCGGCCGACCACTGTGAAAGTGTGGTTGCCGACGCCTCCGTTTACGTGGCGATCATCGGCGCCAGGTACGGCACGCCAGTACGTGGCCGTCCAGACCTTTCATATACGGAATTGGAATTCGAAACGGCAAGCGCTCTGGGCCTGCCTCGTCTCATCTTCATGGTGCGACCAGACAGCACGTTGCTCTCTGCTGTCGATCAGCCGAACGAACATGCTGAGAGACAGGAGGCATTCCGGCGCCGTCTAATGGAGGAATCGGACGTCACCGTTGCGTGGATCGGCACGCCTTCCGAACTGGAACTGAGCCTGCTTCATTCACTGATGGAGTTGAGGCACGAGCTGTCCGGTCCGACGTACACGAACAACCTGCAAGGGCTCCGCAAAGAGCGCTACCTGGCACAACGTCGCGTTGCCGAGGCTTGCAACGTCAGCCTCAACACCTACAGCTTGTGGGAGCGAGGGAAGCGTCTGCCTCGACCGGATAACTTGCACGCGTTGGCGAAGGCGTTCAGCGTGCAGATAGACGAGCTTGGTTATGGACCTCCATCCGCAGCGGACGCCAGCATGCCGTCTAGCAGCTCGTCCCCGCAGGCGGGCCCGCCATGGGGCGGTGCTACGATCGAACTGCCCGTGGCCATCGAAAGGAGCCAAGGCAAGTGGCGCGACGTGCGCCGCTACCTGGCAAGCAACGGTGCTCGGCTCACGAGAACAGCGGCAGACCTCTACCGCCATGCGATGAAGGTCGAGCCAACCCCGCTGCTGACGCGGGAAGACTGGATGACGGCCGAACCGGTGGACCTGCGACGCATCGCGCTCGATTGGCTCGACGGCCAGCAAGGAAAATGATCACGGGCGCGGAGGCTGAGGCTCGTCTGCTCCTTCCACTCCGCTCGCCCGGCCGTCAGTTCGAGAGCTTCACTGCGGCAGTGCGCTATCTGGATCGGCCAACGCTGTTCGAGAACAGACCGACGTTCCGTCTTCTCGAAGCTGGATTGTCGAGCGCCAATCCTCGACTTCGGTTCAGCCTCGGCACGTACTTCGAGATGATCGATGTGTCCCAAGCAGTCGGGTATGAGCTTGCGTCTGCCATGATGGCAGGGCACCCACTGTCCATCGATCAACTTGCTTTCCGTTCTCTCATCGGTGATCCGTTTGACTTGCAACGTCGGCCCACGCAAATCGCGGTCAACGCGCTGACGATCCGCCGCGATCCTCGATCGGGTACGGCAACATTCGTGCTCCATTGGAGAGACCCGACCAAGGTCGCCATTGGTGGTGGCCTCTACAGTGTGATGCCAGTCGGCGTCTTTCAACCGTCCACGGTGGACCCATGGGGACAGCGGGTGGACTTCGACCTCTGGCGCAATCTGGTGCGCGAGTTCAGCGAAGAGTTCCTAGGAATGCCGGAGCATGACGGCAGTTCCGGCGCTCAGATCGATTACGAGATGTGGCCGCTGTACCGCACGCTGACGAGCGCACGTGATGCCGGACGATTGCGAGTCCATTGCTTCGGGTTGGGCATCGACCCGTTGGGACTCGGACTCGATCTACTGACGGCGGTGGTCATCGACAGCGATGTATTCGATGCCGTATTCGGCGATCTCGTTCGGGTCAACGCGGAGGGACATGTGATCGCCAACAACGACCCGAACACCGCCGTCGGCTTCCCGTTCGTGCAGGAATCGGTCGATCGCTTCACCAAGGCGGAACCGATGGGACCTGGCGGCGCGGCCTGCCTCGCTCTCGCCTGGCGTCACCGCCACACCCTACTCTGACCCAGACGGCGAGCCAGCTCGCGCTACGCGGCCATCCGATCCGGCGCATGATGGGCGGTCGTGAAAATGTCCGCATTCCCCGCGAAGCCCGCAGCAGAATCCGCGATAGCCGCGAGGTCCGCATATCGCGCACAACCATCGACTTTGCGGTTTTACCGTGAGTGCCGCATGTCGGCTGATGACTCAGAACTCCTCACTACTCGCAAAGTGGCCAATCTGCTCAGCGTGAGCCAGAGCACCGTGGAACGGTGGATCGTGCTGGACCGATTGAAGGCGATCAAACTCCCTAGCGGACACTATCGCGTCCGGCGGTCCGAAGTGGACCGCATCCTCCGCGATCAGGACAGCGACGGATAGAGCCCGGGATCTTACCGACGCGCGGCTCTTATCGCGTCGTCCAGGTGACGTACGGCCGGTTCCGTGCGCCACCGCCCAAGATGGCGCTCGCGGACTTGAACGGCCAGCGTCAGGCCGCGCTCGTCTCCGGTTTGGTGGGCCAGTTCGATGGATTGGAGTAGCAGTCCGCCGACGTGTTCGATGTCTGGCGTAGGTGCTGCCGCGTGGGCTTCGGCCAGTCGATTGAGAGCACTGACTCGTTCCCATGTGAGTTCTGGCGCCGTGCGCCTGAGTACATCCGTGAGGATGCCGATGGCTTCGGCCGGATGTAGGCGCATGGTCACCATTGCCTTGTAGGAGTCCAGCCAGGCGGAGTCGTAATCGCTGAACAGATTCAGCTCATGCGGTGCAACTGCCGCGATGTGATACGCACTGTCCAGGTAGCGCAGCGCCGCGAATTCGTCTCCCTCGGTTGCCGCGAAGACGGCGCGTACGGCCAGGACCCAAGCCTTGAGGCCAGCCAACGCGTCCGGACCGATCACGGTCGAAGCCGCCTCCGCGAGCTGCGCCGCAGCATCCATATCGTCAGGCTTGGTCGCGCGTCCAAAGTACACTTCGCTTCGGTTGACGAGTACCTGTGCGAGCTGATTGCCGTTCCCGGCCTCACGCGCCAAAGACTCGGCCACGGCGTAGTTGGTATACGTATCGGGCCAGCGGAGCGTGTGATCGTTGAGCCAGGCCATGCTGCGGCTCAGTTCGCTAGCCATTGTCTGAATTTGAACTGTTGCGTCCTGTGGCTGCGACCGCGCTAGCAGCGTCATGAGTGCAGCTCGGAACTTCTGCATGTCGGGCACGATCAGTGTGGGTGGTTCGGTGTCCGAGCGCCTCACGAGTTCTTTACTTGCCCGTTGAAGGCCAGTCAAGAGCGACCGATCGACCGGCCAGAGATGGCGCATGGTGAGGCTCAACCGTTCGCGATCGACGTGCGGGAAGGCGCTCTCGGCCAAGTGGTGTCCCGCGTCGGGTCCAGTCATTGACTCCAGCCTAGCGAAGCGTCGGCCCTTCAAGTCTCCGATGTCACGCAGCAGGCGCGGACTCTCGATAAAGTGAAGTTCCGTCGGCATCATGTCGAACAGCAGACACAATCTCGCCTGGTAGTAGCGGCCAGGCGCTCGGGTCCCGTTCTCCCATTTCCACACGATGGAGAAGTCTGCGCCAGGCTCAGGCTCGCCAAGTTCCACGGAGAGCTGCTGGAGTCCGACTGCCACGTCTTCCAGCGTCCAACCGCGCGCCAACCGCGCGGCTCTCAGTTTTGCCCCAACTTCGCCATGTACCAAGGGTTGTACCAAGATACCGCCAACGGACCGGCCAGTGTCAGTCAGCCGTCGAAGCGTCACCATCGTCGCCATGCCGTGCGGGACTTCCCTCTCGCGGACATGGGGTCGCGCCCGCACGGTGTCAGGTTGTCGGATGTGCGCAGGGAGCAGTCAGGTGGGCAAGACATCGACTGACGATGTCGTTCGGGTCGGCTCGCGTGTGCGGGTTCACGACGCGGACGGCGAGGATGTGTTCACGATCGTCCCCGAGTGCGAGGCGGACGCGTTCGCGGACCGCGTCTCGGCCGAGAGCCCGTACGGACAGGCGCTTCTCGGTCATCGCGTCGGCGACTGCGTCCGGTTCCGGGCGCCGGGCGGCATCGTAAGCGTGACCGTGGTGGCGCTCGGGTGATGGCCGTGCGCGCGTTGATGGAAGACGCGTTGGAGTCGGCCACGCTGCATCTGGTGGGCCAGAGCCGGGCGTTCCTGCTCCAGCTCGACTCGGTGCGCCAGGAGATCGGCAGCCTGCAAGACGCACGGGCTACTCGATTGGTCGAGGCGATCGCGCTGACACTCCGCGAGCCGGCCGGCCTGGGCACGTTGCGCCATGTCGAGCGGACAGCGTCGGAGCTGTTGCGGACGCTCCGCACAGGAGACGTGTGATGGCCCGCATGGCCCTGCTCCGGCGGACGATCGTCAACTTCCGGGGCATCGACCACGAAATGAACCTGCCGGTCCTACGTCTCGCGCTTGTGCATCGTCAGGTGGACGGCGACTTCGACTCGATGGAGGGACTTGCCGAGGCCATCGGCATCAGCCGGAGCACCGTTTCCCGATTCTTCGCCGGCCGGCCCACTAGTCTGACAGTCGCGCTCGCGGTGCTGGACAAGCTGAAGCTGAAGTTCGACGAAGTGTTCACGCCGATCAATCTGGAGATCACCTGATCGCGGGGCGTGGCGGAACGGCAGACGCGCGGGGCCTAAACCCCCGGAGATGTAGGTTCGAGTCCTACCGCCCGCACCTGCCATGTAATCGCAAGTGTGCCATCCGCGACCTTGCGACGGTCGCTGCCTTGAGCCGAGCGGCAGTTCCGTCTTAGCCCTTCCTGAACCAGACAGCGCGCTCATTGCTGTAGGTCATCGTGGTGTGACCCAACTCACGACTCAGCTCACCCAGTCTTGGCAATTGCCGTGGAAAGTGCCTAAGCGACCAATCGAACATCTCTCTCAGCGCACTGGCGTAGCGATCCGGCTCGACGAATTCATACAGCAGATCATTGAAGTCCCGACCCGGTAGACCGATACCGCGCCGTCCGTCAGGTGCGTTGCGACTGACGGAGACCACCACAGCACTAGGATCGGGTTCATCGTTTGCCGGTGCCAAATGCCATTCAGTATCGAATCCATGAGCGCGGAGTGCGTCATCAATGAGTTTGGTCGACATGCAGCTCTGGTACATCGAGAATCCGCAAGTTAGTTCTGCGGCAAAATCAGGACCCAGAGGAAAGGCACCAAAGGGAACACACGATACCAACGGATCGTTCGCGTCCCACACACGCCAGGACCACATGGATTGCAACATGTGTCCACTGGCTGCCACGCCAGAGCGAGCGATAAGATGGCCGCGCCTGAGCAGCCACTCCTCAGCCGAGGAGTCAGTTGGGATTCTGTCAGCGACGATGGATGCAGCCGCAACCGCCCAGCCTTGGCGAATGACTGACGATCCAATTCCGTCCTTCTTGGCAATCTGTAGGGCAGTCAGGAGGTCCTTGTGTCGGGTCTTAAGCTGAGTTGCGGCTTCGAAATGCTCGTGGGGACGTCCGCCAACATCTAGAGGCGCCTGTCGATTCAGCACTTGAAGCGCACGCTGAATGCGCTGCTTCTGTTCAGGCAGTGTTCGCGACGGATTGGTCTTAACTTCGTCGAGCATGGGTCCATCCCGGGTGAACACAATCAGATCGCCGATTCGAAGAGACTGAGTAAGGTCATTCATCAACGCAAAATGGCCTGATGACCAGTGCTGCTCAACGCGTCGTGCTTCCTCTTCTAGACCTGCCTTACCATACATCGATCCTGGATTGACATTCCGTGACAGTACCCAGAACACATATCTTCTGCATCCAAGCGCTCGCCATGCGAGGCAGTCACCGACTGAACGAATCTGTCGCTCGACTCGCGTCGCTATCCTATTCTCCAGTTGCCAAGAACCCGACTCCGGTTGTTCGTCAACGCGTTTGCCGCGCTGTGAACGTGCGTCGTTCCGCCTGGCCCGGGACTTGTATTCTTGCACCCACAGTACGTCACCCAGTAGCTCTACCTGCATCTCAAACAGATCACGCCAGTTGCGAGCAGCACATAGTTGCTGTATACGAGTGCGGACGCGGACGAAAGCCTCACGCTGTAAGCCGTGCTGACACACCGCAGAAAGCTCGGCCTCAGTCCAGCCAAGGGGTGTAGCCATCTAACGCCTTATCATATCGTGTGCTTACCAAACGGACCGCCGCTAGCGGCCGCGTGTTCTTCTTACCTCGGCTCTGTGGGTCCCTTGAGCAGTACCGGCGAGATGTGTCAATATCGCGCCCACGTCGATCGCGCAGCCGAATATTCCGGGCTTCAGGGCAATGTACTTTGTGAACTGACTAGCCGCTGTGGCACGCGCACTCTTGGCGGCGATGCCCTGAAGATAGGCCAATAGGTCTTCGCCAGAGCGGGTAATGCTGGCGAGCTTCGCTAGCACAGGCGTGATGTCGTACGGCTGGTTTTCGAAGTCCGACAGCCAAATTACGGCCCAGGAATGCTGGTTTGGGTCGAACGTGGCAAAATCGTGCTGAATGATAAGGAGTATCGGCTCCGGGTCGGCTTCCATCTTCGATTTGATGTCAGTCGGCCACGGCTTCGCGAGCACTTCGTGTGCAGCATCGAACTGACGCCGTTGGAACGCTTCAACAAACAGCCCACGAAGTCCAAGGTCTTGCCCGAAGGCGTCCGCTTGTCGGGCCAGGGCGTCCCGGACTGGCCAGTAGTAATCGTTGCATACGACTAGGATGAAGACATAGTCGTATCCGTGCGCACTCACCCGGGCAAACGTCGAAACCTTCTGGCTCATTGGAGCCATTGAGTGTAGGCAACTGTACCCGCATGAGCAACAGCAGGCAAGACGTGTCGCGTGGGACATGTTGGCATGGCGCGGGACGATAGGTTGAGACGTGGGTGCCAAGCCGTGCGATGGACCCATGCGCGTCGTACGCCCTGTCCTAGAAGGCCTGGGACAGCCCTTGGGTTTCGCCGCCCAAGTACGGCTGCTCCTCGCCCCGGTCCTTCAGCGCATCAACTCACTGCGTTCTGACCGCGCAGGCGTTCAAGCACATCAAGCAGTGGCTTCAGTCGAAGAGGCGCTTGTTTAAGAACTACGAGTGCCAACTGGCGACCGTCGGACACCTTGTCGTACTCAACGGTCAACGATTCCCAATATAGCCGACGAAGTACCGCGGAGCCGACGGCAGCGTTCACATCACCTTCGGCAAGTCCGGTTTGGTTCTTGTAGTATTCGTTGTTATTGACATCGGCGATGCATGAGTCGAAAATCGCTGCGACTGCATCGTAGTTCGGTGGTTCGAATCCGGCGGATGCAGCTCGACTAACCAGCGCTGTGTGGATGGACGCGACGTCCAGCAGAAGATTCTCTATCTCGCGTACGGGAAGGAAGACGGCACGTCCGGCACTTGCAGTAGCGATGTCACGAATATGGGCCTCTGTCTTCTCGTCGCGATCAAACAGAAAGAGTGCGGTGACTGGCAGTGGTCTCGTTGCGGCGATGATCGCTTCGCAGAACCGAAATGTGGCGAGAGACTGTCTCTTTGAGGCGAAGCGCGATGTGTCCGGCACCGCCCGTATTTGGACGCCTGCTGTGGATGCATCGGCTAGAGAGTCAGCAAGAGAGCGCAGGATGGCTTCCTCACTAGCGCCCTCAACCCACAGCAGACTATCGGCCAGCCATAGGTCTGCCGGCGTCATACCCAGTTCGTCGAGCAACGCAGAGGCGCTCTCTATCTCCGCGATTCGGCTAAGGGAGCCATCTTGTGTGATCAATCGCGCTTGAGAGATTGGTTTGGCGTTCAGAAACGGTCCTGAGTGAGTCGCGATTACAAATTGGTGCTCCGGATGAGCATCTATGAGGCGAATAAGTGTGCGCTCTGCGTGGGGGTGGAGGTATGCATGCGGCTCGTCGATAAGGAATGTACGGGACGATTCAGCGGTGAGTACGCCCGTCGCAACTACGAGAAGCTGCTCTATTCCTGTCCCGCACAACGACAGAGGGACTTGCCGACCATCAGTATAGTCGACATGCAACTGTACTTGAAATGTGCTCGCACCGTGCTGGCCAAACGGGCGTGGTGAGATGCGAGCAACCGCGGGGAAGGCCTCACGAACAACAGCCTCGATCCGTTCGAGAGTTGGCCGGTCATGCATGAGAAGGTAGGCGATGACGTTAGTGAGATTCGTGCCATCGGGCTTAAGTGTGGTGTCGTAGCTGAGGTGGGTTTTCCCATCGCCACCGCCAAAAGTGATGGCCTCGCGGCGCGGAGCCAAGTAGGTGATCTTGGACAGAGAGTCCTTGATCAAACCGGTAACGAGGCTGACAAACTCAGGCTCAATTGAGATGGTCCGTTCGTCAGTGATAAGTGAGTACTTACCGCCTCCCCGTTCAATTTGGCCTAGGCCAACGATATGCGCGGAGTTGAGAATCAAGTGATCTGCTGTTACCGTGTTTGGACCGTCGGGTGCAAGGCCAAACGTGCTGACTATGTCAAGACCGGCCTCGTCGCCTGGAATCTCCTCGAAGGCACCGAGACTAGCGATTGTGTTCGGAGAAAGGCCTTCGGTCGCTGGAGGTTGGCGCAACATTAGTACGGACTGTGTTGGTAGCGTAAACCTGACTTGTAGATTGAATGATTCGCCGCGTGCACCGACCTGTGGCTCGGTGAAAACCCGGAGAGCGCGCAGTAGAGCGCTCTTGCCAACATCGTTCCGCCCAACAATCAGAGTTAGATGTGGGTCGAAGCGGAGTTCCTGCGGATCGTCATAGCTTTGGAACCCTCCGATCGTGACACTGACTAGTCGCATCGCGACGCAGTTACGGGCCTTGCCGAGAGTGGGGTGGGACCGGCGTTACGGAGTCGGGTGCGGTCGGCCTCCAGGGATCGATGACGCCCAGCACCGTGGGGTAGCGTGCCAGCGGAAGCGGTCGGCGCGGGGTGGGGACGAACATTTGCTGGCCAATAGTACTAGCGCGTTCCGCAAGACGGGAGACTTCGGCGGCGCGGTCAGCGTGGACGATCCCGGCGGATGGACGGCCGGCCGCCAGGTCCGCTGCTGGTGGGCCACTACCCCACGAGCCGGTACCGAAGCTCCACCGCCGAGTACGTGCCACCTGAGCGGGAGACCCCCGTCTCCCGCTCCACCGTCTTCCTTCGGACTCGTTCGAGTTCGCGCGCAGCGTTTCCTCGCCCTTCCCGGCTCCATCTGAGCCGGTGTGAACTGCCGTCGCGAGACGCCAGGCAACGGTGTCGAGGAGCGGCATCGTCACAAGACCGCTGCGGGGAGGAATGCCATGCCCGAACTCGTCACGGCCGGCGAAACGGCCATCGTTCGGCCCGGTCTCTAGGCGGGAGGGAAGAGCGACAGCTCGACCTCCGCGACGTCGCGGACCCGGCGGTGGTGGCCGTCCGGCGTGCGGCCTCGCCGGTCCATCAGCAGCGTGCCCGTGCCCAGCGCGGCGGCGGCCTCCAGGTTCTCGACCAGGTCATCGACCAGGACGGCCGACGCCGCGCTCGCCCCCAGCCGCCCGAGGACGAGTCGGAGCATCGCCGGCTCCGGCTTGCGCAGCCCCACCTCGAAGGACAGCACGACCGCATCGACCTCGCGGTCGAGGCCCAGCGCTCGCACCACCTCGCCGCCCTGCCACGAGCAGTTGCTGACGATGGCGAGCCGGCACCCGCGCCGGCGCAGCCGCCGGACGCCCTCCAGCGCGCCGTCGAAGAGGCGGACGCCCCGCCTCCAGGTGGCGCGGTCGAGCTCGACCAGGTCCGCCAGCTCCGCTCGCCACGGCGCCGCCCCGCAGGGCGCGAGCAGCCGCACCAGCTCCTCGGCCGGCGGTCCCAGCTCCGCCAGGCTGCGGGCCGCGACCGTCTGGTCGCACTGCCCCAGGAAGCAGCCCGGGTCCGCGCCCGCCCGCTCCGCCAGCCGCGTCCGGCCCTCGCGCACGGAGGGCCAGTCCACCCATGCCAGCGTGTCGTAGAGGTCGAGCAGGACGGAGGGTCGTTCGTCAATCACGTGCTTTACAGCGTCCAGTCTGGATCCTTAGCATGATGGCGTCACACTGGCGGAGGGAGGTGACGATGGTGGCGCGCTATCCGAGGCTGTTCACTCCACTGGACCTGGGCAGGCTCCGGGTCCGCAACCGACTCCTGCAGACCGGGCACACCAAGCACTTCGCCCGCGACGGCGCCGAGACCGACCAGGACCGTACCTACCACGTCGTCCGCGCCCGCGGCGGGATCGGAATGATCATCACCGGCTACCGCTTCGTGCACCCGACCTCGTCGGTCTCGAACCCCGGCTACGCCCGGAGCTACCTGCGCTCGGCGGTCGCCGCCGACCGGCGCCTCACCGACGGCGTCCACGAGCACGGCGCGGCGATCCTGGTCCAGCTCAACCACGTGGGCGTCAACGGGTCGAGCGAGGCTCCGAACGACCTCCGCGTGCTCTGGGGCCCGTCGGCGGTCAGGTCCCCGGTCTTCGGCGAGGTCCCCAAGGCGATGGACGGCGACGACATCCGCGAGCTGGTGAGCTGGTTCGGCGCCTGCGCCGAGCTGTCGGTCGATGGCGGCTTCGACGGCGTCGAGCTGCACGTGGCCCACAGCTTCCTGCTCCACCAGTTCCTCTCGCCCCTGTACAACAAGCGCCGCGACGTGTACGGCGGGTCCCTGGACGGGCGGCTGCGCCTCACCACCGAGGTGATCGCCGAGGTCAGGAGGCGGATCGGCCTCGACCGTGTCCTCGGCGTCCGCCTGCCGCTGAGCGACGGGGTGCCCGGCGGCCTCGACGTCAACGACGCCGTCGTGGTGGCCCGCCGCCTGGAGGCGGACGGCGGCATCGACTATGTCAACCTCAGCATCGGGGGCTACCACGACGGGCTGTCGCTGGCCATCGCGCCCTCCGATTTGCCCGACGGCTGGATGCTGCGCAGCATCGCCACGGTCAAGGCGGGCCTCCGCCGCCTGCCCGCGTTCGCGGTTGGCGGAATCAAGGACGCCGCACACGCCGAGCAGGTGCTGGCCGACGGGATCGCCGACATGGTCGCCATGACCCGGGCCGACATCGCGGATCCCGATTTCCCGAACAAGGTCCGGGACGGCAGGGAGGACGAGGTCTACCACTGCATCCGCTGCAACCAGGGCTGCATCAGCCGGCCCCAGCGCGGCCTGCCCATCGCCTGCACCGTGAACCCGACCGTGGGCCGGGAGGACTCGACCCGGTTCGGGCCGGCCCCGGTCGCGCGCTCGTGGCTGGTGGTGGGCGGAGGTCCGGCGGGCATGAAGGCCGCCGAGATGCTGGCCCGCCGCGGCCACCGAGTCACGCTGATCGAGCGCGAGGCCGAGCTCGGCGGGCAGGTGCGGCTGATCCTGCGCACCCCCGGCCGAGACAGCTTCCGGTGGCTCGTGCACGACCTCGCGGCCCAGCTCCGCCGCCTGGACGTCGAGGTGGTGCTCGGCGTGGCGACGGCGGATCTCATCTACTTCGCCGCTCTCTGCGAGCCGCTCGGCCGCATACTCCAGGATCGTCTCCAGCATCCAA